>Ga0209181_10000673_pt1 | contig 63219 bp, 39 predicted proteins | sample MAT05_FD_187208 | JGI IMG/M metagenome (GOLD analysis project Ga0209181, IMG submission 187208) | Freshwater microbial communities from Lake Fryxell liftoff mats and glacier meltwater in Antarctica - MAT-05 (SPAdes) (version 2) | ecosystem: Environmental > Aquatic > Freshwater > Ice > Liftoff...
AAGGCGATTGGGTTAGTGGGAAAATGAAAGGGCAAGGAACCTGTACATTAACAACCGGCGAAGTCTATATTGGCCAGTTTGATAATGACGAGTTTAATGGTAAAGCCGAAATGAAATATGCCAATGGCGATAGCTATGAAGGCAATTTTGCTAATGGAGTTTATCATGGCGAAGGCACTTATACAACAAGCAACGGCGAAACTTATACTGGCATTTATAAAAGCGGGAGGTTTGATGGCACGGTTACGCATTATTTAAGAAGCAGCAACGAAACCTACACAGAAATTTATAAAGATGGCGTATTTGTGTCTTCTCAAAAAATGGAAAAAGTAATCCCCGCCAGCACCAACCCCAATGCAAAATACGAATCGGAAACATACACTAATGGGGATAAATTTGAAGGATACAAAATAAATGGCAAAAGAGAAGGTTTTGGAAAATACATGTATAAAAACGGGGCGCTGTACGAAGGTAACTGGACTGATGACAAAATAAACGGCTATGGTAAGTACGATAATGGGAAGGGCGCTATTTACGAAGGCAATTGGAAAGATAATTTGAAAGAAGGCAAAGGAAAAGAAATTGCAAAAAATGGAAATTTTACTGAGCAAAATTGGGTGGCTGGAAAATTAAACGGAAAGAGCATTAGTACAGTTTATGAAAAAGGCGCTTTATTATTTACTATTGAACAGGATTATAGCGACGATAAAGCAACTGGTAACCCCAAAGTAATTTACCCAAATGGCGACGTTTATGAAGGTGAGTGGCAATTTGGTACGCCTTACGGAATAGGACAATTTACATACAAAAATGGCGATATAGAAAAAGGGAATTTTTGGCGTGGAAAAAAAACCGGCCTCATAGAATTGAAGACAAAAAAAGGAAAACAGCTTACCCAATATTATAAAAATGATAGTATAGCTGGTGTTTTTACAAAAGGAAAATTAACATACAACAACGGCGATATTTATGATGGACAATGGAAAGATGGACTGGAAGAAGGAGCAGGTAAATTAATCACCAGGCAGGAAACAATTACCGGCGTTTGGAAAAGAGGTTTTTTAGAAGGCGTGGCTGTTGGTACTTCAAAGGAAGATGGCTTTGTAACTACTTATGGGTACCGGCAAGGTATAAAAGTATCAGAATCTTTAAACCCTAAAAAATTTACAGTACAAATTATTAAACTGGTAGAGAATCCTGCAAATAAATTTCAAGATATAATATTGGACAAAAAAGATGAGGTGTACGCAGTAAGCGAAAAGTTAAATGGCTTTGCAGATTGTGTTGTAAAATATTACCCCTCACATATCAGCAGCACCGGTAAAGAGAAATGGATGTACCAGGCAGAAACCGTTCGTATGCCAAAAGCTGAAGCACTTGCGCTATGCAGTCAACTGGAAGCTATTTTTGAAAAAACAAAATTTAGTGCTGCCTCAAAAAAAGACATAGAGTATGATGTAGCTACAAGGCGTTTAGTGAACTATTCATTTGCTGGTAAATTACCAATAATAAATTTGGATGGTTTTGGAAATGAGTCCAATTGGACTATAACTATAAGGATTAATAAATAAAACATTTTTAAAAATCAATACAGTGAAAAAAGAAATAAAATCAATCGTTAGTTTATTATGCTGCTGGTTTTTTATGGTTTTACATGCTAAAGCGCAGCCGCCTACTTATTGGGAAAAAGCTGAGGCGAAATACCAAACTGATTACAGGCAAAGAATTGTAGACAATATGAATATGAAGCCAGGCAAACCTCCTACTACGCCAGGCTCAAATGGCAGTACTCCTGACTTTCTTAAAACCAAAGAACAAAAGGCTGCCGATGCCGCTTACGTAGCCGAAGTAAGACAGCGGGAAGCGGCTGCTTACCAAAGAGAGCAGGATCGCATAATAGATCATCAGCTTTACCTGCAAAGAATAGCCAGTGAAAAAGCCGAGCAAAAAAGAATTTTTATAAAAAATTCGTTAGATCAACTTAGCGGAAGTAAAATGTTTTCAAGAGTTGAATGTGAAGCTTTTGCGCAGGATGAGTTTTATAGGTTATATTCCAATAGTAAATCTCCTGATCCTCCTGATTATTTAGCCGCATCCAGGTATGTGATGAAATTTATAAATGCTACTCCTGAAACACCACTCGATACGCTAATTAATTATGTGTGGCAGTCCCGGCTTTTTTCTGATTTCAGCACAAAAAAAATTCAAGAATTACAACAACGGTTTCCAGCAGCTAAAGAACGTTTGGAGCGTTTAGAGTTGTACATTTTGGCTTATTATTTTGGGGCTAGTAAACAATACGCAACTCCCGCCGGGGGAGGCTACGCCTACCCACTGTGTAGTTTTGAATTGATGGCCGATGAGCAAAAAACTACAGTGTTAAACAGGTTTGAAGAACTGGAAACTGCTTATCCTGAAGTAGCCTTAAAGATGGCAGCAGATTGCAGGGTTAATTTTAATGTTTTTTATAAATATGCCACAAGCAATCTGGCATTAAAAAATAAAACAAGTGCAAAAAGGCTGGAATATTTGTACAAAACATTAGAAACTGTGCAGGCTAACCGTGTGTTGCCCAAAGAAGGATTTATTGCAAGCACCTGGAGATTTTTAGCGGATCAATTATTAAAAGGAGCAGCTACTGAGCTAAAGTTAATTTACCCGGGATTTGTAGAAGATTTATCTTCTGAAAGGTGGCTAGAAATAGCAAAAGCAAGCAAGCTGAATGTAGAATATATTGCCTGGGCTTTTAGAGATAATGATTATGATTATTTGAATAAGCTACCCAATTTAAGCCATGCACTTAAAGAAGAATTTAAAAAGGCAGATGATGGAGAAGGTACCATAACTTTTAAAAATAGCGACCGTTATGTGGGTGCTATTAAAGATGGCAAACCAAATGGGAAAGGAAAATATACAAGTGCAATAGGCGATATCTACGAAGGGAATTTTAAAGATGGTTATTTGCACGGCAGCGGCAAATCTTATGCAGCAAAAAATATTGGAGATGGTAATAACCGAATTATTTACGAGGGCGATGAATATACCGGCGATTTTGATAATGGAGCAAGGCATGGTAAAGGTACGCTTGTAAATAAAAGCAGATCGAACCAAAAATATGTAGGCGACTGGGTTAATGGTAAAAAAGATGGAGAAGGGGAGGAAAGCCATAGTGGAAATTTAACCTACCAGTATAAAGGCTCTTTTAAAAAAGGTTCGTTTGAAGGGATGGGCACATGCAAATATGTCGATGGCTCTGTTTATACGGGCCAATTTAAATCTGGAGCATGGGATGGAAAAGGGGTTGTAACATATATAGATGGAAGTACGCTGGAAGGCAAATGGGATGATGGTTATTTAGATGGTAAAGCAATACAAACCAGTGTCAAAGGATATGTTATGCAGTATGTAAACGAGATTGAAAAAAAGAAACATAAAGGGAAAGTATATAGCAGGTCTTTTTCTAAAAAAAATGTAAAATATTACAGTCCCGGTAATAAAGAAATTTCGGAAGCGGAATACAACGCAAACAAATAAACACCATACTAATATCTCCAGCATCTTGTAACGACCCCTGGATAATAATAACGCTATAAATGTTTAGGGCTATGACAAGTTAGCTTGTATAATGCAAGGTAATTTAAAATGAATTTTATGAGTGGTACTATCTTAATGGTTTTAGTTTTTATACTGATAATATCTATAGCCGTTGCATTGATCTGGTATAATAAAAAGTATAACAAGAAAATTAGCGTTGGTACAGTGTTAATTGTGCTCTTTCTTTTAATTGGTGGGACTTTTTTTGCGCTGATAAAAAATATGTCGGCACAGGAAAAAGGAGGCATTGTAAAAAATGTAGCTTTAAAAAATATAGTGGTTGAAATTATTACTGACACCCATAAACAATATTTTAAAGACATGAGATTAGATGATGGACAGATTTTACCAATGCCAGAATCCATGAATGTTGTATTGCAACCAGGCGATAGTATTTATAAGAATAAGGGAGAAAACTTTTATACAGTAGTTAACTCAATTTCTAAAGCCCGTAAAAACTTTGAGGTAAAAGTGCATGAAAGGGTATTGAGTAAGCCTCAATGAAAATTATTGGGTTAAACTTCTAAACACTTCTTCTAAACTATTGTTTTGGCTTTGTAAAGAAACAATGTTTAAATTATTAACTACAGACAATTGCAGTAATTGCTTTCTTACAAATTCGGGGTTATGCGTTTTGAGTTTGTAATTTTGATTTTGTAATTGCTCAATCTCAGTTACCTCTGTTATACTTTGTAAAAGTTCAATTGAAATATCTTCTTTAAACGAAACCAATACATTATGTTCATCTGTTTTTCCTTTTTGCAGATTGGTTAAACTATCGTCCGCCACAATTTTTCCTTTGTTAATGATGATAACCCGGTCGCAGATAGCCTGCACTTCCTGTAAAATATGCGATGAGAAAAGCACCGTTTTATTTTCGCCCAGCTTTTTAATAAGGTCCCTTATTTCAACGATCTGGTTGGGGTCAAGTCCGCTGGTGGGCTCATCTAAAATCAATACTTCAGGGTCGTGAATTAACGCAGCGGCCAAACCAACACGCTGTTTATATCCTTTACTTAACTGCCCAATTTTTTTATTGGCTTCAACAGTTAATCCAACAGTTTTTATAACTTCTTCAATCTTTTCTTTTTTGTTTTTTACTGCATGAATATTGGTAACAAAATCCAGGTACTCTCTTACATACATATCAAAGTACAAAGGATTGGCTTCGGGTAAATACCCAATCTTCTTTTTTGTTTCATTGCTGTTTTCAGTAACCCTAAGTCCGCAAACGGTTGCTGAACCTGTGCTTGCGGGTAAATAGCCTGTAATAATCTTCATGGTGGTTGATTTGCCTGCACCATTGGGCCCCAGGAAACCAACGATCTCTCCTTTATTTACGGTAAAGGAAATATCATCAACTGCTTTTTGTGCGCCGTAAGTTTTTGTGAGATTATTTACTGTTATAGACATGAATATTTGCTTTACTAAGCAATGTAATTAGGTAAAGTTAGGATAATTGATACTCTTTAGTGAGCGCATCGGAAGGCAAGCGGAGCATTTTGCTGAATTTTCTTATCATATTTAATGAAAGTGGTTGTTTATAATTCAACACTTTGCTTATGGTACCTTTATCACCATATTCATTTGCCAGATCCGATGGCTTATAGCCAAAATCTTCCATTCTTATCTTAATAAGTTCTACCGGGTCAAGTTCGGGAATATCCCAAAGTTTGTTTTCTTATCGATTAATAAGAAATGCCAGCAAAAGCTTCTCCTTATGTTCAGGAGAAGCTTTTGTGGCGTCTTTGATCTCTTCAAATCTTTTTGTGGCCGCTTGATGGTCATTATCGGTTTCTATCAAAAACCATTGAGTTGTTGCCATATTTAAAGTCTTTATTAAAAACGCTGGGTGTAAAACCCGACGTGTATTTTAAAACTTCGTTATTTTTTCTCCTCGCTGTTATTGCCAGGATTTTGTTTTTGCTGTTGACCACCTCCCTGTCCACCACCTCTGTTGGGCCGGTTACGGTTTTGTCCCTGAGCCCCAGATTGCTTATTGGGATTAATCCGTTGGTTACCACCCTGGTTTTGTCCACCTGTTCCTTCGGAAGGGCGATTTGGTTGTTGCCCACCTTGTTGACCTTGTGCTCCGCCGCCTGCAGGTTTTTGTCCACCGGATCCTGCGGATGAACGGTTATTCTGGTTTCCTCCTTGTTGCTGGTTTCCACCACCACGATTTTGTTGATTACCACCTTGGTTCTGATTGCGGTTTTGTCCCTGTCCGCCGGATCCAACGGACTGATTTCCGCCACCGCCTTGCCTGTTTCTTCCGGGCTGGTTTGGCCCTCTTTCCTGGTCTCTTCTTTTGCGGCTAGTTTTTTCAAGGCTTTTTAAACTTATCTGTCCAACAACATCAGCATAAGTTGGCTCAATTTCTTTTGGTTTATTGCTTACTACTTCAACCGGTTCCAGGTCGGCCGGGCGAATACCTTGTTTGTTTAATTCTTTTATTTTTTTAACCCTTTCAATGGTTAAAGGATATTGTTTGTTGCTATCCGGCATGGTGTACCACATCAGGTTGCGAAAAATATCTTTTTTTACCAGGAAGGCACGGCTTTTTTCCATCTCCAGCATATCTGCATCATCCGGAAAAAACTGCAGCGCATCCATATAAGTATCCAGCTCGTAATTTAAACAGCATTTCAGACGGCCGCATTGGCCACTTAACTTGGTTTGATTGATACTTAAATTTTGATAACGAGCCGCATTGGTATTAACGCTTTTAAAATCGGTAAGCCAGCTACTACAACAAAGCTCACGGCCGCAACTGCCTATTCCACCTACTTTTCCCGCTTCCTGGCGGGCACCAATCTGGCGCATTTCTACCTTTACTTTAAATTCGGTAGCATATAATTTTATAAGCTCTCTAAAATCAACACGATCATCGGCAATATAAAAGAAGGTGGCTTTGCGGCTATCGGCCTGCACTTCTACTTCGGCCATTTTTAAATCAAGCTTTAACTGGCGTGCCATTGCACGGCTGCGTATTAAAACCTGTGCTTCCCTTGCTTTTGATTCTATCATCTTGGCAATATCGGCTTCGGTGGCACGGCGTAAAACCTTTTTAATATCGGGACTTTTTTCCTCAACCTTATGTTTTTTCATTTGCAGGCGCACCAGCTCGCCGGTTATATTTACCATGCCTACATCAAAACCACTTACACCCTCCACGGCAATCATATCGCCCTTTTCGTAATAATGCAAAGTGGTATTTCTGAAGAAATCTTTACGGCTGCCATTGTTAAAACTTACTTCAATTATGCGGCAACCGCTTTCAGGGTCGCTGAAGGGTAGGTTGGCAAGCCAGTCATGCACGTTCATACGGTTACAACCGCCTGTTGAGCAACTGCCATGGCTTTGGCATCCGCCCGGTGCTCCGTCTTTTGAGGTTCCGCAACCTCCGCTTCCACATCCCATATCTTGGTAGTTAAAAATTAGTAATTAAATGGAGGAGAGATTTTTGAGCCGGGCGGCAGAATTACTAGTAGATCCGATAAATCGGGATTTCGTTGAGTGTTTTTTTTAACCAAGCTGTATTTCGTTACCCAACTTCATTGGCGTCGCACTCTTGTACTTTGGTTCTTTATTCGGCATGAAAAGCTCCATATTGGTTTGCCGTACAAGTGAGTTATCCTTCGACAAGCTCAGGATAAACTCCACGATGCTCAATATTGTTGAAAAAGCTGGTATCAAAATATTATGAATACACAAACATCAACTCAAATCAGTAATTTCTGTTCCCTGCTGCTCTCTGCCTCAGTTCACCAAAATTAACGATTTGTTGTTAATAATATGATACAACCTGATGGAAAGGGCATGAAACAGCATTTTTGCGTTGGCATTACGCTCAATATAGTAGCTGGCTTTGTCTAATTCGTTGATAATGGCCTCCTGCTGGCCCAAATTACAGAGCTTGTTGAGGCGGCTGGCAAAGTCATTGGTGGTTTGTGGTTGGTGGTTTGTGGTTTGTTCGCCTACAGGGGCCTGTGGGTTGGCCGATGGCTCCATTACTCTCAGTCTTATGGCGTCTTCGAGCAGGTGTATAAAGTATCTGAGGAACTGCTTTTGCTTTTCACGGCCAAGTTTGGCGGTTTCTTCAATCCATTTTACCTGGGCAACGGGTCCGGTGCGTATGATGGCATTCAGCCATTCCCGCAGCATTACTTCCCAATCATCATCGGCGTGTTGCAATAATTGCAGGGCTTCCCGATAATTGCCTTCGGCAATGGCGGCAATCTGTTCTGCTTTTTCTATTTTAACGCCGGCAGTAAGTTCAAGCGTTGCGGCTACTTCCTGGTTGGTAAGCATCGGTATTTTTACCAACTGTGTACGGGATAATATAGTGGGTAGCACGAGGTCTTCATTTTCAGCAACCAGGATGAACAAGGTGTTTTGGGGTGGTTCTTCTATCAGCTTTAATAATTTATTTCCCTCTTTGCCTAAAAATTCGGGCATCCACATGATGAGAATCTTGTATTCGCTTTCGAAACTTTTGAGGTTTAGCTTTCGGATAATATCGTTGCATTCATGTGCGGTAATATTGCCTTGTTTGTTTTCGGCGCCAATAAACTGCAGCCAGTCATATACATTACCATAAGGGTTGGCAACTATAAACTCACGCCACTCTTTTATAAAGTCGGTGCTTATGGGTTTTTCGCCTGGCTTTCTGGTAATTACCGGGTAAGAAAAATGTATATCGGGATGAATGAGTTCGTTTGCTTTTTTGCAGGCGGGGCAGGTGCCGCAGGAGTCGTTTTTTTTTATTTGTGGTTGGTTGTTTGTTGTTTGTGGTTCTGCGGCAAAAAGATCAACCTCTGGTGGTTGAGGTTTGCAGACAATGTATTGTGCAAATGCTAATGCCAACTGCAATGCGCCGCTTCCTTCCTTACCCAAAAACAACAAAGCATGGCTAAGCCGGTTGTGCTGTACCATTTGTACCAGTTGCTCTTTAGTTTCTTTTTGCCCGGTTATGGATTGGAATTGCATGGGTGCAAAGATAGGAGTGGGAAAGATACTTTAGTTATTGTTTTTTACGACTTTTGAGTAAACTTATAGGTTATGATTGATCAATTGCATAAAGAATTATTTGAAGGACCAGGGCTTGCATTTAAGGAGCATCTTGAGCTAGATTCTAATGAAAGAATTCTTTTTTCTGGAAAATTCGGAAAAGGTAAAACTACGTTTTTAAAATATTTTTTTGAAAATCAAAAGGAATTTAAGGTTGATAAGAATTATCTAACGATATATATAAGTCCTATTAATTACTCGATTGCTTCAAACGAGGATATAATTAAATACATAAAATACGATATTATTCTTGAATTGATGAAGTACGATATTAATTTTGAAAACTTTGATCCTGCATTTAAAGATACTCTTCCAATGTACATCTATAAAAATCCGAGCAAGGTTATTGGAAAATTGGTCTCATTTATTCCATATGTGGGAAAAGAATTGGACGAAATATATAAAAAGGCAAATGAATTTATTGAAGATGTGAAAAAATATGAAAATGGGCTAAAGGAGAGAGATGAAGGTAATGCATTAGAGAATTTTTTAGAAAAAATTGAGAAAACAGAGTCCTCCCTTTATGAAGATGATTTTATAAGTAAAGTAATAGAAAAGACGATTGAAAATAAAAAGGAAAACAATGCAAAAAAAGTTGTATTAATAATTGATGATTTAGATAGGCTTGATCCAGAACACATCTTTCGAATTTTAAATGTCTTTGCTTCCCATTTTGACAAAAAAAACTCCGGGCTTAATAAATTTAACTTTGATAAAGTGGTAGTAGTGTGCGATTATAAAAATGTACGAAACATTTATAAAAATCGGTACGGTTCGAATGTGGACTTTAATGGATATATCGACAAATTTTATAGTAATGAACCATTTTATTTCCAAAATAATCAGAAGTTAAATAAAATTATCTACAAATATATTGATAGAATAACAATCAAAAATGGTAATCAAAAGTACCCATTTGATCGGTATTTAAATAATACTATAAACCGTAACGGTCTATTACCTTTAATAAGTGCAATGGTGATTTATGATTATATTTCCTTACGAGCTTTACAAATTTATACAACAGAAAAATCTTTTTCTTTGCAAATGGAGCTTAGGTACGGTAATATTGATATTGATGTGCCTAAGCAGTGTATGATATTTGAAGGCATTATTGTTGCAGAATTAGCAGGAAATTATAAATGTATAATTGATTTTTTAGAAGATTTAGAAGACAAATCTCCTCAAATTGAAGATTATGCCATTGGTTTTGAGATGCTATTGATTTTTTTGATGTACCCCAGTAGTAATTTTCACAAAGATGAACAAGGTAAAACGTTTAAATTGGGAGAGTTGGAATTAGTTTTCGATTTAAAAAATAAGCGGATTGGAAATTTACAAAAAGTAACAAATACTGGTCATAGGATTAATTACAGCCCAAGTCCGGTTGATTACTTAAAACTTTGTAAAATGTTTTTTGGAAATCTCTATGGTAGTAATGTAATTCATTAGATTTATAACAAGTATTCGGCTATTTCTTTTTTCATCTGATTTCTCATTTGAATTAAAGAGTTAATTGCGGCTTTGGCTTTTAAGAGATTGTCTTTACTTTTTGAAATGACAGCCTCGATCTTCTGAATTTTTGTTTTGGTAATACTGTATTGCTTCTTATTTTCGATCATTTTCCCATTTTATTTCAATTTCATCTGTGCAAAATATGGATGATCAGGATTAACGATTAACTCTCTGCGGTAAGGATTTATAAGCACATCCATATCTTCAAGTGGTATAGCACCTAATAAAAGTTCATTATCTCCGGGAATCACCATCGCATCAACAACACAACGGCGGTTTTTAAAACGTACTTCAATTGGCCCAACCACATTGTATTCTACTACACTACCATCAGCAAGCTGCCCTTTACGCTGTTCTACCACTTCAAGTTGTAATTGCTCCTGAACCGTTTCATTAATGCACATATAAACGCTGCCGGTATCAACCAACATATTCACATGCATGCGTTTTATTTCGTCTTCACCAATTATATGTTTTCGAGCAAGCACTAAATCGTCACCATTTATAAGCTCAATATCTGCATATACCAACCCCATAATAAATCAATTTTTAATATTGTTATAAAGATAATATTTTTTTATGGAATTATGAAAGAGAAACCACAAAATAAAAGGCAAAAAAAAGGGGATATAACTTTATTATACCCGCTTAAAAATATTTTTTCGCTCTTACAATTTACCTGTAATCTCCTCACTCATTGGTGTAACCTTGCTGGGGAAATATTGCATCAGGTTTCCCTTTTCATCTAATAAAAATTTACCAAAATTCCATCCAACTTCAGCATCTAAAACACCGTTTTCTGATTTGTTACAAAGCCACTTATAAATAGGAGCTGAATCATCTCCTTTTACGGATATTTTTGCAGCCATTTGAAAAGTAACTCCGTAATTCTTTTTGCAGAATTCTTTAATGGTTGCATTGCTGCCGGGTTCTTGCCCGCCGAAATTATTTGCCGGAAAACCAACGATAACTAATTTGTCTTTGTAGGTATCATACAGTTTTTGTAACCCTTCATATTGTTTTGTGTAGCCACATTCGCTGGCAGTATTTACAATTAATATTTTTTTCCCTTTAAAGGTTGAAAAGTCAATCGTGCTGCCATCCAATGCTTCCACTTTAAAATCGTAGATGGATTTTGTTGTATTGATGGTTGTTTTTGTTTCGGTTGTATTCATATCGGCGTTTTTATTTGCCTGAACAGTGCAGGACAGTAATACGGTACTAATGGCTAATAATTTTATCATGATTAATTTGTTTTGGCCTCACCTCAACCAGGCCCCCTCTATCTCTCGGCCAGCAGGCGGCGGAGGAAGTGTAGAAGACTATGTTTGAGATTTTGGCGATTATTTTATTTTATAACAGTTCAATCTAAAAAATTGTTTAAAAATTTATTCTACCCTTTCGGTTTTCTTCCCCCTTGGGGGATCGAGGGGGCTGCTTTTTTTATTGTTTTTCATAACAACCAATATCAGGTAAACCCACATTGCGGTTTTTATCATCCAGGTCTTTAAGAAAGCCGGTTGCATTGCCAGCATTTATACCCGGCGCAGTTCCATTTTTTGTTATCCTGAAATCGAAAATATTTTTGCTGATGTTGATACTGTCGAACGAAGGATCGGCATTTTTAATATTGCCATTTAAAATACTGTTGGATGGATCAGTGATGGAACGGTAAATATTCTTTTCGAATAAAACAGTAAAGGTATTTGCTCCCTGTTTGCTAACTGAAATCTCATTATCTACAAGTCCTCCATCGCCCCAAAAAATATTGTTGCGGAAAACTGCATTTAAATCTGCAGTTAAAGTGGCGCCAGCCTGCTGCGTAAAATTATTAACGCTAAGTGCCGGATTTTTATGGTTTAAAAAATTGGTGGAGTATGCTGCTACTGTGCAATGTGTAAAATTATAAATGCCACCATAATTTATATTAATATTGCTACCGCAATTGCTGATAAGGCTGTTCCTGGCCTGCAGACTGCTGTTTACACATAGAATGCCTGCATCAAAAGCATTATCAATAATGCATTGCTGCAAAATTACTTTTGGGTTTGCATTGATGGATGGCTTTTCGGTAACGATGGCCTGATTGGCATTTTTTACAACAGCATAAGTAAGCACATTGTTTTTACTGCTGCCACGAAAATAAATGCCGGGCCAGCTTGCCGGTAAATCTTTATAGTCGCCATCCAGGCGGTCGCCGGTAAAAAGTACATTATTGGCTTTTGTTCCGGTAACAGTTAATGTGCCATCTACAATAAAAGGTGCATTTGCATGCGAATAAATTTTGCAACCTGCCTGTATGGTTAACGAGGCCGTTGTATCAATACGAATGCTGCCGAGGATTACATACGGCAGATTGTTCGTCCACACCACATTGCCTGTTAAAACCCGGCTGCGTAAAAAATTGGCGTTTTGGCCATAGGCCTGTAATTGCACATAGCGGTTATTGCCGTTATAATTAATCAAAATACTGTCACTAACAATAAAAGGGAGGTTTGCAGCATTTGGGTTAACGGTTACCGAAACAAACACATAAATACTGTCATTGGCTTCAATATCCAGATTTGTAATTTCGCTGGTTGCCAAGCCATTTACATTCATTCTATAGGCTGATGTTGCACCGCCCATCAACTTTACTTTACCCAGACGAAGTTTTTGGTTGTTATCGTTAATTATTTTGAATGATTTTGTTATGGAGCCGGCCGTGGTGAAAACAGTATCGTATTTCAACGTATCGGCGGTAATGTTTACCTGGGCAAATTCACTGGTAATAAAAGAGTCTTTTTTGCAGGAAGCAAGGAGAAACAGGCAATAGGCAATGGGCAAAAGGCAAAAATTGACAAGACGTCTTTTCATTTCTCAAATTTATACTTATTTGGTTATACTTTGGTTTTGCAACGTGTATTTCGACGTTGCTCAATACACTAACGCTTCGGTATTTCGACTCCGCTCAGTTTTATTTGGCAGCATAAGCCAAAGTTGCAATGCTAAGCTTAACATCTGTTGCTTCCTGCAATATAATATTACCACAGGCTTCCAAAGTAGCACCGGTAGTCACCACATCATCTACCAATAAGAGGCTTTTTCCGTTCAATTCGGCTGGTTTTGCCACTTTAAAGCTGTCTTTTACGTTTTCCCAACGCTCGGTGCGGTGTTTACTGGTTTGGGTTTCGGTGGCATTCCGGCGAATAACTGCACCGCTTAAAACCGGGATATTCATTACAGAAGATATGCCGTTGCAGATTACCGTTGCCTGGTTATAACCCCGTTTATGTTCCTTATCGGCAAAAAGTGGCAGGGGAATAAGGGCATCAATTGTTGAAAAACGATTGCTTTGAAGCATGGTTTTACCCATTATTTCGCCCAGGTAAAAACCAATTTTTGTATCGCCTTTATATTTAAGTTGATGAATTAAATGCTGCATTAAAAATGCTTTTGAAAAATAAAACTGGCTGTAAGCAGCAACTAAATTTATTCTGCCCCAAAAATCTTTTTCAACCGGGTTGTTTGGTAAGGCTGCAAAATTGGTGTGTGGTAAATCGTGTATGCAGGTAACACAAAGCAGGTTATCTTCTTCCAGCAAATCAGATCCGCAACCGGTACAAATGTGCGGATACAAAAGATGCATGGTGCTGCTAAATATGTTTTTAAGCAATGTTATTTAAATTGTAAAAGCTCAATCGGTTCAATTTTAAGTGCTTCTGCAATTATAAAGATATTAGAAATGCTGGTATTAATAATGCCAATTTCAATTCTGTTGATTTGAGAAAATTCGAGTCCAGTTTCCCATGCAAGTTGTTACTGAGAAAATCCTTTTTCTAAACGAAGTTCCTCAACCCGTAAGCCAAATTTTTTTGTACCAACCTCATGCCTTGAATATTTCACATAAGCATGCTGGAGTAAATAGAAAAAAAATATCATAGCAAATCTGCATATCGTTTAATTAAATACTAAATTTATAATTCACAATATTTTATTAACTAAAATTTACTGTTATGAAAAAAAAGATTTTTAAACGGGTGGGAGTTTTCTTAATTGCCGCAACAATTTTTGGATTTGTAGCATTTGCAAGTGTTCCATCAGATACATGCTCAACACAAACCATTTTTTGGGGAGAAAGCTGCTGTACGTTCACTTCCGACAATGGCTCTGGTGGAACAATGATAATGAGGAAGTGTTGTGAATATAGATTTTGGATTGTGTGGAGTTGTGAAACTACATATGGTGGACCAATTTAAAAGTTAGCTATAATGTTAACTCAAGTAACAAATTATTTAGTAAAATAATAATACATATTATTATTGAATGGTTTAGATTACAATTAATTCTTTCTTTTATGCGCCTATTTAATATTAGCATTATTTTACTTTTTTTCTTATTCAATTTTTCATATGTCAATGCTCAAGAAACATTAGAATTATTTATAAAAGATAATTTTGGTAAACCAATACCCTATGCATCTGTAATTTGGGGAAAAAATATTGGTTTAGTATCTGATACTGCCGGTTATTTACTAATTCCAGACAAAACTAAAATTGATTCTTTAAATGTTTCAGCAGTAGGGTTTAGCAATAAGATTATCAAAAAAGACAGTATAATAAGTATATTAAAAATCGATATTATTTTAGAGCAAAACATAATTGAATTACCAGAAATTATTGTAGCAAAATATGCTGTGGAAAAAGATTTTGGATGTATTGATGTAAAACGACAAAGTTCATATTTTAAAAACACAATTTGTAGTAACCTTCAAGGAGCATTATTGGTAAATTCTTATAATTATCCAGCCCAATGCAAAAGCATAAGTATTTTTGTTGCCAAACAGTCATCTATTGATATCCCATATAGACTGAGGCTTTATGAAATCGGAAATGATAATTTACCCGGTAAGGAGCTACTGTCCAAAAACTTTATAGTGTATGCTTACAACACTAATTCTTGGAATACTTACAACTTTGATTCTATTGCTGTTCAATTGCCAAAGAATGGATTTTTTGCTGCAATAGAATGGTTGTGTACAGATATAAAATCTGATAACGGATTATGTATTGGATTAACCAGCAAGATTGATAAACCTTTAACTTTTTATAAATATGGAAATGTTGGCTGGCAACAACTTATATATAAAACAGGTATTAGTAAAGACAATATTATGATTAAAGCAAAAATAGTATCTATCAAATAATTTTATGATTTTTTTTAATCGATTTATTATTATTTTCTTTTTTATAGCTTCTTGCAGAAGTAAGAATAACGGATTTACGGATAAGTATATTGACAAGGATAGTGTAATTGTCAAACTAAAGCTACTTAAAGAAACAGAATTAACCAGAATTGAATTTAATCCACTTATATACTTCGCCGATACTATTAGCATAGGACAACCCATTGAAGGTAAATTTACTATTTATAATAAAGGTAGAGTCCCTTTTTTTATAAAAAAAATAGTAAACATATGTGATTGCACCGTTATTGAATCAATAAAAAAAGAAACACAATCTAGTGATTCTTGTTATATCAACTTTAAGATTGAAACAGAAAATTTTAAAGATGGTTTTAATGTTAGGATGATTACTATAATGGGAAATTTTCATCCATTTTTTAGAATACTATGTGTTGAATGTTATGTAGGTAATAAAAAATAATTACTTCTATACTCTCATTTTTTAAACAACGTATTACTACGTTTACGAATTATAAATTTAAAAAAAAGTAAAATTATTTGGATAATTATCTATTGCTTAATGACCATTTGGTTTTTTACCATGCAACATTTTAAATAATGGATATCAACGGTACTTTATGTTTATGATGTTTGTAAGTGTAAATTTAATACATACTTATTACTGCTTATGATATAAAACCGTTAATAAACGGGAAAGATAAATCATGAACATATTAAATGTCCTTTTTAAAAATCAAAAGGGGATTTCGGTTAAAACAAATATTGATAAAGTTCTTCAACCTTACCCAATGGCACCACTTCAATATTAAATTTTTGTTTGCCTAAAGACTTTGAGTTGTATTTGCTCACTATGATTTTTTCAAACCCTAATTTCTCTGCTTCGGCAATGCGTTGTTCAATCCGGTTAACAGCTCTTATCTCTCCGCTTAAACCAACCTCGCCGGCAAAACAATAATGTTGGTTGATGGGTGTGTCTTCATAGCTGCTTAAAAGTGCGCTTACAATGGCAAGATCAATGGATGGATCTTCTACCTTAATACCACCTGCAATATTTATAAAAACATCTTTTACACCAAAATGAAAACCGCCTCTTTTTTCTAAAACAGCTAAGAGTAGTTGCAAACGTCGCAGATCAAATCCACTTACGGTTCGTTGCGGTGTGCCATAAACACTTTGTGTTACCAATGCCTGGCTTTCAATTAATAAAGGGCGCATGCCTTCCATGGTTGCAGCAATGGAAATGCCGCTTAGCTGTTCTTCCTTTTGTGTAATTAATAACTCAGATGGATTGTTTACCGCTCTCATGCCAGCGCCCGTCATCTCATATATACCGAGCTCAGATGTAGATCCAAAGCGGTTCTTAAGCGTTCGCAGAATCCGGTACGCATAATGTCGGTCGCCTTCAAACTGTAAAACAGTATCAACCATATGCTCCAGAATTTTTGGCCCGGCAATGGTGCCATCTTTGGTAATATGGCCAATTAAAAAAACGGGCGTGTTTGTTTCTTTGGCAAAACGTTGAAGCTCGGCAGCCGTTTCTCGTATCTGGCTAATGCTGCCTGCACCGCTTTCAACAAAGGGCGATTGTAATGTTTGTATAGAATCAACAACTACCAGTTGCGGTTTCAGTTTTTTTATTTCCTGAAAAATGGTTTGTGTATTTGTTTCAGTAAGAATGTAAAAGTTATCGCTGCCAATTCCTATCCTGTCGGCACGCATTTTTATTTGCTGTTCACTTTCTTCTCCACTTATATATAATGTAACCACATCTTTCAATTGCAAACCAATCTGTAAAAACAAAGTTGACTTGCCAATGCCTGGTTCGCCGGCAACCAACACGATGCTTCCTAAAACAATGCCGCCACCAAGTACACGGTTTAATTCTGCATCAGTAGTTAGTATCCTTTTTTCTTCGGCACTGCTTACATCATTTATCGAAATGGTTTTTTGTTTTCCCAAACCGGCGTAATCACGCCATTCATCTTTTTCTTTTTTATCGCTGCCTTTTACAATTACTTCTTCTACAAAAGTATTCCAGTTATTACAGCCTGGGCACTTACCTAACCATTTGGCACTTTCGTAACCACAGCTCTGACAAAAAAATGCCGATTTAGTTTTACTCATGACGTAAATGTAAATTGTAAAAAGAAGAATGAAAAATCAATTGATGCAGAATTTGCTGTTCAATTATTATGATTTGGTTTAAAAAAGGAAGAAATATTTTTTGTGAAGTATGAAAATCTAAATTAAAAATCGAAGATGGATTTTATGTTGTAAAAAGTAAAAGGGTCAACATTTCTGTTGACCCTTTGTACTTACTAACCCATTAAATTCTATTGCTAAATTACAAATTCGAGCCAGAATAACAAATAAATTTTCGGAGATGTTGATAAGTTAACATACACTATATGCGCTGAATAGCCACTATGCTATTAAAGCGTAAATAACTGAATACCTGTTACTTGTATCCAGAAAAGACCCTTTATTTCACTCATTCCACAGGCTAAAATTTTAAAAATAATTAAAAAAATATTTGGTTTATAAAGTAAACTACTTTACGTTTGTGAAAAATTAGATAAAATGAAAAGGGTGCTTACATTATTTACACTAATCCTTAGCTTAAGTGCCAAAGCACAGGTAAAAATTGCCGGAAGAATCACCGATGGCAAGGGCAAACCGGTTAGCGGGGTAAGCATTACCTTAAAAGACACTTACGATGGGGCAACTACGGATTCCTTGGGTAATTTTTCATTTGTAACCACCGAAAAAGGTAAAAAAACATTAGAAACATCCATTATAGGATATCGGCCTTATGAGCAAGAGATCACTATTGAATCATCCGATATTGCATTAAATATTGCTATGAAGGAACTGGTTACCGAATTAAAAGCCGTTGTAATATCTGCCGGGTCTTTTGTGGCAAGCGATAAAAACAAAGGAGCAGTTTTATCGGCCCTTGACATTGTTACCACTCCCAGTGCAAACGGTGATGTTACCAGCGCTTTTAAATCCCTGCCAGGCACCCAACAGGTTGGGGAGAGTGAAGGTTTGTTTGTAAGGGGAGGATCGGCCACAGAAAGCAAGATTTATATGGATGGAAACCTGGTAAATAACTTTTTTTTCACCAGTACGCCCGGCATTGCTACGAGAGGCCGTTTTAACCCATTCTTGTTTAAAGGAACCATTTTTAGTTCGGGTGGTTATTCGGCTTTATACGGACAGGCACTTTCTTCGGCTTTAATTCTGGAAAGCAAGGATTTACCCGAAAAAACCGAGGCCGACCTGGCATTATCAGTTGTTGGCGTTGGCGGCGGTATCCAACACCTGGCAAAAAATAAGAAATCGTCCTGGGGTATTTCATATAATTATACCAACCTTTTACTTGGCTTTGCTATTAACAAACAAAAGCAGGATTTTTTTCAGATACCGGTCAACCACCAGGGCGATGCCAATTTCAGAATAAAAACAAAGAGCGGCGGCATGATAAAATACTACGGTTATGTAAGCGCCAATAAAACAGGATTTAGAAGCCCGGATATAGATTCAACTGCTTTAAAAGCCTCTTTTGCCATAGAAAATTTTAATACCTACCAGAATATTAACTGGCGTGAAAATTTTGGTTTGGGCTGGAAAGTGACAACCGGTGTGAGTTATAGTACCAACAAAGATGACATTAACAGTGAACTGCAGGATGCCAATAATCAAAAACAGGTAATAACAAATCCGTCGTTTTTTGCTTTTAAGAATTTTAAACTGAATAATAAGGCACAGTATGCACAAGCAAGGGTTGTATTTGATAAAAAATTAAACGGGCTGAATGTAATTCGCTTTGGGGCAGATTATTTTTACAGTAAAGAAAAAACAACCTACACGTTGTATAATGGAACAAAGTTTACTGAATCGGTAACTGATAACCTGGAATCTGTTTTTGCCGAAGCTGATATTTTTATTACCAACAGCCTGGCAGCAAAAATCGGCAGCAGGGTTGAGCATTCGCAGGTTGTAAACAAATGGAATGTAGCACCAAGGGTTTCTGTTGCTTATAAATTTCCCGATAACAGCCAGGCATCTTTTGCTTATGGACTATTTTACCAAAACCCCGAAAGAAAATATTTACCAGCCGTTGCCAGCCTTGATTATTCAAGAGCAGCCCATTACATACTGCAATATCAAAAGCTAACCAATAGCCGCACTTTTAGGGTGGAGGCGTTTTATAAAAAATATACTGATCTGTATAAAACAGCAACTTCATCAACCGGCCGTGAAGTGGCATCCAACAACAACGGTTTTGGCCATGCCAAGGGACTGGAACTTTTTTTCAGGGATAAAAAAACATTTAAGAATGTTGATTTCTGGTTATCATATTCGTACCTGGATACAAAAAGAGATTTTTTAAATTATCCTAAAGCCATTACACCTTCATTTGCAGCCAATCATACCGCAGCATTTGTGGTAAAGAAGTTTGTAACCAAATGGAAGACCGGTTTTAACCTTAGTTACAATTTTGCAACAGGGCGGCCTTATTACTATTTTGCTTATGATAATGTGCAGAATAAATACGTGATAGGCGATGCAGGAAAAACCATCAACTACAACAGCATGAGCTTTAGTGTAAACTATTTACCGGGCCTTGGCAAAAAAAATCCCAAGTCATTTGCAGTTTGGGTATTGGGTATAAACAATGTGCTGGGACAAAACCAGGTGTTTAATTACAACTATAATAATAATGGCAGTCGTAAAGAAGCTGTTACGCCGCCATCAAGACGATTTATATTTATCGGTTGCTTCTTAAGTTTTGGAATTGACAGAACCCAGGATGCAATAAATAATAATCTTTAAGGCGGCCCCCTCGATCCCCCAAGGGGGAAGTGAGCGAATGGGGAGTATAAAATTCAAGTTCTTTTTTTTATTAAAATTCATCATCGCTAAAATCTCAAACACGCTCCTCCTTAACTTTCCCCTTGGGGGAGACAGAGAGGGCCGGGTTGGGGTGAGGCCAAAACTTAACCAACATGTCAGATTATCAACCAGCTCCCGAAGGAAAAGACCCAGTACTTTGGGAGATTGCACAAAAAAGGGCATCTTTTAAAAAGCACCTTATAAGCTATGTTATTGTAAACAGTTTTTTATGGGGTATTTGGTTTTTATCTTTTTCTCGTCATGCAGATTTTGATATTACCAATATCAGGTGGGGGCATTTTCCATGGCCAATCTGGCCAACATTGGGCTGGGGCATCGGGCTGGCATTTCATTATTCAGATGCCTATTTATTTCCCAAAGTAAACTCTGTAGAAAAGGAGTATGAAAAATTAAAAAATCAACAAAAAAATAAATAAAAATCAATCATCGCTAAACCCTTCAAGTTCCCTTTCCTTTGGAGAGGGGTTGGGGTGAAGTCAAAAAAATTAAACAATGAAAAAATTATTTCTTCTTGCGGCAGTTTCTTTTTTAGTAACTGCAACCTTTGCACAAAGCGAAAAATATGTGGCTAACATGAAAAGCAATATAGCCGCTATTGACAGCAGTTTTAAGAACCCGGCTAACCTGCTGGACCTTGCAAATAAATTTGAACGCATTGCCACAGCCGAAAAAACACAGTGGCTGGCCTATTACTATGCTGCACTTTGCCAGGTTAATTATAGTTACATGGAGCAGGACAAAACCAAGATTGATGCCATTGCAGATAAAGCAACAGAACTTATTGATAAAGCCGATGCTTTACAGCCCAACAATTCAGAAGTTAGCTGTGTTAAAAGTATGATTGCCAGCAGCCACATGATGGTAAACCCGATGCAAAGATTTCAGGAGTATGGTCCGGAGGCTGCTTCCTATATCGAAGCTGCTATGAAACAGGATGCTTCAAACCCAAGACCGGAATATTTGCAAGGCCAGGGACTAAAATATACACCCGAACAATTTGGTGGCGGATGTGCAACAGCAAAACCGATTTTGCAATCATCATTAGCCAAGTACGGTACATTTAAACCTGCCAGCGAAATTCATCCAACCTGGGGTAAGCAAAGAGTAGAGCTAATAATAAGTGAATGTAAATAATATATTCTTTGTTTTGGTTCCGATAGCTATCGGAACCAAAACAAAAAACTCAAACCCTGTTTGTATGCAACCAGAAAATTTTTCACCCAAAGACAGTCTGCAGTTAATTGACAACATGATTAACCAGGCAAAAAACCGTTTTACCGAAAATGGGTTTTTATATTTATTATGGGGCTGGACAGTATTTGCCTGTGCAATTTTTCATTTTGCAGCAATTAAATTCAGCTTGCTTAAACACCCCGAATGGGTTTGGGTGATTACCTGGGCGGTAGTGATTTTTCAAATTATTTACCTGGCAAAGGCAAAAAGAAAGGAGAAGGTAAAAACGTATAGTGATGGTATCATTGATGCCATCTGGATTTGTTTTGGAATATGCATGTTGGTGCTTACCATTGTTTTGGGGCGGTTTAATTTGTGGATGTACATGAACTCACTGGTGTTGTTGTTTTATGGTATACCAACATTTTTATCGGGCTTTGTTATGCGGTTTACAGCATTAAAATTAGGAGGTATAGCCTGTTGGCTGCTGGCAATTGCATCTACATTCGTTGCTCCGGTTTATTATTTAATCCTCATAGCATTGGCAGTACTTATTGCCTGGATAATTCCGGGTTACCTGCTCAGGAAGAAATTTAAAAATCAAAATTGATATGGAAAACGATCAGCAACTTTCAAAAGAAAAAAGCCTGGCCATCATTCAGCAAATGATAAACCAGGCAAAAAGCAATATTACCGATAATGGCCTGGGATGGCTGCTTTGGGGTACCATGATATTTTTGGCATCTCTATCAACTTATTTTTTTATTTACGCTAATACGGGTAACATTTTTTTAGGCTGGAATGTGTTTGGAATTTTTACCATTGTAATATTGAGCTACGAATTTTTTAAACCAAAGAAAAAAAAAGTAAGAACTTACGTAGATGATCTGCTACGCCTGGTTGATATTGGATTTACTATCTGTCTTTTTACAATTATATTTTCTATAAATTTTGCAGTTAGTGCTAATGCCGGCTTTGGGTTTTTTCTGATGATTTTTGCGTTTCAGATGTTGCTTAAAGGCGGAGCTATAAAATCAAGGTCGTTAATGATTGGCGCTGCCGTTAATTGGGCCGGTGCCATCGCCATGTTTGTAAACAAAGATTTTAAGTATGATATGCTGATTATGGCCGTTGCAGTTTTGATTGGCTATATCCTTCCCGGTTTATTATTATGGCAACAATATAAAAATGTAAATAAAGGCAATAAATAATAAGATCTGCTCCGCATGGAATTTAAAGAACTCGATCCCATATTACACTCACAACTCAGGCTTGCCGTGGTAAGCCTGCTCATTAGTGTGCGTGAGGCTGAGTTTACTTTTTTAAAAGAAAAAACAAACTCAACAGCAGGCAACCTCAGTGTGCAGATAAATAAATTAAAAGATGCCGGTTATATAGAAGTAACCAAGCAGTTCAGCAATAATTATCCGCAAACCATCTGCAAAATCACCAAAAAAGGCATTGAGTCTTTTGAAGCTTATGTAAACGCATTGCAGAGTTACATGAACCCCGGTGTAGAATAATTTCCAATGTTGGTCGGTGGGGACACCGACCACGGCGAGCGAATAATTTTATGCCAAAATTATTTTTTTAAACTTTTTAGATACTTATCCGTTTTACCTTTGGCAATATAACGGTACATGTCATCAATTATAAAAGTTAACAATCTTTCCAAGCATTTTAAAGGTATTCATGCGGTAAATGACCTTTCATTTACAGTTGAAGAAGGTGATGTTTATGGCTTTCTGGGTCAGAATGGTGCCGGTAAATCAACCAGCATCCGTATGTTGCTTACGCTGATAAAGCCTACAGCAGGTAGTATCAGCATTTTCGGTAAAGAACTTTCCACCAATCGCAACGAAATTTTAAAGCAAGTTGGTGCCGTAATTGAAAAGCCCGACCTGTATAAGTATTTATCAGCCTATGATAACCTGGCCATTTTTGCAAAAATGAGCGGCATGAAGCCAGACCGGACTGTGCTGATGGAACAATTAAAAATGGTTGGACTTGATGATAGGGCCGGCAGCAAAGTAAAAACCTTTAGTCAGGGTATGAAACAAAGACTGGGCATTGCGGTTGCGCTGGTGCACAATCCCCGGCTGATTATCCTGGATGAACCCACCAACGGACTTGACCCGCAGGGTATTGCCGATATGCGAAACCTGATTTTGCATTTAAGCCGTGAAATGGGAAAAACAATTGTTGTATCCTCGCACTTACTTAGCGAAATTGAACTGGTAGCAAACCGGATGATTATCATTCACAAAGGGAAAAAAATTGTGGAGGGTAAAGTTGCTGAATTACTTGATCCATCAAAATCGCTGGTGCAGATTGAAACAACGAATGATGTGGAAGCAAGACAAAAATTATTGCTCACAAAGTGGGCGGCCTTATTGCATGATAATAAAGATCACCTGCAGCTTAAAATGAATAAGGAAGACGTGCCGCAGTTGATTGCAGAAATGATATCGCTGCAGGTATCCGTTCTTTCAGTACATCCAATGCATTCATTGGAAGATTATTTTCTTTCACTTACAACCAATGCCGGCCATGTGGAATCTTTTGCAAATTGAACTTTTTAAAATATTTAAGAAGCCAAGAACTTACCTGGCTTTTGCCATCATAGCTGCATTTATTTTTTTAATTCAGCTTGGTTTATTGGTAAACGGTAAAGACTGGATGAAATTTATGCTGGGATCTTTGGACGAGACCATGAATATTGATTATAGTAAACTGGTTAACGGTTATGCCGTTGGTTTTTTTGTTTTAAACCTGTTGCTGGTGCATGTGCCAATTTTGGTTGCATTGGTTGCCGGCGATGTGGTTTCGGGCGAAGCAAGTATGGGTACATTAAGATTACTGGCCGCCAAACCGGTGAGCCGTACACAAATAATACTGGCTAAATTTTTTGCCACTGCGGTATATGTTTTTGCATTGCTGTTGTGGATTGCCGTAATTTCTTTGGTGGTGAGTATTGCTGTATTTGGAGAGAACGACCTGGTGGTAGCAAAAACCAGTGGTTTGCAACTGATAGAAGCAAATGATGTTTTATGGCGTTACTTCTGTGCTTTTGGTTTTGCCTTTATTGCCATGATGGTGGTGGCGGCTATTTCGTTGTTGTTGTCTGTTTTATCAGAAAATTCGATAGGGCCGATAGTGGCTACGGTAGGCATTATCACTGTGTGTACATTGATCAGTGAAATGGAAATACCCATCTACCAAAAATATATAAAGCCATACCTGTTCACTACATACATGCTTGGCTGGAAGGGTTTTTTTTATATCGGCTCCAATGATGATGGCGAAACCATAAAGGGATCTATACAATACCTGCCGGGCATTTTAAAAAGTATTGCTGCCTTGCTGGTATATATCGTGGGGTTGGTTTCTGCCTCTGTTTTTATTTTTAGAAAAAAAGATATTTTATCCTAAAACCTTACTATGAAGCGCATTTTCGTATTTGTTTTTCTTTTTCAACTTTCTCTTTTTACACAGGCGCAACCTGTCCCGCAACAGCGGGAGGATGTAAATATGCTGGTGCAGAAAGTAAGAGAAAAAATAAACCTGGTAAATAATTATGAGGCAAATGGTAAAATGAAAACCAATGTTAGTTTTTTAAAAGTGCCGGTTGCTACTGTTAAATTATATTTTAGAAAACCTGACCGCCTGAAAATTAAAAATGAAAAAGGAATTTCTTTTATACCAAAGGGAGCAGTAAATATGAACATGAGTAATGTGCTTAGCAGTGGCAAATACAGCGTATTGGATGCAGGCACAGATAAGGTTGGAGGTACAACTGTTAAAGTGGTGAAGCTGCTGCCCGAAGATGATAATGCCGATGTGGTACTGTCTACTTTATACATTGATGCGTTAAACCAGGTGATACTTAAATCTAAGACCACAACCCGTGATAATGGTACTTACGAACTGGAAATGAGCTACGGAAAATATATTGCTTACGGCCTGCCAGATAAGATAATCTTCTCTTTTAATACCAAAGATTACAAAATGCCCAAGGGCATAACCTTTGATTTTGACGATGGCACAAAAAAGAAAACTGCCGAAGAAAAACTTAAGAATCAAAAAGGCAAAATGGAGATTTCTATTAAAGGTTATATCATCAACAAGGGAATTGCTGACAGTGTTTTTAACTAGTGTTATGTGGTTTGCTATCTATCCCACAAATACACCGAGGCTACAAAGCCTTATCTTAGTGTTCTTTGCGGATTAGTGGAAAAATTTCTTTGCGTCATGATTACTCCGGTATATCAGTGATTTTTTGATCAACAGCATTCGCAACCATCCTGGAGCTTATTTTTTTCAGCGGATTGCTGTATTGCTCATCATATTCGTGCCTGCCAACTATAATATCAATGCATTTAAAAATAGATGCTCGTAAAGATGATTCATCTGCTTTGCCCTGCCCGGCAATATCAAATGCCACACCATGGTCGGGTGATGTACGTACGCCTTGTAAACCGGCTGTATAATTTACGCCTTCGCCAATAGCTAAAGATTTGAATGGTATTAAACCCTGATCGTGGTACATCGCCAGTACGGCATCAAATTTCTCATGCTGACCACGGGCAAAAAATGCATCGGCAGGGTAGGCGCCAAAACAAAAAATATCACGTTGTTTTGCCTCTTTAATAGCCGGTTTAATAATTTCTTCTTCTTCTTTTCCAATCAGTCCTTCGTCACCTGCATGAGGGTTTAGGCCCAGCACGGCAATGCGTGGTTTATTAATATTAAAATCTCTTTTTAATGAGTTGTTGATGATCTGCAGTTTGCTGATGATTGCCTCACGGGTAATGAATTTGGCAACTTCTTTTACCGGAACATGCTCAGTAACCAAACCAACTTTCATGTTTTCGGCAACCATAAACATTACAACATCTTTGGCGCCATAAAGATCTTTAAAGTATGGGGTGTGGCCGGTAAAATTAAACTGTTCGCTCTGGGTATTGTTTTTATGTATGGGTGCTGTAACCAGGCCATCAATAAAATTATCTTTTAGTGCCTGGCCAGCCATGGTTAAACTTTTAATGGCGTATTTGCCGCCAATGTCGTTTAAAATGCCGGGTGTAATATTTACTTCTTCTTCCCAGCAGTTGTACAGGTTTACCTGCTTATTATTAATGCGGTTCAATTCTTTGGTGCTGGTAAAATTGATGTCTATATCGGTAAGGCCTTTCCTGTAAAAATTAAGCACTTTGTTGTTAGCAAAAACCACCGGTGCACAAAAATCAAGTATCCGCTTATCGGCCAGTGTTTTAATAATGATTTCTAATCCAATGCCGTTAAGATCACCGCAGGTAATGCCGATGACTGGTTTGTTATCGAAAGTTGAACTCATGTTTAATTATTATTAGGCTGTAAAAATACAATTTCTTGGCGGTAAGTTTTTATTTACAGGAATCTTTACTGCTATGATGAACATTAAATAGACAGGCTGTAAAAAGAACAGGCCACCCGATGAGAGGCAGCCTGTTTATTTATTTTTTATAAAATTACCTCACTATAATCAGTTGTTTTGTAATTTTCTCAGAAGCCGTTTCAATTACGATAGCATAAACACCTGCGCTGTATCTATCGAGTGTTAAAGTAATAGTATTAAAACCTTTGATTAATTTTTCATTTTGAACCAGCATACGCCTGCCTAATTTGTCAATCAATACAACAGTTGCATTCATATTTGCATCAACATCCAAACTTATTGTTACATAACTATTTGCCGGATTTGGCATAATGTTTACATAAGTTTGGGTTTGTTTTTTTCTTACAAATATTACGTTGCTGTATTTAACAGCACCATCTTTACCAATTACTTTTAAGCGGTAGTAAATAATTTCGCTGTTTACACTGGTAACATCATCAGTTGTGCGGAAGCTTTGCTGTGTTTGTAACACAGCAATACCGGCAACAGTTTGCACTTTTATAAAATTGCTGTTGGTTGTGCTTCGTTCAATTTCAAACCGGTCAATTTCTTTATCGGCAATAATTGTCCAGTTTAGCAATGTGTTGTTGTTGTTTAGTGTGCCTGCAAAGCTGAGGAACTGAACCGGTAATACATATCCTGCATAGCGCCAATCCCTGTCTGGCTGATAAGTAAACGAACGTTGCACTGTTGTTCTGGAACCTGGTGTGGCATCGCCAATAAATGAACCACTGGCACCCATCCTGTAAGATGTTCCTTTAATATTGGTTATAGAATTTAAGGAATCGAAACGGTTGTCAAGTCCATCTCCATCTGTATCCAAACCGGTAAGTGTTACGTTATCATCCGGCAATGCATTCAGGTTAAAATCATTTCCTTCCACACGATCTAACAGTCCATCTGAATCAGTATCCAAATCTCTGTAATCCGGCGTATTATCTCCATCATGGTCGTAAACCAAGATGCCCGAACCACCAAATGCTGCAGGCGTGTTATCATAAGGATTCATTAATCCATCTCCATCAGCATCAATTAATGTTGGGAGTCTGTAGCCTGCTGTTGTCTGTCCTTCTATATTGTCTGGTATGCCATCATCGTCGGCATCTATATCCAGGAAATCAAGTTTGCCATCTGCATCGGTATTTCTTAAATTTAATGCTGGCAATGCAGATACGGATGTTGACCAGCCATTGGCAGCTATCGTTCCATCCACTCTGCCATCAAAGTTTACATCAGGTAAACCGGCTTCAATTACATCTACAATTCCATCGCCATCAGCGTCCATATCATAAGCATTTGGTCGTAAATCACGGTCCATATTTTTATTGGGCCAGGTATCGGCCCTGCCGTCGTTATTGCCATCTGCACCAGTTATTAGTAATGCACCCGCATTAATATAACCATCATGCAGGCCATCGTTATTAGCATCGGTAAATCCATCAACCATGCCATTGTTATTGGTATCAGGTGCTCCCACTTCAACTATATCCGGTATGCCGTCATTATCACTGTCAAGATCAAGATAATTTGGTACTGCATCACCATCCAGATCGGGACGGTTAAGACCCACACCTGAATTGTATGCATTCACTAAGTTTGCATCAACCTGGTCGGAAAGTCCATCGCCATCAGCGTCAATAAAATTGTCAATGCTGCCATCGCCGTTTGTATCTACGCCATAAGCTTCCACCACATCAGGTGCACCATCATTATCACTATCCTTGTCAATCATATTTATTTTGCCATCCAGGTCCATATCAAACCGGTCATCTATGCCATCGCTGTTAACATCCACACGGCCGGCAAAATCTAAGTCAAGATAATTTGGAAGGCCATCGTTATCTGTGTCTCCATCGGCCTGGAAATTATCATTTAAAAAATCGTTGTTATTATCAACAAATCCAGGATAGGTAGGGTCGTAGGCATTAATCAGTCCATTACTGTTGGCATCCTGAAAGGCTAATGCCATATTGCTTTCAACCCAATCGGGTATGCCATCCTTGTCTTTATCAATATCGCAGGAAACATTTATGGTTACTATCTGGCACGATGTAGTATTACAAGAACCCTCTGCCCTAACATAATAAGTGGTGGTAACAAGAGGCGTAACGGATAAACTGGCACCACTGCCAACCAATGTAGTTCCACAGGCTCCGGTGTACCATCTCCAGGTGGCACTGGTACCTAATGTACCACCAACTACTGATAAGTTTACAGATATGCCAGGACAGATATTGTTTTTATTTCTTGCGGCCGATGTTGCAGCAATGGATGGCTGACTTACTGTAATTGTTCTTGTTAATCCGCTGGTTGTTGGTGAACATGGTCCTGCATTATTTTCTATACGAACCCAATACGTTGTTGTGCTTGTTGGTGATACTGTTAAGGTAGAGCCGGTGGCTCCAACTATGGGGCTTGTACCTACAACAGCTCCAGTACCCCATTGGTAATTGGCACTGGTACCCAAAGTGGCGCCCAAAGCCGTTAGTGTGGTGGAACCTGGATTACAATAATCTGCGCCGGTTACACTTGTAGGTGGTACTGATGGTTGATTTACGGTTACGATTCTCGTAATACCGGCGGTTGTTGGTGAACATGGCCCTGCGGTATTTTCTATACGAACCCAATAAGTTGTTGTGCTGCCGGGTGACACGGTTAATGTTGAACCCGTTTGACCAACTAATGGGCTTGTACCAACTACTGCACCCGTTCCCCACTGGTAATTGGCGCTGGTACCCAAAGTTCCCCCTGCTGCTGTTAAAGTGGTTGAACCAGGGTTACAGATATCTGCACCCGTTATACTGGCAGGGGCAACGGATGGTTGCCTTACAGTTATTGTTCTGGTAAGGCCACTTGTTGTGGCTGCACATGGTGACGATGTATTTTCAACACGCACCCAATAAGTTGTTGTTGTTATTGGAGACACAGTCAATGTTGAACTGGTTGCCCCTACTATCGGGCTGGTACCTACAACAGCACCCGTTCCCCATTGATAATTTGCACTGGTGCCTAAAGTGGCGCCCACGGCAGTTAATGTTGTTGAACCTGGATTACAGATATCTGCGCCTGTAATGCTGGATGGCGCAACAGATGGTTGCCTTACTGTTATTGTTCTGGTCAGGCCGCTGGTTGTGGGCGCACAAGGACCAGCAGTATTCTCAACCCGAACCCAATATGTTGTAGTTGTTGTTGGAGAAACAGTTAATGTTGAATTGGTTGCCCCAACTATAGGACTTGTACCAACCACTGCACCCGTTCCCCACTGATAATTTGCATTAGTGCCTAATGTGGCGCCTAAAGCTGTTAGTGTGGTTGAAGAGCCGTTACAAATATCTATTCCGGTAATGCTGGTTGGAGCCGCTGATGGTTGACTTACAGTTATAGTTCTGGTAAGGCCGCTGGTTGTGGCTGGACAAGGAGCCGTTGTATTTTCTATACGCACCCAATAAGTTGTTGTTGTTGTTGGAGAAACAGTTAATGTCGAGCTGGTCGCTCCAACTATTGGGCTGGTACCTACTACTGCTCCGGTTCCCCATTGGTAATTAGCACTGGTACCCAAAGTTGCTCCCACCGCTGTTAATGTTGTAGAACCACCATTGCAAATATCTGCACCAGTTACGCTGGTAGGATTTACTGATGGTTGAGTTATTGAGATTGTAATCGGTATCACATCGGAATAATTACAGGTGCTTGCCAAATTTGCAACGGTTGTAGCTACAACCACTCTATATTGGTCGCCATTGTTTGCCAGAGTTGTAAAAGCCAGCGGTATTGTATAAACTGTTACAAATTGGTACATGCCATTTATTAGTACAGGTGTAGCCGTACCCGTAGTACCTGCTATATCAACCCATGTAGTGCCGCCATCTGTGCTTCTTTGCCATTTGTATTCAGTATATGTATTATAATACGACCTTACGGTATCTGCTATTGTTATAGGGTTATTTACACAAACATTTGAATTTACAGAAGGTGAGTACGACATATTTGGATAACAGGTTCTTAAGCTGATATCATCAAGGGCCCAGTCGTTACCACCTCCGCCCGGTGCATTGTTTCTTATGGTAAGTACAAAGCTCGTTTCAGTAAGTCCGGTTCTGTAAACAAATGACTTTTGTAACCAGTTATTGAGCGTATCAGAACCTGTTTGCGTGCCGCCAAGTCCCTGGTACGGAATATCACCGGTAGTATAATAATCAACACCATTAATTTCATAAGCAAGATTAGGCCTTACACCCGATGAATCGCCGGCTGATGTTGGAATATAAAATGGAGGACCTGAAGGATCACTGGAATTTCTTCCATTTACATCGTCGCCACATTTATAACAAATATTTTTTACCCACGAGGATATCTCATAATAAGTATTGGGGCAGGCACCGGAAACAGTAAAACTAAATGCCACATCCGTACGGTATGCAGCATTTACTACAAGCATGTACCCACATGGATTTGTAGCACTTATTGGTAAAGCCGGATTACATGGACTGTTTCCTCTGGCAGGATTAGCCGCCCCTGTGTGGTCGCCGGTTATATCCCAAACATTAAAAACCCTTGCGCCTCCACCACCCGGTTTGGGTAAAGTTTGAACGATTGAATTATTGGCAGCCGTATTATTGGGAACAGCATAAAAATAATCGCCGGGCCCGCTTGGATTAAATGGCTGATAGGTGTAACTGGTATTGGCTGAAGTACCCCTGTTTTGCGAACCGGGACTGGCTGCAGGAGCTCCAAATGTTCCATTAAATTCATCTCCAAGAATATTTGTTTGTGCAACATTATTTGGGCAAATACCTACACTCTGGTAAACCATCAGGCTATCATTTGGAAATGCTATTTTTATAGCGGCACCACTAACAGGATCCCTATAGGTAAATGCACCCCCACCAAAATTTATTTTTGTATCATATGCTGCATTTACAATTACCCTGTAAGTAGCCATGGTAACGCAGGTGCTGGTAAATAAAGATGGCCGGGAAGTATTGCTTAAAGTACCCCGTGCAGATCTGCTGGCAGTTGGCCCCAGGTTTATTTGTATGGCAGTATCTGATCCGGCTCCTGCAGTGCTGTACCAGCCTGCATCAGCATCGCCGCTGGCATCAGTAAATGATTGAAATACTTTTCCCTCATTGGTTCTGGTAGCAATAGTACTTGCCTGAAGTGCAAATCCTGTACCTGCATTTAATGTATCATAATATGCAAGGCTGTCAATTGTTGTAACGCCCCTGATTACGAGGGTGGCTCTTATTTCAAGCACATCACCCGGGTTAATAGTTCCACCCACAGTGCCATCAGTAATGTTTACGTAGCTTTTGGCATAATCAATAACTGTTACAGGCAGTGGGGCTGGGTTTGTAATGCAAATATTAAAAGTATAAGTTCCTGCTACAACTGGTGCCACAAGCGTATTGTGTGTAATACGTATATAGTAAGTCTGACCTATTGTAAGCCCGGAACCACCTGGATTATTAACCGTGTTTATTGTTGTTGATGCGGCTCCAGGAATACTGTGGCAGGTACCCACAGGGACTAAAGCACCACAAGAGCCAGTTAATAATTGTATCCGTCCGTTTGTTTGAAGGTTTGCGCCAATTGAACTTAAATTGATTGACGGAAAAGCCGATTGAGCAACAAAACTGTACCAAATATCTGGCGCCAGCGCATTACCACATGAACCTGCTACTGCCGGGATGCTTCTGGTAGCATTTATTAAAGTACCGGAGATGTTTGAGCAGGTTGCACCGCTGATTAATAAAATAGCACCGCTGCAATTATCATTACCTGGTGGAGATGGATTGTTTGTAACACAAATATTAAAATTGGCAACGCCACCAGTACCCGATGGATTTGCGTTGAAGTTGGCTATACGTATAAAATAGGTGGTGCCGATGGTAAGCCCGGTCTGTATTAATGATGTTGCGCTTGCACAGCCAAATGGTGAACCAGCTGCGCAGGATGTAAAGATCTGGATTCTGGGTGCAGTAATTCCCGTGCCAACACCACTTAAGGTTATTGTTTGAGAAGTAGATGCTGCCACAAACCGGTACCACACGTCATAATAATTTCCTGCTATCATACATCCTGAATTGCCAGAGGCAGCGGCCACGGTTAAATCTAATGTGCCGGCAATATTAACACAGGTTGCGCCGGGTGTAAGTACTGTTGCGTTTGCACACAGGTCGTTTACAGGTGGCCCCTGCAGGCACATACTAAAGTTCCAGTTGGCAGTAGCACCTGCTGTTGGGCTGGTTGTTACATATAGCCGTACATAATAAGTATTGCCAATAGTTAATGCCATATTGGTTAAGCGGCCACCGCTGGCTGATACCGCCTGGCAGCCGATGCTTGTTAAAACGCCTCCGCAGGTATTGTTACTGCTACTTAGCATTTCCACATAGGTAGTACCTGCAGCCAGGTTACTGCCCAGCCCGCTTATGGTAACAGCATGCGTGGTAGATGTAGCCACAAAACGGTACCATACATCAAAAGTTGTAGTGGCCGTTGCACCGCCACAAGCACCTGTTGGTGCTGCATTGCTGGCACGGAAAAGCGTGCCGGTAACACTTGTACATGTGGGTGTTGCGGTTGAGGTTAATAAAACCGATCCGCTGCAATTATCATTTGCAGGTGGCGGAATGGGGTGTGTTATACAAATATCAAAACGGTCGTTAGCTGAAATTGCGGCACCAAAATTAGAAACCCTTACGTAATAAACAGTACCAATAGTTAACCCTGCGCCCGTTACAGTGGTAGTACCACAAGCTATAGAAACCGGCACTGCACAGGTGCCTCCTATTAATTGTATTCTGGGGTTTGTAAAATTGCTTTGAAGATTGCTAATTGTTGCTGTGTGTGAGGTACTTACTGCAGTGAAGCTGAACCATACATCGTAATAATTACCGGCGGGTGCACATCCAAACCCACCTGCACCAAGGCTTTGGGTAGCATTTCTTAGGCGGTACTGCACATTATTACAGGAAGTATTTGATGTAAGGTTTATAGCATTATTGCAATTATCATTTGACGGTTGTGCAAAAACAGTTAACGAAAAAAATAATGCAGAAAAAAGCAACATAGCTTTTCTGAAGATCAGCAGGGGGAATAGAATTTTTTTCATAGGTTCTGTTAAGGCGTTAACAAGGATATATTGAATAAATATGTCTTTTACGTTTTGCCGGGCCAGTAAAATATAAACCACTACTATTTGTAGTTTATTTTCTACATAACGAAACTTGCATTATTTTATTGCAAATCAAACTTTTTATACAACCGAACGGGCATTTTTTGCTGTTGAACAGCCGATATAGTGAATTTACTTAGGATTTTTACACATTTTTTTTCAGCCCTGCTACAATATTTTCTCATTTTAACTGTTAACTAAGATGATTTTAAGACCAGATACTTTCTATAAACTGTAAGTATTTGTCTAACCAATATCCTAAAGATTATTACAGAAAAACCAATTTTATGAAACCAGTTTACCAGAGCCGTACACTTTTTTTTCTATGTTTTCTATTTTTTGCATTTTCATCTGTGGCACAATCCAATATTTGTGGAACTGCTACAGCAATTTCAACTGACTCTGTTTGCATAAACACTACTGGCACTTTGAGCGGTGCAACTGCCGATGGCGGTGCTATAGCATCTGGCTGCACAGCCATTAATTCAGAAGATGTATGGTATAAATTTGTTGCAAAAACCCAGTTTCCTGTGGTAACAGTAAGCGGCCTGGGTTCAAGCTGGGGTACTCGTTTAAAAATACAGTTGTTATCAGGTGCATGTGGCAGCTTTACGCAAGTAGCTTGTGCCAATCATGCCGGAGCATCCACATCAATAACTCCTTCCCTTACAGCACCACTTACAGCAGGCAACACATACCACTTAAGAATTTATAAAGATAATATTGCATTGCCAACCGGTGCAAACTGGGGGTTCAGTATTTGTGTTACTGAACCACTTTCAAAAGGAAGCCGTTTGAATGAAGTGTTTTCACGCACAATACTATCGCCGGCAACTATACTTAATTTTCCTTGGGAAATAACTTATGGCCGGGATAATTTTTTATGGATAACCGAATCAAAGGGATATAAGGTTTACAGGATGAATCCAAATACAGGTGTAAAAACAACCGTGCTTGATATTTCACAGGGTAGTACTTTTTTACCCCTGGCAGATCGTACATTTAATTGCCAGTTTGCGAATGGAAGTGGTGCCCAGGGCGGCCTTGCAGGTTTAGCGTTGCACCCTGATTTTATGGATGGCACAGCAAATGAAAAAAACTTTGTGTATATATCTTATATTTTCAGTTCAGGTGGAGGCACATCGCCATCGGGAATTTTTTTTACAAACCGGCTGGTGCGATTTACATATAATGTTGGAGCCGATAGATTGGAATCTCCCAGGTTAATATCTTCCCTGCCTGGCAGTAGCGATCACAATTCGCAACGTATAATTATTGCCCCAATTACGATCGGTGGCCCTAAATTTCTTTTTTATGCATCGGGCGATATGGGGGCCGGGCAGTTCGGCAACAGGACCCGTCCAATGAATGCACAGGTTGCTTTAAATGTTGAAGGAAAGATATTAAGATTTAATCTTGATACTATTGGTGGAGTGCCATGGATACCCGCTACCAATCCTTACTCATCTACCAGCTCAGTATGGAGTATCGGTATGCGCAACAACCAGGGTTTTGCTTACGATACTACATTGAATATTTTATATGGTTCATCTCATGGCGCTTACAGCGATGATGAAATTAATATTATACAACCGTTTAAAAATTACGGACATCCTTTAGTAGTTGGATATGCAGATGGTAATTATAATGGAAATATAAATCCGGGTACCAGCACCAGTATTTCTGCTGGTGCTCCCTGGCCAGATAACAGTGGCGCTTCAAGTTGTCCGCCAATTGGAAACGAAACAACAAGGATGAATGCTATTAATGCAGCAGCAGCTACATCAGGAGCTTACAAGGGTCCGCTTTTTTCTGCCTATGCCACATCTCCGGGCACACTTGCCAATACCTGGCTTACCAATCCGGGTAACGCAGGCTGGCTATCAGAAGGATGGTCAGGGCTTGATCTTTATCAGAGCAAAATGATACCAGGCTGGAGTAAATCTTTGGTGGCTGCCGGACTAAAATGGGGGCGTTTACTCAGGATACGACTTAGTTCAACTGGTACAAAAACACTTCCAAGCAATCTTGATTCGCTTAATACATCAGATACCATTACCTATTTTCAAAGTACTAACCGATACCGCGATTTGGCAATTGCACCCAATGGAAAAGATATCTTTTTAATCATGGACAATAGTTCTGCAACCTCAGGTCCTGGTGTTGGTAACCCAACAGTACCAGCCTGCCCGGGCTGTGTATTAAAATATACTTACCTCGGGTATGCTGCAGATGCATCCGGATACAGCACTATTTCTAAAACCCTTCCGGTTGCCGATGGGCCGGTTAACACCTGTATCACAGCAGGCCAGGTTACTATTGACGGTACCAACAATTTTCTTTGGGTGCCTGTTACTGGGCCCGATGGAAATATTGTTGCAGAAATAAATGCTATGGGCCAGAGCCTGGGATTGGTTAACACTTCTTTTTATAAAAACTCAGGTCCTCTCCGGGTTAATGGTGGCGCACGTTATCTTGATAGAAATATAACCATTACGCCAACAGTTACAAGTTTTGTTACTCCGGTAAAAGTAAGGCTGTATTTTTCTAAAGCAGAATTTGATGCGCTGGCAGCGGATCCATTAAGCAATGTGGGATCAATCATTCAAATGAAAGTGCTTAAAAATAACGATGTGTGTGGTTCCACAATCAGATCAACAACCACGCTCATATCACCCGCCAACACACTGCTTACCGATTTACAGCATGGCAGCAACGGCTATGTTTTACAGGTAAATGTTACCGGATTTTCTTCATTTTATTTTGGAGCAAACAATGTTTCGTTACCACTTAACCTGCTTACATTCACCGGTACTTTACAAAGCAATAACACTACAGCACTTAAATGGAAAACAACGAATGAAATTAATACTTCGCACTTTTTTATTGAAAGAAGTACTGATGCACAATATTTTGACCAGATTGGAAGAGTTGCAGCAAATGGTAATGCAGCAACAGAAAGCAATTACAATTACAATGATTTGGATGTTGAAAACCTGCAATCGCAATATGTTTTTTACCGCCTGAAGATGTATGATAATAATGGCACTTACAAGTATTCAAATGTCATTAAGGTAACCATGCCAACCATACAAAGTGAAATAACTGTATCACCAAACCCAGCAGTTACAGAAGCCAATTCAAAAATAGTTTCTGCAGATGCTTGCAATGCCGATTGGCAGATCATTGATAATGCCGGCAGGATTTTATTGCAAAATACCACGTCGTTAAAAAAGGGACAGAATGTTTTAAGTGTAAATATCAGTCAGCTTGCTTCAGGATTGTATTACCTGAAAATTAAAGGAGATTGCATTGATTTAAAAACCAAGTTCCAGAAATTATAAACAATATTCAGCTTAAATAAATGGCAACCATTAAAAAAATCTTTTGAGAGGCCCTAACCTCCCAAAAGATTTTGGTTCGCTGATTCTTAATGCAAATTAACTTTACACTTTAATTTACTTACATGAAAAAGATTTTACCCTGCCTGCTTATTTGCCTGCTATTGAAACAATTTGCCCTTGCGCAGGAAAAATCAAACAACGATACTTCCACAACCCTTAATGAAGTTGTTATTACCGCCTTTGAACAAAACAGACCAATTGCCAACGGAACAATAATAAAAGTTTTAACCAGCAACAATGCTGACAGGTACAACAAAACCTCGCTGGTAAATGCTTTTAACGCAATAGCCGGTGTTAGAATGGAAGAACGTTCGCCCGGGAGTTACCGCATTAATATACGGGGCAGTTCACTACGTTCGCCGTTTGGTGTACGCAACGTAAAAATATACTGGAACGATATTCCGGTAACAGATGCAGGCGGCAACAGTTATTTTAACCAGTTTGCATTTAATAATTTTTCAACAATAGAATTAATTAAAGGTCCCGGCGGCAGTTTGTACGGTGCCGGCACCGGCGGTGTACTCTTAATGCACAGCCTGGAAAATACCTTTAAGCCCGTTGTAAAGTTTGAATATGTAACAGGTAGTTATGGCCTGCAAAATATTTTATCCTCTGTAAGTTTTGGAGATAAAAACAGCCAAAGCCTTATTACCTATGCTCACACAGAAAGTGATGGTTACCGCAATCATAGCAAAAGCAAAAGAGATAATGCAAGTTTTGTAACCAAATTTAAAATTTCGGATAAACAAGAGATTACTGCCAGCGCTTTATACAATAATTTATTTTACGAAACACCGGGCGGGCTAAACCTGGCAGAATTTCTTGCAAATCCAAAACAGGCAAGGCCTGCAGCGGGCGGACAGCCGAGTGCCGACGTTGCAAAAGCTGCCATATACCAACAGAATTTTACGGTAGGTATTAACCATCGCTACAATTTTGCAGGCGGTTTCAAAAATTCAACAACGGTTTATGGGTCATTTGCACAAATTAAAAATCCTACTTTCCGCAATTACGAACGCCGTAACGAACCGGGCTTTGGTGGCAGAACTTCTTTTATTTACGAAAAGAAAATAAAAGACATTAGCATACAAATGGTTGCCGGAGCCGAATTGCAGTATGGATTTTTTAATACCCAGGTTTCAAAAAATAAAAATGGAAACCCGGATACACTTCGAACCAACGATGATATACAATACGCTACCCGCAGCATTTTTGCGCAAGGCGATGTTAACATTAATGATAACTGGATCGTTACTGCCGGTGTAAGTATAAATAAATTACAGGTTGATTTTACGAGGCTGAATCGCTACCCGGTATTGCAACAGGGGCGTACTTATAAAAATGAACTTTCGCCAAGGCTGGCCGTACAAAAGAAATTCAATAACAGGGTGGCCGTTTTTGGAAGTGTTTCCCGGGGATTTTCTCCACCAACTATTTCAGAGTTGCTGCCTTCCACCGGTGTTATCAGTACTTTCCTGGAAGCAGAATCTGGAACCAATTATGAGCTGGGTGCTAAAGTAGCTATGCTAAAGGGAAAGTTGCGTCTGGAGGCTACCGGTTTCTATTTTAAATTGAACAACGCATTGGTTACCAGAAAAGATAGTTCTAATGCTGATTATTTTGTAAATGCCGGAAATACAAAACAAAAGGGAATTGAAATAAGTGCAGACTACGCTACTTCGTTTAAAAATAATTTATTTGATTACTTAGCCGTAAAAACAGCTTACACCTTAAACAATTTTGAATACGGTGATTTTAAAAAAGGCAAAATCGATTTCTCAGGTAAAAAACTACCTAGTGTGCCCGTTAATACCATTTCTGTTTTGGCCGATCTGCAGTTTAAGAAAAATATTTACCTCAACACTACTTACTACTATGCATCAAAAATATTTTTAGATGATGCCAATACTGTTGCAGCAGGCGAATACCATTTACTCGGATGCCGGGCAGGCTGGAAACCTGCGATTAAATCTAAATTAAAAATCAATATGTATATCGGCGTAGAAAATCTTCTGGATGAAACCTATAGTCTGGGTAACGATATAAACGCAGCAGCAGGCCGTTATTATAATGCTGCACCCAGTATAAATTATTACATCGGTGCTTCTTTGCAATGGAATTATACAAATGCTAAATAGCTTTACGTAAGCAAATGTACCATCGCTCTATAATTAATTTTACTTTGCATTCTCTGAAAGAAAACAGGTATTTGTAAGTTTTTTTCTACAAAACGCTACGCAGTGTTTATACTGTTGATAAGTATTTCAAAAAAATATACAGGTTATAACCACTATTTTTTCTTATAAAAAATACTTTCTGCCATAATCTTTTTTTACAGAAAGGTACCAGGGAATTTTTTCTGAAATAGTTGTGTTTGTGTCAGTTCTCTTTCGATAAAGGCATAAATTTTTTTAATAAGATTCACAGAGTCCGCCACTTTTTTAGCAAGGTGGCGGACCTCTTTTTTTACATAGTGTGTTTACTAATTAAACTAATCACTCATCTGAGTTGTAATAATTTTAAAAAAAAACCCGTTTGTAAGTTTATGATGTGATTTTTAAAAACCTTAGAAATTCAAAACAGCTTTACGTTTCACCACTTTGTAGTAAGATATGGACAACGCTATAGCGTTTCTATTACAAGATTTAAAAGCGTGTAGTTATGAAAAGTGTTTACTTTATACTGATTATTTTTTTGAGTGTAGTTTGTGTTGAAGCAACTTCAAAACCACTTGCAGGAAAAAATATTTTTTCAGCAGCTTCTTCAATAATTATTACTGAAACTTCTTTCGGCAACATATCACATTACTTTTTCTGCACTCCTCCTCTACCGGTGCTTACGCGGGGTCCCTATCTGCAAGTGGGTACACAAACAAGTATCATTATCAGATGGAGAACCGATATCGCTGAAAATTCAAGGATAAGATGGGGAACTGCTTTTGGTACTTATCCCAATACAGTTGATTCTGCAATAACCACTACAGAACATATTGTACAGATAAGCGGCTTAACTGCTGATACAAAATATTGGTATACCATTGGCAGCACAACGCAGACACTGCAGGCAGCAAACAGCAATTATTTTTTAACGCTGCCACCTTCCAATACAACACGTAAGCTTCGATTTCTGGCGCTGGGAGATTGCGGTAATAACTCGGCCAACCAGGTAAACGTAAAAAATACATTCATTAATTATATTGGCTCAAACGATATTGATGCCATGCTTTTACTCGGCGATAATGCTTACGCTTCCGGCACAGATGCGGAGTTTCAAAGCAATTTTTTCAATGTTTATAAAGACGATCTTTTAAAATATTACAAGCTATATCCTGCACCTGGTAATCATGATTATGGAAACAGCGCAGCCAATACTGGCAAAACCGGATCAACGCCGGCACTCAGTATGCCATATCATTTAAATTTTTCAGTTCCATCTGCAGGACAAAATGGAGGTGTTGCCTCCAACGTTAAAAATTATTATTCGTTCAATATAGGTGATGTGCATTTTATTTCACTTGATTCGTATGGTAAGGATGATGGCAATACAACAAAACTGTACGATACATCGGGTACACAGGCAACCTGGTTAAAAGCCGACCTGGCTGCCAATACAAAGAGATGGACCATTGCTTATTTTCATCATCCTCCCTATACTAAAACCAGTCATAGTTCAGATTATAATGCAGGCGCAGGCGAACTTGACCTGGTGGCAATAAGAGAAAAATTTGTTCGCATTCTGGAACGCAATGGCGTTGATCTTATCCTGTGCGGCCACTCGCATGGCTACGAAAGAAGTTATCTTTTAAAAAATTTTTACAATACCTATGCCAGTCCGCTGGAGGATGCAAGTTTTAATGCAGCCATTCATACAGCAACAGGTACTACACAAAATGGAAAGTACGATGGCACAGCCAACGCATGTGCCTTTGCCTATAATTCGGGTAAATATAACCATGGCAGTGTGTATGTAGTTTCCGGAACAGCAGGGCAGGTTAGCAATGCATCGCAGGCTGCCGGCTATCCTCAAAACTGTATGTATTATTCTTATGTTCATGTAAATAATGGGGGCAGTTTATATTTTGAAATTGACAGTAACCGCCTGGATGTAAAATTTGTTTCATACACAACTTCCCCTACACCCATCATCCGTGACCAGTTTACCATTTTAAAAGATGTGAACAAAACCCAAAACATCAGTGCAGTGTTAAACGATCCTGTTACCCTCACCGCATCGTGGAAGGGGAATTATTACTGGCCAGGCAATGGTGGAGCAACTACACAAAGTGTGACTGTAAATAATGCAACTGTTGGCACATTTGCTTACACAGTAAGCGATGCAGCCAGTAGTAGTTGTATTCAGGATGTTTTCAACGTTACGGTTTTTGCTCCGCTGCCGGTTACCGTCAGTACATTTATTGCAACATTAAATACAGATAAGGTATTGCTGAACTGGAGCACATCACAGGAGAACAATAATAAGCATTTTATAATAGAAAAATCGAACGATGGGATCAACTTCGCTTTCCTCGGAAAATTAAGCGGAGCAGGCACTTCAACCATAAATCATAACTATCAGTTGATAGATTTTTCTCCATTTGACGGAACCAACTATTATCGATTATCCCAAATAGATTTTGATGGCAATACCAATTATTATCAGGTAAAAAGGGTTAATTATATAAGCAACAAAAATTTAAGAACAGAAATTCTTAATAACGGAAACGGACATTTAGGTGTTGTGATAAAAACAACCAAATCTGCCAATATACAACTTACAGTTATTGATATGCTCGGAAAAGAAATGCTGAAAGAATCATTGGGAGTTAGTAATGGCGGTACAGTAAAAAATATCAATTTAAAAACAGGTGTTTATATAATTGTTGTAACCAATGGTACCGGAGAGCGGGTGGCTAATAAAGTAGTTGTGCAATAGGTATATTTTAGTCGGATACTTTTTATTATCCGCAGTTGAAAAGTGAAATCTGTGCTATGAAAACATATTTACCCATACTGATAGCATTGCAGTTATTTGCTTACGGGGCAGTAGCACAAATATTGCGGCCGTTTACTGCCCGGTATTATAATCCTTCGGTCAAGGGAAATATAGTTTACGTATCAAACAGCATTATTTCCACATCAGGTGCAGGAGCCGGTAACCCGGGCACAGGTGAACCTCCGCCAACCGGAACCAGTAAAGACAATGGCGGAGCGGGAATAAATATAGATGTAGACAATTACTCGGTGGTTAAATTACCTTTTGCAAGTACCTGGAATTATTTTGGAAGAGGATCTGCCCCGGTCAATGATGGAAGTGCTAATGTTTGGAATCAGTCGGCATATACATTAACCGGTTTATGGAATACCGGTGCTTCTCCTGTGAACGGGGCTGGTAAATATGGTTATAGTGCCTCACAGGCTACCTGTATACCCTCGGGCGGTGGTGGAACTGTTTGTGTACCAACGGGAACAAAATATTCAGCCTACTATTTTCGTAATACTGTAAATTTTACTGCTGCCGAACTGGCTACAACCTTTTACTCCATACAGCTTAATATGCTGCGTGATGATGGCATTGTAGTGTATATAAACGGAGTGGAAAGGGTTAGAAATAATATGCCTGCCGGCGGCATTGCTTATGGTACATTGGCATCTTCAGATATAGCACCCGGCGCAGCTGAGGCTGTTTCAGTAAATCTGAGTCCGGCATTTTTTTCAACCGGTGTAAATACCATTGCAGTAGAAATACATTTAAGAACAACTTCATCTGCCGACATGTCTTTTGATATGGAAGTACAAGGTTTAAGTAATGCAGGAACTTTCAATTCCTCTGCTGCCAATCTTAATCTTCCTGCCTGTTCGCAAGTATTATTTGCAGGTTTATATTGGGGCGCCGACCAGGGCACTTCCGGAACAGACAGCACCTGGATCACCGCAGGTTTCAACAGCATAAAATTAAAAATACCAGGTGCATCTACTTATACAACCCTCACATCTACACAAAGCAACAAACACACTGCAGCCTATTCGCCAGGTTTGCCACATACCGGTTATTTATGTTTTAAAGATATCACTTCCCTCATCAACGTTACTAATGCAAATGGTACGTATACGGCAGGCGATGTGCTTGGGCCAATAGGTATCACCAATAGCTGTGGAGGATGGACCATTGTAATTGCATATTCCAACTCTTCGCTTCAACCCCGTAACCTTACCGTATTTGATGGCAGTGTAATTATTAATCAGGGCGATCCGCCAGTAGATGTGAATATCAGCGGATTTTTAACGCCACCTTCAGGCCCGGTAAGTTGCGAATTAGGTGCTGTTGTTTATGATGGCGACAGAGGTTCGGCAGATTCATTTGCATTTAAACAAAACGGAGCTGCAGCATTTTATAACCTGGCAAATCTTGCAGTTCCGCTTAATGGCACTGCAGATGCATGGAACAGTAAAATTTCCTACAAGGGCGTTGTAGTAACTACCCGTAATCCGGCATTTCAAAATACACTGGGTTACGATGCGCCGATATTTGATCTTCCAAATACTTCAAATGCACAGCTAGGTAATAATCAAACTGCTGCAACGGTTCGTTTCTCATCTCCTGGAGAAAATTATTTTGTGCATGTGCTTTCCACTTCAATTTCTCAGTATAACCCAACCTTTGCATTTGATAAAACCGCTACTGATATCAATGGAGGATTACTGGCACCTGGCGAAAGCTTGAGATACCAGGTTAATTATAGCAATACCGGTAATGACTCTAGTACCAACACAATCATCTATGATAATATTCCGCTGGGGTCAACTTATTCGCCAGGGTCATTAAAAATAAATGGCCTTGCAAAAACAGATGCCCCCGGTGATGACCAGGCCGAATTTGATTTTACAAATAACCGGGTGGTGTTGCGGATAGGTTTGGGTGCCAATGCAACAACTGGTGGCAATATAGGCTCGGCTGGTTCGGGTAATATTCAATTTGATGTTGTTACTGCTTCTTCCTGCGATATTTTATCTTGTACAGGCTCTTTAAGTAATGAAGCCAGGATCAGTTATAACGGTAAAAGATCAGGATCGGTTTTATACGATTCCAGCGGTGTAAGCACTGCTGGTTGTATTATAAAGGGGCCGGTAATTTCTCCAATCTCAGGCTCATGCTTTAGTCCCAAAGATACCTTACTGGTAGTGCACTGCCCGGTAGCAAGTATTATGCTGCCCTGGGCAAAATATGCAGGTTATACTTTTTATACTGCCATGCCTTTTATTCCGGCAAATATTTACAACCAATACAATGCAGTTACAAGTTCTGGTGTTTACTGGGCGTATTTTAATAATGGAACCGGCTGTTCAGACACAACAAGAATACAGGTAATCATTACGCTTTGCCCCGATATTGACGATGATGATGATGGTATACCCGATTATGTAGAATTTAATAATCCGCTGGCACTGCAGGACAATAACGGAAATGGCATTTCCAATTGGAATGACCCAGCCTACCCGGGTTATGTAGATAATAACAGCGATGGCTTTAATGATAATTTTGATTGGGGAGCCGATTCGGATAACGATGGCATCCCAAATTTTCAGGATACCAATTTTTGGATTGCATGGGTTGATAGCAATGCCGATGGAGTAAATGATTTATCGGACAAAGACCTGGATGGTTTACCCAATCAATATGACAGAGACAGCGATAACGATGGTATAGCCGATGTAGTGGAATCGTATGGCGTAGACACAAACGGAGATGGTATTATCGACAATTTTACAGAAACAGATTACGACGGATTTTCTCAAAATGTAGATGCTAATAATACGGGCGTGAATGGTTCGGGTATAGGGTTGGGAGCCCCCGATTTAGATGGCGATGGTATTCCCAATTATCTGGATCTGGATAGTGATAACGATGGTATTCCTGATACCGTTGAAGTTGCTGCACCGGATGTAAACAACGATGGCAAGCCGGATGGTTTTGTTGATAACAATGGAAACGGATTGCATGACAGCTTTGAATTGGTAAACGGGTTATTATTAACTGGGGTAGATGTTTCGCCGGTTGATGGAAGGGCGGATAATTATCCTTATAAAAATAAAGATCGCGACTTCAGGCCCAATCCTTATGACCTGGATAGTGATGGGGATGGAATAGTGGATGTAATTGAAGCAGGATTACCAGATTTAAATTTTGATGGTAGGGTTGATGGAATTTTAGGTACGAATGGCTGGTCAACTTCAGTTTCTGTATTAGCAGCTTTAAATTTACGAAATACGGATGCAGATGGCAAACCCGATTACCTGGATATTGATGCCGATGACGATGGCATACCAGATAATATAGAAGGGCAGTCAACCGCTGGCTATGATCTGCCTACATTAATTGATGCAGATGGCGATGGGCTAATGAATCCTTATGATAACATACCTGCAGCATTTGGTGGCTCAGGCATATTTGTTTACGACCATGATGCCGATGGTACACCCGACTACAGGGACCTGGATACAGATGCCGATGGCGTAATTGACCGAGTGGAAGGAAATGATTTTAACCTGAATGCATTGCCGGATGATAACGTAACCCTTACTGGTTTGGATACGGATGCTGATGGACTTGATAACCGTTTTGATTCCTTAAATTCTGTAACCAATATTAAAGGCACATCATACCGAATGGGAACAGGCGGCTCATTTACCGGCGATGCTACACCAGGTTCAAGAACAACGGTACAACGTTCATTTACCTATCAGCCAGACAGGGATTGGCGTTATGCAGGGTATGTATTACCGGTGAGGTTCCTGAATCTTACAGGTGTTTTGCAGGCGGATAAAGTGTTGCTTAACTGGGCAGTAATTGCCGATAAAGCGGTTCATCATTTTGAAGTAGAACGAAGTGTTGATAATATTAACTTCATAAAAACCGGTATTGTAACGCAAACAGTAGCACTTAACCTCCAACAGAGCTTCTCATTCAGAGATGATGTTGCAGCAGTAAACAAAGAAATAATTTACTACCGCATTAAAGTTGTTGGCAAGACAGGTGAAATACAGTACAGCAATATTTTAATTGTTCGTAAGCAACTGAATAAAACATTGTTAAGTATTGTACCTAACCCGGCAAAAGATTATGTATCTGTTACCTTCTTTGCCAACACCGAATCTGTTGTAAACATCCGTTTGATGGATGATAACGGCAAACTGGTATTGTTGCAGGATCAAAAAGTAATGAAAGGTAACAATACTATTCAGTTAACAGGCCTTGACAGATTCAGCAGTGGTTTTTACATGATACAGGTGTATGTTAACAACGAGGTAATTACGCAAAAGCTGGTATTGATAAAATAGTTGTTGATTGATCTGGATAAACAGCAACTGATGATTAATAAAAAGCAGGTTACTTTTTAATAAACGGCCCTCTTCATAACGGAGGGGCTTTTTTTACGCTGCTTTTGCAGCCATGTACACACATAAAAAATCATTTGGTCTGCATTTTTTAAAAGATGAACTGGTAATTCAAAAATTCATCAATGTTTTAAAATAAAAATCTTCCTGTTTCCCCATTTTTCTAAATCGTACTCTGAAAGCATTGATTTTACTGAGTTGAGTTTTTAAAATGGGTGTCCCGCGGTTATATTAGGGCATGTTTTTTGCGAAAAAAGAGAAATAAATCGGGCGGTACTTCTGTTCAAATAATTTCCAAAGAAAGGTGAAAATATAAGTTTATAAAATCAATTGGTAGTAGTGATAAAGAGCAAGAGATTCAGAAATTGGTATTTCTTGCAAAACAGGAAATAGAAAGATTGAATGTCCAGGCCAAATTATTCATTTCTGAAAGCGATACAATTGTTGAACAGGTTTTAGAATCGCCTGGTAATGCAAGTATCAGAACAGTAGGCCCGCAAATAATTTTCGGCAAAATATACGATAGTATTGGGTTTAATAAGATTAAAGAAGAACTTTTCAGTCAACTTTTAATTGCACGCCTTGCTTTCCCCCCTTAAGCAAATTAAATCAGGCAAACTCACCAAATCAAGCATAAACTACAAAGGATACAATAAGTACTTAAAATTAGAAGGTGAAATATCCATTAAAATAGATTACGAAAAATTCAATCAGGATAATTCCTGGGACGGTTTAAAAGCTACATCACCAACACAAAAATCTCAGATAAGCGGGTGGATGAAAATTATAAAAATCTTTGGCATATTGAAAAAGCATTCCGGATGTCAAAAACCGATTTAAGAGTCCGCCTGATCTATCACAGGTTTCGACACCGGATCGAAGCGCATATCTGCTTCGCCTTTACCCCTTACAGCATTTATAAAGAACTTGAGCGTATCCTTTATAAAGAGAATTCAAATTTATCCGTAAAGAAAGCTGCTAAATTGACTCATAACATGTATCAAATAACTTTTACACTTCCAGAATCAAAGACAGACAAAAGCAAAGCTTCTAAAAATGGATGAGCAGCAGGGAAGTAAGCGTGCAGTGTAAAATTTTTTTCACGTAAGTCAATTAATTTGTAAAACTATTTTGCATTTACAATAAGCGAACCAAAATCTTTTGGGCGGGTAGGACAGCCCAAAAGACACGTAAATGCCGCATTTTTTTAATTCATTAAATATTGTTTTTTTATTTTTAAAATATCACTTATCCAAATTCTTATGTTCTGATAATGTTGAACCATCATCCATTTAAAGGTTATTCCCTTATTACTAACGTTTTGGTTGTTTTTATATTATCCGGATTGGTTATTTCCAGCAGATATACACCGTGGGCAATTTCACTTCCCAACTTTAATGTTTGTGTTACACTACCGCCATTATGTTTTAAAGATTGTGTACGTACAACCTGACCGGTTGTGCTGATCAGCCTCAGTTGGTAATCTCCTATTACCATTTCGTTGAAATGTATAGCCACGAGGCGTTTTGTAACGGGGTTAGGATATACAACGATTGACGAATTTTCTTTACCTATTATTACTTTTACTACCTGGCTGATTTTTATATCACTGCTTAAACCAACACTGCGTATGCGGTAGAAGTTGTTGCCTGTAACCGGATTCATATCCAGCCAGCTGTAAGCAGCATCACTTCCATCAGCTCCAATCACTGCCTGCGTGGCTGCTTTGCTGAATGCAACCGCATCTGTTGATTTCTCAATTTCATAATGCAACAGGTTGGTCTGGCTGGTTACTTGCCACTCAACAGCAATGGCTGCATTTTGCTGATAGGCTTTAACGCTGGTAAAACTTACCGGTGCCGGCTTGCTTATTGCGAAAACAATTTTAAAACGGTTGGATGCAGATGAAGCAGCATTAGCAGTAACTTCAAAATCAATATCATTAATGCTGCTTAGATCCAGATCGATATTGGTTCCCCGGAAATTATCCTGTAAAACTGCTTTTACATTGGTTTGCACCAGGTCAATAGTTCCAATCTGGAACCTGTATTTCTTAGTACCCAGGTTGGTTAAACGCAGGAAGATGGTATCGTCATTGCTGATCATTGGCCGGTTTTCTACAATGAAAGATTTACCAGATCTTATTGAAGAAATATTTTCTCCAAAATTCCCGATCTTAAGAATATCGTCTGAAATATCGGGGCGGTTATTATCATTGTAACTGATCCTGCATCCGTCGGCCAGCGAAGCTGTATTGGCTGCATCGGGCACCATCAGGTTAACAATCAGTTGCTGATCATTTACACCGCCTTGTACTACCGGGTTTACTATTGAAACAGTCGCTGCTTTTGAAGCTTCTGTAAGCACCACACTGGCATTGGCTCCTGTTGCTTTCAAAAAGAATGCCTGGCCGGAATGTATATATCGAATAGTTGGATCAACCACAGGTCCACCCAATACCACCGGTGTTTGCTGGTAGGTATTTGGGGCTGTTCTTTGTGCCAGCCTGTATCCGCCCACACCATAGTTGCCCGTGAGGGTTGGATCCCATAAGTAATAACTTTGGTTCAGGTTGGCGGTTCCTGCTATTGTTTCAAAATCTATCGGCGATGGGTAAGGGTTGCCCACCAGCGTATATCCGGTACCTGTAGCTGATACCGTGATGGCTGCCTGGGCTCCCTGCCGGATTGTTCCGGTTGATCTTAGTACTGTTGGTGCATGTAAAGCATTGCCGCTGGTAGCAAACCTGTCGCCACGTACAAATAACATATAAGCCGGAAAAGCCGATAATAAGGTAGAGCTGGTATTAGCCAGCGCACCATTCCACGAAGGCCCGCCTGCCCCACCCTGCACATGCGTTAGTATGGATGAGTTGCCTGAACTGGCATCAAAACCATTGGAAACAGTATAGAGGTTGGAGGTAATATTGGTACCCAGATTCGCTGCATTTACAGCATTCTCCTGCCAGGCCTGTTTAATAGTTTGCGAACCTGTAACGGGTACGCTTAACAGGCGCCATGCCCTGCGGCCAACATCAGAAATATATCTTTCTACGGTAACATTGGAAGCTCCGGAAAGCGTACAGTTGGTAAGGTCTCCTATACGAGCTGTACCAGCCAAATTAGATTTTAAAGTAAGGTTCATCGCATTCAGGTCAAACGTGGCACTGTTTAAGGTAATTGTTCCATAAACATCCATGGCATTACCCAGTTTAGCGCTTGCGCCCAGGAAAATTGTCAGGTTGTTGAGCGACCTGGTGGCAGCTGATGTCTGGTCCATATTGATGGTACCCAAAGCGCCGTTAATAACAATATTGGAAGCCGATGATCCTGTAATAGTTCCGGTACCCGATATCGCGTCATTAATGGTTAAAGTATTGGCGCCAATGCTTAATTTGGTTCCTGTATTCAAAAACAATTTGCCTAAGGTGGTATTACCAGGCAAAACCGGGCTGGTGCCACTAGTGGTAATGGTAACCTGTGCACCTGCAGGGGGCACCACACCAGCCATCCAGTTTGTTGTTGTATTCCAGGCCGAACTGGTGGCACCCTGCCAGACATACCCTTTCAGTGCAGATATATTGCGGGTTCCGCCGGTACTTAAGGTTCTGGCACTGTCATCATATATTAATGCAGTAGGCGTAAAGGAAAGTTCGTAATTGAGCGCATTCCCCGTAAACGGAACGCTTAATCCGTTACCGGCAAAAGAAAGGCTCCCGCCGCCCCAGTCGTAAAATATAATGGTGGTATCTTTTCCAGGTGCAGTGGCACGCACTACCACAGGTCCCTGAAAATAATTGGTATTGCCTGCATTCGTTTTGGTTTGCACACCAACCTGAAGCACCAGTTTATTGGTTGCAGGGCTGCTCCAGTAAATGGTATCCACATTGTTTCCCAACCCACCGCCGGCAGGCGCTGGCGTTCCGCCCGAACCACCCACATAAGCGTTAAAGAAACCGGAAATATCTGCTTTCAGCACCCTGTTAAAATGGTTTCTAAGCGAGTCACTGGTGGCAGATTTACCTGCAAGTGCTGTCTGGTAATTGGTCATCGCCTGCGAAAATTTTGTATCCCCACATAAGGTCCTCAACATAGTGATGATCATGCCGCCTCTTTCATAAACGGTGCTGCCGTAATTGGTGCTCCAGATCAATGCAGAAGTACCCATACTTGAATTGGGTATCCAGGCACTTTGGGAGTTTAAACCAAGTGCATTTAATTTTAAAGTGTTCTTCATGGTCTGCACGCTGGATGCGGTATATCCCAATGCTGGCACCTGTTCTGCAGCATAAGCCTCGCTAAATCGGGCCGGGCCTTCTGCCAGCCACAGATCATTCCAGGTGGCAAAAGTTACATTATCACCAAACCATTGGTGTGCCAGCTCGTGGTTTAAAGTAGCTAAACTCGCCATGGATCCGCTGGCCATTGCCGAAAAGGTCTGGTGTTCCATCCCTCCTGCGCCAACCAGTCCGTCATAAAATCCATGCTTTTCAAGCTTAAAGGGGTAGTCGCCCCATCGCCGGCTCAAACTGTCAACAACCGGGTTAACTTTATCCATGGCTGCCGTTTTGGTTGCATGGCCTGTTGTGTTTCGTAAAATATAGTAAGCAACCGGTACAATAGTACCATTAATATCAATGGAGCGGTAGTACCGTGTAAATTTGCCCACCGACAGGGTTACTAAGTAAGTTGCAATGGGATAACGTGTTTTAAATTTAAATGTACGGTTAAGCCCGGTTATTGTAGAATCATAAAGCCTGCCATTGGTAGCCACCCAAAAAGTATCGCCAGCAACATTATTATTCCAGGGTACCGTAACATTTATGTCCATTGAATCTACCTTGTCCTGCATATCGGCTTTACAGGGCCACCAATCGCGGTCTTCATACGATTCTGACAGGGAGCCTGTATATTGGTTTGGTGCTGTGCCGGATCTTTGATAACCCTGTGCAGCACCTGATGCGACTGGTGGAACACCCGAATAGTCAATTACAATTGAGTCTAACGTATTAGTGGCTGCAAGGGTAGCATTCAATGTAATATTAAGTACATTGCCGGTAAACGATTTAGCACAAACACTACCGCGATGGGTAATTGACAACGACCCATTGTTAAAGCTGGTAGCTCTCAGATCCAAGGTTATTGCCGACACATTAGTGGTAATGGTTTTAAAATAAGTTACCACCGATCCGGTAATGAGGTTGGTGGCAGCACGGGGGTCTACGGTCCAGTTTACCCGGTGATATACCACATCAATATTGGCACCGGTACCGCTTTGGCCAGTGAATTCGGCTTCCCCTGGGTTGTTATCACCTGGCTTTGATGTTGCTGAATTTTTTTTAATAAAACTTCCACGGGGCTGCGATAAAAGGCTGTGCTTGTAAGGTTGTTCCTGAGCAATTAGTTGCAGTACAGAAAAAATTACAAAGGATGCGGTAATGAGTAGCTTTTTGCTCATTTGGTTTTCTTTTGAATGAATATTGGGGTTTTTGCTATAATCACAAAAACTGCTATCATTAATACGCTGAAACTGTGATTTTAGCATGTAATTATCTGCAAATTTGAAGTCATTTAATAAAAAAATCCGGTTTAACATTATTAAAGATGACAATTGTTTTTTTACGTTTTCCGCAATGTGTTTTTACCTGAAATCTGAATAAAAAATGGCTGCCACCTGATTATGAGACAGCCTGCTTTGCTTTGATTATATTTTACTGTTTAATCAATTTGAGACTTATTGGCTTATCAATGCCTGAATATATGGTTACAATGTATATTCCAGCAGATAAACCGGTTGTTTGTATGCTAACCTGGTTTGATCCAATTTGGAGCGGAACAACCAGTTTTTGAATTATTCTTCCAGTAAAATCAATTAATGCAACTGTAATATTTTCTTTTTGAAGCGTACTAATTTTTAGTACCGCATTTTGGCTGCTTACAACATTTGGATTAAGGGTAACTAAACTAAAATGACCCGTCTTTTGTGTAAGCAATACTACATTGCTGTAATTAACTTTTTCATCAAAATCAATAATTTTAAGCCTGTAATAATTGTTTCCTGGTACCGGGTTTTCATCCCTAATATCAAAAGCACTTGCACATCTTATCCTGCTCGCACTAAATACATTTATAGGTGTAAAGATTGTCCCGTCGGTACTTCTTTGCAGTTCAAATTTAGCTTCGTCAGATGTGCAGTTCACTTTCCAGCTTAATAGATTTTTATTCCCATTTTTTATTCCTTTAAAATAATTCAGGCTTATGTTTAATGGAGGTGTTTTAGCGCTGGTAAGGTAAAAGCCCGAGAATCCGTTAACAGGTACCGTAACTTCCCACCAGCTTTGGGTTGCATTCCAAACCACCGTAAAGCCAGCCACTAAGGTTGTAAAATCAATGTGTATTCCGGTGTAATTGGTTGGGTTTGTGCCGGTACCATGAAACTGGCGCATCACAAGGTTGCTGATTCCCGTTGCGTCCAGTGGTCCCACAGGCAAAAGTTTATGAGCGCTGTCTGTAGCTTTGGTATTAAAATCATTAAACTCACTTTGCAAATAAAACAGCTTGATGTTGGCCGTGGATGTTGAAGGGCTTACAAGTGGTTCAATATCATATTTACGGGAAAGGTATAAATCTGAGGTACCTCTTTTTGTAGCTGCAACATCAACTTTCGTACAGGCATTTATTGAATTGGTAACCGGGGAACTACCTGCGGGAGTAACCAGTGCAATGATGTTACAGTTGCTAACATCCCGGTAATTGGTTGCACCAGCACCAACACTGATATTTTGACAAACAGAAGCACCACCCGCAATTCCTGCCAAAGTAAATGAACCTGCATTTACGGTAACAGTAACAGTTGTGCTGCCGGTTGCACTGTTTGTAGTATTGATTGCATTAATGGTGTAAATGGTTGTAATGGTTGGCGTGGCAGTTACTGATGACCCGGTACTGCTGCTTAAGGTAGCAGCCGGCGACCAGGTGTAATTAATCACATCTGGTGTAAACCGATAGCTGTTTGAAAACCCAGACCAGGTTGTTGTGTTGTTTCTTCCGGTTACTGTTGCAGCAACAGTTCCGGCTGCGTTTTCTACACCCTGTGCTTTTCCTAATGTTGTATTGTTACAGTTAAGCGTATGAATTTCAATAATGTTACTGGTTTCCAGTAAATGAATTTCAACAGTTGCAGTTCCGCCTCCACTTGCAAAAGGAACATCCTCATACCTTATCACAAATCTCCTGTTGGGGGCCAATCCGTCGACATAGTATTCTAAAACACCTGCTGCTGCCAGGGTTAAATTGGTTGTAATACCATGTATGGCATTGTTGGGCTGCCCGGCTGTGGGTAAGGCAAATCCAAAACCTGTGGTAGAACTGGTTGCACTGAATGTTAGCCATCCATTTGAACTGATGTTTACAGAACTTACCGGGCTGCCGTAATAAGTAAAGCTGAAAGGGATACTAATGCCATCCCATCTGCAATCATCATAATTGATACCGGCACTTCTTGGTGTAAAATTGTTGCTTAACGCATCGGCCAGTACATTGGTATAGTAGCTGCCCAATAACGATGTAGGTATGGCAGATACAGCATAGCCTACTGGTGTGGCGGTTGCGGTAATAAGTGTCGAACTACCCGAACAAACTGTTGGATAATTTGCGAAGCCGGTAACGGTAAGTTGAGCCGGGCAAAAACTGTAAACGCACAACAAAATCAGCGAAAAGTAAAGGTTTTTCATTCTTACAGGATTTAACAATTGGACAGTTATTGGTATAGTAACGAAGTAGAAGGATGATTATTGCTTTGTCGTAATTCTAAAACAACCAGGTCATTCCTTTTCTATATGGGGCTTAACATTATTCTACAATAAAAACTAAATTTTGGCGTTTTCAGTAAGATCCATGTTTCCAACTAAGTAAGAATTCGTTACCTCTCATGTGCTATCTTTTTAATGTGTAAGTATTTTTAAGATGGTATAAAATCAATTGTCTTATGAAAAAATATCTACTCTTTTTTTCATTATTATTCTGTTTATGTGCAGATATAATGGCACAACCTGCTACGTACGCAATGCCTCTTGCTATTGGTAGAAATAACTGTGGAAATAGCACAGGCTCAGTAACTCTTTATACTTTTCCAAGTGGTAACAGAACACGTAGTTATGATTCTTTATACTTTTTTGATTATGTATCTCCCAATTTAAGCAGAAACACGATTAGAAGCGCTTATGTCCCCAGGTTAAGGGTTGGTAACAGTACTTATGCCAGCAGCAGTCCCTCCATGACAGCCCGGGACCGATTTAACATATTTGCGGCAAGCGTTTCCTTTAATCCCAGGGATGGTAAATTATATTATTTGTGGACAGATTATAACAGGGATGTTTCTACAACCTTAAAAACCTATGTTTGGCGTTGGAATCCGGATACTACTTTTTCAACGATATCTTATAATAATCCTGCAGCTGTCAATTTGTTAGATACATTGGCAAGTTTTGTTTTTGATATTGGCGGTATAACATTTGACAATAGCGGTTATGCCTGGCAATTGGAATTCAGCGCCAGCGCTCCTTACAAATCAAGGATGCGTAAGATTGATTTTGTTACCAAAGTAATTGACCCCATACCCGATACCCTTGATTTAATACCAGGTGCAGGTGGTATTGGCGATACCATATATAACGTAAACAGTGGCGATATAACCCTGATGCCCAACGGGCAAATGTATTATGTGTTCGATAACAAACTATATACACCAGATTATGGTAGTTATGGTAACCCATCGCACCATATTAGCTCTACTTATATTGATACCATACGAAGGCCTACCGGTGCTACCAGCTTAGTGGGGCTTGCTTATGGCAATGGCGATCTTATTTCATCATTTTCCCCTGGCTGCATTTACCGTCGAATAGACCCGGTAAATGGAGATACCAATTTTGTAAACTATACTTATGCAGCAAATAAAGGGGTGGCATCCAGCGATATGTCGCAAATATCATCCGGTTTGGGCCTGGCTAAAAAACTGACTTCTATTACAAGTACAGGTACTCCAAAACAATACAATGTTGTGTACGATGTACTCATAAAAAATTATGGCGCAACGGGGTTAACCAATTTACAGGTGTTTGATAGTTTGAGTAAAATAAACGGAGCATCTAACTTATCCAATGTAAGCCTTACTATGCTTACTATACCGCCTCCGCCGGGCATAGCATTAAACCCTTCCTTTAACGGTGTTACTAATGCAAGGTTATTACAATCATCCGCCCAAAACCTGCCCAATTACCCGGTTGACAGTAGCAGCTTTACTGTTCGTATAAATTGCAGAATTTCAAATGTAGACGAGGGAGTAGTATATTACAACAGTGCCGTGGGTTTTGCAACAGGGTATAAAGGGGTAGCATTACGAGATTCATCTACCAATGGCAACGTTCCAGATTTAAATCAGAATGATAGGCCGGATGATGTGGGCGAAGGCACACCAACCCCTTTCTTAATAGCGCTAAACCCAATAGATGGTTCATGCAGTACACTAACAGCTGTTTTGTACTCAGAAAATTTTGGCTCCGGTGCAATAGGAGGTTCTGGGCTGTTGGCTACTTTGCCATCATCACCCAATACAACCAGCAGTACCTATACCGGCACTACAACAGCACCCATTGCAAAAAATACTTTTGCTATAACCACCAACGCAAATAATGCAAACACTTCCGATTTTATTTCGCTAACTGACCACACTGGTGGTGGTAACGGAAGAATGTTGATAGTAAACGGAGATGCTCCGCCGAGGATCATATTCAGGGATACATTGCCAACATCATGCCCTGGAAGACAGTATTCATTTTCTTTTTGGGCTGCATTTCCATTTAATTCAGTTTATCAATCAACATGTGATGCATTAGGCGGATTCAGGTATCCCAAATTTAAAATTCAATTCAGAGATATAATTACCGGCTTAACTGCTGTTGAAGACACTACAACCGCAATTACAACCAATAATAGCTGGACACTATTCGGATATCGCTGGACCATGCCACAGGGTTATTCAAATTTAATATTAGAAATTGTAAATTATGCACCCGGAGGTTGCGGAAATGATTTTGTGCTGGATGATATTGTTTATGGTAGTTGTGATGCATTACCAATTGTAAACGCAAGTTCACTCTCGGGATGCCTCGGAGATAGTATCCGCTTTGTTGGAAGCCTGGCAGACTCTACTGTTTTACCGGGGCCAAAAGATCACCAATGGCAAATTGCCCCGGCAGCAATCGGGCCATGGGCAAATATACCAGGTGCTACTTCACCAACTTATCTTATTTACCCCATTGCAGCAGCCGATACCGGTAAATATTACAGGCTTTTGGTGGCTGCTCAGGGTAGTATTTCTATTCCCGTTTGCAGGTCTACTTCACCAGGTGTAAAACTTACTGGACAAACACCTTCAGTTGTAGCCACATCTGCCGGAAGAAATAAAAATAATATCTGCCCGGGCATATCTGTAAAAGTGTACCGTACCGGGGGCAGCTTAGGACTTGGAGCCAACTGGAGGTGGTATACGGGTAGTCCCGGTGGTACATTAGTAGGATCCGGCGATACACTTACGGTAACACCGGCTGTAGCCACAACATACTATGTAAGGGCCGAAGGCTTATGTAATACAACCGCAGCACAATCCATAACTGTTTTTATCAGTTGTGATATTGATAAAGATAAAGATGGTATACCCGATTATATTGAAAGCAATATTGCAGCCGCAGTGGCAAATGGCTATAATGCAGCTTATCCGGGTTATGTAGATTTTAATAATGATTTCATTAATGATAATTTCCAGGCAGATGGCGATTCGGATAATGATGGAATACCTAATTACCTGGATACTACTTTTCCGGGAAGGGTAGACTCAAATTCGGATGGCATTGATGACCGCTTTGATATTGACCTTGATGGCATCATAAATATGCTTGACCTGGATAGTGATAACGATGGTATACCAGATGTGGTAGAAGCTTATGGTGTGGACACAGACGGTAATGGCAGGATTGACAACTTTACGGATACTGATGGCGACGGCTTGTCGCAAAATGTGGATGCTAATAGTACCGGTGCAAATAACTCAAGTACTGGATTAGGATTGATAGATTTAGATGGTGACGGCGTTCCTAACTTCCTGGATTTAGACAGTGATAGTGACGGCATACCGGATATAGTTGAAGCAGGAGCTCCTGATAGCAATAACAATGGTAAAGTTGATGGATTTACAGATGTAAATGGCGATGGCCTGCATGATGCTTATATTAATGCGGGTGCATTACTAATAACTGGTGCAGATGGCAATAATGACGGCAGGGCTGATACCTGGCCCAATAAAAATATGGACCGTGATTTACGACCTAGTGCGTATGATATGGACGCTGATGGTGATGGAATAGTGGATGTAATTGAAGCAGGATTACCAGACTTAAATTTTGATGGTAGGGTTGATGGAATTTTAGGTACGAATGGCTGGTCAACTTCAGTTTCTGCATTACCCGCTTTAAATTTAAGAAGTAGTGATGCCGACGGCAAACCAGATTACTTAGATATAGATGCAGATAACGATGGCATACCGGATAATATAGAAGGACAAACAACAGCAGGTTATAAACTGCCCACATTAATTGATGCTGATGGAGATGGGTTAATGAATCCTTATGATAACACGCCTGCAGCATTTGGTGGTTCAGGCATATTGGTTTACGACCATGATGGGGATAATATACCCGATTACAGGGATTTGGATACTGATGCAGATGGCCTTTTAGATCGTGTGGAAGGAAATGATTTTAACCTGAATGCATTGCCGGATGATAACGTTACCCTAACTGGTTTGGATACGGATGGAGATGGACTCGACAACCGTTTCGATTCCTTAAATTCTGTAACCAATATTAAAGGCACATCTTACAGGATGGGTGCCAGTGGGTCATTTATTGGCGATGCCACACCAGGTTCCAGAACAACAGTGCAACGTTCGTTTACTTATCAGCCCGACAGGGATTGGCGCTATGCAGGATATGTACTGCCGGTAAGGTTTTTGAATCTTACGGGTGTTTTACAGGCCGATAAAGTGTTGCTTAACTGGGCAGTAATTGCCGATAAAGCAGTTGATCATTTTGAAGTGGAACGAAGTGTTGATAATAATACTTATACCAAAATCGGTATTGTTCTGGATCCGGTAACACTTAATGTGCAGCAGAACCTTGCATTCAAAGATGATATTGCTGCTGTAAATAAAGAAATAATTTATTACCGTATTAAAGTTGTTGGCAAGACAGGCGAAATACAATACAGCAATATTTTAATTGTTCGTAAGCAATTAACTAAAACAACTTTAAGTATTGTGCCAAACCCGGCAAGAGATAATGTATCCATTACCTTCTTTGCAAATACAGAATCTATTGTAACCATCCGTTTGATTGATGATAATGGAAAAATGGTATTGCTTGAAAATAGAAAAGTACCAAAAGGAGATAATATCATTCAGTTAACCGGTCTGGAAAAATACAGCAGCGGAGTTTACATCCTGCAAGTGTATGTTAATAACGAAGTAATTAGCCACAAACTAATATTGCTGAAATAATTAAAAACTGAAATTAAAAACAAGTTAATTTTTTCTAAAATCAGCCCCTTCATAACGAAGGGGCTTTTTACATTACTTTTGCCCGTATGTACACACATAAAAAATCGTTAGGTCAGCATTTTTTAAAAGATGAACTGGTAATTCAAAAAATTATAAATGTTTTAAAAGAAGAGCCATTTACCAATTTGCTGGAAGTTGGTCCCGGCGCAGGTGCTTTAACCAAATACATAATGGGCTTAGCCAATATTAATTTTAAAGCGGTGGAGCTGGATGAAGAAAAAGTTGTTTATCTCTCCAAAAAATATCCTGCACTTGCTGATAAAATAATTCACCAGAGTTTTTTGGATATGGTTAAACCATTTGAAGAACCTTTTACTGTTATCGGTAATTTTCCATACAATATCTCTACACAAATTTTATTTAAAGTACTGGAGTGGAAAGATGATGTGCCCTGTATCATCGGTATGTTTCAAAAAGAAGTGGCGCAACGGGCTGCATCAAAAGAAGGAAGTAAAGTGTATGGTGTGTTAAGTGTATTAATGCAGGCTTATTACGAGATAGAATATTTGTTTGATGTAAGCAACGAATGTTTTGATCCACCACCCAAAGTGCAAAGCGGTGTTATCCGCATGAAAAGAAAAACTACAGCATTAGATTATAAAAGCGAAAGGGCTTTTTGGGTGCTGGTGAAAACAGCTTTTAATCAACGCCGCAAAACCATGCGTAATGCAGTTAAAAGTTTATTTCCGGCAGATGTGCTGCAGGATGAAATATTTTTAAAACGGGCGGAAGCGTTGAGTGTGGAAGAGTTTGCTGCATTAACATTCAGAATGCAATAACAGATCATCAATTTATAAAGCCTATATTTATTTATATAGTGCCGGCGCTCTGCTTTTTTTTATGCTTATTTTTTTTATTGTTATTGATCAACGATTAACACCCTGCCGCCTGGTAATAACTCTACCTGTTCAGCATAAAAATTAACCCCCAAAAATCTTAATTGTCAATAGTAAAAAATACATTTTCTTACAGAAGAACCTTCTGTTTACTATTATCCTTTTCGTAAAGTAGAAATCCTTCAATTTAACATACTGTCATATAGTATGCAAGGGGTACAATCAAAAAAAGATTCAATTTAGAACATGATTAACATCATTTATTAATTTGATTAATGTCATGAGTATGTCATTTGGCAAATAATAACTTGCATTCATAATTAATGCAAATTCTTATTCTAAATATTTAAAAACACAGTTTATGAAACTTTTACAAAAAAAATACTTTTGGGTTACTGCAACCATAATATTAGCCATAGGTTATTTTGTTAGCTGTACAAAAGACAATCAGGTGCTTGATACACCTGCAGCACAGGTTATCAACAGTTCCACAGATCTTGTATCTATTAAAGTAACAACTCCGCCAACTATTGATGGTGTTGTTGATGGATTGTGGGACAATAGCCCAAAACTTCAGTTCAGCACTGCTGTTCCTGAAGTTACCGGAGATGTATTCAGGGGGTATACAGGTAACATTATTCCTTCCGTAACATTGCGTTCTGCCTATGATGCTACTAATATTTATTTCCTGGCAGAGTGGGCAGATCCTACAAAATCATTTCAACGTGGCCTTTGGTATTTTAACCCAACTACACAAAGATGGGCCCAGGAAAAAGGTACTTTCGATTTTGACCCCGTTACAGGGGCTGTATTAAGAAAACCCTTTTATGAAGATAAAGCGGCATTTCTTTGGAACATTAATAATTCTGTTACCGGATGGAATAGTGCTACCTGTTATAAATCCTGCCATACGGGTTTACCGGCACTGGATGGGGCCAGCCGTCACTATACAAATTTTCCTACAGAAAAAATTGATATGTGGCATTGGAAATCTGTTAGAGGTGGTGTAAATGCAGGGAATCAGTTACACGATCAATACCAGGATAATACCTATCCCAATGGCAGAAAATCTGATCCCGGTGTTGACGTTTATCAAAATAATTCACAAACGCTTACTATCACAGGTTCTATGCCTGCTGTTAATGTATCAGTACCTAAATATATTATCCCGGGTAGAACTGATAATAACTGGATAATGAATAGTGAAGTTACAGCGGGTACCGCAAAACAGGTTACAGCAGTTGCTGTAAATGGTGTGCTTACTTTAAGTGATGCTTCTACAATAGATCCAAATGTGGGAACTGATTATCTAAGAGCAGGTGCGGGGGTTGGGCCCAAAGCTATTGCTGGTGTTACACTTAATGATGCAGGCTATACAAGCAGTGCCGGTGATATTACGTGTAAAGCTGTTTATACAGGAACTGGCTGGATACTGGAATTCAAAAGAGCTTTAACAACTGCTGATAATGTATATGATGTGGATTTCGCCTCATTAGCCGACCAGTATTTTGGATTTGCCATTTTTGAAAATGCTCAGATAGCACACTCAATTAAACCTAACCTGGTATTGAAATTTAAAAAGTAGAAAACCCATAATTGCTAAAATCTAAAACATAAAATTATGTTACGCAATAAAACAATAGTGGGGTTTATTCTGGTTGGTGCGGCAGTATTTTTACTGGCAGGATGTTATAAAGATCGGACTGTAATTTTTGATACAGGCGAGGAAATAACAAAGCCGGTAAGTTTTACAAATGATATCATCCCCATTTTCAATAACAGTTGCAACACCGCAGGTTGCCATAATGCAGGCGGAAAGTCTCCTGATTTAAGTGCTCCCAATGCGTTCACTTCATTATCCAACGGTGGTTATTTTAATACCGCTGATGCACAAAGTAGTGAATTGTATTTATGGATGGCAGGAAAAAAAGGAACTCCCATGCCTGTAAGCGGTATCAATAAAGATTACAATGCGCTCATCCTTGCATGGATCAAACAAGGCGCCCAAAACAATTAAAAAAAACGTTATGAAAAAGTATCTAAATATTCTATTACGCAACTGTTTTGCTCTTGTGCTGTTGCTCTGCATCAACACAGGCAATTTATTTGCGCAGGACTCAACTGCCTCAGAACCACCTGCTGTGAAAAAAGTAAAACCTGTTAAAAATACATTTGGCAGTGTTTGGTTAATTGATAACCAAACAGTAATGGTTCCAATAAAAGGCACACTGGAATTTGATATACAGCACAGGTTCGGTATTGTAAATAATGGATACAAAGACTTTTACGGAGTTTTTGCTCCATCCAATATCAGGATGGGGGTTAACTATTCACCCATTAAGAAATTGTTTGTAGGTGCAGGCTTAACCAAGGAAAGGATGCAGGTTGACCTGAATGGTAAATACGCAATATTGGATCAAACCAAGGGTATGATGCCGATAAGTGTGTCTTATTATGCCAACGTTTCAATTGATACAAGGAAAAAGGATAAATTCAGATTTGGTGTACATCGCCTCTCTTATTTTCATCAACTGCTGATTGCCCGGAAAATAACTGAAAAGTTTTCTGCACAGGTGGCTCCCAGCTTTTCATGGTTTAATAATGTGGAAGCATATGTAGACAGTAAGGGAAATATTCAGAAAAAAATGAAAAACGGGCATCTTGCCATTTCTCTTCTTGGCAGGTATAAAATAAGTGGTAAATCTGCTATTATAGTTAATTACGATCAGCCGCTTACCCAGCATACTACCAATAACCCTCATCCAAACATTGCACTCGGCCTTGAAACCACTACCAGCTCACATGCCTTTCAGGTATTTGCCGGTAATTATTATGGCATTG
>Ga0209181_10000674_pt1 | contig 63148 bp, 50 predicted proteins | sample MAT05_FD_187208 | JGI IMG/M metagenome (GOLD analysis project Ga0209181, IMG submission 187208) | Freshwater microbial communities from Lake Fryxell liftoff mats and glacier meltwater in Antarctica - MAT-05 (SPAdes) (version 2) | ecosystem: Environmental > Aquatic > Freshwater > Ice > Liftoff...
TCGCCGTCGGTCGTCCCTCCCTCCTTGCTCGCTTCGTCGCGCTATGAGACGTTTTTTTTTGCTCACAGGAATGGCGCAGATAACCTCCACTTTCACTGCGGAGCAAGGGCAAGGCGGAAGCCGATATCGTCGAGGCTGCCGCCCGGTGGCCAGTAGCTGCGGTACGCGGAGCGGCAGTCCAGCGCGGTGTCGTACCAACCGCCGCCGCGAAGGACGCGGTACGAGCCCGTCGCAGCACCTGTTGGATTGGTCTGGGCGGCGGAGGGATAATCGTCAAACCAATCGCTACACCATTCCCACACGTTGCCGCTCAGGTCGTACAGCCCGAGTTGGTTGGGCTTTTTACCTGCCACCGGGCGTGTTCCTGTGTCATTGGTATTTTCTGTGTACCAGCCGACTTCATCTAGGTTATTGCCACCTGCGTAGATAAAGCCGGCTTTCCATGCCGGGCCACCCCGGGCTGCGTATTCCCATTCTGCCTCTGTGGGCAGGCGGAATTTTTTACCTGTTCTGGCTGAAAGCCACTTGCAGTAAGCCCCCGCTCCATACCACGAGACATAGATAACCGGGTGTTTTTCGTATCCTTTTTCCACTGAGAACTGCTTCCCGTCGGTGCTTTGGATGCGGCATTTTTCCTGTCCGTCTTGACCTTTCAGGTTGATCCACTCTACCCCACCTTCAGTCTGGTTGCCTCTTTCGTTCAGAAAAGCCGCGAACTGTTCGTTGGTGACCTCGGTCTCGCTCATCTCAAAGTCGCGCAGGGTCACATCGTGGGCGGGTTTTTCGTTGTTGAAAGCATCTTTGTCATTGTCGGTGCTGCCCATGCGGAAGGTACCGCCGGGGACAGGGCGCATTTTGGGGAGCGGGAGAGCGGCGGCCCCGGTCGTGTCAATCTTATTCCCTGTCCCTTGTCCGGGAGACGTGACAGCGGCACACGGCACGAGCAAAGGTTTGTTGTTGACTATTTTGGCAATGTAGCCAGTTTTTGATCCATAGCGGACTTTCCAGAAATGCCGGGTGCTGTCGAGCAGTTCCACTGTTTTTCCAAGCGGTACGGTGCCATCAAGGGTTTGGCGATCCAGTCTACCGTTCGGATTTTGAGCGATTTCATTGATTTCTGATGTGGAGAGGTCCCTGTTGCGGAGGGCGACGGAGTAGTTGACGTTGGCGACCTGGCGGCAGGTAGAGGTCGGCGGCGGCGGCGGGTCGGTAAGCAGTTTGCCTGCGCACCAGTTTTTTTGGGCCGCATAGTCGCGCACCGCAGGATCCCAGCGGATGGATTTTTGAAAAAAGATACAAGCCGTGTCCTTCAGCCCCTGACGCGACAGGTTGGCACCGATGGAGTAAAGTGCTGCGGAAAGGTTGGCAAAAACGTGTTTGGAAGAATCGGTCGGTATGCCGGTTTCTCCTAAAACCGAGCGGGTGCCATCGCCCCAGTCCACATAAAAATCGGAAGTGCCGACGGCCGCAAGCGGGCGGGTGATTCGTAGCAGGTCATTGATTTTCGCAGTGATGGAATCAAAAGCGGACAGGTTTTGGGTCTCCAGCGTATCCAAAGCAAGCCTTTCCAGCCAGAGGAGGGAGTCTGTCCCGTTGGCCAGGCAAAGGGTGAGCATCTCGGCCGGGGTGTCAGATTTGCCAACTTTAAAAAAGTTGGCAAATCTCCCGGTCTTGAACGCATACTCTACTTTTTCTCCCTTGCAGCCGTCTTCGGGTGGCGCGGGGGTCCAACTGAAAATGCCCCAGATCCCAAGCAGCCACAGCAGCCCGGCGCCCAGCGCCGTCCAGAGGCTGCCCGAAAAGCCGAGCGCCCGGAAACCGCCGCGATACACGAATTTTTTCAATGAATCCGGCACCTGGAAGTGGAGCGGCGAAGGCGGCTTGTCCAGGTATTTCAGCACTGTGAAGTCGGCTTCGGTGTGGGGCAACAGCCGCGCCATTTCCTGTTCCCATTCTTTTTTCTTTTTTGGGTCGGTCTCACTCAGCCAGCGGTTCATCACAATGGCCATGCGGTGGTCGGTCCAGGCCGATGACTCCTGATCGGGTGGCGATTGGGCGAGCAGGTCGGCCAGTTCGCCCCGGAGCTGGGGGATGATCGTGTCGTCTTCTTTTTCCAGCCAGTTGAGCAGGGCGGCGCGGGCGGTCTGGGGGATCTGGCCCTGCACGAACCAGCGGATGCGGAAGATGCGCAGGAGGTTGTCCAGGGAGACATTGGATGTTGGACGTTGGACGTTGGATGGCGCGTCGGGCAACTTCAAACTTTGAACTTCGAACTCCGAACTTTTTTTACCCATCCAGAGTGTCAGGTCCCAATGCAAGTTCGGATAAATAGCGCAGGCAGCCACCCAGCGCACGACTTCGCGGGGAAACTGGAGCAGCAGCATGGGCATGGGCTGCTCGTCGTCGGGCTGAAACAGGGCGGCGGGGGCATCCTGCACGCGCTCGCGCCAGCGCTCGAAGCGGGCGTCTTCACCGTGTTCGAGTTCTTCCACCCAGAACCCGAGGCTTTGCAGGCTGGCGGGCAGCAGGGTGAACAATTCGGAGAGGCGGCGCTCGGCGCGGCCCCATTCGGACTCGGGCCTGGGCGTGAGCAGGGCGCGGTCTTTCCAGTTTTTGAACACCTCCGTCCAGTCGTCGAGCCGTCCGCTGAGGGGACTGAGGATTTGCAACCCGGTGCCGACCACGATGAGCCGCGCCTGTCCGTAGTGCTGGGATATATCGCCCAGCCGCAGCCCTTCGGGATGCTGTTCGTTGAAACCGACGCGGATGTCGGAGTCGTAGAAAAATCGCTCGATGTGGAGTTCCTGCGCTTGCAGGGCGCGGAATACAGCGTCAAAAAGTTGGGCGCGGTGGTTGTTCGCATTCTGCCGGTCGAGCAGCAGGAGGTAATCCACCGGCTGGGTCTGGGCGCGGAACCGGAAGGCTGGCATCCCGCCTTTTTCGGCCGTGGCGCGGATGGTGTGAGCCACGTCGAGCCGCAGGGTGTCGGTGGCTGTGCGGCGGCGCATCACCTGCAAAGCATGCTGGTAAGCGTCGCCCAGCACGATGTCGTCGCTGCCTTCGATCCGGATGTTCCAGATGTAGGGTGGTTTGTCGGGGCGGTCGAGTTCGGCGATGAGTTTGCGGCGTCGCCACTCCAGCCAGCGCCAGAGGGCGAACAGCAGGGCGGTGAAAGGCAGGAAAATGAGCCAGCGGAGCCAGGGCCAGTTGCTGGCGAACCAGATTTGCCAGGGGTCCGTCGGCTGTACGGCCAGGTTGAGGAAGGCTTGGGTGTGGTCGTGGGGGATTTTTCTGGGTTGAAAATCAGGGCGATCAGGACCGGCTTTTGTGGTGTCAATTGTTGTTTCCACAGGGAGCGACACAAAAATGCGGAGGCGAAGATCGCAGGTGTTGCCGTTGGAGAAACTGACTTTCAGTACCAATGAGTCCATGCCTTGCACGGAGTCGCGGGCGGTGTAGGTGAGGCAGGTGTCGTTTTGAACACGCATAACCGACAGGGGAGTTACGACGGTTGCCGCCCCTGGCGATGGCATACCTTCACCCCTTCCTAGAACATCACCCAAGCCCTTTAATCTTTGTAATTCATTGCTTTTTGCTGCAAATTGGACCGACCACCCTGAAACCTTATGTCCGAAGGCATCCAATTCAGGAATAACATCAGGACAAATCAAAGTCCTTTGCCCCGCTGTCACAGCAAATTCCTTTTCCACCACAGCCCCTTCTTCCAGGCGGACATACATCCAGGCCAGCCAGGCCAGTACCGCAGTCAGCACGGCAGCCGATGCCCAGAACCAGCGTTTCGAACGTTTGATTTTTTGGTCCAACGGACTGGGCGGAGGTGCCGGCGAGACGGGTAGTTCACCAAAAATCTCGTCGGCGCGGTGCTGGCACTCCCTGAATTTTTCATACACGAGGGCTTGCTCCTGCGGGCTTCGGGCGAGTATGGGCGCGAGGGCGAGCAGCAAGTCTTCTTCGGTCAGTTCATCGGGCAAATGACGCAGGAGTTCCTGTACCCGCAGGTGCGCACCGGTGCCATGCTCGGTTTTCTCCAGGCGGAGTTCGTCGAGCAGGTCTTTGACCAGGAAGAGGATGCGCGGGGAATTTGTCATTGCGTTATGGTGTCGTCACTATATCCATTCTTCGAGTGCTTTGAGGTCGTCCTTGCTTTTTGCCAGCACCGAGTAGGAGGTCAGCAATTGTCCGCGTTCGGCATCGCTGAGGGTTTGCGGTGCGGCCAGTTTAGAGGCCGGGAAACCGATGGTATGCAGCAGGGCCGCCCAGTTGATGAGTTCGGCGGTGGCGGGCTTCTTGCGGAGTTTCACTTTTTTTTCATTGCGGATGTCTTCGAAGTGGGCGATGATCTTTTTCAAATCTGCCTCGCCGAAGCCGTCTACTTTTTTGGACACGATGCGCAGCAACATGGCCGCGTCGGGGAAGGAGATGTGGTAATACACCACGCGGCGGAGGAAAGCGTCGGGCAGGTTTTTTTCCGAATTGGAGGTCATGACGATGAGTGGGCGCAAGGCGGCGGGCGGGGCGGGCCAGGTTTTCCCGGCCTCCGGTACTATAAATTCGAGTTTTTCGAGCGCAGCCAGCACGTCGTTGGGCAGATCGCGGGGAGCCTTATCAATCTCATCCATCACCACCAGGCGGCGTTTGCCGCCCCGGATGGCTTCGCCCAGGGCTTCGTAGCGGATGAATTTGGCTTCCACGTCATCGGGCGTGAGGGGTTCTTTTTGCATATGGGCGTAGTGGAAATGCGCCAGCGCGTCGTAGCGGTAGAACAGGTCTTTGACCGACGAAGTGGTCTGGGCATTGAACACCAACGGGTCGCCGAGTTTGAAAAAATGGGCGAGGTGGTCGGCGAGTTGGGTTTTGCCGGTGCCAGGTTCGCCGGTGAGCAGGAGCGGCTGCGCGAGGGCAAGCGCGACATTGACGGCTGCCCGCAGGCCGGGCGGTGGCTCGTACAGCGATGCATCGCGCAGTTTGGGATTGGGTTCGATGACCGGAAGGTCCGCCTGGCCTTCGGTTTGGTACAAGTCAAAGTTGGTCATGCGCTGTTGTGGATTGAGTGATTTGTTTATTTGGATGCGATGTCATAAATCCGCCGTTGAACGGGTTCGATGTCTTTAACGTGAAATTTTTGCTGCGCTCTAAACAGCGCTTCTTCCTCCGATCCTGCTTCGAAAGTATCCGCCAGTGCCCGGGTGACGGCGCGCGAATTGTTCGGGTTTCGGATACCGTCGAGGTCGGATACCCAGTCATCGAAGTCCTGCTGATCGAGTGGCGGGAGATTGGCCAACACTGTGGCCTGGTCGGGGTATTTCTGGCAGATGTTATTGAGTCCGGCGAGGATATTTTTTTGCCGGGCCGTTTGCTTCGCAGGGTCGTCGTACAGGCCGGGGCTTTTCACCACGATGAAAAACAGGAAGGTCGGCACTCCTTTATTGGGACATTGAAAGGTCTCGATCATCCACTCGAAGTATTCCCGAATCTCCCCCTCATCGTTGTCCCATTTTTTCTCCGAAATCTCGAACACGGCGGTCACGTAGTCGTAGGGCAACTTCGGCACCCCTGTTTCGATAAATGCTTCAAAACTCTGGTTGTCAGAGAAATGAAATCGCCGGGCGACATATTCCTTGAGGCGCTTCCGGCTGGTCAGCAGGTCGGCTCCGAGGGGCAGGTTTTCGATTTTGATGCGGTCGGCATCTTCCTGAAACGGGTAGGAAATGGCATCGTGGCGACCATCCAGTTTGTCGTAAATGATGTCGTAAATCAGGCGTTTGCCAAAAGAGGCGGGCATTTCGGAGGGGCAGCCACAGAGAAAATAGAACTGGAAATCGCTTTTCCCATCCCGGCTATTGAACACCCGGCGAAAGGTGGTGGCCTGCCCCGTACGGTCGCAGTTGACCAGGTGAACGGAGTCAATGCCGTTGTCCGCGTCAATGCCGAGCGCACGAATGGCCCTGTCAAGGGCATTGTAGGAACTGTGCTGCTGTTGGTGCTGCTGCTTTCCACCGAGCACTTGGAGGATGTCGTTGACAAGCGGGAGCAAGTCGTCGTTCCACCGGGCCACCCGGATTTGGCGGGCCTGACGATCTAAGAGCGGGCGCAAGCTTTCCGGCAAGCGGTCAGCAGTGGGCGGCAGGCGAGCCTCGTCTATCAGCACTGCAATAATGTGTTTGCCATTGGCAAGCGCGAGTTCCGACTCCTGGCGCACCCAATCGTCGGGATGGTCTATGCGGCGGGTAGTGGTGCCGTATTCATCGGTTTCTACACCGAGCCACCTGGTCACATTGGTCACCAACACGAGCACAACTTGGGCATTTCGGACGCCATTTTCCAGCGTTTTGCGCCATTCGTCGCCGCCTTGTATGCCATTCTTGTCATAAAACACCGATCCGTCACCAAATGCCCGTTCGAGCGAGAGACAAAGTGAATTGGCGTTGGCGAGTGAATCCGCACTCCGATAACTAATAAAAATACCAGGGAGACTCATATTGGTTGATCGTTTTCCGGCGATTTCCGGTAAAGAGCGGCGGAGCGCGCTTGTTTTGCCGCACAAAGGTGCGCTGTTGTGCTTGGCAAAAGTAGATAATATCTGGAAAGTGAACGCTTGTCAAATACGTGTGAAGACTGAACTTCAAACCATTCCCAAGCCCCTGAGGTACTCCCCATTAAAAACTCCCAACCCGAACCCGCACCCCGAACTGATTTTCCTCCGACGTAACTTCGAGCGTGCCTTTGATCCGCGGCACTAATGCCGCATCAAAATCCACCCGCACTGTCATCTCCCCGGCTGTCTGCCACCCCTTGCCAAAGCCCGCCCGTTATCCGAAGGATGGCTTCCACACGCCCTATGGGGCCGCGTGGAGTGATCGTGTGCCCCATGCGCTTCAGGCGGGTCTGCACCTCCTCGGTCAAACAGCCTTCTTCAATGTGAATAACATCCGGCTTCCACTGGTGGTGAAATCGTTTGGCTTTCACAGCCTCCGGCAACGCCATTCCAAACTCGGCAACATTCACCAGGATCTGAAACACACTGGTGGGAATGGTAGTGCCACCCGGTGTACCGACCACCATCCAGGTTTTGCCCCCTTTTAACACGATGGTAGGGGTCATGCTGCTCAACGGGCGTTTGCCCGGTGCAATGGCGTTGGCTTTGCCCCCTACAGCGCCGTAGAGATTGGCCGCACCGGGTTTTGCGCTGAAATCATCCATTTCGTTGTTTAAAATAAACCCTGCGCCACCTACGACGACCCGACTGCCATAACTGTCGTTGAGCGTGGTGGTGACGGACACCGCATTGCCTTCCCGGTCTACGATGGATACGTGTGTGGTCTCATCACTTTCTTTAAACCTCCCGGAATTGATCTTTGCGCTGGCTGTCGCCGTATCCGGTTTGAAATCCGCCATGCGGCTTTTCAGGTAGGCTGGATCGGTCAGGTTTTTGACCGGAACTTTCCAAAAGTCCGGATCGCCCATGTGTTCTGCGCGGTCGGCATAGGCACGTCGCTCTGCCTCCACCATCAAATGAACCGCAGCAGCGGAATGCAGGCCGTATGAACTTAAGGGATAGTCGGAAATCATGCCCAGCAACTGGCGAAGGAGGAGCCCCCCGCTGCTCGGTGGCGGCATGGTTACAATGTGCATGTCTTTCCAGTCGAACTCCAACGGAGCGCGCCATACACTGTGGTAGCCGTTGAGGTCTTCGGCTGTGATGAGCCCGTTCTGTTTGCTCATTTCATTGACGATCAAGGTAGCAGTGGCCCCTTCATAAAATCCCTTCCGCCCATCGTCCACAATGCGGCGAAGGGTCTGCGCCAGGTCTTTTTGTATCAGTAGATCACCTGCTTTCCATTCTTCCGACTTGATGAAAACAGGTACGAGGCTGTTCCATTTGAGGAAATTGTTGCGCTCGGCATTCAGGTTGCGGGCTTCCTGCTCGGTAATTTGAAAGCCTTTGTCAGCCAGTTCAATGGCCGGTACGACCATATTATGCCAGGGAAGGCGGCCGTATTTTTTATGTGCTTCCCACATACCATCTACAGTGCCGGGCACGCCTGAGGCGAAAACACCGAAGCGGCTTTTGTTCGCCATGACCCTCCCCAACGAGTCGATGTACATTTTTTCAAAAGCAGCCGCGGGGGCTTTTTCGCGGTAGTCCAGTGTATTCACTTCGCCTTTTCCGCTGCGATACACCATAAAGCCGCCGCCACCGAGGTTGCCCGCCTGCGGGTAGACAACTGCCAAAGCAAATTGTACGGCGATGGAGGCATCCACGGCATTGCCGCCTTTGCGCAGCACCGCCACTCCGACCTGCGTAGCGAGCGGATGCGCCGATACCACCATCGCACTGTCGCCGGTGGCTTCTTTTTGAATGTTGTAGGGAAATGTTTGGGCGAAGCCCGAAAGAGTGGAAAGCAGCAGCGCAAAGAATGCGAAGTAAATCTTTTTCATAATTGAAGTTGAATTGTACCGGCTGCTTTCGCTGCCGGATGTCAAAACGGGCAAATTTGTCATTTAGGAACGGGCAAATAATAACTTGTAAATTTGATATGCTTTCTTTTCACCCAGATGACCCATCTTTTTGATTAAATAGCCCCACTATTCGCTCAAAAAGATAGCCCATCTGAGCAAAAACCAATCTATCTGAAACTTACAAGTTATTATTTGCCCGTTCCTTACGCCAGCGATCCGGCAGATAAATCAGCTGGTGCATTACTCTTCCCTCAGAAACGCCGACACTTGTACCGCCCGCCGGGCCGGAAGCAGCGAAGCCAGCAATCCGATGCCGATTACCGTCGTCGTCACAGGGATAAAATCCGCCCAGCGCATCTCGATCGGATAACTGTCCACCAAAAATCCCTGCGGAATCCCGATGAGTCCATATTGCTTCTGTGCTGTGTAAAGCACCACCGCGATCAGAAATCCGATGCTCATGCCCAGCAACGTCAACAAAAGTCCTTCGAGCAAAAAAATCCGCCGCACCGTCCCGTCGGTTGCTCCCATGCCTTTCAGAATGCTGATGTCTTTTTGTTTGTCCAGCACGATCATCCAAAGTGCTCCGACCGTATTAAATGCCATCAGGACCAGCATCAGGCTGGTGATGGCAAACCCCATCCATTTTTCGAGTTGCATGACCTTGAAAAACGCTTCGTTCTGTTCGTATTCATCGCGCACCACAAAATCGCTTCCAAGCAAAGTACGGATTTGATCCTTCACTTTTGAAACGTCTGATTTCGAGCGGCATTTTATTTCCAGCGATGAAACCGTACCGGGCGGCGCGTCCAGCAACTCGCGCACAAAGTTCAGGTTGGTCAAAATGTACTGATTGTCGAAGTCCTGCTGAATCGCAAACGTACCGACCGGATAGATCATCCGCGTTTTGAACGGATTGCTGAGGGCTCCGCCTGCTTCCGTGGTGGGCATGTACACCATCATGGTGGTGAGCGGGTTGTTGACGTTGACGGTCAATTTGTTGCGCACGCCTGCGCCGACCACCGCACAGTTGAGGTCGCCGTTTTGGAGCAGGTAAACGCCTTCTCGGAGGGTGGAATCAATGTTGTTGACGCGGGCAAACAGGCTGTCTACTCCTTTCAGCACTCCGAAATCCTGTGAATTGTCGTACTCGAAAAACGCAATTTCCTCCAGCGTTTCGCTCACCACAGCCACGCCGGGCAAAGCGCGAATGTTGGAGAGCACCAGGCTATCGGGTGCAAACGTTTTGCCTTTGGCGGGCGTCACTTTCACTTCAGGGTTGAAGTGGCCGAATAAGCCCGCGAGCAGGTCCTCGAAGCCGTTGAACACCGACAGCACGAGCACGAGCGCTGCCGTTCCAATGGCCACCCCCACCACCGAGATGCCGGTGATGATGTTGATGGCGTTGGTGCTGTGCTTGGCAAACAGGTAGCGGCGGGCAAAAAAGAGCGGAATGTTCAAGCGGATGGTGGTTGAAAAGGCAAAAGTATAAAACTCAGGCCTTCTGCTACTGTGCCACCACCGCTTCCCGAATCCTGACCAGTCGCTCCAGCAAACCTTCCAGCTTGTCCAACGGCAGCATATTCGCTCCATCGGATTTCGCTTTGGATGGCTCCGGGTGGGTTTCGATGAAGAGACCGTCCACGCCCACTGCGATACCGGCTTTGGCGACCGTCTCGATCAGCGCCGGGCGACCACCGGTGACGCCGCTGGCCTGGTTGGGTTGTTGGAGCGAGTGGGTGCAATCGAGCACCACCGGTACGCCGAACGATTGCATCACCGGCAGTCCGCGGTAATCAATGACCAGGTCCTGGTAGCCGAACATGGTGCCGCGCTCGGTGAGCCAGACATTCGGATTGCCTTCTTCCTGCACCTTTTCAGCTGCGAAGCGCATGGCTTCGGGGCTGACGAACTGTCCTTTTTTGATATTCACCACCTTGCCCGTTTGAGCGGCCGCAGTGAGCAGGCTGGTCTGCCGGCAGAGAAAGGCTGGGATTTGCAGGATGTCCACATATTCGGCGGCCAGCGCGGCTTCGGCGTCGGTGTGGATGTCGGTGGTGGTGCGCAAGGCATAGTGCGCTCCGACGGATTTCAGGATATTGAGCGCTTTTTCATCGCCGATGCCCGTGAAGGAATCGCGCTTGCTGCGGTTTGCTTTGCGGTACGACCCCTTGAAAATGTAGGGGATGTTCAGCCGCTGACAGATCTCGTTGACCTGCCCGGCGATGTCAAACGCCATTTGTTCGCCTTCGATGGCGCAGGGCCCGGCAATGAGGAAAAAATTGTTGTTGGTCATTGTTGTATGTTTCAACTCGGAATATTATTCAGCAGGCTGTCATCCCTACCTTGGAATAACAGCCTGCTGCATAGAGAATTAAATCCAGGACTTGACAAGTAATGATTCGTCAATGTCTGTCATTTACTTTGTTTTAGCCAGTTTCTCCAGCCTTCTGCGGCGCATGTATTCCGGGAAGGTGATCATGCGCTCCTGATCTTCGTCCCAGAGTTTGTTGAACATACAACGCAGGCTCTGCCGGAAAGTAATGGCGTTGGCAACTTTATCCATCACGGGATTTTCGTGGTGGCAGCGCGCCAGTTGATAGTTCGGTACCAGTGGATTGAGGTGGTGGATGTGGTGGTAGCCGATGTTGCCCGTAAGCCAGTGGAAGACGCGCGGCAGTTTGTAGTACGTGCTGCCCTGCACAGCGGCACGGATGTAGTCCCACTTGTCTTTCCACTCTTTGTAGGTGGTTTCGTGCTGGTGTTGTACGTAGAAAAACCAGATGGCGATGACCGAGAAGACCAGCAAAATCGGCAAATGGACCAGCAAAAACGCCTTGTATCCGAGCAGCAAAATGATGCTGACGTGAAAGCCTACCAGCAACAGGTTGTGGCGCAGCAGGGCTTTGTGGGCGTGTTCCCAGCCTTTCAGGCGGATGAGTGGGAAGCGGTTCTGGATCAGCAGGTACCAGGCCGGGCCGATGACAAACAGCACGGGAAAACTGCGGAACAGTGCATAGCGGATTTTTTGCCAGCGGCCCAGCGCTTTGAACTCCTTGACCGTCAGCAGTTCGATGTCGCCGATGTCGCGGTGTTCCCACAATACGCCGTTGTGTCCGTGGTGGAAATTGTGGCTTTTGGCCCAGTAGCGATATGGCATAAAACTAATGATGCTGCATATCTGGCCGATGAAGTCGTTGGCCTTGCGATTGTTGGTAAACGACTGGTGACCGCAGTCGTGCTGAATGATGAAAATGCGCACGAGGAAAAACGCATTCACCACGCCCAGCGCCAGCGTGATCCAGATGGACACGTCGAGCAGCAGGTACATCGCGACCCAAATCGCCACGAAGGGCAGGAAAGAATTAAGTATTTGTATAGTGGCCTTGCGGCGGTCGGGAAGTTGGTAGGCTTTGACGATTCCGGGGAGTTGTTGCAGTACGGCTGGATCGTAGTGCGGTTGTCTTAGTGCACCCATGAGAGATGTTAAAGTGAAAGAAATAAAATGTGAGAGGGGTGAGAATGCGAGCAGGGGGAGTCAGTGGCGAAACAGGAAGAAAATTTCCGATTGCGCTCACTTTTCTCACAGCGCTGGCTTTCTCACCCCTTCAAAAGGCGGTCAAAAGTCTTGCTTTTATCCGAAAGAACGGTAGTATATGGAATCCAATTTTTGCAAAAAACTCTTTTAAGGAACGTATGAAAAATAACTTGTGAACTTCCCTCAAAACGGGTTGTCACTTCGTCACGACATGACAGATCAGGAGTAGGCCAAAGCGACAAGTTATTTTTCACACGTTCTTAAAAAACCCCGCTGGAGCCAAAAGGTTTAGATTTTTAATGCCGGGCAAACCGTAGCAAACGCTCAAAGTCCCGGCATTTACATCGTGTTAAGAGATTGAAAACCAACTCACTGCCACCTCAAACCCATGCCACCACTCACTAGAAACCAAAAATGTCACTACTTCTTGATTCTTTTCCCTTCCATTTCCTGTCCGCCCTGAAACAAGGTCATTTTATCTACCGCGCCTTTTTCGTCCGTATAAAACTCCACCTCGGCTTCCACCACTTTCAGGAAAAAGCGAGTGGGCGATGTCGCAAACACTTCAAAACGCGGCTGCCCCGTAGCCTGGCAAAATAACTGCGTCCCTTCCCGCGTGACAGCGAGGTTGAAGCCGGGCATGAGTTCATATTCACCGATGAAGGGGGTAAGTTGGGCTTCTGTCAGTTGCATTTCCGGACGGGCAGCGGGCAAGGGCTTATCCGTTTTCACCCATACGTTGTCCATTGCTGTGCGGTCACTCACGTTGGCTTTTACCACTTTTTTGCCGTTTTTATCACGGATAAACGTGGTGCGGGCAAAGGATTCTTCAAAGAAAAACTGCTCGGGTCCGTAGGGGCGTATTGATCAAAAGCCTTGGCCTCCAGGGAGATGGCAACTGGCTGATAGGGCTTCCCGATGACCAGCGCGGCAATTCTGGGCGGCAGGGCACTCGGGGGCTCACAGTCGCAGTTGGTCAGGATGGCGACGCAAACTTCCTCATTGGGCAGGTACACCAAATCGCTCAGGAAGCCATGGATGCCGCCGCTGTGTTCCACCGTGAGGCTGCCGAGCAGGTTGCTCATTTGCAGGCCATAGCCGTAGTGGATAGTCGGGCAGGAACTTCGTGATCTCGTCCTGTAGGGAGAGTTTGCCTTGTTCGACGAGTTGCAGAATAGCCGCTCCGGTGAACTGTTTTGTCACCGAACCGATGCGGAAAACTGACAATCAGGAAGAGAAAGGGAGTGTGTTTCATGTGCAAATAAAGAATAGTAGATTTTGACTGCAAAGAGTCTGTTTTTGCCAAAAAGTTGGGAGATGTCTCGACGAGCGGATGAAAACAATAGATTGGTTCTGAAAAATGAACGAACCTTCTTTTTTAAAACTTACCACCGCTCCCTTAAGATTGTGCATTTTTGCCGTTGAACAAATTCAGTCGTCAATGATAAAAAGAATATGCCTCCTCCTACCAGCCTTGCTCTTCGCAGCAGCCAGCCTCTCCGCCCAGCAACCAATAACCAACAACCAACAACCAACAGACGGCTGGCACATCGTCGCCGACCGCATTGACCCCGCCAACTACTACGGCATCACCGTCGCCAACGGCATGATCGGCTTGGTCAGCAGCCCGGAACCCATGAAAGTAAAGGACGTCGTGCTCAATGGCGCGTACGACAACTACCTCCGAGGCCGCGTCAGCAACATCCTCAAAGGGTTCAACTTTGTGAACATGAACCTCGACGTAGACGGGCGGCGCATCGGGCGACGCGATATTTCCGACTACCGGCAAACGCTCGACATGCGCCAGGCCGAACTCACGACTACCTTCAACGTCGGCGACCAATTGACCGTCAGCCACCGCGTCATGGCATTGCGTCATCTGCCCTATTCTGCTTTGAGCATCGTGGAGATCACAGCCAAAAAAGACGTGACCATCACGCCCGCTTCCGTGATCGAAGCACCGGAGATGTTGCAGGATGTCCGCAGTTTTTACGCCGAAATTGACCGCCCACACGTGCTCATCCCGCTCATGTCGTCGGTCGGTAAGTCGCCTACGGGCAAATACACCGTTGCGGCGACCACCAGTTTTATTTTTACAGAACCCCACGGCTCCGAGCCGCGCCTCATCCATGAAGACTGGGATTATAATTCCCACCTCCTGAAATTTTCCAAAAAACTGAAAGCAGGAGAAACGTATAGATTTTCCGTGGTCGGCTCTGTCATCAGCAGCGCACACGTCGCCGATGCGCACAACGAAGCCGAACGCCTCACCATTTACGCCGCACTCGAAGGCACGGACCGCCTCCTGCGCCGCCACCGCGCCGAGTGGGACAAACTCTGGGCTTCCGATATCGTGATCGAAGGCGCGGTGGACGACCAGCGCGCCGTGCACTCCGCCATGTATCACCTGTACTCGTTCGCCCGCGAAGGCACCGCGCTCAGCCTCTCGCCGATGGGCCTCAGCGGACTGGGCTACAACGGCCACGTGTTCTGGGACACCGAGCTCTGGATGTACCCGCCGTTGCTCGTGCTGCATCCTGAGATCGCTAAATCGCTGCTCGAATTCCGCTATCAACTGCTCGATGAAGCCAAGCAGAACGCTTTTTCGCATGGCTATCAGGGCGCGATGTATCCATGGGAAAGTACCACGACGGGTCAGGAAGAAACGCCGGTCTGGGCTTTGACCGGGCCTTTTCAGCAGCATATCACCGGCTGCGTAGGCTGGGCGGCCTGGCAATACTATTCCGTCACGAAAGACAAAAACTGGCTGCGCGAGCGGGGCTGGCCGATCTTGAAAGAAGGCGCCGACTTCTGGGCCAGCCGGGTGGAGCGCAACGGCCCCGGCCACTACGACATCAACAACGTGATCGGCGCCAACGAATGGCAGGAGAATATCGACAACAATGCCTTCACCAACGGCATGGCCAAAACGGTGCTGGGCTACGCCACCGACGCCGCTAAAGAACTGGGACTGGAACCCAACTCCGACTGGGCACACGTCGCGGCGAATATCCCGATCCTGAAATTTCCCGACGGCACTACCAAGGAGAACGCCACCTATGACGGTGTGACGATCAAACAAGCTGATGTCAATTTGCTTTCCTATCCGCTGAAGGTCATCACTGACCCCGCCCAAATTCGCAAAGACCTGGCCTATTACGAGCCGCGCTTCGCCAAAGACGGTCCGGCCATGGGCCACGCGATTCTTACTGTGCTGGCTGCCCGCGACCAGAATCCGGCGCTGGCCTACGACCTCTGGGTGAAAAGTTACAAGCCCAACGAAGTACCACCGTTCGGCGTACTGGCCGAAACGGCGGGTGGTACCAACCCCTACTTCGCTACAGGAGCGGGCGGTTTTTTGCAAGGGACGCTCATGGGATTCGGCGGTCTCGACATCACGCCGCAGGGGATTGTGCAGTTGAAAACGAAACTGCCCAAAGGGTGGAAGGGGATGACGATGACGGGGATTGGGGTCGAAAGGAAGGTGTTTTCGGTGAAGTGAGGCCACTTTGTACCCCGGAACTCCGTTCCGGTACACGCCGCGGAACGGAGTTCCGCGATACAAAAAACCACAGGCACCTTTATTATGCTGGTCAGACTTCGTAAAGTTGACATACGGGATAGGCCAAACTAGGGTCGGGAATTCAGTTGTATAGCCGGACAAGTCAACGGCAAACTGCTTCCTTGAATCAGTGGCGTACCCCTAAGAAAAGGGTGTTCGAGTCGCCGCAGAAAGGTGGTGCCTGTGGAAGTGCAAAAGTACGCTTTACTTCATTAAAAAACAGCGGACAGCAGCGTAAAACTTAAAGTTTTCCTGGATGCGGAACGGCATTAAGCCGTGTATCAACGATCGTGCAGCACCAGAATCGGCACCTTGGAATGATGCGCCAAAGTCCGGGAGATACTTTTCCCAAACAATCGGTGCAGCAGGGAATGCTCGTGCGCGACCACGACCAGCCCGTTACAATCTGTGGCTTCCAGGAAGTTATGGATCGCCGACACAACGTCTTGCTGGTGCAGGTAGTGGAAATCGTGCGGGATGATGCCCAGTTTTTCACTCAATGCGTCCTCTTGTTTTCGGTTGGGTTCTTTGCCCGCTTCGCTCACTACGTGCAGAATATTCAGACCGGTGTGTTGCAGGTTGAGCATTTCGCGCATCACCTGCATGGAGGGCTGGCTGACTGGTATTTTAAAATCGGTAGCGAATGCAAAGCGGGCAAAATTTCGGAATACGGCTTTGTGGGGGACTACAAAAACGGGTATTTTGCCATAAGAAAGTACGCCACCCGCAGTGCTGCCCAATAAAATGCCGCTGAGTCCGCTGGCGCCTGTCGTGCCCATCACGATCAGCGAAGCATTCAGATCAACAGCCGTTTGGGAGATGGTGCTCACGGGGAACCCAACGCGACAATCCAGCTTGACTTCCACTCCTTTCAGGTGGGGGCTGCGGGTAAATTTGACGATCCATTTCTTCATGCTGTCCAGTCGTTGCTGGACGTAGTCGTCAATAAAAAAAGCGTCGTACATATTGTTGTCCACCCCTTCGTTGGGATAAACGACATATAACACGGTCACCCCTACACCCGTTCGCTGTGCGATTTCGAGTGCATACATCAGGGCATTGTTGGCGCCCTTGGAAAAGTCGGTAGGGACAAGAATCGTTTTCATAATTTATCAACTACTTGATAATCAGTTAAAAAAAAGATCAATCCTGCTCCCGGTAATCTATCGGATCCACCAGTTGTGGTTCGGGATGTTCGCCAGTGCTGGCTTTGGCCTGCTGTTGTTCGAGTGTGAGGTCGTCGGTCACGGAAGTTTCGAGCCAGACCTGACCTGATTTCCTGAAAACCTGTACGTGCAGCGAGTATTCCTGTTCGAACAAACGCTCAACCTGCCAAACGACCATATTGGGTTCGAGCAACAGATAGCCGGTCTTGATGTCCGCCGAAAATTCGTGCAGGAGTGTATCGGTTTCCGAGAGGAGAAATTTAGCGTGACTGCCCTTGTAAGCGCGATGCGACTTACTGAAAAAGACCAGTTTCAAGCCCGGGAACGCTGCCGAGAACTCGGCTTGCAGTTCGCCGATCGTACGCTCGGGAGCAATGTTGAGTACCATGTTCGAAAGATTTTTGTTGCCACAAATGTGGGGGACAGTAGAGATCGCCGCCGATGATGGCCATCAATGCCCTGCATGACTTTAGACGATGCAGGGATCGTGACCAGCATCACCCTGCCTCATGACGGCTGTCACCCGCTCCTCGCTGTGTGAGCCGGAATTTTGCCCCTTAATTTACTGCACTATGCCTGCTACCTCGGTCTTGCTGCAAACCCCGAATCCGGCTGTCCGGCCTCCCCTTTGCTTCCACTGTCACGACACTTGTCCGGACGATCGCTTGTGCACCGCCGACAAGTACTTTTGCTGTACGGGTTGCCAGATGGTGTATGAAATCCTGAACACGCATAACCTGTGCGAGTTTTACGTGCTGGATCAAAACGCCGGACAAAGCCTGAAGCAGGAAAAATTTGCCAAAAACTACGCCTATTTAAACGACCCGGAAGTCCGCGAAAAACTGCTCGAATTCGAACAGGGTTCCACGGCGCAGGTCACGTTTTACCTGCCGCAAATGCACTGTGTATCGTGTATCTGGCTGCTGGAAAATTTGTATAAACTCGACGCAGGCGTGACCCATTCGCGGGTCAATTTTTTGAAAAAGACCGCCACCGTCCAGTTCAATTCCGGCCAAACTTCCCTCTCCAAACTGGCGACCTTGCTCGCCGCGATCGGCTATGCTCCCGACATCAACCTCGGCGACATAGAAGGCCAGAAAGGGCCGGTATTGAGCCGACGCCTGGCGTATCAGTTGGGTGTGGCGGGTTTTGCCTTTGGCAACGTGATGTTGTTCAGTTTCCCGGAATATGTGGGCATGAGCCGCGAAACGGACCCCTGGTTTTCCGCCGCGTTTGGTTATTTAAGCCTCCTCATCGCCTTGCCGGTACTGCTATTTAGCGCCCGCGACTACTTCGTGTCGGCCTGGCAGGGACTGCGCAATCGCCAACTCAATATTGATATCCCCCTTTGCCTGGCGCTGCTCTCGTTGTTTGGCCGCAGCGTTTGGGAAATCATGACGTATACCGGCGCAGGCTACCTGGATTCGTTTGCCGGATTGACCTTTTTGCTGCTGATCGGCAAGTGGTTTCAGCAACATGTCTGGCACCAACTTTCTTTTGAGCGCGATTACAAGTCTTATTTCCCGGTCGCCGCTACGGTGCGGAAGGGCGACGAAGAAAGCGCGGTGCCCGTCAGTCGGCTCGTGCCGGGCGACATCATCGTGGTGCGCAGCCAGGAGATCATTCCGGCGGACGGCATTTTGCTGAAAGGCTCGGCCCGCGTGGACTATAGTTTTGTGACGGGCGAGGCAGATCCGGTATGGGTAAACAGCGGAGAACGGATTTTTGCCGGAGGCAAACAACTCGATGAAAGTGTTGAAATTGCGCTGACCCGCCGCGTATCGCAAAGCCACCTGACCAAATTGTGGAACAATGAGGCGTTTAAAACCGACACCAAGGGACCCGTGACCCGGCTGGCCGATGCCGCAGGCCGCTACTTCACCTGGCTGATCCTGGCTTTCGGCGGCGGTGCCTTCGCTTATTGGGGCTTATGGCGCGGCGATGTGCATACGGCGATCAATGCTTTTACGGCCGTGATGATCGTGGCTTGTCCCTGCAACATCGCTTTGTCCATTCCCTTCACGCTCGGCAATGTGCTGCGCATCCTGGGGCGCCACCGTTTTTATTTGAAAAACATCCGCGTCGTAGAAGCCTTTGCAGATATCAATGCGGTCGTTTTTGATAAAACGGGGACTATTACGAACATTTCGCAACAGGAAATGCGCTTTCATGGAAAGCCGCTGGATGCCGCTTCGAAAATCGCCATCCGCTCGCTGGTGCGGCATTCGAGCCATCCGCTCAGTCGCCGGCTGTATGAATCCATGCCCGAAGTACCGACCGAAGCGCTGGAAAGTTTTCTGGAAATTCCGGGGTGCGGCGTTCAGGGGATGGTAAAAGGACAGGAATGGAAAATCGGTTCGGCGGCGTTTGTCGGGGTCGAAGTAGAGCAGGCAGGGGTGTTTGTGGCGATGAATGATGCGTTGTTGGGCCATTTCGAGGTAAAAAACCGCTTTCGGGACGGATTGAACGACGTGTTGGCATTTTTCCGAACAGGCGGCAAAAAGTATTCAGCCCATTCCATGCAGCACACAATCCCTACTTTCCTGCTCACGGGCGACCAGAACCGGGAGTCCGAGGGGCTTGCGCCGTTTTTCCCCGATGCAGACACCATGCTGTTCCATCGCAGTCCGCAGGAGAAACTTGATTTTGTCAAAAAACTGCAACGGCACAACAAGCGGGTGCTGATGATCGGCGACGGACTGAACGATGCGGGCGCCCTGCGTCAGAGCGATCTGGGTATCGTGGTGGCAGAGAACACCAACAACTTCACGCCGGCCTGCGACGCGATTCTTCATGCCGACGAATTCGCGCGGCTGCCGCAGTTTGTCAACCTGGCAAGAGCGGGCATAAAAACGGTCAATCGTTCCTATTTAGTAGCCTTCACCTACAATGCCATCGGACTGAGTTTTGCAGTCACCGGCAGTTTGTCGCCTTTGGTAGCCGCCATTCTGATGCCGGTCAGTTCGGTGTCCATCGTATTATTTGGAGTCGGCATGAGCAATTGGGCGGCGCGAAAGTTGAAAGTTACCGCCTGATATTTTCATTTTACCTTCGCGGCATGCTTACATTTCACAGCGATGCTAAATGGTCGCGCCTGGTATGGTTGCTGGTTGCCGTCGTTTTTGCAGCCGACCTGCTCTTGCCTTGGCAGTTCGATATCGTATTTGCTTACCTGTTGGCACACTTTCTCGCTATTTTTTTCAAGGAAAGAAGCGATGTGTTGTTGCTGGCGGTGGTGACAACGGCCCTGACGATCGTCGGCGCAGTGTTCAAGCCCCATGACTTGCCGCTGGAACAAATATTGCTGAAGCGCATGCTGCCGGTCGCCAGTTTTTGGGCGGCTGCTTTTTTTGTGATCCGTTTTATTTCGCTGCGGGAAACAGAAGGACAGCAGGAAGAAAAGTTCAAAGCGTTGTTTCACTACGCTACCAGCGGCATCCTGCTGGTCAATCAAAAAGGGGTGATCGTGACGATCAACCCGGCAGCGGAGCATCTGTTCGGTTATCCACCCGGAGAGATGCTCGGTCAGCCCATCGAAATTCTGATCCCGGCCCGGCTCAGCGAACGGCACCGGGCGCATCGCCAGGATTATTACCAGAATCCGCATCCCCGCAGCATGGGCATCGGGCTGGACTTGAAAGGACGGAAAAAAGACGGAACGGAATTTCCGGTAGAGGTGAGTTTGAGTCCGTTCAAAAGTTCGGAGGGTTCGTTCGTCGTGGGCTTTGTGGTGGACAATACTTTTCGAAAAAGTTACGAAAACTCGATTTTGCAGCAAAAACAAGCGTTGGCCACCCTGACTGACGCCCTGAAAGACCTGAATGAGGGCCTCGAAAACAAAGTGGCCGAGCGCACCGCTCAACTGGAGGAGGCAAAAAATGAATTGGCTGCCGCGCTTGACAAAGAACGCGAACTGGGCGAGTTGAAGAGCCGGTTCGTGAGTATGGCCTCTCACGAATTCCGCACCCCACTCACATCAGTTCTGTCGTCGGCCGGTTTAATCAGTCAATACGCTGAACGAAAGGATATCGAAAACATCCAAAAACACGCCGGGCGCATCAAAAACGCCGTGAATGGCCTGAACACGATCCTGACCGAATTTCTTTCCCTGGGTCGGCTGGAAGAAGGTCGAGTTCAACCCAAGGCAGAGGAAATTGATCTTCCGTCCAGCGTCGAAGCCGTGCATCAGGAATTGAAAAGCCTGTTCAAGAACGACCAATCGTTTCATTACACGCATACCGGCAACCCGGCCATTCGCCTGGATGGCGGCTTGCTGAAAAATATTTTGATCAACCTGATTTCCAATGCGATCAAATATTCCGGAGAAGGAGCAAAAATTTTCGTGACCAGCACGGTCAGCGATCAAACGGTGCGCATCAGCGTCCGCGATGAAGGGATCGGCATTCCGGAAGCGGAGCAAAAACATCTCTTCGACCGGTTCTTTCGGGCGAGCAACGCGATCAATACCACGCAAGGCACCGGCCTGGGTCTTTACATCGTACAACGCTATGCAGAGATGATGAATGGTCGCATGGGGTTCGTCAGCGAACTTGAAAAAGGAAGCGAGTTTTGGGTAGAGTTCAACAACATCTAATTATACAACGAAAAAAAGTTGAAATCATGGAAGTAAAAGATTCCAACGGAAACCTGTTGAGCGAAGGCGATTCAGTTACGGTCATCAAGGATTTGAAAGTACGCGGATCTTCTACCATCATCAAGCGCGGCACAAAAGTCAAGCACATCCGCCTGACCGACGATGAAGAAGAAGTGGAAGGGAAAGTGGAAGGGTCGGTGATGGTGCTCAAAGCCTGCTTTTTGAAAAAGGCGTAGGCAGGATTATCAATGACGAACCATCATCACATCTTCACCAATTTGCCTGTTTGCACAACCGCTTCTTTGATATTCAGTCGCCAAAAGTACATCCCGGTAGGAAGCCCTACCATATTAACCTCTGTTTCAAAATCGGATAATGCTACTTCACGCACTGTCCGGCCCAATGCGTCTGTGAGTGTAAAGCGCAGGGCATGGCCAGGAAGCAGAGCAGGAAGTCGCACCCTCAGTTCATCGGTTGCCGGATTGGGATACACGTGCGCTTGTGGGAGCGCGGGAAGCGTGTAGGTACTGCTAATACCGACTTTTATTTCTTTGCAGATCGTGTCAGAAGCGTATTGGTTGCTAACAATCAAGCAGATCGTATAAATACCAGATTTGGAGAAAGTATGTACCGGGTTTTGTTCTGTACTGCTGTTGCTGCTGCCGGAGGCAGTGTCGCCAAAATCCCAGTGCCATTGATCTGGTTCATACCAGGAGATATCGGTGAATTGCAAAGCCAGTGCCTGTGTGCTGTCGCTGAGGTCGTAGCGGTATTCGGCATGAGGCAAGTTGTTGAGTCCGAGGATGTCACAAGAAGAGTTGTCGAGGGGGCCGAGGCGGTAGTGAGGATAATAGAAACTAGCAGCGAAGGGCGTTCCCGGCAGGTTGATGGCTTGCTTCCGAAAAACACAATTTGCACCTATTCGGTTAGGGTAGTCAATGACATGCATAGATCGGGTACCTGACCAAATATACAGCTTGCCATCTGGGCCATGTTGAAAATCAGTGAATCCAATGGGAGTACCAAATTGAGCATCTTTTATTCCATCCCATTTTGCAATCAGTGTTCGGGAAGCACCAATGTCCGGCGCAGACAGGTCGAACTGTTCTACCCGAAAAACCTCGTCAACGCAAGCATAAACAAACCGCCCGTCGGGACAAAAAACAGCACTCACATAAAAGTCGTCGCCTCCGAGAGGAGCGGGTATGTACCGAACATTCGACAACAGCCCAGTACACCGATCAAAATCGTAAATCTATATACCGCTGATGCCACTATGGTTGAGATATTGGCTACCATTAGATGAAAACTCACTCCAACCTCCACCACCAAGCCACCCCTTAGCGGGGTTTTCGATGTGCTGCTCCCAAGGACCTTGTAGGCCCTGACCGGGGGTGAATAGAAAACGGTAAAAAGTATCCATGTTGGTGCTGGCTACCAACAGCCACCAATCCCTCCCATTGGCATGACGGTTAGCGCTTAGCGTCAATAGGCAGTTGTGGAAAAACTGTTTGTTCGCGCTCGTGACAGTTCCGTAGCCGTTGTTTTCGCTCATGTCCACATGAGAGGTTAATAAATCCGGATGAAGACAGCCAAGCACTTGAGACTCCGATCTTTGGTGAAAAATGGCGTAATGGTCATCTTTATCGGGAAGTGCAAATATCCCATGCCTTATTGGGTATCCACCACCACCTGATTTACAGTAATTATCAAACACGATGCCCGGGTTGATGACTTTTCCCCCTTGCATAACCTGACCAGATTTGTTGAACACGGAACAACCATCTGAAAACCAGGCGAAAGCACCGTTTTTGTCAGAAAGCACGGTACCTGCATCCATAGGATAAACATCTTTGCCGATTTCAGTTGGCTCAATCGTGGGAGGAAAGGTTCGGAAATCAATAAAAAAATTAGAGTTGTCGGGCCAGAAAGGACTCTGTAACCCATGTCTCCAAATGTAATCGTGTTTTTGGGCGAAGAGGTGTGCAGACATTAGCAATATGCAGGTGAGTATGAGGTGTCTCATAGCCATATTAGATAGGCCGTGCGACTGCCAGATGGCAGCCACACGGCGGAGTGAAGGAAAGATTAGCGATGGATGATTAGCGGGTGAGCTAGAGCGGTCTTACCCTTCTGCTCCAAGCGGACGAAGTAGCAACCGGGAGTAAGCGCAGAGATGTCAATGGCTTGTCCAGAAGCCACTAGCTCTTTGCGCAGTACCTGCTGCCCCATTGCGGTTTGAATGCTCAATACAGCCGCTCCGGGCGTATCGTAGCGCACTTCCAAGCGGTCGCTGGCCGGGTTCGGGTAGAATGCCAAACCTGTATCGCCTTGCAGCCGCTGCGATCTGTCTTCACTGTTATGGTCTGCAAAGCCCGTCGGGCAAGGCGTTTCTGACAGATTAATGCCGGTAAATCGTGCGTAAAGCGTGTGCGCAGTATACTTTGCTGGCCCGACAACAAAGGGGCACCCGCTGCCGATGTTAAACAAATCCAATAGTTCAGTGGCAGAAGGTTCGATGCCCAATGCGGCAAAACAGACGAAAATGCGCAGTACTGTTTTGAGGTTGGCTTCGAAACCATTGGTAGTTGTAATAGCATCAATCGTAGCTACCACACTCGGAGCTGCGCTCGTACGCTGCTGTGCGATCTGAAGAAACACGACTTGCGCCGATGTTTGGATGGCAATTAGCGAGTCAACTTTTTGTTTGCGCTGAGTGAAGAGGGTTAACAAAGTCAGCGAATCTGTGGTCTCGTTCATCGTCGAGTCTACTATTGGCTATAGAAGGTGTCAGCACAGTGTTGATGTTCGTCAGTTGCAAGCAAGTTACTTCATTGGAAGTACCCGGTTTGCCGAAGATTGCGCAATTACCTCCATTAATCTGCCAGTTGTACAAGACAAAGTTAGTGTTTGGGTGCAGGTGTAGGTAACTGTCTGACCATTGAGTAATACTGTGATAGTATGTTGCACAGTACCAACTGTGCCATTGCTGAATTGGTGAATTGGTACAGGTTGGTCAGAACTTGAGAAACTCAAAGAAGTACCATTTCTGAATGTCCACGCATGGGTCAATACTATGCCCGTGCCTGTATATTGAGGCATGAATGTATATTGGCAATTGTCATTCGGATCAACAGTCGCCGTGAATCCTGCCTCTGGGTTGGCACAACCTTGCGCCATAAGAGGATCAAACGGCAAAAACAGGCCAAGCATCAGCATCAAGATTGTCAGCATGGCTACGCCCCCCCCCCGCAAGCATGGTTGGTGTTTTGTGGAAATGCGCGGCCGTTAGGCTCGCGAGCCATTTATTATTGATCATAACAGGTAAAAAATATAGTGGGTGAAATGAATCGGTGAAGAATAGGAATTACTCCTATCAACGGACTGAACCGCCGACGGAAAAAAAGAAGGAATAAAAAACAGTAAGGTAAAAGTGATGGTCGCGAACCACGCACTGGTCAATTGGGCGATGAAAATGCCTTGGCTACTAAACGCTGCAATCGCAGTATCACAAAAGTGTTTGTTTCTAACGGAATAATGATTCGAAGATGCAAGTTTATGCAAGATGATTGCATTCGCAATGTCTCGGCATGTTAAATTTGTTGTTATGCCAGATTCAGGCAAAAACATCCACCTGGCAGGAAGGCATACTCTAATGTAATTTTAAGGATTCTTGGCTTTGCAGTCAGTTATTCAGTTGCTGTTCTTCTTCTCCGGTATCGAAGCCATTCAACTCGCTGCGCAAAGTTGCTGCGTCCAAACAAAAAGCCTGCACACCGGAAGATATGAAAAACTGCACACCCGAGCAAAACAAAGCCTGCTCCGGGGCTTCTACCAACACCCAGAAAGTGGAAACCGGTACCGCACAAGTAACGTCCTACCCGCAGACCATTGCGAAAGCGGTAGCGGTACGGAAAGAGCAATAAGCGGCATTACAACGGTAGCACGGCGTTTACGCCATCGGGACGAACGCCGTTTACGGCGGTGCACTTTCGTGGCATTCGGCCATAAATGGCCTCATCCCGACGGGATAAACGCCGTGCTACCATTACAGCCTCTTTTCCATACAAACACTGTTGTCTACTCCTTCATATTGGCCGTAATTGGGCGTGATCTGATAGCCCGATTTTAAGTAAAGCGCGATCGCTTCAGGTAAATTTTTGCCGGTTTCCAGGATACAGCGGGGGTAGCCCAGCTCTGCCGACCATTGCTCCAGGGCGGATAAAATTTTCCCGGCAATGCCGCGCCACCGAAATTCGGGCAACACGAACATTCGCTTGACTTCGATACGTGCGTCGTCATACGCCCGGATAGCGCCGCAACCTACAGCCTGGCTGTCCAGATAAGCAATGACGCAATGTTTGATCTTGTCCACTTTGTTGAACTGGGCATAAAACGCGTGGTCTTCACCATTCTGGACGGCGAGACCCTGATCGAGCAGAGCGACGAGGCCCCGAAAGTCGGGGTTATCGGAATGGGTCCGAAGGATGTCGGGCATTTTAATTTGCTGGTTTATTTACGTCCCGATTTAATTGCTTTATAGAGTTCAAACCACCCTACGCTCCCGATTCCTATCAGCGTACAGGTTCCAATATCCGTCCAACCTAAAGGCATCACCCGGAACAAGCCTGCCAAAAAAGGCCAGTATAAAATCGCGGCCAGCATAGCCAGCGAGATCCCCACAATGAACCCCAGCGACGGGTTTTTATAAAACAGGGTACGGTTGAGCGCGAACTCAAAGGAACGGGTTGCGAAGGTCAGAACCAAATTGGATATCACCAGGGTAGCAAAAACCATCGCCCGCACGCCTTCTTCTGTTTTACCTTGTCCGAGTGCTATCTGATAGACGAATAGGACGCCCGCTGCAATCACGGCCCCTTGCAAGAGGCTGACGCCTAATTCCCTGCCCGAAAAGAGGGAGGTATTGCCGGAGCGCGGCGGTTTTTGCATCAGATTAGGTTCGGCGGGTTCATTTTCAAAAGCAATCGCGGCCGTGGGGTCCATCACAAGTTCTAAAAAAATGACGTGTAGGGGCAACAGAATATGCGCGTATGGCCATCCCAACAGCAACGGCATCAGTACGACCAGCACGATGGGCAGGTGGATAGAAATGATGTATCGGATCGCCTTGCGCAGGTTGTCGTAGATGCGTCGCCCCATGTGAATAGCCGTGACCATCGCATTCAGGTTGTCTTTGAGCAACACCAGGGAAGCGGCACTTTTGGCGATTTCGGTTCCTGCCTTGCCCATGGCCACGCCGATGTGGGCGGCTTTGAGGGCAGGGCCGTCGTTCACCCCGTCACCTGACATGGCGACGACCTCGCCATTGGCTTTCAGGGCGTTGACGACCCGAAGTTTGGCATCGGGGAACATCCGGGCGAATACGGTTGTTTTTTGGACGGTCTTACACAATTCAGCATCGCTCAGTTCCATGATTTCCTGACCTGTCAGGATGTTTTCCCAGCCTTTCAAACCTGTTTGGCGGGCGATGTTTTTGGCAGTGGCCGCGTGGTCGCCCGTGATCATCAACACCCGTAGGCCTGCCTGGTAAAATTTTTTGAAAACACCGGACACGTTTTTCTTCGGTGGATCGTAAAAAGCGACCAGCCCTTCAAAGGTCCATTTAAAGTCGTCTTGTACTGCAGGGAAATTACTGCCTTCCAAGGCGGCACTTGCCACGCCCAATACCCGGTAGCCCTGATCGGCCATTCCCTCCGTTTTTGTCAAAATTTGCTGGCGCAATTCGTCTTTGATGCCTGAAATATCCAGAATCCGTTCCACCGCGCCTTTGCAGGCGATCCTGCGGTGACTGCCCTGGTTTTCCCAAATATGCGTCATCATCGGCGGTCTGCCGGAAAGCGGGTATTCTTTCACCAACTGAAAATCTGTTCGTGGATCGGTAGACGACGCGATTGCCAAAAGTTGGGCTTTTAAAATGGCCTGCTCCATGGCGTCGAACGGTTCAGGCTCGCTTGCCCACAGCGCGTATTCGAGGGTGCGACCTGCTCCGGAAAAGTCCGCGACTTCGGCGACAGACATCTGGTTTTCCGTGATCGTGCCCGTCTTATCCAAACAAATCACCGTGGCGGAGCCAAGGCTTTCCACCGTTTTGGGCTGCTTGGCCAGAATGCCGAACTTGATCATGCGGTAAGCGCCCAATCCCATGAAAGCGCTGAACGCCACAGGGATTTCCTGCGGCAAAATGGCCATTGCCAGCGTAAGAGAAAAAAGCAGGGCTTTCCAGATGTCGTGCTCCGCCCAGGCATTCAGTGCGAAAACCAGTACAAACGCCAATCCGCCTGTGATGGCCATTTGCCGCACAAAGCGCTTGATCTGTATTTGCAGTGGCGTCGGCTCGGCATCTATGGATTCGATGGATTTGCCCAGCTTGCCAAATTCGGAACGTGCCCCAGTGGCGGTCACTTTGAAAACACCTTTGCCCGAAGTGACGGTGGTGCCTTGCAACAGTATATTGGACGCCTCCTTTTCTACTGCCAGACTCTCGCCCGTGAGCACGGATTCATCCACGGACAGGTCATGCTGTTCGACCAACACACCATCGGCAGGAATCCGCTGCCCCTCTTCTATATTCACAACATCGTCAGGCACCAGTTCTTCGGAAGGCAATTCGATCCATTTGCCGTCGCGCAGAACGCGCACGAGGGCACGGGTGTACACGCGCAGGGCTTCGAGGGCACGTTCGCTTTTGTTTCCCTGATACACTTCAATCCCGGATACAAACAGGATCGAAACCACCATCACGATTGCTTCCGTGATATCGCCGAGAAAAAAATACAACACGCAGGCAACGACAAGCAGCAGGAACATCGGTTGGATCGCGATGTCCCGAAGGCTATCAAGGATGGGGCTGCGACGGGTGTCATCGAGTTCGTTTTTGCCATATATGCCACGTTGGCGATCTGCTTGCAGGGTGGTTAGTCCTGTAAACGAAGGAGTATCGCCGACCGTTGAAGACGGCTTACTGACAGGGGGGATGCTTTTTTGTTGCATGACATGTTGGAGGAGGCGACTGTTTCAGCCTCCAGTTGAATACTGTACTTGATTTCAAACAGGATAAGTTACGATCATTTATGCAGTTCATGATTACAGCGAACGCAGGTACAGTTCCTCCACCTGTTGCCTGGCCCAGGGCGTTTTGCGCAGGAACTTCAGGCTGGAAGAAATGCTGGGCTCGATCTTGAAGCAATTGATGTCAATGTGATAAGCCAGGCCCTCCCAGCGATACACTTCCACCAGATGTTCCAGAATCCCCTGCAAGGTTTTGCCGTGCAGGGGGTTGTTGGGTTGTTCTTGCATGGGTGTTGATTTTAAAACAAAAAGTCCATTACACGCGTCTTCATCATGCTCCATCGGCTGGTGCGCCGAAGGTTCTCGATTTTTCCCCACCTCAGATAGACCGGATTGAGCACCACGAGGTACAACCAGAATATGACCATCACGAAAATGGAGCCAAAGGCTGCTAAGAGTTTTTTCAGGAAAAAACTTCTGTACTCAGCAAACTTGCTGACACTGAAACCCAGAAAAGCATCAACCGCGAAGCCGACGGCGGCGAAGACGAGTGCGTTTACAGCGAGTTTGGGCATCGGAATATCTTTCCCCCAATTGGTTTTTGCCAGCCAGTAGATACCATACACAAGGGCCACGACCAGTACGGTTTTAAGAATACTCAGCACCCCGTAAGCCCGCAACACCTTAAACGGCAGGTCTGCGCCCACTTCCAGTCGTTTTTCGAGCGGTGCTTTCTGGTCGGCGTTTTCCATGAAGGGCGCGACGGACAAGAAAGCCCAATCGCGGGTGGCTGTTGCAGTTGGGTAAGGCAATTGATCACTCAAGCAAGATTCTTTGAAAGCCCACTCTGTCTGCCGATAAGCGCTATACATGAGCGCGTAGGCTTCGGCATCATTGAATGCGTCCAGGTCGGTGCGCAGGCTGGCGAGGCGCTCCTGCACACTTTTTTGAATGCCGTACTGCGTGAGCGGGCTGTTGGGATTTTCGCCCTCGGTGAGCCAAACGCGGCGGGTGGGGTCGTCACAGCCCGTCCATTTCATGGGGCTTTTGTTCAAGTCGCTTTTCAGGTGGATGTACATCAGTCCCTTGATCTGGTTGGAGGCATGCCGGGCTTCGATGTCCATGTACTGCAACTCGCGGATGCGCTCTTGAAACACGGAATCGGAACGAACAAACGACCCCACTGCTCCGGCCCCTACGGTGTTCTCGATGTTGAGTTGGCCGCTCGCGTCGCTCAGAATCAGGATGCTGCACTCCTGCTCGATGAGACTTCCCACGCCCTGGTTGTCGTGTACGCCGCCGTCCACGAGGCGCAGATCCACGCCCGGGTAAAGTTTTGGCAGGTAAACCGGCTCAAACAAAGCGGGCACGCACGATGACGCGCCAACGGTGAGGCCCAAGCGGATGTTGTTGGTGTAGGGTCCGGGAGCTTCGTCGTAATACATCCGGCGGAGGCGCGGCTTGCTGTCTACCCGCTGGATGATGTTGCCGGGCGGCTCACCCATCCAGGAAGCGGTGAATTGCCAGTTGTGGCCCGTGTTGAGGGTGGTGGCGTTGAGCACCAGCGTAGGCACTTTGTGGGTGCGGTTCCAGTTGTCAGTCTTGGGATTGAAAGTTTGTGCGCCGCGTGGCATGATGCGCAGGTTTTGCATCAGCAACGTCTTCTCGTCGTAGTTCCCCGTGCCATCGGCGCCGGTGAAGATGGGCTTGTACAAAAACTCCTCGTACAGTTCGGCGATTCGATTGGAGCGGGTATAACTGCGATCGAGGAAAATACGGAGATTTTTCCAGCTGGACAGGATGCGCATTCTCAGGTTTTTCTGTACGCCCGCCAGGAAATGGGTCGTCAGGTCCTCCACGATGTCCAGATAATCTTGCTGCGAAAGCACCCGTTCCGTTTTCTCCACCTCATGCATATAGGTGTAGGATCCGTCATACTTCTCCATCAGTTTTCTGCGGAGCAGGAGGTAGTAGTAGGCGCCGATGATGCTGCCGCCCGATACGCAGGAGATGGCTTCCACATGGCGCAGCACGTCGAGTTCGGCCAATTTTGCCAGGGTACCGATGTGGTAGAGCGAGGCGCGGAAACCGCCGCCCGAAAGTCCGAGGCCAACTTTACGGTGCATGGCGACTGGGATTTTGCTCTTGTCTTCCTCTTCATCGGTCGGCGAGATAGCAAACAGGCATTTGCGTACGTGCTCTTGAAATGCATCGCGTGCTATTTTTTTTCGCTTCTTCTCTTCGTCATCATCGCCTGGTGCTTCGGCATTGCCGTCAAACTGAGCGCGGATTTGGGCTAAGGTCACGAGCTGTTTCCGGGAAGTCTCGAATACCCAGCGGGAGAGTTTTTTCTGGCCGTACTGTTTGAAAAAAAATTCCGCTTTGTCGAAGTCGCCGCGGCCAAAGTAAGCCTCTCCGAGCGTGGCAAAATTCCAATAGTCAAAAAAATCGGGGTCGTTTAACCTTTTGGGATCGTTGAAAATAGCGTCCCCATCGAAGTAAACCACAATTTCTTTCCGGATCGCTTCAGCCTGCTCGCGCCAATCAAGGATGTGTTCGGGCAGTGTTTTATCGTTATACAAGGATCGGGTTTCCGCTATTCGCACGTCGGCCATGAGGTCAAGCAGAAAAGCGTAGTTAATGGCGGTGTAACCCGCATCCTTGTCTCCTTTCTTTCCTGCGAAACTCCGCTTTTCAGCCATATCCTGTTTGTCAGATGGCTCCACCCAGCCCTTCATCCAGTTTTCGTAGCCTTTTTGATAAAAAAACCTCGAAAAGAGCAAGTGCCGGAACCTGTTGTCAAACAGCCACCGCTGTTTGTGAATGCCCCCCATCATGCCGAGTATGTCGTAGTTGTCCGATTCTAGCGGGTCTCCGATTTTGGACAGAAATGACTCCGCCAACTCGAATTTCACCGCTGAAGGCAGGTCGGGGTCTTTGTAGGTACAGAGCGCCAACTCCCGGTAATACTTATCCCGGTCTTCCGCCTTGCAGATGTTGGTCAACTTCTCATAAAGTTGGGCGGCATAGGCAAATCCGTTGCGGTCTTTGAGTTTTTTGGCAAGTTCCTTTATTTTGGTCTCGTCGAACGTCTCACCGTTCAAGATTCTCCGCGCTTCGCGGATGAGAATAGCCGTGGATTCCATAAGAGGGATAAGGTTGAAAGGTTGGTTGTTACAAAACTGGCCGTGAAAGTAACAACTACCTCTGAAGCCTCCACCTTCAAGATTTGATGCGCCCATCCTCCATTTCAATGATGCGGTGGGTATTGCTGGCAAAACTGGTGTCGTGTGTCACGATGAGCAGCGTTTGTTTGAACTCTTCGCAGAGCTGCTTAAAAATGTGGAACACGGTATCGCTGTTTTTTTTGTCCAGATTGCCCGTCGGCTCATCGCCCATGATGATGATGGGGTCGTTGATCAAAGCCCGTGCAATGGCGACCCGTTGTTTTTCGCCGCCGGAAAGTTGGTTGGCTTTTTTCAATGCCAATGCTTCGATGTCAAGTGTTTTGAGTCGCTCCATGGCGCGGTGTTCTACTTCAGCGGCAGTATGTTTTTGGAGTTTCAGACCGGGCAGCATCACGTTTTTCAGCACCGTGAACTCGTTCAGCAGGTAGTGAAATTGAAAAACGAAACCGATCTTTTCGTTGCGGATGCGGGCGAGTTCCGCCTCCCTTTTGCCGCGCATCACCTCTCCATCAATCCACAAATCACCTTCGTAGTCGGTATCCATCGTGGAGAGGATGTAGAGCAGGGTGGATTTGCCACAGCCAGATTTGCCGGTAACTGCCACAAATTCGCCCTGATTGATCGAAAAACTGACATCATTCAAAACTTTCACCGTCACCGGGTCATTGAAATATTTGTTGATGTTTGCAGATTGAAGAACGGTTTTTGTCATGTCATTTCCCTCTGATGATGATGACCGGGTCTATTTTGCTCGCCTTCCTCGCCGGGAAAAAGCCCGCTAAATAGGTGGTGATGAGAGAAAAAACGATCCCGATGATGTAGAATTTGGGGTCGTAATTGACTGGATAGGTCTCTATGGTGGGCAGCGCTGCTGTGTTGAACGGGATTTGGTCAATGAGCAGCGACAGCAAAAAGCCGAACAACAGGCCCAGCGAGCCACCTGCCAAGCCGATGGTCAGCGCGATGCCAATGAATATTTTTTGCACGTCACTGCCTGCAAAGCCGGTGGCTTTTAGGATGGCGATGGTGTCCATTTTTTCGTAAATCATCATGTTGAGGATGTTGTAGATACCAAATCCTGCTACGATCAACAACACGATGCCCACTGCATACGAGATGAGCGAGCGGACAAAACTGCCGGTCTCGAACTGCGAATTGGCGGTCTGAATATCCTCGGCATCGCACCCAAAAAGATGGGCGTATTCTTTGGCGACCGCAGGCGCTGTGTTGAGGTCGTAGAGTTTGATTTGGAGGTCGGTGACGTAGTTATTCGGCTCGCCGAGTAGTTTTTGGGCGGTGGCGATGGACGCGAAACTTTGCACTTTGTCCAATTCGGCTATGCCTGATTGGAAATAACCAACCACTTTCAGCGGCATACGGTCACCTCTTGCAGTCGTCACTTGCACCACGTCACCGACTTCGGCCAACAGTTTCTGAGCCAGGCCTTTGCCTAAAATGATGCTGTTGCTCCCGTTTTGCAGGTCGAGCGGGTTGCCGACGCGGACGTAATCTTTAAAGAAATACAGTTCGCTCTCGGCCACCACGTCAATGCCGCTGACCACTCCTGTGATGTCTATCGTGCCAGCGTTGTACAAGACCGGAGCCGTAATTTTGGGCGCAAGCCCCCGCACCCGTGGGTCGGCTTTCACCGCTTTTACGATGGCTGCGCTGTTGGAAATTTCCAAACCGCTGCTGCTCGACTTGATGGATCGGATGAAGTTGTGCCCTCCTGTTTTGAAGTCGCCAGAAAGGTTGATGGGTTGGTTGGGATTGGGCTTTATCTCATTAAAAAGCCGGACGTGCGGTGTTCGGTTCAAAATCAGGCCATCCAGCAGGTCATTCAGCCCGTTCATAAAACCCAACAGAGCAATGAACATGGTGATGCTGAACGTGACTCCGATGGCCGCGACCAATGATTGCCTGAACCGTGCGAGCAGCAGTGATTTGGCAATGTCGGTGATGAGCATCAGGTTCATTGGGCCGCTGGATTGAGGATGGTTTCATTGGGCGAAAGACCGCTCAAAATCTCTGCTTTCTGGTAATCTTTTAAGCCTACTACCACCCTTCTCTTTTCCTTGTTCTCCAACACGACCAGCGAGTCGCCGACCAGAAACGTGCGCGGGATGGTCATCGCTTTTTCCTTTTCCTGAATCACAATGTTGGCCTCGGCGGTCAAATTAGGATACAAAACAGCCGGTTTTTGCGTGAATTCGGCTTCCACTGTGAAAGTCCGTGAGCGTTCGTTCATGATCGGGTCAATCTTGGAAACGACCGCCTCGAATACTTGACCCTTATAACTGTCGAGCGTCAGCAGCACCCGCTGTTTGGGCAGGATGCGGACGATGTCGCTTTCATCAATCTGAAGTTCGGCCACAAACTGGTCGGCATCGCCAATGACGGCCACCGGAGTTTGGGTGTTCACGATTTCGCCTGCTTCCCTGGAAATGCTGTAAACCCGCCCGTCTGTCTGGCTGCGAACGGTGTAATCCTGCGCTACGGTTTTGCTGATAGAAAGCAGTTTTTGGGATTGAGCGGCAGCGAATTTGAGTTGTTTTTGCAGGTCCTTGTACCTCAAAACTGCTGCATCGTAGTTGTTCGCTGAACCGATGTAGGCCAATTCGCGCTGCTCCAGTTCCACCTTGGAGCCGATCTGCTGCGCCCACAGCCCGCGCTGCCTCAAAAGCAGCAAAGAGTCGTTGAGCATTTTGCTTCTGGCTGTTTCAATGGCACCTTTCAACTCGCGCAAGCGGTCGCCAGTCGTGTTGAAATCGGCAAAGTCAGCGGCCAGTTTGGCGTTTTCCGCACTCAGCCTCGACGTTTCATTTTGCACCACAAACAGGGCATCGCCCTTTTTGACCACGTCGCCTTCTTTGACCAGTATTTTTTGAATCAATCCGCCGACGGTAGAAAAGACCTGGTATTGGTTTTTGCTTTTGATGATACCCGAAGCATAGACGGATTCAGTGATCCGCTCCAGCCTGGGCAGGACCTTTTCAGGCTGATGTTTGCAGGCCGAGAAGGGCAGCCATGCCAATAAGAAAACAGTTAAGTACCTCAAAATTAGATCGTAATTTGATTTTCCAAACGAATACCTTTTTCAAAGGCTTCGATGTTTTGAAGCGTGATTCGGGCGATTTCGGCGAGCGCCTCTTCGGTCAAATAAGCCTGATGGGCGGTTATCAGGACATTGGGAAAGGTCATCAGCCGCAGGATCAACTCGTCCTGAATGATGGTTTCAGAGAGGTCTTGCGCAAACAAATTTTCCTCTTGTTCGTACACATCAATGCCCAGATACCCCAGTTTTTCTGACTTCAACGCTCGGAGCACGGCCTTCGAATCAATCAACCCGCCCCTGCCCGTATTGATGAGCATCGCCCCCGTCTTCATCGTTTTGAGGCTGCCAGCATTGATCAAATAGCGGGTGGCGGCGTTGAGCGGGCAGTGCAGTGAAACGATATCGGATGCCTCCAACAACTTCGCTAAGGTACAATATTGAACCCCTTTGCTCTTGAGCGATTCGTCTTCCTTGACATCAAACGCGCATACTTTACAGCCAAAACCCAGCATGATCTGGCAAAAAACCGCGCCAATCTTCCCCGTTCCGACCACGCCCACGGTCTTGCCAAACAAATCAAACCCCGTGAGTCTTTCCAAAGAGAAATTCCCGTCCCGCACCCGGTTGTAGGCTTTGTGCGTCTTGCGGTTGAGGGTCAGGACGAGCGCTACGGCGTGTTCCGCGATGGCGTGGGGCGAATAGGCTGGCACCCGAACGACCGGGATGCCGCATTCTTTTGCCGTATTCAGGTCAACATGGTTGAAACCAGCAGAACGCAAAGCAATCAACCGAATGCCGTGTTTCGACCATTGCCGGATGATTTCGGCGTTCGCATGATCGTTCACAAAGAGGCAGACCACTTCACTTCCGGCAGACAAACCAACGGTCTGCTCATTGAGCCGCGCTTCTGTGTAGCGGATGTCATGGCCCGTATTAAAGCGGTCAAAATAGATTTTGTCGTAGGGCTGGGCAGAATAGAACGTGATGGTCATTTTTTCCTGCAAATATGGGTCGTTTACCTCAGCAAAGCGTGGATTAAGATCACCACCCTACCTCACACTCATCATTGTACTGGTTCCCGAAGCAGGACTTCACCATCACTTACCTCGTGAACTACGGTACCGATGCGAAAAGCGAACTGCGGCAGGCGTGCCGGGGGAACAAATCACAGCCACCAAATGCCTTCGGTATCAGCCAAAATGCCCTTCCACATAATTTTTCGTCAGATCATGCCGGGGGTTTTGGAACATCTGCTGCGTTTCACCTGCCTCAATCAACTCGCCCAAATACATAAATGCCGTAAAATCCGCCACACGCTGCGCCTGTTGCATGTTGTGCGTGACGATAACCAGGCTAAAATCTTTTTTCAAAGAAAGCATCAACTCTTCCACCTTTGATGTCGAAATCGGGTCAAGTGCAGAACACGGCTCGTCCATCAAAATAACCTCCGGTTCGACGGCCACGGCGCGGGCGATGCAAAGCCGTTGCTGTTGTCCGCCCGACAATTCGAGTGCCGATTTGTCCAGATCATCTTTCACTTCATCCCACAAAGCAGCGGCGCGGAGGCTGCGCTCGACGGTTTCAGCCACATGCTCCTTGTTATTCAAACCATTGATTTTTAATCCGTAAGACACATTTTCAGCAATGGTTTTCGGGAATGGGTTGGGTTTCTGAAAGACCATGCCGACGCGGCGGCGGAGCTGCACGACGTTGGTTTTTCCGTGCAAAATGTTGTGTCCGTCCAACAGGATTTTTCCGGTCAGCCGTGCGTCCGAATTCAGGTCGTGCATCCGGTTGAGCGAGCGTAGAAGGGTGCTTTTGCCGCAGCCCGACGGGCCGATGAGCGCGGTGATCTTGCCTTCCGGGATGAGGAGCGAGATGTTTTTCAACACTTGTTTTTTGCCAAAAAACAAGTCAAGCGATTGAATATCAATTTTGATTTTTTCCATTTCGAAAAATTCTGGCACTGACCGTTTTTATTGAAAAATAAGGGATGAAGATTGGGTTAAGGAACGCGGCACCAATAACTTAGTCATTTGATGCCACCCTTTGTTCCATCATACGGCCGCTATTTTTCTTTAAATAGCCCCACTATTCGCACAAAAATAGTGTTGTCTGATGAAAAAATGGTTGACCTAAAATGACTAAGTTATTGGTGCCGCGTTCCTAAGTTTTGAGATCGTTCCAGGTGCATTTTTCAAACGACTGCCCCTTTTACCTTTTCAACCCAACCCAGCCGCGTTTTTTCTTCCGAAAGCCGAACGACCGAAAACCGCGTGACGCTCACCGGCGAGATGCCGCAAAATTGGAGTGTCGCCCTTTTTACCGTGTTTATGTCGCTGTTTCGGTAGGCAAAAAGTATCCAATACCACGGCGCGTCAGAGGTGGTGAAAATTTGTGCGGAGCGGCCCTTCAAAAGTTTGTCCCAAAATGGGCCAGTCGCGTGGTATTTGAAAGCAAATCCAGGGTGCAACGCCCGGTCGATAAATCCTTTGAAAATGGCCGGCACACTGCCCCACCAAATCGGGTAAAAAATGACCCAATGTTCGCACCACAAGATATTTTCCTGCGCGGTTTTGAGATCCGGTTCAAGTGCCTGGATGGTCTTGTAGCCCTGCCAAAGAATGGGATCGAATTGCATTTCGCCGAGGTTCTGACGCCGGACTTCGTGGCCTTTTTCGATGGCCGTTTTTTCATAGGCATCGGCCAAAACACTGTTCAAACTGGCTTTGTCGGGGTGTGCGAGGAGGAGGTAGATTTTCATAATTCGGATCGAGGTAATCATTCTTTTACCCCCATAAAGATACCCTTCCCTCGTTTTGCCAAAACGCAACCAAAATCACCGGGAGCCATGATGTTCAACTCCTGACCCGCGCCCGCGCCCAAAAAGCGGTCAAATTCAACAAAAAAACCAGAAAAATTAAGGTCAGGGCCGTCGCGTAGGCCAGCGGCCGTACCTCCTCGATGGCGTGGTGCTGCGTGGACAAAATGTACAAATGGTAGGGCAAAGCCATAAATTCATCGAACACCGACCCCGGCAAATACCGCGAATAAAACGCCACACCAGTGAACAAAATCGGTGCGGTTTCGCCCGCCGCCCGCGATAGGGCGAGGATCACGCCCGTCAAAATGCCCGGCAGCGCGGAGGGCAAAACGACCGTTCGGATGCTTTCCCATTTTGTCGCGCCGAGCGCGAGCGCACCTTCACGGGTAAGCCGGGGCACGTTTCGCAGGGCCTCTTCGGTCGTCGTGATGACGCTCGGCAAGGTCAGCAAACCGAGCGTGCAGCCCGCCGCGAGCAACGAAACGCCCATACCAAAAGCGTCCACAAAAATCGCCATGCCAAACAAGCCGTACACGATGCTCGGCACACCCGCGAGGTTGCGGATGGAGGCGCGAATCAGGCGGGTGATTCCATTTTCCGCAGCGTATTCGTTCAAATAAATTGCGCAGGCGATGCCCAGCGGCGCAGCCAAAACCGTCGAAAGCAAAGTGACGGCCGTCGTGCCGAAAATGGCGGGAAAAATGCCGCCCTCCGTCATGCCATTTTTGGGAAAATGTGTCAGAAAATGCCAGGTCAGCACGGGTGCACCTTTTGACAAAAGGTCGAAAAGTATCACGCCAAGGATGCCCAAAACAATCAGTGCACAGGCTAAAAGCGCGGATAAACCAAGTATCTGATAGAGTTTTCTGTTCATTTTTTATTTTGACTCCTTTCCCAAGCAAAATTTCAGTAAAAAAAATCTCATTGCCCCTTTTTCCGTAGTCCTGCCGCCACCCGTTCCGCCGCCAAATTCACCCCCAACGTGATGACAAAAAGCACCAGGGCGCAGGCAAAAAGACTGTAAAAGTGTGGCGTGTCGAACGGTACTTCGCCCATTTCGATGGCGACGGTCGCGGTGATGGTTCGTACCGGATCGAAAAAACCGTTGGGCATGGCCGTCGAGTTGCCGGTGGCCATCAGCACGGTCATGGTCTCGCCGAGCGCACGGCCGAAACCGAGCATCACCGCAGCCAAAATACCCGACGTACAGGCGGGCAAGGTGATTTTTACGAGCGTTTCCCAGCGGTTTGCGCCGAGCGCGTAACTCGCCTCTTTGTAATGGTTGGGCACAGATTGAATGGCATCTTCGGCGACGGAAATCAGCGTCGGCAAGGTCATTACGGCCAATAAAATGGAGCCGTTCAGTGCGTTCAGGCCGTTTCCCAGCCCGAAAATCTGGGAAATTGCCGGTGCCACCAGCACAATGCCAAGAAAACCGATGACCACCGAAGGCACAGCGGCGAGCATTTCGACGGCTGGCTTCAGGAAATTTCGCAGGCGCGGCGAAGCCATTTCGGAAATAAAAGCCGCCGCGCCGATGCCCAGCGGAACGGCCAAAACCATCGCCCCAAAAGTCACCAAAAATGTGCTGACCAACATCGAGCCGATGCCAAAAGTGGGCTGGTCGAACGCGGCGGGATTCCAATTTTCCAATGAAAAAAAGGCACCCGGCGAGATGTTTTTGAACGCCTGCAAACCATTGATCAGCAACATCAAAAAGATACCCGCCAGCGTCAAAACGGCCATCCACGCCGAGCCTGCCAGCAATTTTGCCAACAGATTATCAATAAAAAGCCGTTTTTTCATTTTTGGAAATTTTGCACCAGACCGGCCTCTCCAGCAGGCAAGTAGCCGTTTTTTTCGATAATCTTCTTAGCCTGATCGCTTTTTTCAAACTCCAAAAACGCCAGGACTTTACCCGTCGGCAGCCCGTTGGTGAACTGAAAAAGCGGCCGTGTCAATGGATAAAAACCCGCTTTGATGTCCTCCAAATCCATCGGCGAAAAGGCTTTTTCGCCTCTTTTTTTTGAAATTTTAAGTACCTTGAAACCCTCGCGCGGTATGCCGTTTTGGTCGGCGACGTAACCTAGGCCCGCGTAGCCGATGCCACCCGCGTCGTTTTTGACGGCTTCGATGATTTGGGCGGTGCCGTTCATCTGTTTCAGTGCAGTCGAAAAATCCTTGCCCAGTACTTTTTCACGGAAATAAATGAAGGTGCCGGAATTGCTCTGCCGACCATACAGCGAAATGATGCCCGGTTTTCCGCCTACCTGTTGCCAATCAGTGATTTCTCCGGCGTAGATTTGCCCCAAATCCGCGAGGATCAAACTGTCCACCCCGACCAATGAGTGGACGATGATTGCAATCGCGTCGGCAGCAAAAACGTGCGGCGATATGTGTACGCCGCGCTCGCTGGCCATCAGCATTTCGGGTTGGCTGAGTTCGCGCGACGAGTTGGCGATGTCGGTTTTGTGGTTCAAAAGCGCGGCGATACCCACGCCGCTGCCGCCGCCGGTGATGCTGATGGAGGCTGCCGGGTCGGTGTCCATGTAGGCTTCGGCGAGTTGCAAAACGAGGTTGACTTCAGTGTCCGAGCCTTTTACACTGATGTTTTCCACTTGCCTATTTGAACAGGAAAGAACAACAAAAACCAATAAAACACTACAAATTTTATCCATAAAGTGGTCATTTAGGAACGGGTTTTAAATAAGGGTACAAGTGTCTCCGGAAAATATCCCAGTTTTCTTGTACCCTTATTTTGGAAACGTTGCTAAAGAATAAAAATACGGCACTCCAGACCGCCTATTCTTAAATCGGGGATTACGTTTTAATTAAGTTTGGCAGAAGTGGGGCTATTTAAAGAAAAATAGCGGCCGTATGATGGAACAAAGGGTGGCATCAAATGACTAAGTTATTGGTGCCGCGTTCCTTACCTTGTTTTTCATAAAAAATTGTTAGTTGACTGAAGATCAGTCTTTTGAAAGAAACACACCATCGAATGACCTACGTCTCAGCAGCAGAAGCCCTGCAAATCATCCAGTCCGGCCAGCGTGTTTTCGTACACGGCAGCGCTTGCACCCCGATTTTTATGCTCCAACAATTGGCCGAGCAGGCTCCTCGTTTGCGCGACGTGGAGTTGGTGTCCATCAGCCTCTACGGCGATGTGACGGTAGACAGGCCGCAGTACAGCCCGCATTTTTGGTTCAATTCGCTGTTCGTTTCGGGCAGCATCCGACAGGCTGTGAACGAAGGCCGCGCCGACTATGTACCGGTTTTTTTGAGCGAAATACCAGAACTATTTAAGCGCGGCATCCTGCCGCTTGATGCGGCCATCGTGCAGGTGTCCGAACCCGACGCGCACGGTTATTGCTCGCTCGGCACTTCGGTGGACATCGCCCGCTCGGCAGTCAATGCGGCCCGGCACGTCATCGCGCAGGTGAACCCGCTGGTGCCGCGCACTCACGGCGACGGCATGATCCACGTCAGCAGTTTTCATGCGATGGTATGGCAGGAAACGCCGCTCCAGGAGGTGCACTTCGGCGGTGGCGTGAGCGCGGCGGAGATGCAAATCGGCCAGCGAGTCGCAGCACTGATTGATGACCGCAGCACCCTGCAAATGGGCATCGGGTCCATCCCCGATGCAGTGCTGCGCAGTTTGGGCAGCCACCAAAACCTGGGCGTGCATACCGAAATGTTCTCCGATGGCTTGGTGGATTTGTTGGAAAAAGGCGTGGTGAACAACCGATTCAAAAAGATTCACCCCGGTAAAACGGTGACGGCCTTCGCACTGGGTACCCGGCGGCTCTACGATTTTGTAGACGATAATCCAGCGGTTGCTTTTCTCGACGTGGACTATGTGAACGACACTTCGGTCATCCGGCGCAACAAGCGGGTGATCGCCATCAACAGCGCCATCGAGGTGGACATCACGGGCCAAGTGTGTGCCGACTCCATCGGTACCTACCACTACTCCGGCGTAGGCGGCCAAATGGATTTCATGCGCGGCGCAGCCCTATCGGAAGGCGGCAAACCCATCGTTGCGCTCACTTCGCGCACGGCTAAAGGCATTCCGCGCATCGTGCCGATGCTCAAGCCGGGGGCGGGCGTGGTGAGTACCCGTGCACACGTACACTATGTGGTGACAGAATATGGGACCGCGTTTTTGTTTGGAAAGAACCTGCGCGAACGCGCCAAAGCACTCATTGCCATTGCGCATCCCGATGACCGGGAAGCACTGGAGCGGGCGGCAGCGGAGCGGTTCAAGGAGTTTTAAGTGTCCATACAATTGGATACCCCAACTGAAACAAATCGGCGACCTGCACGGCGATCAGGTCGAGTTTGCAATACCGGTGATCAAAACATAGAATCGCACACGCAAAGCCCATCCGTCTTTTTTGGTAAAAAACCAGCGGCAGCAATCGGCCCAACAGTCCTGCCCGGCCTCCGCAGGTGGTAAACATCGTCATATCGAAGCGTGTCGCCCTTTTCATTGATCGTTTGTAAATCATAACGAATCAATACTTTAGTCCCTAGCGGGGCGAAAAAGTATACCCGCCAAGCATCCGCCTCGCTGGTGCCGATGCAGCCGTTCGAGGCGGGCTTCCCAAGTGTTCTGGGATTGGTGGTGGGGTGGATCATTTGCCCGTAGCGGTAGCCGTTGATGACAGGTTCGAGCCACGGGATTTGCGGCATGAGGGTGGTTTGGTGGTCGTCGCGTTTGGTGAACCTGAACTTTTTCCCCGTCACAGGGTCCGTAAACGCAGGGTAGCGATTGACGCGCATGATTTCGCCAGCACCCGCCTGGGTTCTCAAATTCACTTTGTGCCCCGCCACTTCGAGGTACTTTTTTTGGTTTTTCCCAACCCGTACGGGCGCGATGAACAGGATACTGTCCCCCTCCATGATACGCATCTCAAAAGCCGGGATATTGATGTCGAGCCAAGTGTTCGCCATTTTTTCCAGCAGAGCAGCAGCCGTTTTCGGCCCAGGTATCAACAGGCTGTCACCGGGCTTCAGGACGGCCCTATTGGGCTGGTTGTAGACAAAACTGCCGCGCGACATCTGAAAATAATAGTCGGTGCTGGCCAGTGTGTCCAATATCCAGGGGTTGGCGCGCAGCAAGAGGTTTTCGGTCAATTTGTAGGCGGCCAGCGTGTCGTTCTGACTGACGACTTGATCTACGAATTTGAAAAATCCGCCGACGGTAACTTCTCGCTGGATAGGTATTGTGGCATGGGGAGGTTCAATTTCTGGCAGCGTTGGTACTGACTGGCCCAACTTGCCCGACTGGATTTCGGCACTGGGCTTGCGTTTGCAAGAGATTGGCCCAAAGGCTAACCCTGCAATGGCAAAGAGGAAAAGCAGCGTTTGATGCTTCATTTTTTGTGGGCGATTCGATGCTTGTCATTTAAAAAACTCTACCTCATTTTCCACACCGTCCCACTTGCTTTCGGTAAAAGGAGCAGGTTCGACAAACGTGTGGTCGCGTACCATCTCTGGTATTTCTGGCAGGGTCGAAACTTTGGTATCGGGCTGCTCCGCCTCTGCCGCCACCATATTTTCGATACCTTTAATCAGCGCATCAGCATTGAAAGAAATACTGTCAATCCCTTCGTTGACAAGGAATTGCGCGAACTCCGGCATATCGCTGGGCGCTTGTCCGCAAAGACCGATTTTGATGTTTTTTCGCCGGGCGGTTCGGATAGCCGTGGCGATGAGTTTCATCACCGCCGGATTTTTTTCGTTGAAAAGCCCACTCACCAAAGCAGAATCCCGGTCAAGGCCGAGCGTGAGTTGCGTCAGGTCATTGGAGCCGATGGAGAAGCCATCGAACACTTCGGCGAATTCCTCTGCCATCAGCACGTTGCTTGGTATTTCGACCATGACGTAAATTTCAAGGCCGTTTTGGCCTTGTTCGAGGCCAAATTCTTTCATCGTCGCCACCACCAATTTGCCTTCTTCCACCGTCCGGCAAAACGGGATCATCAGTTTCACATTGGTAAATCCAAGTTCCTCGCGCACCCGTTTCATGGCCTTGCATTCGAGCGCAAAACCGTCTTTGTACAGCGGCGAATAGTAACGCGAAGCCCCCCGGAAACCGATCATCGGGTTTTCTTCATTCGGCTCGAATTGTTTGCCGCCTACGAGGTTGGCGTACTCGTTGCTCTTGAAATCGCTCATCCGCACAATCACATCATGCGGGTGAAAGGCCGCCGCAATAGTCGCCACGCCCTGCGCAAGCCGGTCCACAAAAAAGTCTTTTTTGTCGCGGTAATGTCGGGTGAGGTGGGTGATTTCCAGGCGCGTTTTTTCGTCGGTGAGTTGCTCAAAACGGGTCAAGGCCAAGGGGTGTACCTGAATGTGGTGGGTAATCATGAATTCCATGCGCAGCAAACCCACGCCCCGGTTGGGCAAAAACGACTGCTGAAACGCCAGTGAAGGGTCGCCCAGAATGAGCATCGGGGCGGTTTTGGGCATTTTCAGGTTGGAAATATCTTTTTCTTCCACCGTCCAATCGGCCTTTCCGGCGTAAATGAACCCCGTTTTGCCTTCGGCACAGGAGACGGTGACGATGTCGCCGTCGTGGATTTTATCGGTCGCGTCGCCGCTGCCGACGATGGCCACCGTGCCCAATTCGCGGGCTACAATGGCCGCGTGGCTCGTGCGCCCACCCTTGTTTGTGACGATGGCTGCCGCCCGTTTCATGATCGGGTCCCAGTCAGGGTTGGTGATGTCGGTGACCAGCACCTCGCCTTCCTGGAGCAAATGTGCTTCTTTCGGCGAGCGCAGGAGCCTTGCCTTGCCGGTGGCAATCTGCTCGCCGAGGGCGATACCTTCCACGAGTTTTTTGCCTTTCGATTGGATTTTGAACGTCCGCAGCGTCGTGGCACGCTGCTTTTTTTCTTTGGAATGAACGGTCTCCGGGCGTGCCTGCACGATGTACATTTTGCCCGTCAAGCCATCCTTGGCCCATTCGATGTCCATCGGTTTTTGGTAGTGTTCTTCGATCTGTACACACCACTGGCCGAGCGTCAGGACATCGGCATCGGAGATCGAGTAAGCATTACTTTTCTCAGGCGCGGTCTTTTGATTATCAACGGGTTCGCCTGTTTTTTTCGCATCGGCATAGACCATCGTCCATTCTTTTTCACCCAGGTTTTTTTGAAAAACCGGATTAAACCCGGAGCCGATATGCGGTTTGAACAGGGTAAACTCGTCGGGTGTGGAGCGGCCCTGCACGATGTTTTCACCGAGGCCGTAAATGCTATTGATCACCACCACCTTGTCGAAGCCCGTGTCAGGGTCGAGGGTAAAAGCGACACCGGAGGCCGACAGATCGGAGCGCACCATTTTTTGAACGCCCACCGAAATGGCTACGTCTGCGTTGCCAAAACCTTGGTCTTCGCGGTATTTGATGGCACGGTCAGTGAACAGCGAAGTGAAACAACGGTGCACGGTTTTTACCAAACGCTCCTCCCCGGTGATGTTCAGGAAACTCTCCAACTGCCCGGCAAAACTCGCTGACGGCAGGTCTTCTGCTGTCGCGCTGCTGCGCACGGCGAGGGAGATTTCAGCGGTTTCGCGTTGGCACAATTCCCGGAAAGCCCGCCCAATTTCGGTTTTGACCGCCAAAGGGAACGGAGCATCCTGAATCAATGCCCGTGCCTGCTTGCCGATGTCCGCGAGATTTGAAAAGTTGGTTTTGTCCAGTTGCCCGACAATCGCCTCCAAGCGTGGGCGCAGGTTGTTTTCTTTCAAAAACAGCCGGTAAGCCTCGGCAGTGACGGCAAAGCCGTCGGGCACGAGGATGCCTTTGGGCGTGAGCTGGGAGAACATCTCGCCCAGCGAGGCATTCTTGCCACCTACGAGCGGCAGGTCGAGGATGGAAATTTCAGAAAACTTCTTGATGATTGCAGACACGGCATTTCTTTTTTATGTCTGACAAAGTTGGGATGATGAATATCTGCTTTGCCATGATGCATATCTGCCTGACCGATGACGCTTATCAGCAATAACGCCAAGCTGCATCGTATAACTTTGTTTCAAGGAATGACAATCTAAACAGCAATACCCACTATGAAGTCTTCATTCAGCAGCCTCATCGCCAGTGAAACGCCTGCGGGCATTGATTTTTTTGCCACTTGGTGCGGCCCCTGTCGGGCGGTTTCGCCCATTTTGGAAGATTTGAAATCTGATCTTGGCGACGGTGTCCGCATTTTCAAAATTGATTCCGCCCTCAATCCTAGCACGTTATGAAAAATATATCTTGCCTGCTGCTCTCTGGAGCAGTTTTGATGGCATTTGGCCTGTCTCCGGTTATTGCGCAAACCGAATCCGCGCTGCTCCGCGATTTGGCAGAAGAAAACAAAAAGTCGGTAGAAGCACTCGTGCTGTATCCTTCCGAAACACGACTGGCCATTCTGGAAACCACGAAACACCCCGAAGTCCTGATCAAAATGCAGGATATGCGCGAAAAGACAAGCGCAGCCTTCCGCACGCTCATCGAGGATTTTCCGCGCACGACCCAAGCGGTCTTTTATGACCTGAGCCGCTACTCCGGAATGGTGGAGTCGCTCGTTTCGCAAAAAAACGACCTTGCTGCGCTCCGCAAAACACTGGAAGCATTGCCCGAAGACCAACGCGACGAGGCGTTCGGCGTGGTCATCCGGCAGATGCCTGCGCTGCTGCAAATCAACGACTTAAACCAAACGACCCACCGGGCTTTCGAGCGACTCATCGCCGGATATTCCGCTCCGGCACAGCGGGCGTTCGAGCACCTGCTGGGATTGCCGGAGGTAATTGATCTGCTCAATGAAGACTTGCGCTTCACCATCCTCGTCGGCGAAACCTATCGCGACAACCCGGCTTGGGTGATCCAAAAAATGGATTCGCTCAACTTGACGGTTGCCCGCGCGCACGCCGAAGAATTGGAAAACTGGAAAAGCAGTCTGGAAAACGATCCCACCGCCAAAGCAGAACTGCAATCCGCAGCCAGCGAATACGCCAGCGAATACGCCAGCGAAAACGGCGGCGATTCTGAAGAGTACTACGGCGACGACCTGTACAGCGACGGCAATTACGCTGACCGTGACGACGACATCGCAGTGCGTCATTACTACGAGCCTTACCCGTATTGGTATGGCTACCCGTATTGGCAGCCTTTCCCGCGCTGGCACCCGTATCCCTGGTGGTGGGATTGGGGCTTTCGCCCGCATGGTATGGTGATCGTGTATTTACCGTCGTACCATTTCACGCAGTGGTATTTTGGCAATCCGCACCACCACGACCACTATAACCACCTTTCCACCCATTTCGTGAACCACTACAATGGTCACCGACACTCCGGCACTTCGATTTCCATGGGGGTCCACGAATGGCGAGAGCAGAACAGGGCCGTTATTTCCGATGAGTTTCTGGCCGACAAAACCCGCCTGCCTGAACGGATGAAGGAGTATGGCCGCTTCGAGCAGGGCCGTCAGGAGTTCAACACCAAAAACCCCCGAACCCCCGCCACCCAGGAGGTTTTTTTGGAAAAAAATGCTCAAAAATACCCTGAAATCCAGCGTTCTCGCACCGCTTCGAAAGTCGAAATACAGCGTGAAAACGAAGTAACCCGCCAAAAAAGGGCTGATTGGGCACCTGCAAAAGCACCCTCAAGAGCCGAACCTGTGCCCGCACCTAAAACCGAACGCCCCGCCCGCCAGACCCCTGTCCCAACACAAAAACAACCCAACAGAACACAGCCGCCCACCACCCGGGAGCCCGCCCCAAATCCAAGAACACCCAGAACAGAGCAGCCGGCTCGTACGCCCGCCGTACCCGCACCTCGAACACGCCCAGACGAAGCCAAAGACTATAACCGCCAAAAGTGGGGGGAGCAAAAAACACCCCAAGAAACCCGGCCCAGTGCCCCGGCTCCTGCACGCCAACCCAGAACTGCTCCGCAGAAAACCGAAAAAAGCCGTGGAAGGGGAAATTGACCCCGGCTTCATTTAACTTTTTCTAAAAATCTCCCTCTATGTTAGGCAAGTCTAAACCTGAACAGCATTTTGAATTGAACCTCCCACATGTGGACAAGGATGAACACACAGGCATAGCCCATCCACATCCACCAACCAAAGAGGATGAAGAAAGGGTGATTCCGCCGCCGCCAGCGACCAAGTTGAGTGCCGAAAACATTGCCCTGATCGCCATCATCCTGCTGCTGCTGGCTTTTGGGCTGGGTGTTTGGTCATGGATGCGGTTCGATAATTTAAAAAAATTACGCCAATCAGAAACCGCGCAACACGAGGTGGTGCTGGATTCCTTGTTGCAAGCGAAGGTAGCTTTGGAAAGTCATCTGGACCAATTGGAAACGGCCTTTACTGATTTGAGCACTACAAACGACACGCTGGCGCAACGATTGGCTACGGCGACCAACATTGTCGCCGCGAAAGAGACCCTCATCCGAGAGATAAAAACCCAGAACCTCCGGGAAGAAAAGACTCTGCGGGCACAGGTGCAGCGGCTGCAAACCATAAAAGACCGCTATGAAACCATCATCGCCGTTTTGGATCAGAAGAATGTCGCCCTGATGGCTGAAAACGCCCGGCTACGGGGCACCACTGACTCCCTTTCTATGGAAATCAGCGACTTGGGCAGGCGGCTGGAGGCACAAATACGGCAAACCATGTCCGCGCAGTACAAAGCCACTTCCTTTCGGGTCGAAATGGAGCGCCGCAATGATAAACTGACCGTGCGCGCCAGGCGAACCCGCGAACTCAACATTAGTTTCGAACTCAACCAAGTCCCCCCCGCCTATCAAGGCACTCAACAAATTTATTTGGTCATTACGGACGACCGGGGCTTGCCCATTGCTTCAGAAAACCCGGTTCGGGCGAACATCAGAACAGACAAAGGCAATGTAGAGGTCATTGCTCAAGCGACCCAGATGCAAAATGTCATTGCCAATCAACGCATCGCATTGAATTACAAATTGGAGGATCGCTTGAAGAAGGGCACCTATATTGTCTCGGTTTACTCAGAAAAAGGGCTTCTTGGGGTAGCCAGTTTCCGCCTGACTTAGTGGACGGAATCAAGTAACAGTTCTGGCGGCGATGGGCTGGCGGTAGCCCGATTAAAATCAAAGCGGTATCTCCACAATCTCATACAAATTGGGCACCGTCGCCGACCACCCGTATGTATCCTTAATTTTCACCTTGAAAGTATCGGCAGCCTGTTTTTCGCCATGTACGACAAAAATATTTTGGGGAGCAACTTTGATGTCGCTCATCCAGTGCAGCAGTTCGGTTTGATCACCGTGTGCCGACAGACCGTGCAGGACTTCTATGCGCGACTTGACTGGATAGTATTTACCGTGTATTTTGACTTCGTGGATGCCGTCTAACAGCTGCCGGCCCCTTGTTCCTTCTCCTTGATAGCCTACCAATAGCACCGTATGCTGGGGTTGATCAATGTATCGCTGTAAATAACTCAACACACGCCCGCCCGTCACCATACCGCTTCCAGCAATGACGATTTTAGGAAATGATGTGTCAATTAATTCGAGCGTCTCTTTGTAATTTTCTACCACTTGAAACATATCGCACATGGCAGTGTAATCCTCAACAGGCAGTTTGTGCCAAGTTTTGTGTTTTTCAAACACATCCAACACCCTTGAGCCCATCGGGCTGTCCATAATCAAGGCGACATCCGGCAGTTCACCCGATTTCCGCAATTGCCAGAGCAGGTACATCATCACCTGCGTACGCTCTACTGCAAAACTGGGGATAATGACAGAGCCACCTTTGGTAATGGTTTCCAGAATGACGGTTTTCAGGCGTTCTTTGATGTCGCCTTCCGGGTGCAGGCGGTCGCCGTAAGTGCTTTCGACGAACAATACATCGGCCTCCTGAGGCCGTTTTGGGGGCATGAGCAACAAATCCACTTCTTGCCCGATATCGCCGCTGAAAACAAATTTTTTCTGTTGAATGTGTAACTCAATAAACGTGGAGCCGATGATGTGGCCATTGGTCTGGAAGCGGGCCTTCACTTCGCCCCCCAAATCAATCCATTGATCCACGTTGATCGCCGTGAAGTGTGTGAGCGTGGCTTCGACATCTTTTTCTGTGTAGAGTGGTTTGGCAGGATGGTGCTTAGAGAAGCCTCCCTTATTGGCCTGTTCGGCATCTTCTTCCTGCAACCTCGCGCTGTCTCGGAGGATAATTTCTGCAATGTCGAGTGTGGGGGCCGTACCGTAAATTTTCCCTCGGAACCCATCTTTGACCAAGCGTGGCAAGTAGCCTGTGTGGTCAAGGTGGCCGTGCGTAAGCAATACAAAGTCAATGCTTGGGACTTCCACTGGAAGTTGGTCCCAGTTGAGCAAGCGCAGTTGTTTCAAACCTTGGAACAGGCCGCAATCCACCAGGAATTTCTTCTCGGGGGCTTCTATGAGGTATTTCGAACCGGTCACGGTGCCGGCTGCGCCAAGGAAATGGATGAATATTTTGTCTTTCATGTGTTTTATCTTTTATCTTTAATCTGACAAAGTAGCCCTAAGGTATTCTATATCAGCCAAAAAGCCAGCCAAACCGCTCCCACCAGCAGTACCAATCCAAAGCCTACGCCAACTGGTTTGCGCAAATCCTTGGTGCCTCTGAACACACTGACTAACCATTTGAACAACGAATTGGACATTACCGCTAGTAGAATGATGACGGCTGCTTCGCGGCTTTGCCCACTTGAGGCGGCCGCCCATTTGGCCGTAGAGATCGTGATGGCATCAATATCGGCGATGCCCGCTACAGCTCCTGAAACATACGTCAGTGTCTGGTTGAGCCAGTGGCGGGAAACCGACATGGATAGGGTGATGCCTATGTAAAGGAATACAAAAAAGATCGCATTTTTGATGTCCAAGGGGTTGCCGGGTGAAAGTACGGGAGCATCTTCTTCTTTTTTGTGGGCCCGAAGCACCTGCCATGTGGGTACCAAACTGATCAAAAACATAGTCAGCAAAGGGAAAAACAACTCCTGAGCGACCTGAAAAGCAAAGGCGGATACCCAAATAAATACCCGAATAAACATGATAGAGGAGGCGAGCACAATACCAGACCCATAGGATGCGGACAGGTCATTCCTCTCGTGGCTTTTAGACGAAAACAACCAGGCGATCAGGGTAGATGAAAACAAGCCGCCCATGATGGCTGTGAGCAAAATACCCTTGTTCGGGTTGCTAAATTTCAGCAGCAAATACCCGGAAAAACTAATGGATAGTACAATGACCACGATGTACCCCAACTCACGCGGATTCAGCAAGTTATCAGGCCCGAAAGGTGTAGTGGGCAACATGGGCAAGAGGAGCAGCGCCAGCACGATGAACTTGACAAAGGCAAACAACTCTTCCTCGGTGATCCGTTGGATAAAACCATGCAACTGCTCTTTAAGCGACAGTATGGTGGCCATCAGCACTACCACAGCGAGTGACTCTTGCATCAAACCTCGCGAATTGGCTATACCCAGAATAAAAGTTAGCAACAATGCCATCGGTGTAGTTAGACCCAATTTGCCCTTTTGGGTCTGTATAAAATATACCACCAAAACCAACAAAGCGAAACCAACCGTCACAGCGACCAACATCCATAGAGTCGTGTGTTGTGCAATCAAATCGGTTATGTTGCCTAAAATGGCTGCAAGCACGAACGTGCGGATACCGCCGACATGGGTTGGTTGGTCCTGGGTGTTGAACTCTCGTTCCAATCCGATGATCAGACCGACACCTGACGACACAATCAAACTGACCAATGAAGGAGGGAGTGTTGTGCGGAGCGATTCAAGCCAATCCATCTGTGTCGTAGTAATTTTGAAAAAATGGGCCAAAAATGGAGCGAAATATTTTACAGTGCTCCTTGTAAGGAACGGTGCAGGAAGAAAGGTCATTTGTGCATGTTCGACCGTTTTTCGTACAAATGTGGGCCAATTGGCTCAGCGAGGTATTGACCAAAATCACTCCCCAGCATCATACTCGTCATTGAAGGTGGTATCTTTATTCTGAATCAGTGAAGCACTAAGTCATTTTAATTCAACCAAGCCGTCCTCGTTTTGCACGATGGATAAGTGCTCAATCAACCTCCCTCAGAATCTGCATCCTCTGCTGCTTTTGCACACCCGACTACTTTTGCACCAGTAACCGCAAGCGTTGAGAACCAAAATTCAATACCTTTGCCCGATGCGTAGGCTTAGTGCGTACCTTTTCCTTCTTGTTTACTTATTTGCCAACACCGAATTGCACGAGTTGGCGAAAGTGGGTGCGTTTGTCGCACACTTTGCGGAGCATCAAAAGGAAAACAAGGACATCACGCTGATCGAGTTTGTCAAAATCCACTATTTGAGTGGAAATGTGATGGATGCGGACTACGAGCAGGACATGAAGTTGCCGTTCAAAACCACAGATTGCAGCAACTCCAGTCCTACACACACCATTCCACTGCCCGTATTTTTTGTGTTTCAACCAGACGTTCTGATCAAATCAGCCGGCCTTCCGCTGTATGACCAGTCGGCACTTCCCTCCTCACATCTGGCCGACATCTGGCAGCCGCCCAAGGCTTGCTGAGGTTTCCCATTTTTTCTGGTTTGAGTACTTTTTACTACAGCGATGCTCGGTAAGTAAAAGTGTCCGTGTCATTCATCACCTATACTTCGGGTGAGTGAAGCGGCGACTTCAAGTCACCGCTTCACGGGGTCACAAGCCACCTGCACGTCTCCAACCAGCAACAGCCACTTTCCTGCAAGCCATCCGCCCGGTCGTCCTCCGACCGCTGGCGGAGCAAATACCACATTCAACATGCTGGATCAAATCATTCAGTTCTCCATAAAAAACAAACTCATCGTCGGGCTTTTCACTTTAGCTTTGATCGGCTACGGTGTCTATCAAACCACCCGATTGCCTATTGACGCGGTACCGGATATTACGAACAACCAGGTGCAGGTGATCACTACCGCCCCCTCGCTAGGCGCACCCGACGTGGAGCGGCTCATCACTTTTCCAATCGAACAGGCGAACAGCAACATCCCCGGTTTGAAGGAAATCCGCAGCTTCAGCCGCTTCGGGCTATCGCTGGTCACCATCGTATTCAACGACGACGTAGACATTTACTGGGCGCGGCAGCAAATCAGCGAGCGGCTGCAGCAGGCGCAAGCACAAATCCCACAGGGCATCGCCCCGCCCTCTATGGCCCCCGTGACGACTGGCTTGGGCGAAATTTATCAGTATGTCGTGCGGGCAAAACCAGGTTTTGAGGGCAAATACAGCCTGCGCGACTTGCGCACGATTCAAGACTGGATGGTGCGGCGGCAATTGCTGGGCACACAAGGCGTGGCTGATGTCTCCACGTTTGGCGGCGAATTGAAGCAGTACGAAGTGGCCGTGATGCCCGACAAACTGAACTCGTTCGGGCTGGCCATTACCGATGTGTTCAACGCGCTGGAAAGCAACAACGAGAACACGGGCGGCGCTTACATCGAAAAAGGCCCAACGGTGCTGTACATCCGCAGCGAGGGCCTGGTGGGCAGCAATACCGACATTGAAAACATCGTGGTGAAAACAACCAGCAACGGAATGCCCGTGCTAGTACGCGATTTGGCAACAGTCGGGGAAGGCGCGGCCACCCGCTACGGAGCCGTGTGCTACAACGACGAGGGTGAAGTGGCGGGCGCGGTGGTGATGATGTTGAAGGGTGAAAACTCCTCTACCGTCATCAAAAACGTAAAGTCGAAGATCGAGGCCATTCAAAAAACACTGCCGGAAGGGGTGGTCATCGAGCCGTTTTTGGACCGCACCAAGATGGTGAACAACGCCATCAGCACTGTTGAAACCAACCTGCTCGAAGGTGCCCTGATCGTAGTGTTCGTGCTGGTTTTTTTCCTCTCCAACCTGCGGGCGGGCCTGATTGTGGCCTCTGTGATTCCACTTTCCATGCTTTTTGCCGTCATCCTGATGAATATGTTTGGCGTGGGGGGCAACCTGATGAGCCTCGGTGCCATTGATTTCGGCCTGATCGTGGACGGCGCGGTGATTGTGGTAGAGGGCATCATGCACCAGCTCACGCACAGCAAACACTTCAAGGACACCAATCGCCTCTCCACCGCACAGATGGACGGCGAGGTACACCACGCTTCCTCCCGCATCATGAAGGCGGCAGTTTTTGGACAAATCATCATCCTGATCGTATACCTGCCCATTTTTTCGCTGCAAGGCATCGAAGGCAAGATGTTCAAGCCCATGGCGCAGACGGTTTCGTTCGCCATTTTGGGTGCCTTCATCTTGTCGCTGACCTATATCCCGATGATGAGCGCCTTGTTCATCAGCAAAAAGATTTCGCACAAAAAATCACTGAGCGACCGCCTGATGGAGCGGCTGGAACGCGGATATCAACACAGTCTGGAGCGCGTCCTGAATTTTCCCAAAACCATTATTGCCGTCTCGGTGGCTATGCTGGTCGCGTCCGTGCTGCTCATGGGCACGCTGGGCGGCGAGTTTATCCCGGAATTGGAGGAGGGCGATTTTGCGGTGGATACGCGGGTGCTGACCGGTAGCAACCTCAACACGACCATCGAGGCGACGCAAAAAACGGCGACGGCACTGCTCCACAATTTCCCGGAAGTCGAAAAAGTGGTCACCAAAATCGGCAGCGGCGAGATTCCCACCGACCCGATGCCCATTGAGGCCAGCGACATGATGGTGATTTTGAAAGATAAAAAAGAGTGGACTTCGGCCAGGACGTTCGATGAACTGGCGGAAAAAATGAGTGCCAAAATTCAGGAAATCCCAGGGGTAACCGCTGGTTTTCAGTTCCCTGTGCAGATGCGTTTCAACGAATTGATGACCGGGGCACGGCAAGACGTGGTGTGCAAAATTTTCGGAGAAGACCTCGACACGCTCGCCCGCTACGCCGAAAAACTGGGCCAGATCAGTGCCGGTGTGGGCGGCTCCACCGAACTCTACATGGAGCAGGTGAATGGGATGCCGCAAATCGTGGTCAACTATAAACGGGACGCAATCGCCAAGTACGGACTGAATATTTCGGAGGTCAACCGGACGCTCAACGCGGCATTCGCCGGAGCGGTGGCGGGGCAGGTGTACGAAGGTGAAAAACGCTTCGATCTCGTGGTGCGCGTCAGCGGCGAAGGCCGAAAAACCATGTCCGACGTGCGCAACCTGTTGATTGCCACACCTTCCGGGCTGCAAATTCCGCTTGACCAAGTGGCCGACGTGCAGGAAATCGAAGGCCCCAACCAGATACAGCGGGAGGATGCCAAGCGGCGCATCATCGTCGGCTTCAACGTGCGGGGGCGCGACGTACAGAGCATCGTGAAGGAATTGCAGGAAAAAGTGGAGCGCCAAATCAAGTTCCCGGCGGGCTACTACGTCACCTACGGCGGCGCATTCGAGAACCTTCAAGCCGCCAAACAGCGGCTCAGCATAGCCGTCCCCGTCGCGCTCGCTCTGATTTTCTTGATGTTGTACTTCGCTTTCGGGTCGGTCAAACAAAGTTTGCTGATCTACTCAGCCATCCCGCTTTCCGCCATCGGCGGCATCGTGGCGTTGTGGATGCGCGATTTGGCATTCAGCATTTCGGCAGGCGTGGGCTTCATCGCGCTGTTTGGCGTGGCGGTGCTCAACGGCATCGTGCTGATTTCGGAATTCAACCGCCTACGGGCAGAAGGCTGGAAGGACACGCGGCACATCGTCCTGATGGGCACCAAAATCCGCCTCCGCTCCATCCTGATGACGGCCCTCGCGCCGTCGCTGGGTTTTATCCCGATGGCGATCAGTATGGGCGCGGGCGCGGAAGTGCAACGGCCATTGGCGACCGTGGTGATCGGCGGCATCGTGTCGGCCACGCTGCTGACGCTGTTCGTACTGCCGGTGCTGTTCGTGCTGTTTGAAAACAGCGGGCGGAGCAAAGCCAAAACTGCCGTCGCATCCCTCATTTTGCTGCTTTTCGCTGCAAATACCGCTTTTTCGCAGCCCAACCCGCAGCCCATCAGCCTGCCCGAAGCGCTGGATTTGGCTGTCGCTAAAAATCCCGGACTCGAATCGGCCCGACTGAACGAGCAGTTTTACGAAAAAATGAAAGGCACCTGGCGGGAGTTGGACAAGACCAATTTTTCGGTCGAACTCGGCCAATTCAACAGCCGGGCTTTTGACAACAAGATCGGATTTTCGCAAGGCATCCAATTTCCGAAGGTGTACAAAACCCAACGGCAACTGCTGTCCGAGCAGGCGCTCGCGGCGCAGGCGCAATCCAAAATGACCCTACGGGAATTAAAAATTGAAGTCAACCGCCTGTTTTTTGAGTATCTCTGGCTGGGCGAAAAAGCCAAACTCTTGCAGGAAGCGGATAGCGTTTACCGGATTTTTGAAGAGAAAGCCATGCTGCGCTTCCAACGGGGCGAAACCAATGTGCTGGAAAAAACCACCGCCCAAATGCAACGCCAGCAGATCAGCAACCAGTTGGCCATGCTCCGGCAAGACCTGCAAATCGTGTTGCGGCAGTTCAATTTTCTGCTTCGCGCCGATGGACCGCGCATCCCGCAAGCCGCCGCCCCAATGCTGCCCTTGCCCGTTTCCCCGGATACCACCAGCGTCGCCCACTTGCCGCAAATGCAGTGGCAACAACACCAGATCAACACCTCCCGGTACTCAGTAGCGGTTGAAAAAAACAAACTCTTGCCCAGCCTCTCGGTTGGCTTGAGCAGTCAGAGTATCATTGGTTATCAGAGAGTTGGCAACGAAGAGCACTACTACAACGGCTGGCAGCGGTTCACGTCGCTGGGCGCGGGCGTGGCCATCCCGATTTTTTCGAGGGCGCACCGGGCGCGGATTTTGGCCTCCGAAGTGCATGTGTTGCACCAGCAAAACGAACTGGATTGGCTGGGGCAACGGCTCCGTGCAGAGCGCAACACTGCCCGGCAGCAGGTGCAGAAATACTGGGAAAGCCTGCAATTCTATCAAAACCAAGCCCTTCCGAGTGCCAAAACCGTCGTCTCGACGGCTACTCGGCAGTTCGCCGCAGGCGAAATCAACTACCTTGAATGGGTGATGCTGGTCAACCAAAGTTTTGACTTGCAAGGTCAGTGGCTAGACGAACAGAACAGTTACAACGAGGCCGTGCTCCATCTCCAATCATTTTTCAACAAATAAAAAAGCAAGACAATGAAATCACATTTCATCCTCATACCGGCCATTTTGCTGGCCTTCTCCTGCGGTTCAAAAAAACAAGAAACCGCTCCCGCTGCTACCGAAACCGTTGTCGCCACTTCGGTTTCGCTCAATCCCGAACAACTCAAAAACGCGGGAATTGTCCTCGGAAAGCCCGAAACGAAACCCATTTCGGCCATTTTGAAACTCAACGGCTCCATTGACGTGCCGCCGCAAAACATGGTCAGCGTCAGTTTTCCGCTGGGCGGCTACCTCAAATCGAGCAAACTCCTGCCGGGTATGCGCGTCCGCAAGGGCGAGGTGCTGGCTGTGATGGAAGACGTGCAGTTCATCTCCTTGCAGCAGGATTACTTGCTGGCGAAGTCGAAACTGGCCCTGGCAGAGGGCGAATTTCAGCGGCAACAAGGGCTGAACGCCGACAAGGCCAGCAGCGACAAGGTATTTCAGCAAGCCCAGAACGAGTACGGGATACAAAAAATCATGCTGCGTGCGCTCGATGAAAAACTGCGGCTCATCGGCCTGAACCCGACTGAATTGTCAGAAAACACCCTGTCCCGCAGCGTCAGCGTCCGCTCCCCAATCAACGGGTTTGTCTCCAAAGTCAACGTCAATATCGGAAAATACACCGCGCCCACCGATGTGCTGTTCGAGTTGGTGAACCCCGAAGACATCCACCTCGCGCTCACGGTTTTTGAAAAAGACGTAGTCAAATTGGCTGTTGGTCAGAAAGTTATGGCCTACACAAGCGACAATCCGGCGAAAAAATACCCGGCTGAAATCCTGCTCATCAGCAAAAATTTAGATGAAAACCGCACTGCCGAGGTACACTGCCATTTTGAAAAATACGATGCCGGCAGCCTTGTGCCCGGCATGTTCATGAACGCAGAAGTGGCGGTAGAAACAAAAGAAACCCTGGTCGTGCCAGAGGATGCCGTGGTGCGCTGGCAAAACCAAAACTATGTGTTCATCGAAGCAGGCGATGGCACTTTTGAGATGGCGCCTGTGGAACTCCGGATTGCTCAAAACGGGCAGCAGCAGATTGTCCCGGCAGCAGATTGGGGCGGGAAAAATGTGGTGCTGCGCAATGCTTACACGCTGCTGATGAAGATGAAAAATGGGGCGGAGGAGTGAGGCAACCCCTAATCAAAGCACCCGTTTTGAAAAATGCGAAATATGACCGACCAACGGCTTGTTTTTTAAGGTGTTCACCCGGCTCGAACAGTTCGAGCCGGGTAGCAACTTTGGTGGCTGGCTCTATACCATTGCGCGTCGAACGGCCCTCGACCGTTACCGGGTGGCAGTACAACGACCCCAAATCGCTGGCGAAGAAGCCCTGCCCCCTCCGGTTCCCAGGTCTTTTTCAAGCCCCGCGCCAACGCCATGATGACTGGTTGTTTTCCTTTTAAGAGATAATGCAGTACATCCTTTTCGAGCGGGCTGTGAAATCCGCTGATGACGCAGCGGCCTGCTTCCCGCATCTGAATGGCCCAGTCATAACACTTCAACACCGCGTCTGCCGGGACGCGGCGGGAGCAGAGAAAAGCGGTTTTGGGCTGTTCGAGGATGGAAATATTGCCAATCCATTCCTTTATGAAAAGGTTAGGGTTGTTCATGTGATCAAGTAGGTGCTGGCTTTTTTTGATTCCTTTTTGGGTGTGAATGTCTCGGGCATTCAGCCCTCCGTACAAGCCCTGATATCCAAAATTCTGAAAAATAGCATAATCAACAGCATCAATAACACCGGCATTTTTGGCGACATCGGCCAGTTGAGCATTGTGCCGTCGTAGTTCATTGCGCAGAAACAGCCTTTCGGCTTTTGAGCCGATCATGATCATTTCGTGGATATCCACGAAATGATTCGCCATGTTTTGACCGCTGTTTTGGCAGGCTTCTTTTGCCCGTTCGATGGCGGGTTGAAAATTGCGATACTCCAAGTATTCGAACGCTTTGCTCAGGTCTCTGGCTGACCAGTATTCTACGCCATATTCATCCAGGCGTTTTATTTGCTCAAAAATGGGGGGAGTTGTGGCATTTGTAAGTTCTTTTTTCATAGGTGCTTGGCCGAGTGTATAGAGCATCGGGATATAGTGATCAGTAGCGAGGAGTTTTCCGGCAGCGCCGATATGCTCGTATAGTCGGTCAGTTTGTTGCGGCTTTCCTGCCCACTCATACGCTGCTGGATCCATTTCTCACTTCGCCCGAGTTGTTGCCAATGCTCGCGGGCACGGTCGAGGCCCTGTTGGGGGTCGGCTATTTCTTGCATCCGTTCGTAGCCGACTTGGGCGAGCCATTGTTTGAACGGTTCGGCGTTGGGAAATGGTATAGATGCTATGAGGCGCAGGAGTTGCTCCGTGTCAGCCACGTCGGTCTCTCGCATTTTGCCGTCCTCGGCAAGCATTTTCAACTGTCCGATTTTTTCGGACAGTTGACTTCCCTCTTTTTGCAACTTGCTTTTGAAGTCATTTCAATACTTACGGGGCCGATCTGTACCAGTGAGCGTCTCGATGACATCCATGACAGAGAAATACCATTTTTGGTCTTCCTCGCTCCATGCTGAGCGGATTTGTTTGGCCTCGAACAGATGAATACTTGTTTCTTTTTTCATTCTGAGATTGGGTGAAAGATAAAGGAGAAGCGAATCATCCGGGGCTTTATGCATCCCAACGATGCGGCCACAAAAATAGCAAAACCCATCCAACCCGCTCCCTCCGACCAAAATCACCCTGCACCCTGACCTCCGTCATCTACCGCCTTTTTCCGACGCGCCCATCTTGCACCCGATTTCAGGCAGAACTGATCTCATTCCTGTGCAATGAAAATCATGCTTTTTCTCATCCTCATCAGCCTACTGCTCGCAGCGGGTTTTTTGCTGGCATATCTGCGGGCGGCCCGCGACGGCCAGTTCGACGACGAATACACCCCTTCCATCCGGATGCTTTTCGACAGCACGGTTTACGATGATTTGGCTGAGGAGAAAAAAAAGATACCCGCTCCTTCCCGGAAAGGAGCGGAGCAAGAGATAAAACAACAAGATGACGATCTACCGACTTTAATATCATGACACAACAACATCATCAAGAGGCTCATCCCCTGATTACTCCAGGCGAGATCATCGGGAATAACATCCAGCAATTTCAGTACGACAATAAAATTGTGCGGGCTTTCGGCACGGCCTCCTTCGTTTTTGGCTTAGTGGGCATGCTGGTGGGTATCATCCTTGCCGTACAACTGGTGTACCCGAATCTCAACTTTGGCCCTTATCTGACATTTGGCCGCCTTCGCCCGCTGCACACCAATGCCGTTATTTTTGCCTTCGTCGGCAATGGCTTGTTCATGGGTATCTACTATTCCCTACAGCGCTTGCTGAAGGCGCGGATGTGGAGCGACAAACTCTCCTGGATTCACTTTTGGGGCTGGCAAGTGGTCATTTTATGCGCTGCCGTGAGCCTGCCGATGGGCCTGACCACCAGTGGTGAATACTCCGAGTTGATCTGGCCGCTTGATATCCTGATTACCCTCGTCTGGGTGATCTTCGGGATCAACATGTTCGGCACTATCCTGACCCGGCGGGAAAGCCACCTGTATGTTGCCATCTGGTTTTACATCGCTACCTGGGTGACGGTGGCCGTGCTGCACATCGTGCGCAGCCTGGAAGTCCCTGTTTCCTGGACGGAGAGTTACCCAATTTTTTCGGGCGTACAGGAAGCGTTGGTGCAATGGTGGTATGGCCACAATGCAGTGGCGTTCTTCCTCACCACACCTTATCTGGGCATGATGTATTATTTCCTGCCGAAAGCCGCCAACCGCCCGGTATTTTCCTATAAACTTTCTATCATTCACTTTTGGGCGCTCATTTTTATCTACATCTGGGCAGGCCCGCACCACTTGTTATATTCAACGTTGCCCGATTGGGTCCAATCGCTGGGAACAGTCTTCTCCATAATGCTCATTGCACCGTCGTGGGGCGGCATGCTCAACGGCTTGCTGACCTTGCGCGGCGCGTGGGACCGCGTAGCGAACGATCCGGTGCTCAAGTTCATGGTAGTGGCCGTGATCGCTTATGGCATGGCCACGTTCGAGGGGCCGATGATGTCCATCAAATCGGTGAACGCCATCAGCCACTTCACAGACTGGACGATTGCACACGTGCACGTCGGCGCTTTGGGCTGGAATGGTTTCCTTACCTACGGGGTGCTTTACTGGCTCTGGCCGCGCATGTATCGCACCACGTTGTATTCCACGAAGTTAGCCAATGTCCACTTCTGGATCGGTACACTCGGCATCATCTTCTACGCCGTGCCGCTGTACTTCGCAGGCTGGACGCAGGCACTTATGTGGAAAGAGTTCACGCCGGAAGGCATCCTGGCCTGGGGCAATTTCCTGGATACGGTCAAACAAATCATTCCCATGTACGCGTTGCGGGCAGTAGGCGGCAGCCTGTTTTTCATCGGAACGATCATAGGAGTATACAACCTGTACAAAACGGCCAAACAGGGTAATTTCATGAGCAACGAGGCCGCCCAGGCGCCTGCCCGCGAACGTCGGCCGGTGGTGCGCACAGGCGATCACTGGCACCGTCGGCTCGAAGGCCGCCCGATGCAAATGCTGCTCTTTAGTACCATTCTTATCGCGATCGGTGGCATTGTTCAGATCATCCCGATGGTGTTCATCGACAATCAGGTTCCAAAGATTTCTACGGTACTTCCTTACACGCCGCTCGAACTGACCGGCCGCGACCTCTACATCAAAGAAGGTTGCGTAGGCTGCCATTCCCAGATGATCCGGCCCTTCCGCGACGAGACAGAACGGTATGGGGAATACTCCAAATCGGGCGAGTACATCTACGACCGGCCCTTCCTGTGGGGCAGCAAGCGCACTGGTCCGGACCTCTGGCGCGAAGGCGGCAAGTATCCTGACAGCTGGCACTACAACCACATGATGGATCCGACCACTATGTCGCCCGGTTCGATTATGCCCGCTTATCCACATCTGCTGGAACAGCCGCTCGATCTGCGGGATTTGCCTGCCAAAATCAATGTCTTGCGCAAACTCGGTACGCCGTATCCGGAAGGTTTTGAAAAAACAGCCATAAGCAATGCCCGGGAGCAAGCGCAAAAAGTGGCTAAAAATCTCGCTGATCAGGGCGTGAAAGACCCCAACCTGTCAGAAAAGGAAATTGTCGCCATCATCGCCTATTTGCAGCGACTCGGCACTGATATCAAAACTAAAAACTAATTGAGTAGCGGGTGATGGGTGTCCCATTTCGAGATGCCCATCACCCAAACTCCTAACTCAGAAAAGATGTACAAATACCTGCTTCAATCAGTTGACGGCATCCAGTGGTTCGGAATCGGGACACTGCTGCTGTTTTTCTGCACCTTCTGTTTCGCAGCGATCCGCGCTTTTATCTCTAAAAAAGAAGAGATGCAGCGCATGGCCGAACTGCCGCTGAAGGACTGATACTTCACCTAAATTCCTGTCTTTCAATTTTTCGAACAATGACATCGAAAAAATATCTGCCCACATTTTTGTTGCTCTTCTCCAGCCTCGCGACAGGCTGGGCACAAACTGTCCAAGCCGCTGCTCCAGCCTCCAATACGGAGCAACTGCCCAACATCATGACCGCCCTGTTTCTCGCCTCCGCATTGCTGATCTTCGTGGTCAGCCTGCTGGTGCTCATCAAAGCCAATGCTTTTTTGACGAAGCGATTGATTCACCTAGAAGCGGAAAAGCACGGCGTGGTGCTACCCGAAGAAATACATGTCACACAAACCGATCCCCTGGAGGACGACTTCTTTACCCGTTTGCGCAAAAAATACTGGGAAAGCCCGGTGCCGCAGGAGCGCGAAGGAGAAATCACGCTCGACCACAACTACGATGGCATTCGGGAACTCGACAACCACCTGCCCCCCTGGTGGGTCAATATGTTCATCCTGACCATTATCTGGTCAGTCGGTTATATGTACTTCTACCACTGGGGAGGCAGTGGCATCAATCAAGCGGAAGAATACAAACAGGAAGTCGAAACCGCTAAAAAGGAAATTGCGATTGCGCTGGCCGGCAAAGCCAATGCGCTGGACGAATCGAATGTGATCGCGATGACCGAAACATCCGACCTGGGACAGGGCGAGCTGATTTTCAAAAGTGCCTGCGCCGCCTGTCACGGTCAATACGGCGAAGGCACGGTCGGCCCGAATTTCACGGACGAATACTGGCTGCACGGCGGCGGTATCAAAGACCTATTCAAAACCATCAAGTACGGAGTGCCAGAAAAAGGGATGATCGCCTGGTCATCGCAACTCAAGCCCTCCGATATCCAGAAAGTTTCCAGTTATATCCTCACTTTGAAAGGGACCAATCCTCCCAATCCCAAAGCGCCGCAGGGCGCAATATGGAAGGAAGTAGTGGCCGCGCAGGATTCGACGAAGGCGGATAAGAAGGGTTGATGAGGGGGTTGATGAAGGGGTTGATGAAGGGTTGATGAAGGGGTTGATGAAGGGTTGATAGGGGTTG
>Ga0209181_10000675_pt1 | contig 63094 bp, 53 predicted proteins | sample MAT05_FD_187208 | JGI IMG/M metagenome (GOLD analysis project Ga0209181, IMG submission 187208) | Freshwater microbial communities from Lake Fryxell liftoff mats and glacier meltwater in Antarctica - MAT-05 (SPAdes) (version 2) | ecosystem: Environmental > Aquatic > Freshwater > Ice > Liftoff...
TTGGTCCAGCCGTAGGTCTGGGTACTATCGAGGGCGAGGCAGCGGAGGCCCGCTTTTTCGGCCAGCGCGTAGTCTTGGGCAAAAACCGCCCACCACGAGACGCTGCCGTACTCGGAAATGCTTTGGGTTAGAACGGCCTCGTCAATCCCCCGGAGGCTGTCGCAACTGACGGCGATCAACAGCCCCGCCCGCACCGTGAGGGCGTATAATTGCTGCGCTGCGGTGGAGTCTTTCACAGCCGAGATGTTGCTAAACACTTGCACCCAATCATTAAAAAAGTGGGTTTTGCCCGCCAAAATATCCGTTTGCCGGAGGTGCATACTCTCTTCGTAGTGGTCGAGGGCCTTCGGGTAGTTTTTCAGGGTTTCAAAATACACGCCTAAGTTGTTCAGCGTCGTGGCCACATCCGGCAGGAAAGCGTCGGGGTTTTTGTCCGCCAATTTCCGATAGATGCTCAACGCCTCGTCGTAGGCTTTTTCCGCTTCCGGCATGTTTTGGTTGTCGCTGTAATACCCGCCCAGATTGTTCAGCGTCATGGCCACATCCGGCAGGAAAGCGTCGGGGTTTTTGTCCGCCAATTTCCGCCGGATGCTCAATGCCTCGGTGTAGGCTTTTTCCGCTTCCGGCATCTTTTGGTTGGCGTAGTAATACGCGCCCAGGTTGTTCAGCGTCGCGGCCACCTCGGGCAGGAAAGCGTCGGGGTTTTTGTCCGCCAATTTCCGATAGATGCTCAACGCCTCGTGGTACGCTTTTTCCGCTTCCGGCATCTTTTGGTTGTCGCTGTAATAATTACCCAGGTTGTTCAGCGTCCTGGCCACACCGGGCAGGAAAGCGTCGGGGTTTTTGTCCGCCAATTTCCGATAGATGCTCAACGCCTCGTCGTAGGCTTTTTCCGCTTCCGGCATGTTTTGGTTGTCGTAGTAATAAATGCCCAGATTATTCAGCGTCGTGGCCACATCCGGCAGGAAAGCGTCGGGGTTTTTGTCCGCCAATTTCCGATAGATGCTCAACGCCTCGTCGTAGGCTTTTTCCGCTTCCGGCATCTTTTGGTTGTCGCGGTAATACAGACCCAAGTTGTTCAACGTCATGGCCACAGCGGGCAGGAAAGCGTCGGGGTTTTTGTCCGCCAATTTCCGATAGATGCTCAACGCCTCGTCGTAGGCTTTTTCCGCTTCCGGCATCTTTTGGTTGTCGCTGTAATACACGCCCAGATTGTTCAGCGTCGCGGCCACGTCCGGCAGGAAAGCGTCGGGGTTTTTCCCGGCCAATTTCCACCGGATGTTCAACGCCTCGTGGTAGGCTTTTTCCGCTTCCGGCATCTTTTGGTTGTCGCGGTAATAATTGCCCAGGTTGTTCAGCGTCGCGGCCACCTCGGGCAGGAAAGCGTCGGGGTTTTTGTCCGCCAATTTCCGATAGATGCTCAACGCCTCGTGGTAGGCTTTTTCCGCTTCCGGCATCTTTTGGTTGTCGCGGTAATAAATGCCCAGATTGTTCAGCGTCATGGCCACCTCGGGCAGGAAAGCGTCGGGGCTTTTGTCCGCCAATTTCCGCCGGATGCTCAACGCCTCGTGGTAGGCTTTTTCGGCATCGGCCATGCGGTTGTTGGCTTTGTAAAGATTGCCGAGGTTGTTGAGCAAGGTGGCTCTTTGCCCGCCCGTTTTGCCCAGCGGGAGGCATTTTTCGTACAAAGCGATGGCGCGGTAGTGCTGGTTTTGTTTATCGAGAAAAAGCGCCACCTCGAACAAGTTGTCATAGTTCGTGCTGTCCTTTTCCACCGCTTCGAGGTAGTTTTTGTAGGCGGGCGGGAACTGAAAATCCGCAATGAGCAGCCGCGCCCGGATCAGGTAATTCTCCACGCCCTGCTGCCGGGCGCGTTTCACCTTTTCTTCCTGGCTGAGCATATTGTCCCAAAAGGCATCGAGTTTTTCAGCGGGCATGAGGGCGAGCGCGGCTTTGAGGTCGCCTTCGTCGCGGAATTTTTTCAGGGCGAGCTGGGCAAATTCGCTGGCCTGGTCGAGGTCAACCTGCGCCAAACGGGCAGCGAGTTCGTCCTTATTCTTGCGGAGATTTTCGATTTCGAGGTTTTGTTGGCCGATGAATTTGGTCAGGGCCATGCGCTCGTCCTCGCTGATTTTGGGGGCTTGCAGGCGGGTGATGGAGTCGAGCAGCACGCGGTTGGCCTCTTTGATGCGCTTGTCAATGGCTTTTTCGTAGTCCTGTTTGCGGCTGTCGAAATCGCTGGTTTTGATGATGGCGAGTTGCACGGTCTCGGTCTCGATCTCCGGGATGTTGCAGGCGAAGATGTTGGCGTTGGGGCCGAGGATTTGGTAGCCTTCTTTGGTGACCAGCAGTTCGATGCGTTGGCCGGGGCGCGCTCCGGGGATTTTCAGTTCAAAAATGCCCGCATCGGTGCCTTGCTCGACGGTGTTGCCTCCGGCGAGCGGGGTGATTTTGGCCTTGCTTTCCGGGCGCGGCGGCTCGTGGCTGCTGTTGAAAAGGAGGAGGCGCAGGTTGCGGGTTTGGGCGGGGAGGCTGGCGGCGGCGGCCAGCAGGAGTACGAGGAATGGAAGGTATTTCTTCATTTTAAATTATTGATTTTGAGTTTGTTAGTTTGAAAAATTATAACTGTTTACCACATAGCCCACATAGAAAACATAGAAAAAAATTAAAAATTACTAGGTGTGCTATGTGAAAATAGTTTATGTGTGCTATGTGGTAAATAGTTACGAAAAGTTGACCAATCTGGAATCACTTTTTCATCGAAAAATCCAGCCGCCCCGAAGCGGGCCAAACCTCTTTTCGGCACGCCGCCAAGCCTTTTTTGCTTGCTCGGAGCAGGTAATGGTCGCGCTGCTGCGCGGGCGGGATGCGCAGTTCGTAGTTCCCGTTGGCGTCGGTCGTACATAACTGGCTTTCCACTTCGACAATCACCCCGGCCAGCCCTTGCCCGCGCGGGTCGGTGATTTTCCCAAACACCCGTTCGAGCGAGCCATCCGGCCCGAGTTCGAGTACGGCGGCGGGTGGCTGAATGGTCAGCGAATCGCTCGCCGGGCGAAAATGCAGGCCGCGCCATTGAATGGCCGTGCGCTTGCCGACGAGTTCCGGGGCGAGGTTTTTGAAATCGGCGATGCCCTCCGGCGAGACGGGTGATTTGCGCCAGTCGTTTTCCTGCCAAAGCCAGAGTTCGGCGTTTTTCAGGTCGGGATAGTCCGGGGAAGGTTTTTTCGCACGGACGGAAACGGTGAGGGTGAAGGGTTTTTGATTACAGCGTTCGTCGCCAATCAGCGTCGCCGGATTGAGCAAATACACCAGCGCAAACAAGCCCAACGCGCCCCCGGCCTTCGCCGCCCCGGAATCAATATTGAGAAATCCCGGCAAAATGGAGCCGATGCCCGCCGCCCCAAGGGCCAAAATGAGGCGAAACACAAAAAACTGCGCCGAACTGGGGCAAGGCACCAACAGCACTGCCGCCAGAATCGCGGCCAGAGAGGCTACGCCAATCCAGACCGATATTTTGTGCGAAGTACCGCCATCTCCCGTGCCGCTGTCGCCAGCCGCCGTGCCGCCATCTCCCGTGCCCGTCGGCACTGGCGGAGGCGTTGCACTGCCCGTGCCGCCACTGCCTGCGGGCGGTTTGGTCACGGAAACGGTGAGCGTGGAGCCATCGGGCAGGTCATCCAGCAATTGCAGCAGCGCATGGGTGATCTGATTCCGGGCGCGGTCAGACTCTCCCGGCGACAGCAGACCGCGCCGGTTATCTTGTTCGATAGAATTGAGCCGGGCGGCTTGCAAAACGATATCGTTGGCGTGGCGGGTGCCAGCCGCTAATTGTTTCATGGCTTCTATGGCTTCGGAGAGTTGGCTTTGCGCGATCAGGTCGCGGATGGTTGAACGGTTCACAGGCGATTGCAAGTTTGGTTTGTATTTTTGTTGGCCGGAACCCTGTTCCGGCATTTCACTCACGTTTTTTTAAGCGGAACTCGAATGTGTTCGATGAACTTCGTGCTGTTTGCAGCACCCCTAATCTGTAGGAGATTCACCAAACAAAAAATTTGCCCTGCGTTTTTTATGTGGAACGGCATTCCCGTGCCTCACCCATACCGCGCTTTCAGCAGTTCCTTCACGTATACATTGATGCCCCATTGATCGGCTACCGGCTGGCGGGTGTAGGGCAAAGCGGGGAGGTAGTCGGGCGGCCCAAACTCCGTCAGCAGCGTCATGACCTGCCCGGCTTTGGCTTTGCGCTCCACTACCTTGTCCCACCAGTCCAAATGCTGCCGGAGGGCAGTGTTCCATTCCGGCGCACGGGGGTCGTTTACCTGTGGCCCTTCCGCATGACCCACCCGGGTGTGGATATGGTCGGTGCGTTCGAGGGCTTGCGCCACGGTGGCAGCCTGATCGCCCAATAGCGATTCGTGTACGTTGCACCAATGGGAAATATCCAAGGTCAGGCGGAGTTTTGGGAAGGCATCCATGTATTGTTTGGTGATATGGGCAGCAAACATGATACGACCGCGGTGGGTTTCGTGGTACACTGGCACCCCGGAGGTTTCACTCAATCGGGTACCCGTTTCAATAAATTTTCGGTTTTGCTCCATCGTGAACCAGTCACGACCCGAATGGCAATTGACGTAAAGGGGTTTTAGCGCGAGGGCATGGATCAGGGCCTGCTCGAAGTACTCATAGTGTTTCACGGGGTCGGGTTCCGAGCCGCCACACAAGAAACCAAATTGTAGCTGATGCTTGGCAGCCGTGGCCACCAATTCATTGCGGCCTTTTTCATCACCCGGCACCCACACCTCAAAGCCGTCATACCCATCGGCTTTGGCTTTTGCACAAAAAGCATCCAAATCTCCGGGGAATCCCCAGTTAGTGGCCAAGATTTTGATCTCAAATCCCGGTTTTTTTTCAAGTATCGGGCGTTCTTCAGCAATTTTTTGCCAGGCATTACTCCAGGGAGTAGTAGCGCCGATCAAAGCGCTTTGTTTGATAAAATGACGTCTGGTTGGCATTTTTTTCGTGATGAGTGATGAATTAACGCTGTGTTTAGGAAACCTTGGGAACGGTGTGAAAATAAAGTAACAATCTTATCTGATTGCTTTTCACTCAAATTGCCCATCTTTTTGTTTAAATAGTCCCGCCATTCGCACAAAAAGATCGTTATTTGAGCAAAAACGAATCTACCTAAATTTAGCACTTTATTCTGACACCGTTCCCTGGCGATTTCGCGAACATAAAATTGGTTGGGCCAAATGTACGAATATTATTATTTACCCGTTACTTAATTCTACTTTGGCACTGTACAATAAACGTTGCCGGGGGCTACGCCCCTTTTCCGGTCAATTGAATGACTTGGTAATGGAACGGATAACGGAGTTTTGGGAAGCGAATGTCCTGCGGGTTACTTATTTTGTCTTATGATGTAAACGGTACCTTTGTTTTTCCCAAGTTTTTCAATCTCCATCTCTTGACAAGGTATTGCAAGTCTTTTTTAATGGATGTCAACTTATATTCTTTCGAACTTGCTGCTACATCTCCAATCTTCACAGGTTGATTGATTTTAACGTATTCGAGTACAGCCTTTTGCCTTTCGTTTAAATATCCTCCCAAAGATCTAAATTTTTTCACCTTTTCTTCTAATTTTACGGTAAGTTCCGCTAAACTATTGAGGAAAAAAAGTATCCATCGGTCAATTTTCTCCTGTTCATTGTAGCGATCTTTCTGCCCTTCCATTAGTGCTTGGTAATACGCGGTTTTGTTCCTTTCAATTATGTGTTCTAAATTAGTTCAAGCCAATTCAATAAAAAAGCGTAACTTTGCGCCGCTTTTTGAAAAAGCATATTTACTCATCTATTTTTTTATCAATCTTAATTATGGCAACGACGGCAGATATCCGTAATGGCCTTTGCATTGAACTCAATAACGATATCCTCAGAGTCATTGATTTTCAACGTTTTCAGGTAGGTCGCGGCAGCGGCAAGGTATGGACAAAATTAAAGAGTTCTACTTCCGGCAAAGTGATAGAGCATACATTTCAAAGCGGTCACAACATCACTGATGTACGCGTGGAGCGCCGGAAATTTCAGTTTCTCTACATGGAAGGAGAAGATTTTGTACTCATGAATCAGGAGACTTATGATCAAATAAGCATTGGCCCCGATTTAATTGACAATGGAAAATTTTTGAAAGAAGGCGACTTGGTGGAAGTGCTTTTTCATGCACAAAAAGAAACACTGCTTTCTGTTGAACTGCCCCAAACAGTTGTTTTAGCCATTACTTACACGGAACCGGGCCTTCGCGGCGACACGGCGACTAATACCCTGAAATTAGCCACCGTTGAAACCGGCGCGGAAGTGCGTGTCCCCTTATTTTGTGATGAGGGCGATCTGATTAAAATTGACACGACTACCGGTGCGTACATGGAACGGGTGAAGAAATAGGAAGGTGGAGTGGTTGAGTATTTGAGGAATTGAAGAATTGAGAATTGAGTCCCCTCCGAAAAGTCGAAACCATCGTTTTTTTATGGTTTTTCACTCTAAAATAAAGATTAAGCGCACTAAAAACATCAAAAAAAAGTAAAATTTTCGATGTTTTATGGCCAAATGGCCGTTTCAAAATGACATACCAGACTTTTCGGAGGGAACCCAGTATTTGAGTGCCGGGACACGTGTGGTCAATCAAACATCTAAAATCACCTAACGTACACCTAAAATTTAATAAAGTTGAGGATTGAGGGGCAAGTATGCGAATGAGGCTATTCTTCCGCCATTGCTCCTTTTACTTAGCAAAGAAAATAAGTAGATTTCTTGAAATAAACCGGGTTGTAAATTTATGTAAAACTCTAACTATCAAATAGTTGTGAAATGCGTAACTTATAACTTATCATTCATACCTACTTTTTATATTTCTTTTTTTTATTTCTTAAAAGAAAATTCATTTCTTTGCTGTTCAATTTTTCGCTTTCGCAAAAACGATCGTTTTACATGATGGATTTTACACAAATTCAGGAAATTATTCGGATGGTCAACAAGCATAAAATCTCCGAATTTTCTTTAAAAGAAGGAGATTTTAAGCTGACCATTCGTACTCAGGCAGGCAATATTGAAGCCACTCAAATGGTGGTAGCTGCTCCGGTCAATATACCGATTCAGCAGCAGCCATCTATGATTATGGCACCGCCTGCGCCTCCACCTGCTATCCCGGCGGCAACGGCAGAATCTACTCCGGCAGCACCGGTAGAAAAAGCGGCAGTTTCCGCTAATACCGTAATCATCAAATCGCCCATGGTTGGTACTTTTTACCGGAGTAATTCGCCCGACAAACCGGCTTTTATTAAGGTTGGCGATGCCGTAGAGGTTGGCCAGCGGGTTTGTATCATTGAAGCCATGAAACTCTTTAATGAGATAGAATCCGATATAAAAGGGATCATCGTCAAGGTTTTGGTGGATGATGCCAAACCCGTAGAATATGATCAACCATTGTTTTTGGTTGAGGTATAAGTAGTTGAATGGGTTGAACCGGAGTTCAATTTTCCAAGGAACGAGTAAATTATAAGCTGGTCATTTCAGGTAGATCATTTTTGGGCCAGACAACCATCTTTTTGCGCTAATAAGTAGGTAAATAGCAATAATCGTGGTTTTGAATTTCATTAATTACCTTATTATCAAAGGTTTGTGAGACTGTGGACTGCCGACTATTGACTACTTAGCAGCACTATTTAATCAAAAAGACGGGTAGTATGGCACTAAAAGGGGCACATCAAATGGTTAAGTTATTATTTATTCGTTTCTAAAACTAAATGATTATACTTATTTTATTCAACTGCTTAATTTATCATGTTCCATAAAATTTTGATCGCCAATCGCGGTGAAATTGCGCTACGGGTCATCCGTACCTGCAAAGAAATGGGTATCAAAACCGTGGCTATCTACTCTACTGCCGACCGCGATAGTCTCCATGTCCGTTTTGCCGATGAAGCGGTTTGTATTGGCCCGCCTGCTTCTGCGGAAAGTTACCTCAATGTGCCGCGCATTATGGCCGCTGTTGAGATCACCAATGCCGATGCTATCCACCCGGGTTACGGGTTTTTGAGTGAAAATGCTGCTTTTGCGGAAGTTTGCCGGGCTTATGGTGTGAAATTTATTGGCCCTACGCCGGAACAAATTCGCTCCATGGGCGATAAAATTACGGCTAAAGAAACCATGCTCAAAGCCGGGGTTCCTTGCGTGCCGGGTTCGGCAGGGCTGCTGACAGATACTAAAAGTGGTATTAAATTAGCCGCAGAAATTGGCTATCCGGTCATTCTGAAAGCCACGGCAGGCGGCGGAGGCAAAGGTATGCGCATTGTGTGGAAAGACTCCGAATTTGAAGACCAGTGGGATGCTGCACGCCGGGAAGCAAAAGCCTCGTTTGCCAATGATGGCATCTATATGGAGAAATATATTGAGGAACCACGCCATATAGAAATACAGGTTTTGGGCGACCAATACGGCAAAGCCTGCCACCTTTCGGAACGCGACTGCTCCATACAACGCCGCCACCAAAAATTGGTGGAAGAATCGCCCTCTCCCTTTATGACCCCCGAATTGCGGGAAAAAATGGGCGAAGCAGCCATTAAAGCCTGTACCGCCATCAATTATGAAGGAGCGGGTACCATTGAATTTTTGGTGGATAAGTACCGCAACTTCTATTTTATGGAAATGAACACCCGAATACAGGTGGAACATACCGTAACGGAAGAGGTGATAGACTTTGATTTGATCAAAGAACAAATCAAAATAGCGGCGGGAATTCCCATTTCAGGAAGAAATTATTTCCCCGAAATGCACGCCATAGAATGCCGCATCAATGCGGAAGATGTTTTTCACGATTTCCGGCCCAGCCCCGGACGCATCACGTCTTTCCACTCGCCAAAAGGACATGGTGTCAGGGTAGATACCCATGTGTATGGCGGTTATACGGTGCCGCCTTATTACGACTCGATGATTGCCAAATTGATCGTTCGCGCCCGCTCCCGTGAAGAGGCCGTTCGGAAAATGGAACGCGCCTTAGATGAATTTGTCACCGAAGGCATCAAAACCACTGTACCTTTTCATCAGCGCCTGATGCGCAATGAAGACTTCAAAAAAGGTGATTTTAATACCGGGTTTTTGAATAATTGGGATTTTAAGTCGGTAGAGTTGTAACATGAAATTTCCGGCGATGCTGTTACCCCTTTGGTTCCTGCTGCGGTGCACGGGGAGCAGTATGCCTGTTATCCCTGCTAATTTTCAGGCACCGACACTTACTATTGAGGCAATAGCCCAGCCAGCCCATTTTAACCGGGATAGTCTGATAGCAGATTCGATAGATCAACGCATTTTTAACCAGAAATTGCGCATCGCCACCGAAACAGCGGGCGGAATCAAGGCTAAAACGCTGGCGGTGATGCGGTCTTTTCTGGGCACTCCTTACGGCACCGGTACGCTGGATGGTTTTAACACCGAGCATTTGGTCATCAATCTGCGGGCATTAGATTGCTGGACCTCCGTGGAATGTTGTCTTGCCATTGCGGTCACAGCATCAGACAGCACACCGGATTACCGGCGATACCGCGACCTTGTGCGCTCGCTGCGCTACCACGATGGGATCATAGACGGCTATGGATCGCGGATTCATTATTTTTGCGGGTGGATTTTGCAAAACGAACAAAAGGGCTGGTTTAGGGATGTAACTGCCGAATTGGGGGGCATTGCCTACAAAAAAAATATCACCTATATCACCGACGTCCCGTTTTACTACCCGCAGGCTGATGACCCCATCGCCCGGGAAAAAATAAATGCCGCGCAAAAGCGTATCAGTGCCCATGCCTGGCACTATTTCCCAAAGCATCAGGTAGCCGGTATGGAATCCAAGATTCAGGAAGGCGATATTATTGTAATCACTTCCAGCCGCCCGAATTTAGATGTGGAACATCAGGGCTTTGCCATCAAAAAAAATGGCCGCATACACCTGCTGCATGCTTCTTCTACGGGTAAAAAAGTGATGATTACGCCGAAACCGCTGAGCAATTACTTAGCGGGCATTCCGAAAATGTCGGGTATTATGGTGGTTAGTGGCACGGGTGTGGCACGGGAATGAATTAATTGATAGTACTGGTATAAATTTTTTTTTGTAAAAAAAATTTATACCAGTACTATCAATTAATTCATTTACAGATAAAAACGCGTAAAACTTTTTTATTATGCAATAGTTTTCGCGATGCTCTGGATGAGCAGAAGAGGGTGCATCAATGTACGCGCAGCCCATTAGGTTATTGACTTGTTGCTAAATTGCTGATTTGACTTGTTGCTAAATTGCTGATTTGACTTGTTGCTAAATTGCTGATTTGACTTGTTGCTAAATTGCTGATTTGACTTGTTGCTAAATTGCTGATTTGACTTGTTGCTAAATTGCTGATTTTGACCGCTGTCCTCCAATATTATCGCCGCCTGCTGCTCCTGCCGTGGCGGCTGCCATTTAACCACCCTGCCAGAAACAGCACCAATGCGGCACCTACTACGGAGGTAACAATTAAATTGAGGGTGCGGCTGCCGAAATTTGGGTGCATCCCCAGTTTATCCAGCAACCAGCCACCAATAAACGAGCCGAGTATACCCAGTATGATGTTCCACAATAAACCGTATTCCTGACCTTTTATTAAAAGTCCGGCAAACCAGCCGGAGACTGCCCCGATGAGCAGCACGTAGAGTAATTCCATGCGTACTTTTTGTATAAATAAAAAATGTTGTGTTTTTTTATCTGTAAATGAATGAATTGATGGACTGGTATGGTTTTTTTTGCAAAAAAAATCATACCAGTCCATCAATTCATTCATTCCCGTGCTTACGGATGCGCCGCTACCCAAACTGCCCCGTCTTCAAATATTTCTTTTTTCCAAATCGGTACCGTTTGTTTCAGGGCATCAATACAAAATTCGCAAGCATCAAATGCTGCCCCTCGATGCGCTGCTCCCACCGCAATGACCACGGGTATTTCGCCAATAGTCAAAACGCCGGTGCGATGATGGATGGCCACGCGTTGAATGGAAAACAGGGTCAATGCCCGCTTTGCTATTTTTTCCATTTCTAAAATTGCCATGGGGGTATAGGCTTCAAATTCCAGCCTGACGACCGCCTTGCCTTCGGTCTGATTGCGCACTGTACCAACAAACACCACTACACCCCCTGCTTCGGGCAGCAGCACCTGCGCGCTACAGACCTCAGCGCTGATGGGGTGTTCAGAAAGCAAAATATTGATACGATTATCCATGATGACACGCAAAGGTAAAAATTTACTGTAAAAAGCAGCGCAAGTTTTTTTTGTACCTTTGCCTTCCTCATTTACGCCATTCCTCAAGTACTCAATTCCTTGTCTTGCAACAAAATCTGTTTTATTTACCCTATATTCCTCCCGTCTCCTGGTTTGCTGCTGCCCGCATTAGCCCGGTGGTAGTATTGGAAACGTGTGAAAACTACCACAAAGGGTCCTGGCGAAATCGCTGTACAATGATGAGTTCCAATGGCATTCAATTGTTGAGCGTACCCTTAATAAAAGGAAAACACCAACAAAAGCCCATCCGGGAGGTCAAAATTTCCTACGAGGTACCCTGGCAACGACAACACTGGCGCAGCATCAAAACAGCGTATGGTAACGCTCCTTTTTTTGAACATTATGCCGATGAATTGAGACCTTTTTTTGAAAAAAAACCCCCTTTTCTGTTCGATCTCAATTTACAATGGCTGCATTTTCTCTGTGCCAAATGGAAATGGCCACTTCAGCCAATTTTTACAGAACAATATTTCGACTCCGGGCAATGGCCTTTAGGTGCTGATTACCGCACCGCATTTCCGGTCAATGCGGCCTTACCCTATCCGCAGGTTTTTTCCGACCGCCATAGCTTTACACCTAATCTTTCGGCGCTGGATCTGTTGCTGTGCTGCGGCAATCGCTCGCTTGATTTTATTTAGATTTCCTCCAAATTAACACTTTTTAAATGGCTTTACAAAGGTATGACATTTCCGGGCAATCCGACTGCTACTTTTGTGCCGTTTTTAACGTTATTGTACAAAATATTTTATTGTCAATGTTTTTACAGGACTAAATTAACGACTTATTGACTGCCGACTACTGCCATGCAAATGAAATAACATTTTTAAGTAAAAACAAAAAATTTGTTATGCATTTTCATCTGTAAATGAATAAGTTGACATTATTTGAATAGTTATTTTTGCAAAAAAACTATTCAGATAATATCAATTCGCTCATTCCCCTGCTGTCACAATTTCATTCATTCCCGCTCCACTATGCTTAACGGCTACCATATACTGACCCTCACCCACCGCGAAGCCCCCTTGGAAAACATCGGCCATGCGGTCGTATTAGAAGAAAACGCTACACAGACTTTATCCCGGCTAAAAGCACATTTTGGATGGGAAGAATTGTATTACTTAGCCACGTGCAACCGGGTACAGTATCTTTTTTACAGTACTGCTCCTTTACCTGATAACTTGCCAATGGCTTTATTGGAGGTTGCCAGACCGGATTTGACGGAAGATACGCTTCAAAAAACGGCGGCAATCATGCGGTTCTTTCATGGCCCGGATGCCATTCGTCACTTTATGGAAGTGGCCGCATCCATGGATAGCCTCGTGGTGGGCGAGCGATCCATTGTGACCCAATTGCGCGAAGCGTTTCAGCATTGCCGGGCGCAAGAACTGACCGGCGACCACCTGCGGTTGTTGGTACAATTCACCGTAGAAACAGCAAAAAGTATCTACACCCGCACGGGAATTGGAGAAAAAGCCCTGTCGGTAGTAGCCTTGGCGTTCGCCGAATGGAAAAAAGCCAATATGCCGCCGGATGCCCGGGTATTATTGATCGGGGCCGGGGAAACCAATGGGTTGTTTGCTAAATTTTTACACAAGGCCGGCTATCAGCGGGTGATGGTGTTCAACAGAACCCTCGAACGGGCGGAGGCATTAGCCAACCTGTATGGTTGGCGCGCCCTGCCATTGGATGCGCTGCCGTATTACTCCGAAGGCTTTGACGGGATGGTGGTCTGTACGGGTGCAACCCGGGCGATCATCACGCCGGTTTTATACCAACAGCTGCTCGCAGGCGAAACTACTCCCAAAACGGTGATTGATCTGGCAGTACCCAATAATGTTGATCGCACCCTTACCGATATGTATGCCTTGCGCTACACAGCAGTGGAAAGCCTGCGCGATGCAGCCAGCGAAAACTTAGCCTACCGCTTCCGCGAGCGCGAAAAAGCGGCCATATTAGTGGAGCAGCAGGTAGCCGTTTTTCGCGGAATTTGGCATGAGCGACAGGTGGAACGCTCCCTTTCACACATACCCGTCGAGGTGCGCACCGCCAAAACGCGTGCTTTAAATGAAGTATTTGGCAAAGAAATCGCCGTACTTGACCCCGCCGCGCAGGATTTGATAGAAAGAATGATGAACTATATGGAGAAAAAATGTGTGGCTATTCCCATGAAGACGTTGAAAAAAGTGGCGTTGAGCCACGCGAAGCACAGCGGGAAGAGCGAACAGGGGCAAATGTCGGCGGTCGGCATTACCGGCCTTTCCTGAAATGAATACGGTAGTATTAAGCAACCTTCTTCCAGATTTTTGGCTCGCGTTTTTCGATGCGATAAGACCTGTAACCCAATACCTTTCCTGCCTCATCCCGATCGAACACCAAACGCGCGTGAATGGGTGAAATAGCAAACTCGTCACTGCCAAGTGGTTGTAATTCCATCGCGTCGCAATCAGGAATGTCTAAATACAATTGTTCCGCATCTTGTCGGAGGTTGATATTTTTAGCGGTAGTGCCGTCTTGCAATAATTCGTATTGTCCGGCAAAAGCAGAAAGTGTATTAGGAAGTTGATTGATCATAGTACAGGAAAATAGTTTTTATTTTAGGTGAAATTTATAGTGTGCAAGTATGTTGATTTGTTCAGCATTTGATAGCACAAAGGTGGGGCAAATGAAGAGACGGTACAAGCGTAGAAATGCGGGCTTTTACAAATCAGGTATTTCTACGCGTCAATAAACAGTATGACGGCACAAAGGTGGGGGTAAAAACAAGGGGCTGCCACTACATGATGATGTGGGAGGGTTGTGTGCGGGCAAAACCCGATGGATGGGGACATCCGAGGCGGGGGCTGAAACAGGATTGCCACGTCGAAAATCCAACTTTGAATGAAACTAAGTAGGTAAAGGACGGTAAAAAAATAACTTATCAAAATTCGTCGGCAAATCATGTCTAATTGTTATAGGTTATTTTTGGGCTATTCCTAAATAGAAATAATCGTAGTTCTTAATTTTATTAATTACCTTATTATCAAGGGTTTGTGAGACTGTGGACTATTGACTATTGACTGTGAACTGCTTATATGCCCGATCGTTTACGTTTTTTTAGTGGATTTTCTCTTGGTCGTCTGCCGTGTTCTGCCCCATATTTTGCAATGTACTCGTCTTCAATTTATTCTGCCATAGCTCTTCCGGGAATATCACTGATGATAATTCTCCCCACAAATCGCAAAAAATTAGCGACGATATTATATAGGGTAAGCTGATTTCGCAGACGTGCAGGCAGTTCGTCTGATTCTATAGGATCATCCGTTACACCATATTTCAGAAGGTCATCTTCCGGTAAATCATCTATGGCATACAGATGATGCAAATTCATGTTTTGATGGGAATTACCGTGCGACATCTTGGGTGTTATTCAGCCCAGGCAGGCTCATTACTATATGTTTCGTAAGAATATTTTGGCTATATTTTACATTTACCTAACATACAGTTAATTTTTTATTTAACTTTTCTAAACATAGACTTTACAGGAAACATAGTCCTTTGTGGTAAAATCTAGTAAAATTTATGTTAAAAAAATCACACTTTCGCTTGCGATTTTGGCAGTTTATTCTGCGTCTTTCGCACAAACATTATTCAATCAGAACATTACTATCCCAGCTGGTTATGCACCAACTGTATTTGTAATGCCTCCGTCACCACTCACTACCCAGGTACTTTTTGTCGGCGGTACTGACTTGGTGCAAACCACCCCAACTTATGGCAATCCTTCTGGCCAGCAATTGGCTAAGGAATGGCATGACTTCATCGGCTTTACACCTGATAACACAGGTGGTAGCTTGGGTTGGGTAACCGTTAACCACGAAATGATACTCCGCGACGACAAAATCGGTGACGGTGGTGGCATGACTGCTTTCCGTGTTGCCCGTAACGCAGATGGAACATTGAGCGTATTAGACCAAACTTTGAACGACGGTCGTACGGGCAAGTTTTTCAACGTAGATTTCGCAAACACGGTTGGTGAAACCGGTATGAACTGCGGTGGTATCGTTTCTCAGGTGGACGGTCGTATCTGGACTGCTGAAGAGTGGTTCCAAACCAGCAATGCGGGTATCTTGAGCGGTATTCGCGACACAAACAACGTAACTGTTAAATCTGACATTTCTGGCTGGAACGGTGTTTCTTTGAAGAAATTCCAAAACCTCAACTGGATGGTTGAGATTGACCCACGTCAGGCAAAAGCAATCCGCAAGCAGTACAACTGGGCACGCCAGGGCTTCGAAGGAGGCGTTATAGAGCCAGGCAACCGTATCGTCTATTTGGGACCTGACGAAACTCCGGGTTACCTAGGTATGTTCGTAGCGAACACACCTGGTGATTTCACAAAAGGTACTTTGTTCGGGTACAAGCATGACAAGCAAGGTTACAACTGGGTTCCAATTTGGGAAAACGGTTCTATGTTGGACCACAACAAAGTAGCTACTCAAAAAGGTTGTACTATGTTTAACCGTATTGAGTGGGTAACTATGGATCCAAAGAACAACTTTGTGTATTTCACAGAGACTGGCCGTGACAAGCCAGGTAACGCATGGAAAGACGACGCCGCAATTGGTGGAGCGTATGCACCACATCACATTGCTCGTGCGCAAGCACAAGGTTTCACTGATCCGGGTGATGCTAACTACACTGACTACTATGGCCGTGTAATGCGTTACAATCCTGTAACTGACGAAGTAAGCGTATTGATCGAAGGCGGTCCTTTCTTCGCAACCAGCCCTGCTGAATCTGCTTATCCTGCAAAGCACCTTTCTAACCCTGACGGTTTGGTTTGTGTTCAAATCAACGGTAAGTCTTACTTGTTGATTCAGGAAGACTTGAATGGTACTTCATTCGGTCGTACACCAGCCGGTGTTACCAATCCTTTGTGCGAAGCATTCTTGTTGGACTTGACGATCCAAAACCCGACTTTGAATGATTTGATCCGCTTGACTGCAACACCAGCTGGTGCTGAAATCACCGGTGCAATCATGACACCTGATGGCAAGTCTATCTTGGTTAACGCTCAGCACCCACGTACCGACAACCCATTCCCATACAACCACTCTTTAACACTTGCGATCCACGGTTTCGATAAATTGACCGCACAATCTATCGTTGAGCGCAATCCTTTCGAAGTAGAATTGGGTAAGTCGGATGCTGCTGCTGACGACTTCAAAGTATATCCAAACCCAACTGCACGTGTCGTGTATATGAATCAGTCAACTGATGTTGCTTTGTATGACAATACCGGCAAGCGGGTAATGGTTCAGCGCAATGTCAACGAAATCAACGTTTCTGACTTGACTCCTGGTATCTATTACCTCCAAAATGCAGCGGGTAAGACAATCCAATTGTCTATCCAATAAGATTTGTTTTTGTCTTTGTGTGTCGTCCTCTCTTTGGGGGCGGCACACAATTTTTTTAGCCCTGCTCCTCCGAGCCTTCACCCCGTCTTTAATTTCAAACCTGTTCATAATCATTACACTATGTATATTAGAAAGACTATTTTTTCGTTTTTGACACTGATCGCCTTTATTTTATTTCAGGGTTTTTTGTCCACAAATGATGATGCGCCGCTCAAACAGTTGAAAGCACAGTTTGATACAGGTATGGAACAGATGAGTGAAGCCTTGAGTTCGTACGAGACCCAGGCCCTTGCCCTTAATAACAACCCCTCAACGCTTGAAAAATTAAAAAATAGCCACTTACAGGCGCGATTGGCCTACAAAAACATTGAATTTCTGGTTGAATACATTGATCCTTTTAATGCCAAAAGGAGTTTTAATGGCGCACCACTTCCGACAACCGAACCCTCCGTACCAGAGGTGCAAATCCTCGAGCCAACTGGCCTGCAAGTGCTGGACGACTTGATTTTTGGGGATAATCCGCGGGCCGAAAAGGCCAAAATCATCGAATTGGTGACTAATTTGCGCAAAGAATTTGAAACCGCGCGTCCGGTTTTATCGGCAATCCCTTTTACCCACAGAAATGTATTTGAATGTGCCCGTCGTGAAATTATTCGGATCTTTACGTTGGGTGTAACTGGTTTTGATACGCCTGCATCGGGCAATGCAATGGCTGAGGCCAGCGCTGCTTATGAAGGATTGCACCAGGCACTCCGCTATTACCTTCCTTTGATGGAACAAAAAGATCGCGGCTTGGCAATCACTATGGATGCGCGTTTGGAGTATACCAGCACGTTTTTAAAAAAGACCCATGATTTTGATACTTTCGATCGGCTGGATTTTCTGATGAATCATATCAATCCTTTGTATGATTTGATTTATGAAATGCAAAAACAGCTGAATATCGAAACGGCGGATGAAATGGAGCGGGTGCCACAGGCGATCAATTACAAAACACGCGGCATTTTTGATGCCGACTTCCTGAACGCGGGCTTTTATGCAAAAATAAGAATGGACCTGCCTAATACGGACAAACGCATTGCACTGGGCCGACTGCTGTTTTTTGATCCGGTCTTGTCCAAAGACAATGCAATGTCTTGCGCCAACTGCCACCAACCGGAAAAAGCATTTACGGATGGACTGCCCAAAAGCCTGGGCCGCGACGGCAAACCCCTGCACCGCAATGCGCCTACCTTGATTAATTGCGTGTACAGCGAGCATTATTTTCACGATTTTAGAGAGCCGCAATTGGATCGCCAAATCCTCCATGTAGTGAAGGAAGACAATGAATTTGCGACAGACTATATCCAGATTCTGCAAAAATTAAAGATGAGTTCGGCTTATCGAGCACTTTTCCTGGAGGCCTATCCGGAAATTAAAGAAAATAACCTTACCGCTTACACGATATCCAATGCGATGGCGGCGTATGTCGCTACCCTGCAATCCTTCGATTCGCCCTTCGATGATTATGTAACGGGCCGCAACGGGGTGATTGAACCAAACGTTACCCGTGGTTTTAACCTGTTTATGGGCAAAGCCGCTTGTGGCACTTGCCATTTTGCGCCAGTGTTCAACGGCACAGTGCCACCTGCTTATATCGAAAGCGAATCTGAAGTCATCGGAGTGCCGGCTGCCAAAGGAGCGAATGCCACAGTTGATTCCGATGAAGGGCGTTATGACAACCAAAAGCCCCGTGACCGCGCTTATTTTTACCAATATTCCTTCAAAACGCCCACGGTTCGTAATGTGGCCAAAACGGCTCCTTACATGCACAATGGCGTCTATGACACGCTCGAAGAAGTCATGGATTTTTATAACAAAGGCGGCGGTCAGGGAATCGGCATTAAATTGCCCCACCAGACGCTTCCTTTTGACAATCTTCAACTGAGCGATCAGGAGCAAAAAGACATCGTTGCATTTATGCGTGCTTTGAATACGCCCGATGGCAAATTTACCGCGCCCGACACACTTCCGACCTTTGACGGCAAGCCGGAATGGAATCAACGCTACCAAAGAACGAACAAAAAATAATGCGCTTTTTCATACTATTGCTTCCCGTCTGCTTTTGGGGCCTGCGGGGAGCAGATTTTACCGCTGCGCCGTCAAAAGGGGAGAAGTTGGCCAAGCAATACTGTTCGGGTTGTCATTTATACACGCCGCCGACCTTGTTTGAGCGCGCACATTGGGAGAAAAATATCTTACCACGCATGGCTTTGTTCATGGGCCTTTATCCCAATGACAGTACAAAAGCGATCTATTACGGCAAAGCAGTCGTTTTCCCGGACAAACCAATGTTGACTCAAAGTGATTTTGAGGCGATCCGCGATTTTTATTTGACCAAAGCGCCCGAAAAAACAATGCCTTCAGTAGCGCAAGCGATCGGAGATACTTTGCCCGGCGCCTACGATGCGGAAGTGGCTGATTTTGACGGCGACGGTGATGTAGATATTGCGGCGATTGCCTTTTTCCCCGACTTTGGGCAGTCAAAAGGCCGATTTGTGCTCTTGAAACAAGAGAAAGGGCGAAAAATGGCGGCTTGCACCTTTGCCCAAGCCGAGCAAGGGCGCTGGATGGTGTTAGACAAAGGCGATCCCGATCACGACGGAGATATGGACTTATTATTGGGCGCTATGACATTTGAAGTGGCGGGGCGGCCAGAATTTGTTGCAAAATGGAAGGAATTAGGTATCCCATTTATCGTCTTAGAAAATAAAATGAAATAGTTGTTTCTCGCAGATTTTACCCGGAAAACCCAATCTGCGTAAAATTTGCACTTTTAATCAGTGCTTAATCTGTAAGCAAGAAAGAATCCTGCAATCGGACATCATTCGAGGGTTCGCTGAACAAAAACCTGTTACAGATCAGACAAATTTTTTCACACAATTTAACTCGATTACAAAATGATGATAGCGAAATATTTTTTGGATAGCAGATTCCCTGACAATATTTACTCGTTCCTCACACGTGTAAGATAAAAACCATTACAAGCTCTTTGTCCTCCCTCCGTCCACGGGCAAATTCACCCCGTTGACATAAGCCGCCGCCGGAGATGCTAAAAAAGCAATGGCAGCGGCAATTTCTTCCGGCTCCGCAAAGCGGCGGGCGGGCGTATGGCTTTGCCACAGCGTCTCCAACTCCTCCGGTAGCACCCCTTTCTCCGCCGATTGTTTTTGTAATAATCCGGTCAGCCGCCCGGTACGCGTATAGCCGGGCAATACATTATTGACAGTGATGCCAAACGGCCCCACTTCATTGGCCCAGGTTTTTGCCCAGGCTGCCACCGCCCAACGCGTTGTATTAGAAACCCCAAGCCCGTCTAAAGGCTCTTTGACCGAAGTGCTAATCACATTGATGATGCGCCCGAAACCAGCCAATTTCATCCCCGGCAATACCGCCTGTGCCAATAACTGATTGCAAATCAGGTGGTTATGGTAGGCTTCCAGAAATGCTTCTGCGGTAGCATTTACCACCGGGCCACCCGGCGGGCCGCCCGTGTTATTGATCAGAATGTGTACCACACCGAGTTCAGCGAGCAATTGCTGCACCTGTTCCATCAGCTGCGGTTGCAGGGCGTAATCAGCAACAAGGTATCCGTGTTGTTGCCCCTGCGAGACATCAAGGTGTTCCACCGCTTCGCGCAACGTTTTTTCCGTTCGGGCTATCAGGGTAACGTTAGCCCCCAATAAAGCCAATTCAACAGCGGCAGCACGTCCGATTCCGGCACTGGCACCACCAACAAGGGCGTTTTTGCCCGATAAAGATAAATTCATAAAAGTGACCCGGAAAAAATGTATAAAATTTTTGAGTATTTAGTGCTCAGGAACGGTATCAAATCAACAAATCAACAGATAGTGAAATCTTTTTGTACCTTTGCGGCGCACAAAGGTAAGTGCTGTTTTTTTGAATGAATCATTATTTTCATACATTTCGCTTTTTTTTTCCTGTACGTCATGCCACAATGCGTTCATGGCGTTATCCTGCTTTGATTTCCGAATATTTTCACTTTCATACCGCACCACTGTGTTCCGCCGATAGGTTTTCAGTGTTCTGTCTTCCTGTCCGCCCATTCCAACGTCTTGCGTCTTGTGCCTTGCGTCCTGTGTCGGGTGTCTTCGTGTCTTGCATCTGGTGTCTTCACGTCTTGCGCTTTGCGTCTTCACGTCTGGTGTCTTGGGTCTTGCGTCTGGTGTCTTCAAGTCTTGTGTCTTGCGTCTTCAAGTCTTGTGTCTCCAAGTCTTGTGTCTCCAAGTCTTGTGTTTTGCGTCTTATACCTTACGTTTTGTGCTTACTGTCTTGTGTCTACTCTTCTAACGCACAAAAAATGTTAACGGCTACCGAAGCAGTTCAAATAGCCTTGGAAAACAACTATGACATTCGCCTGACCCGGTCAGATGCCGACATTGCTAACCTCAACAATACAAAGGGCAATGCAGGGATGTTGCCCATCGTGAATTTAGTGGCCAATGAAACTTTTACCCTAAGTACCTTTCAGCAGCAATTATCCAATGGCAACGAATTTAACGCCTTAGGTGCCCCTTTTAACAATATAAACGCCGCAGTACAGCTCAATTGGACCTTATTTGACGGAAAAAGAATGCAGATGACCAAACGCCGCTTAGAAGAAACAGCGGCGCTGGGGCAATTGAATCTTCGCAATACCGTGCAGCAAACAGCCGCCAGTGTGCTGCAACAATATTACGATATCACCCGCGGCCGCCTGACCGAACGCGCCCTGACCGAGTTGATTACACTCAATGAAGAACGTCTGCGTATCGCAGAGGCGCGCCTCGCTGCTGGTTTTGCCGCGCAAACCGACGCACTTCAGGCAAAAATTGACCTCAATCAACGGCGTTCAGACCTGTTGATTCAACAAACAGCCACCGCAGCATCCAAACGCGCCCTCAATAACCTGCTGGCGCGTGATCCATCCACCGAATTCGAGACGGACGACAATTTAGTGAATGATTATCGTCCGGAACGCGCCGATATGTTGCAAAAAATGCAAAACAACAATGCAGCACTTTTAGCCCTTCAAAAAAATGCAGACGTGGCAGCCCTCGCAGTGGAAGAGGCCGCCCGGTTGAATCGTCTTCGAATCAACGGCGTTGGCCAGTTCACTGCCATCCGCGCTGACAATGGAGCGGGTTTTTTGATCAATAATACACAGGCTGGTATTGTGGTCGGGGCCGGATTGGTCAAACCGTTGTATTCCGGGGGGAACCTGCGCCGTCAGGTAGATATCGCCAGAATCAACGCACAACAGGCATTACTGCGCCGCGAGCAACAACAATTGCTTTTAGAAACCGAATTAGATAATCAATTGGATGTTTTCCAGAATCAACAACAAATTTTGGTCTTGGAAGAAGAAAATACCGTCAATGCACGAGAAAGCCTAAAGGTCAGTACCGAGCGGTTTCGACTGGGGCAAACCAATGCCTTAGAAGTGCAAATTGCCCAAAATGTGCTGGAACAAGTCTTAACCCGACGCAATCTGTCTCGGTTTAACCTGAAAACAGCCGAAGTGCGATTGAAATTATTGGCAGGAGATTTGTAGGTATAGTAGCAGTGGGAGTGGAGAAATGTTTTTTCGTCCCCACCGCACCATTAGCAATGAGTTCATACACCTCTTTAAATCTTGTTGCGATAAAATCTTTCGGATAAGTTTACGTTATTATTTAGTTCGGTTTTGTTCCTCGGGAACGGTGTCAGCATAAAATACTAAACTTAGGTAGATTAGTTTTTGCTCAAATAACGATCTTTTTGGGCCAATAGTGGGACTATTTAAACAAAAAGATGGGCAATTTGAGTGAAAAGGAATCAGATAAGATGGTTACTTTATTTTGACACCGTTCCTAAACCCGGTAAAATGATCGGTCATTTCAAATATACCCTATATTTAATAGAGAAAATTAACGTATTCCTGTGTCATGATTAAACGTGTTACATTTTTATCGCTCTTGCTATTGGTTGCCATGGCTTTTCGCCATCCTTCCGATGCGTTTGATGACCGTCCATTTCCGGTCAATTCCACCGTTGCCCGGTTTTTCCTGCCGGAAGAACGCGAAGTAACATTTGAGAATAATTGGGATGCAGTACCGGTGACAGACAGCACCCTTGCTCCTCAGGTACTGATGTTTAATTATTGTGCTTATGACAGTGCTTATTCCGGTAAATTGACCCGCTTGATTCAACATCGGTACGCCGAGGCAAATATTGAAGAGTTTCACGCGGGTACCGCTAATGATTTGAGCAGCACCCTCAAAGATTACCATGTCGTAGTGGTAGGGTATCCATCCGTTGGCTCATCTGCCAACCTGAAAGCATTTGGTAATGTCCTGAAGCAATATGCACAGCAGGGTGGTACTGTCATAGTGACTGGCACCCATGAATACGCTACACTCCAACAACTGGGCCTTTTTGACATAGATTTCGGATACTATTGCACCGGAGCCGCCGTGCGGCCTACACCCAATACGCACCCCTTGCTGTTGGGACTTTCGCAGCAATTTACCCCCGGTGACTATGCTTACCCGTTAGACATTTCCGATCCGGCTTTCGTCTCCGTAGCCGATGTACGAGGCTATCCGGTGGCGGGTTATAAAATGTATGGCAATGGCAAAGTCATTTACCTCGGTTTGGAGTATTACCACGATGAAACCGAGGCTTCGACCCTCTTTTATAATGCCCTGCGTTGGGCCCTGCCTCCTGCCCCCTCCGGCACAACTTCCAGGTCTGTACGCCGTCAAGAGGAAATTTTAGTGGTAGGTAGTGGGGTTAAAGCACCCCGCATCATCCTTAAAATATATCCAAATCCCTATGTAGAAAAAGCAACTTTAGACCTCGAATTGGACAAAAGCGTACCCGTCAACTTGTTTATTACGGATGAATTAGGACGCGTAACCAACGTTCTGTTGCCACGTCGGGTACTCAATCCCGGACTGTATCGTTTTGAATTGCCTAACCTTCCCACCGGTATTTATTTTGTGCGTTGCACGGCAGGTGATAAAACGGAAGTGAAAAAAGTGATTAAGAAACAAACATAGATAGTTATTAGTTAGTTACACGGGAATGAATTAGTTGATAGTATTTGTATGAATTTTTTTGCAAAAAAATTCATACAAATACTATCAACTAATTCATTCCCGTATAAAATTACATGAAAAATTTTTATTATAAAATAGATTTTTCAATGTTTCGGATGATCAGAAGCGGGTGCATCAATTAATGCGTAATCCAATAGACAATTATTTGATTGATGATTACATGAAATATGATTGTTGATGTTCCGTGATGTGTACCGTGATGTATCTGTGTGCACCGCTCAATTTCTCGGATACTTAATTCCTCAAACCCCAAAGGCATCGCGGAGTACGCTACGGTTCCCCCATTGAGGGGGGTGGGGGGGTGACCGCCAAGCAAAAGCAACTAATTAGTTCATTATCAATTATTTAAACTTTAAATATTTTAACACTTAATTCATTGCTTTCATCTGTAAGCGTATCCTAAAACACTAAAACAACAGACCTTTTGATTGACGATTGATGATTACATGAAATATGATTGTTGATGTTCCGTGATGTGTACCGTGATGTATCTGTGTGCAACGCTCAATTCTTCAACTCCTCAATTTCTCATTCCTCAATTCCTCAACTCCTCAACATATTTTACTTTGGAACAACCCATACTTTTCAGATTGCAAAATGCCGTTGCCGACGCGGTTTCCGCGCTTTACCAAGCGCCCACAGAAGCGGTTAAAGTACAAATCAACACTACCCCTGCCGAATTTACCGGCGATTATTCGGTCGTTATATTTCCTTTTGTTAAAATTGCAAAAAAGACCCCTGATGCCGCAGCACAGCAGATCGGACAATACCTGTTGGAACACGTATCCGATATTCAGGGCTTCAATGTCGTCAAAGGATTTTTAAACCTTGAAATTTTCGCCGGCTATTGGCTTCGTTTTTTAACTGACGTGGCCTCTAACCCACAATTTGGTCGTCAGCCCTCCAATGGCCGAAAAGTGATGGTAGAGTATTCTTCTCCAAACACCAACAAGCCTTTACACTTAGGACATATTCGCAATATATTGCTGGGTTGGTCGTGTGCCAATATCCTCGAAGCAGTTGGTTATGAGGTAGTAAAAGTGCAGATTGTCAATGATCGCGGTGTGGCTATTTGCAAAAGTATGCTGGCTTGGCAACTGTATGGTGAGGGGCGCACACCCGAAAGTGAAGGGATCAAAAGTGACCATTTTGTGGGGGATTATTACCTGTTGTTTGAGCATAAAAGCCGTGCAGAATACGAAGCCTGGCAACAAACAGCGGAAGCAAAAGCCCTCTTTGATGCCAAACACAAACCCGAACAGGACGAAAAAAACTTCTTTAAGGACTATAAAAACAAATGGTTCAACGACCATTCCGCGTTAGGTGCCCAGGTGCGAGAAATGCTGCTGCGTTGGGAAGCCCATGATCCGGAAACTTTAGCGCTTTGGCGCAAAATGAACGGCTGGGTGTATGCCGGTTTTGATAAAACCTACCGCGATCTGGGCGTTTTATTTGATAAACTTTACTACGAAAGCGATACCTATTTGTTGGGTAAAGACATCGTAGAAGACGGCCTCACTAAACAGGTCTTTTTCAAAAAAGAAGACGGTTCCGTGTGGGTAGACCTCACCGATGCCGGCCACGACCAAAAGATCGTGCTGCGCGCCGATGGAACCTCCGTGTATATTACTCAGGACCTCGGTACTGCCCGGATGCGGTATGAGGATTTTGGCTGCGAAAAAGTGGTGTATGTCGTGGCAGATGAGCAAAACTACCATTTTCAGGTACTGTTTGAGATACTTAAACGGCTCGAAGAACCCTACGCAGCAGGGCTGCACCACCTTTCTTATGGATTGGTGGAATTGCCTACGGGTCGCATGAAAACCCGGGAAGGCACCGTGGTAGATGCCGACGATCTGGTAGCAGAAATCACGCATCTGGCTTTGGCGAGCGTGGAAGCACGTGGAGAAAACGCGCATTTATCAGCGGAAGAAAAAGCCAATATTGCCCGTCAGATCGCACTTGCTGCCCTCAAGTTTTATATTTTACGGGTAAACCCTAAAAGAAAAATGGTTTATAACCCCGAGGAATCCCTTGAATTTGAGGGGCAGACAGGACCCTATATCCAATATTCTTATGTTCGGATGAGCAGCGTGACAGCCATGTTTCAAAAACGGGGCCTCACCACAGGCGACTATGCTGCTTACACGCAGCTGCAACCCGCAGAAAGGGCACTGCTCAAATCCTTGTATGATTATCCGACTACACTGGAAACAGCCGCCAGAGAATACGATCCTTCGCACATAGCGGCATATTGCTATAATTTGGGTAAATTATACCACCGCTTTTGGCACGATGTGACTATTTTAGACCAAGATGAAGCCGCCAGATCTTTCCGTTTAGCGCTTTCTAAGGCAGTGGGCCAGGTATTAAAATCTGGAATGGCGTTGTTGGGCATTGAAGTGCCGGAGCGAATGTAAGTCGGGTCATCCATGCCCGACCACATCACGGAGGGCATCACAAGAGGGTCAAGTGCTTGTTATGTTCTCGTCGCGACTTACACAGGCAAGGACGACCCGCAGTACAGTAATTATAAATGATGAATGATGCATATTATTTATTTTTTATCTTATCTTTGCGCCCTTTTTGGAAATTAGCATGAAAAATATACGGAATTTTTGTATTATCGCACACATAGATCACGGCAAAAGCACCTTAGCTGATCGGCTGTTGGAATTTACCAGCACCATCAGTAAAAGGGATATGCAGGATCAGGCTTTGGACAATATGGATTTGGAGCGAGAGCGGGGCATCACCATCAAAAGCCACGCTATCCAAATGAAGTACACTCATCCCCAAAATGGAGAGGAGTATATATTCAACCTGATAGATACGCCTGGTCACGTAGATTTTTCTTATGAAGTAAGCCGTTCTATTGCGGCTTGCGAAGGTGCTTTGCTGCTCGTAGATGCCTCACAAGGTATTCAGGCGCAGACTATTAGCAACTTGTATTTGGCGGTTGACCACAACTTGGAAATTATCCCTATTGTGAATAAAGTGGATATGGAGAGTGCCATGGTTGAAGAAGTGCAGGATCAGATCATTGACCTGATTGGCTGCAAACGAGAAGAGATTATTTCCGCCTCCGGGCGTACCGGCATTGGTGTGGAAGCAATACTTGCCGCTGTGGTAGACCGCATTCCGGCCCCAAAAGGCGACCCGGAGGCACCACTCCAAATCATGATTTTCGACTCCATGTTCAATTCGTATCGCGGTGTGGTAGCGTACGTGCGCATTAGAAATGGTACGATCAAAAAAGGCGATAAACTGAAGTTTTTTAATACCGGCAAAGAAGTTTTTGCCGAAGAAGTAGGAATTTTGAAAATGGGGCAGATAGAAACCGAAGAACTTAGGGCGGGTAATGTGGGGTATGTCATCACGGGCATTAAAATCAGCCGGGAAATCAAAGTAGGTGACACGCTCACCCATACTGGTAACAGAGCCTGTTTAGAACCGGTAAAAGGATTTGAAGAAGTAAAACCCATGGTGTTTGCCGGCGTTTATCCTTTCGATAACGATGATTTTGAGGAATTGCATGATGCTTTGGAAAAGCTGCAACTCAATGATGCTTCTTTGGTATTTGAAAAAGAAACTTCTGCGGCACTCGGATTTGGTTTTAGGTGTGGTTTCTTAGGTATGTTGCACCTTGAAATTGTACAGGAACGCCTCCAGCGAGAGTTCAATCAGGATATTATTACTACCGTGCCCAACGTACCGTATTTCGCCACCGACATGAAAGGGGAGCGAAAAATCATCTATCAACCCACGGAGTTGCCCGATCCTAACCACTTACAAAGCGCTGAAGAGCCTTATATTTATGCACAGGTAATTACTAAGCCCGATTATATCGGCTCTATTATGAAATTGTGCGTGGATAAGCGCGGTATTTTCCAGAAACAACACTTCCTCACGCCGACACGGTTAGAGATCGTTTTTCATCTGCCAATGGCAGAAATTGTGTTTGATTTCTACGACCAGCTCAAATCACTGACGCGGGGGTATGCTTCTTTTGATTATCACGTAATGGACTACCGGGAAACTGACCTGGTGCGCTTAGATATCAAATTGAACGGTGAACAGGTAGATGCCCTTTCGGCTTTAGTGCATCGCACCAAAGCCGAAGCAATGGGGCGAAGGATGTGTGAAAAACTCAAAGAATTATTGCCCAAGCACCAATTTCAGGTGGCTATCCAGGCAACTATTGGGGCCAAAGTCGTTGCCCGTGAAACCATCAGCGCCCTGCGCAAAGATGTCACGGCCAAGTGTTATGGCGGCGACATTTCGCGCAAGCGCAAGCTGTTGGAAAAACAGAAAGAAGGTAAAAAGAAAATGAAGCAATTTGGCAATGTAGAAGTGCCGCAGGATGCCTTTTTGAAAATTTTAAAATTGAATGACTAATAGCACGGGAATGAATTAGTTGGTAGTACTTGCATAAATTTTTTGCAAAAAATTTATGCAAGTACTACCAACTAATTCATTTATAGATAAAGTTTTCCATTCTGCATTCTTCATTACTTATGCAAGCCTATCACGACCTTTTACGGCATATATTAGCAAATGGCGTTCGAAAGAATGATCGAACCGGTACGGGTACCATTAGTGTATTTGGTTATCAAATGCGGTTTGATTTATTGGAAGGGTTTCCCTTGGTGACCACCAAAAAAGTACACCTGAAAAGCATTGTTTACGAGTTGCTTTGGTTTTTGCGGGGAGAAACCAATACTAAATACCTGAAAGAACACGGGGTAAGTATTTGGGATGAGTGGGCTTCCCCGGAAGGCGATTTGGGGCCTGTTTATGGCAAACAATGGCGTTCCTGGTCAACACCTGACGGTCGTGTAATGGATCAAATAGCAGATTTGATTAAGACTCTCAAAACAAATCCTGACAGCCGCCGGATGGTAGTAAGCGCCTGGAACGTAGCGGATTTGCCGGAAATGGCGCTGCTGCCCTGCCATTGTCTGTTTCAGTTTTATGTAGCCGAAGGGAAATTATCCTGCCAATTATATCAGCGCAGCGCTGATGTATTTTTGGGGGTGCCATTCAATATTGCTTCCTATGCTTTATTAACCCTGATGATCGCCCAGGTATGCGATTTGCAGCCGGGCGATTTTGTTTGGACGGGCGGCGACACTCATTTGTATGTCAACCACTTAGAGCAGGTAGACTTGCAGTTGTCCCGTGTAGTGCGCCCGCTGCCAATGATGCATATTAACCCTGCTCTAAAAGATATCAATGGCTTCCAATACAGTGATTTTGAGTTGGTTAATTATGATCCCTGGCCAGCCATTAAGGCACCCGTAGCGGTTTAGGAACGGTGTCAACATAAGGTGGTAAGTAGTTGTAAATTATGAGTTATTAGCCCCGCAACTATTTGATTATGTGCATTTTAAATAAAATAATAACCACCTTTATTTTCATTCATGTACTCAATAAGGTTGCCGCTTTATGCTGACATCGTTCCTTATTTAAATACCCTTAAAAAATTCATAAATGATCTTTAGACATAATGTCTGTTTTAAAAATCGAAAATAAAGTGATTAATTTATGCAATACTTAACAAGAATCGTTTTCATTTTCTCCGTGTTTATTGGGTTGTTTTCCTGCGTTACCGCTGATAAAGCGCTCACAAATACTCGCGCAGAAGGGGTAAATTTTAATGCCTTTCGCACATTTTCCTGGCTGGCAGATGCAGGTGATTCCATCAATAATATGTCCATTTTCGACAACCAAATCCTGCGCAACCGAATGCACCGGGCAATGGAAAGCGAATTGTCAAAACGTAGAATGCAACCGGCAGCAAGCAATATACCCTCCGATGTAAGCATCCAGTTGGTTGTTCACAACAAAGGGCTAATAGCCACCACAACGCAGTCTAATAACAACAATTATCCCTATAATAACCGATATCCGTACAACAACAATTCTACTACTACGTCTACCCCCGCCTTTTCACAACACCGGGAGGTGATTGTCAATTGCTTTGATCAAAAAAATAATTTAGTGTGGAGCGGTGCCATTATAAAAGACTACAAAGATGCGCCTGATCTGCAAAAAAACATTGAAAGTGATATGGCAAAACTGATGAGTCAGTATCCGGTACGGGAATGAATCAGGAGTATTGAGTAATTAATTTATGAGTCCACTCCGAAAAGTCAAATGTAGTGCTTTTGGCTGCGAAATATCGAAAATTCTTTCAAATTTTGGCATCCTTCATTTTGCGTGAAAAGTAGTTGACACTTTCTTTGGGCAATTATTTTAAATTATCCTAATAAGTACTTGATTAGCAATGCTTTATTTTAATTTATTTTTATTTGCCGAAAATAAAAGTGTCAACTACTTATGAAGGATGCCCAAATTTTCGATCCTTTTAGCACGATTTTGCCCTGTTTTCCGATGAAAATGCTAATAAAAAATGAATTCTCGACTTTTCGGAGGGAACTCCTTTATAGTATTTGAATTAATCAATGTTATGGAAAGAATAAGCGTCTTCGATATTTTTAAAATTGGCATAGGCCCCTCCAGTTCTCACACTATGGGGCCTTGGCGCGCTGCCCAGCGCTTTCTCAAGGAACTGACCGCTACCGGCGCGCTGGAGCGTGTTCAGGGTATTCGAGTAGATTTATACGGGTCGTTGGCCAAGACTGGCAAAGGACACGGCACTGATTTAGCCGTATTATTGGGGTTAGAAGGCCACGACCCCGTAACCATTCCGATAGAAGCGGTACAAATTGCTTTTCAGCACATTCACGACACCAAAACTTTGTGTTTGGCAGGCATCCACAACGTTGCTTTCGACCCGAAAACTGATTTGGTCTTTTTATACACCGAAGCCCTGCCTTTCCACGCCAATGGATTGGCGTTTAGCGCCTTTTTTACCGATGGCACAGGAATGAGGCAGGTATATTATTCCGTCGGCGGTGGTTTTGTTGTGCAGGAAGGCGAATCCGGCAACCAGCATGATGTCACCCTGCCTTTTCCAATTGACCGGGGGGAGGAATTGCGACACTGGTGTGATCAGCAAAACAAAGCGATTTGGGAAGTAGTGTTGGAAAACGAGCGCTCCTGGCGTACGGAAACGCAAATTCGGGAAGGATTACTCCATATCTGGGCGGTGATGAAACAATGCATTTTTCAAGGCGCACATACCGAAGGAATACTGCCCGGCGGGCTGGAAGTGTCCAGAAGAGCAGCACACCTCAATCATAAACTGATGGGTGATAAAGCGTATGAAAATGTAGATAAGTGGATGTATTATTTGCGGCGCAGTGCCCACACTTTTCAGGAAGTGAACAAGTGGATCAGCTGTTTTGCCTTAGCCGTGAATGAAGAAAATGCTGCTTTTGGGCGGGTAGTGACCGCCCCAACGAATGGTGCAGCCGGTGTTATCCCGGCTGTGTTGATGTATCACGTGTGTTTTAGCGATTCATTTTCGGGCGATGACGATATTGTGCGCTTCCTGTTAACCGCTGGAGAGATAGGCAGCTTGTTCAAAAAAGGTGCTACCATTTCGGCTGCTATGGGCGGTTGTCAGGCCGAAATTGGGGTTTCTTCTGCCATGGCCGCTGCCGCCCTCACCGAATGTTTGGGTGGATCAGCCGCACAGGCTATGATGGCCGCTGAAATCGCGATGGAGCATCACCTCGGCATGACCTGCGACCCCATTGGCGGATTGGTTCAGATACCCTGTATTGAGCGCAACACGATGGGTGCCATCAAGGCTATTACTGCCTGCCAAATTGCGCTGGAAAGCGACCCGGCTAAAGCAAAGGTGAGTTTGGATGCCGTCATAAAAACCATGAAAGAAACAGCAGCAGATATGAACAATAAATATAAAGAAACGGCTGATGGCGGCTTGGCAATAAACATTTCCGTGAACCTGGCCGAATGTTGATTGGTTGATTTGTATGACTGTATATTGTTCCGGTTGGCTTTTTGTAACGGAAAGTATGTAAAACAAATTAAAATATAATAATATAAAATTATATATAAAAGTTTATTGTTGAAGTATATACAAGTTATTAAAAAATAAATTTAAAAAAAACAAAAAAAAGTTTCGACATTATTTGTTTTTTAAAATGAATTGTTTCAAATTTGCATCTTCAAATCAGGAAATAATATTCACTCACTTATAAAAATAATTCTGTGATATGATTAAAGAAGATAGAATGGACTTGAATAAAAGGTTTATTCATGCATTCAAAATGCTGGAAACCAGCGGCACTATTATAAAAAATGACCGGAGCGGCAAAGGGGTCGGCGACGTAGCCGAACGAGTGCTTGGCAATAAGGCTTATGGCCATATTGTTCGGGCATTCCTTAACCCGGAAAGCAAACGTGTCATTGATTATGGTCAGGCACAATCATTTGCCAGGTCCTATGATGTGAACGAATCCTGGTTATTATATGGAGTCGGGCATCCTTTTGGGTTCGAAATTCCGGGAGCGATGCATAGCCCGAAATCTGTCAGCGCCGGCGGCAGGGGAAATATCATTTTCACAACCATAAAAGCTTTCGCAGGCACTACTTTAGGTGCTGAAAATTCAGAAGACAATACCTATTTCTCCATTCCAGGCGTAAGTGGCGCTGGTTTGGTTGCTTTCCAAATTGAAGGAAACTCTATGGACCCGGTGATCAAGCACAATGATATCGTTGTCTGTCGTTCCTTAGAAAACATTAATGATATTAAGGAAAATGAAATATATGCAGTGCGTAACCATGGCAATGTATGGGTGAAATACGTGCAAAAAATATTCAATGGCAAAGGGCGGCTGCACCGGTTAAAACTCATATCTGCCAACTATTTTGACAATGACCCTTTTGAAGAGGAAGTCAATGAGACAACACGTCTCTATAAAGTAGTGCGTAAGATCAGTAATATATAATCAGTTAAGTAATAAAGAATGGATAATCTTGCAATACATTGAAAATCCATTCATGGCACGGAGTACCGTGTAATAGTTTTACGGGCTTTAATCTGGCGTAATGCCCAAACATGAAATATTAATCCCTTAGAACATAATATGTTTCTGAAGGATTCAATTATAAATTTCCTGCTGTTTAATTGTTTTCGCGGCCTCCCGGTGTCAGTCATCGGGGAGGCTTTTTTTGTGCAAAATTGACACAATCAAACAGTTGTGGAACTCATAACACATAATTAGTAATACATAATAAGTAACTCATCACTACTTAGGAACCGTGTCGGCATAAAGTACTAAATTTAGGTAGATTAGTTTTTGCTCAAATAACTATCTTTTTGGGCTAATAGTGGGGCTGTTTAAACAAAAAGATGGGCAATTTGAGTGAAAAGGAATCGGATAAGATGGTTACTTTATTTTGAAACCGTTCCTTATGTATTCCAAAACAAACGAAAAACAGAGAAAAAGACCGTTTTTGGGCCAAGCCGCCTCCCACCACAACAAGTATAAGTAGGTAAATAGAAATAATCGTAGTTTTGAATTTCATCAATTACCTTATTATCAAGGGTTTGTGGGACTGTGGACTGCCGACTATTGACTGTGGACTACTTAAATCATGATTTTGCTATTTTAAGCCAAAAAAAACAGCACATTCATTCAACTTTTTTGGTGTTTTCTTGTCAAAGATATCAAACAGTAACGTTTTATCATTTATCATTTACTATTCATTATGCGCCTTCGTTTTTATATCCTTTCTTTATTCTTCCTTTTTGTTGCCTTTGTTTCCATGAGTAACCGAAATGGCCGTGCTGCTTCTCAGGGCATGGGCAATACCGGTGCTCCGGGCGATGAAATGATCGCTGGTGCTCCGCGTACCTGTGTAAATTGCCACGGTGGACCTACCATATCTGCTTCATTGTCTATCCATGTACTCGACAGCAACGGCGATACCGTAAACACCTACGTCCCCGGAAAAGACTACACTGCGAGAGTGAACATAATCGCTTCGGGTACCGGTTTGAGCGGCTACGGATTCCAAATGATTGCCCTGAGCGACGCAGGCAATGTTGATTTGGATGGATTTTCCGATCCAAATACCACTAATAATTACAAAATAGCGACCATCTCCAACGGGCGTACTTATGCCGAACACGCTAATATTTCTACCCCCAACACTTTCGATGTCTTGTGGAAAGCACCGGTTGCCGGTACCGGAAATATTACCTTTTATACTTCCGGTAATGGGGTAAATCGCAACAATGGCAGTAGCGGCGACGGTGCCGGTAATGCCGTACTCAAAATGACAGAAAAAACAAATAGTGTTAGCGCTATTACCTTGGAACCTCCTGCTCAAAATCATATTTCGATTGCCCCCAATCCGGTATTATCAGAAGCGTCGCTGTCAATAGCAGTGCTGGAAGCAGCGCAATATCAAATAGAGGTGGTAGATTTGAACGGGAGGCCAATATGGTCATCGAAAGAATTCCTGAAAGCCGCACAAAATACCCTGCCTTTACCGTCAGCAGACTGGTCAAGCGGTATCTACTTAGTACGTGTCTCCAATAAACGCACTAGTATGACGGCTAAATTCTTAAAAAATTGAATAAGTAGTAATGAATGATGGAGTCCCCAACTTGCTCCTAATCAAGCAATAAAGAAGAAGCAAAACCGCGTTTATTTAAATACGCCTATACTGCTACACAACAAATTAATCATAATTATAAATATTTGAAAATCAATTATTTATAATTATGATTAATTTTTTGTGTAGTAGTATAAGTAGGTAAATAGAAATAATCGTAGTTTTTAATTTCATTAATTACCTTATTATCAAAGGTTTGTGAGACTGTGAACTGCCGACTATTGACTGTGGACTACTCAACATACGCCTACTCATTTAAATTTTTTGGCTCTTTGACAATTTTTAGTGGTGGTGACGTTTACTAAACTTTTAAAGTTTTAAACGTTTGATTATCCAGCCGATCTGACTTCGTTTTTCAGAAATCAGAATAAATGACTGTTTTTTATTGAATTAATTTAATTTTAAGAATATAATTCTTAAATTATTTTAAATTAAATACATAAATAATTGATAAAGCACTTAAAAATCTTCAAAAAATGACCGGCTGGATAGTTACAATAGTCAGTACATATTTTTTTTGCAAAAAAATATGTACTGACTATTCAAATAATTCATTCTCGTGCTACCACTAATAGCTCCCCGAAATATATTGTTCCAAATTTTGGATGCGATGCTCCTGTTCGTGGATGATGGCGGTGACAATATCACTGATGCTCAGAATACCCTTCAATTCGCCGTTATCCATTACGGGTAAGTGCCTGATCTTTTTTGTGGACATCAATTGCATGCACACTTCAATACTTTGCGCGGAGGAAACGGTAATGACATTCGGAGTCATCACATCAGTCATCGTTGTGGTTTTGGCTTTTCGCCCTTGTATTATACCTTTGCGGGCATAATCGCGTTCAGAGAAGATACCGGCTAAGCGATCGCCCTCCATCACCATGAGGGCACCTATGTTTTTTTCAGCCATCATTTCGAGTGCTTCAATGACCATTTGGTTGACATCAATGGTGAAAATAGTGTTAATGGGTTTGCTGTTGAGCAGTTGTTGTACGGTAAGCATAGAAGAAAGGTATCAGGTAAATGTGACGATGAATGATTTGATGAATACATTTGAAAGGCTAAATATATTGCCTTATTAGTCAAATAAACAAAATTTTTAGAAAAAAAATTATTTTTTATTTTGTATCGCCTGTTTAAACCTTTATTTTTTGCGTTTTCCCCCGAAAATGCACATCATCTGACGATGTTTTTGTTGGATATAGCCGCTGCGTTTCCACCCGCCCGCTGGCTGCTGCGCAGTCTTTTTTGCTATCGGCATCGGAGCCTTACCCACGAATTTGCCGGCCTGCACTTCCCTAATCCGGTAGGGCTGGCTGCCGGATTTGATAAGGATGGCCGCCACATCCGGGGATTGGCTTGTCTTGGTTTTGGCTTTATTGAAGTCGGTACGGTAACACCTTTACCGCAGGATGGAAATCCGCTACCGCGTTTGTTTCGACTTCCAATGGATCAGGCACTGGTGAATCGGATGGGTTTTAACAATCAGGGTTTGGAGGCATTGGTGGGGCGACTTAAAAATCTTCGCGAACAGGGAGTGCCGGAAGGCATCATCATCGGTGGAAATATCGGAAAAAATAAAGCGACACCCAATGAGCAGGCTTATCAGGATTATCACCTTTGTTTTGAGGCTTTGCACCCCTGGGTAGATTATTTTGTGGTGAATGTCAGCTCGCCCAATACCCCCAATTTGCGTGCCTTACAGGAAAAAGAACCATTAGCGCAGTTATTGCACGGCTTGCAACGGGCTAATCAGGCAAAAAGCCAACCCAAACCTATTTTACTAAAAATAGCACCCGATTTGACCGATGATCAGTTGAATGACATTGCTGACATCGTTGAAAGCACCGGCATTACCGGTTTAATTGCTACGAATACGACCATTTCACGAGCGGAGTTGCACACTCCTGCAGCACAATTGCAATCTATCGGTGCGGGGGGATTGAGCGGGGTGCCCGTCCGCGAACGCGCCACGCAAGTGATCCGTTACCTTCGCCAGCGGCTCAGCCCGGAAGTACTGATTATTGGTGTGGGCGGCATTGACTCCGCTGCTGCTGCACACGAAAAAATGGCCGCAGGTGCCAATTTGGTGCAGGTGTATTCCGGGTTGATATACAAAGGGCCGTCATTGGTCAGGCAGATTTTGAAAGGCTTAACGTAAGGTAGGTCGGGTCATCCATACCCGACCGCATCACGGTCGCACTCGTAGGATCGTCGGGCTGCAACGTCGGCACTGGTCATCAAGCCCGGCCACATCACGATCGTGGTCACCTTATCTCATCACCACGACCGGCCGTACCCAGCGTTTCCCCTCGCTCGCGATTACCGCAAAATACCCACCCGCCGGCAATTCGGACACCTCCATTTCGGCAGTTTGGTTAGCAGTATCTTGTACTCTTACTACCATCCCCAACGCATCACCATTCCCACCCCCACATAGAGCATCTGCCGAATTTGTATCCTGAAAAAAACAAACGCCTGCTGTAAACAGAAAAACAACACAATCAATAGTGGCGACGTCATGCCGGTAGCGGCTTCTAAAAGCAGATAAGTTGCCAGCAGCGCACCGTTTAGCAATAAAAACACCAATAATAAACCCAACAAACGTTTTTTGTTGTTTCGGAAAAATTGCCAGCCCTGTCGAATACAGGGAACCAACCCGGCGCTGGTTTTTATGTGGATCAACCTCCCGGATACCGACCATAAAAACAACAACACCAATCCAGCCAACCAGATCACCAACAGTAAAAGGCACAGCCAAACTGTAAAGATTTCCGACATAAAATACTGGAGGGATGGTTGAAAAAAGGCGGCAAACGGCACCCAGATAATAAGCGTCCACAACAAAAACAGGACGATGAAAAACAGGCCGATTTTCAAAAAAGGGAAAAAATACAAAGCGCCGCCTTTCCAAAATGAACGCACCCGCACCGGCTGAGGCTGCACCGCGCTGTACAACAAACCTGCGTCAATGAATACGGCAAACAAGAGGTAAACCAACAATAACCAACGCAGTTGCCCGATTAACGGCGTGATAGAAGCACCGTGTACTTTTAAAAAATCGGTCAAGACCGTGTGGTCATAGTCCTGAATCAGTTTGTTGATTTCTAAGGAGCTGCCAATAGAAGCCTCCAATACATGGTACACCTGCATCCCAAGCGTCAAGGCTAAACATACCTGAAAAACATAAACGACTGTGGCTATTCTCCACTGTTGAAGCCCCGTTTTGAATATATCCATTATAGAAATTATTGATTTGTTTATGCGTTGATTTGTTTGTGTGATGATTTGTTTTTGTGTTTATTTGTTGGTACGGCGCTTCAAATCAACACATAAACAAATTAAGTAGGTAAACAGAAATAATCGTGGTTTTGAATTTCATTAATTACCTTATTATTCATCCCCCTCAATTGAGGAATTGTGAGACTTTGGACTAATTGCGCGTTAATTGCTGCACCCTTTTCAGATCATCCGAAATATCAAAAAATCTGTTTAATAATAAAAATTTACTATTCGTTTTTATCTGTAAATGAGTTAGTTGATAGTACTATATAAATTTTTTTTGCAAAAAAAATTTATATAAGCACTATCAACTAATTCATTCCCGTGCCACTCAACATTACACTAAAAAACTGATCGTTTGAAACAGATTCTGTATCCAGAAAACAGCCTTTGCTGCGTATTTCCAAGGGGCGGTTGAGTTGGTCTGGAGGGTCATACTGTTATTGTTCAAGTCTATATCCAAACCGATTTTATATTGTGGGTCTACTTGAGCCGATACCACTTTAGAGGGGCCGGTAAATTCAAACACCTTTTTTCCTTCTTCGCCTGACCAGTGCAGGGTTTGGCGTGAACCATCTTCAAATATCACCAGCAACTCTACCGGAAAGACCCAGTCGCCTTTGCGTTGTACTTCCACCTTTGACAGCAGGGTGCAACTGCCGTTGCCTTGTTGCCAGGTTTTTTCAGCAGCATTTTCGCTAAAAATGCCTTGTGGCGATGGCACCGACGCGTTGGAAAGATGGCTGACGGAATAATCAAGCACCACCGCATGATAGATGCTTTTTTCCACTAAGGCATACAGTTGATGCGCCAGCACCGTATCCTTTTCCATATTAAGTTGCTCCCGCAAAACGGCCATAAAATCGCGGCCCCTGGGGTGTCTGAATTTCCAGCGCTCAAAATAAGTCTGGAGCATTTTGTCCATTTTTTCCTCGCCAATAAATGACTGCACCGTACGCAGGGTAGTGGCCGTTTTGCTGTAAATCAGGGCTTTAAAATTGGATTCCGAAAACAACCAGCCGGGACGTGCTACGATACCCTCTCTCGGGTTGAACATGGTAGTGTATTCGGTGCGCGTCAGTTCGCGATTGTCAAAATGACACCCCAATACGTCAATGAATGCGTGTTTCTCGCCAAAAGCCGCATCAATAATTCTGTCTTCAAAATAGGTGACAAACCCTTCATCAAGCCAGGCTTCTTCTTTTTCATTAGAGGCCACCATGCCCATAAAATATTGATGAACAAATTCATGTACCACCAACGATTCCATGGTGCGTACACCGTTTGGCATTCCATAGAAAGTGCCGACGGTGATAAGGGTAGGGTATTCCATGAGGCCGGAGCGCAGCCCGTGAAAGGGAGGGTCCACCACCGTGATACTCGGATAGGGGTACTTCCCAACGTGTTTGTCTAAGTATTCGAAGGCAAATTTTAAGGCATATCGGTAACGCTCGCCCAAGGCCGCATGCTCCGGTGCGATGAGCAGGCGGATCTGCACGTCCTGCCAGCGATCTTCCTGCACCGTGAAACGCGGGTACACCGACCAGGCAAAATCTATCACATCTTCTGCGTGGTAATGCCAGGTTTTGGTGCCATTGTTATGGCTTTTTTCGCTGACCAAACAGCCCGATGCCCCCATAACAAACTTTTGGTCGGCCGTAATGCGCACGTCATAAACGCCAAAATCGGCGTAAAATTCCGTGTTCCGGAAAAACTGGTGGCAGTTCCAGCCCCATAAGCCAGCCCTATCCTTTTCATAAACACCCAATTGCGGAAACCAGTGGCAAAACAAGTAAAAATCTTTGCTATAACCGGCGCGGGCGATGGTTTTGGGTACCTGGGCGCGCCAATTCAAGTAAAAAGTTGCGACTTCGCCCGGCAGCAAGGGTTTGTCGAGCTGCACTTCGAGTACCGATTGGTCGCCCGGGTTGCCGTCGTCGGGCTGGACGAAACGCATATTTGCCGTCAAATCCGCGCCGTTGTCTCGTCCAAATTGCTCGATGTCTACCCAACCCCATTCGTTGGCTTGTCGGTTGAGGAAACTTTGCCCGAAAATTTGAGCAGTGCCTTTCAAAAAAGTAGTTCCCGTATTTTTGAAACCATTAAAATATAGATAAAGGCGCAATTCCCCAACCGGCACCGGCGATTGATTGGTAAAGCGGATGCTTTGACTGGCATTGATGGTTTTGGTACGGTCGTCGAGTGTCACATTTATATCATAATTTGCCGGACGGGCACTCAACGGCTGTGGAAAGAACGGGTTACATTGTGCAACTCCGGTTTCACACAACCAAAACAATAGAAAAAAGGCTAAAAAATAGCGAAAAAATGTGGCCATTGCTGTTTAATAATAAAACAATTACGTACAAAGTGCAAAGAAAGCAATAATTATGGGTATTGTTGATTTGTTGCTTTGTTGGGAAACTTTTTTACTTAATATTGTAACCTTTTTCACTTTTACAGGTAATCAGTTGAGCGCTTGACACATTTGGGGAACCACAATATATTAAAAGGGAAAAGTTTCACAAAACTTATCAACCACCCATGTTTCCCTGTATTTCATATTGCTTTCCCCAAAATATGTCAAGCACTCCAATATTTTAATTACACTACTGGAAATTATCTGATTGATTGCGGTATATCCTGTTCAATCGCCAATCATCTACCCAAGCCGCAGGCGCATAATACAACGTGAGCAATATACTCCGCAAATTGCCCCGCCCGGTCTTGAGCCATTGTTGTGTTTGATCCAATCCTTGCCGCAACCGGAAGCGCTTATGCGTCAGCCGGTGCAAGCGCCGGTAAAAAGCCGGCGGAAACGTGCCCCGATACATCATAGACAAGTCATCAGATACCGTCCAGTTTTGCTTCTCTCCAAGCGAACTGCGCACCATTTCGTAGAATTTAGTACCCGGCAGCGGATAACTCACTGAAATACCAATATCGTAAGGTTTCAACGTTTCCACCATTTGCAGCGTGGCTTCAATATCGTCTTGAGTTTCGCCGAGGTAGCCAAACTGGAGGAAAAAGCAGACCTGCACCCCTTTTTGTTTCAGTAACCGGGTTGCTTGTGCTATTTCCGCCACTTTAGTGCCTTTATCCATCGCGTCCAAGATTTTTTGGGAGCCACTTTCCGCACCTACCCACACCTGCTCCAAGCCGGAGGCAGTGAGCGCATCAATCGTGTCCTCCTTGAGTAATAAATCCACGCGACTCTGTATTTTATACTTGAAATGCAGGTTTTTTGCCCGAACAATATCCCGAAAACGCTGTACCCAGCCGGGTTTTAACCCGAAAATATCATCAGCCATCCAGAAATGCTGTACCCCGTAGCGCGTCACCAGCATCTCCATTTCCGCGGCCACTCGTTCCGGGCTGCGGGCATTATAGCGGTTGCCATAAATGGGTTTGGCGCACCAGTTGCATTTGTAGGGGCAACCCCGGGTAGTGGCCATGTTGAGCGAAAAATAGCCGTGTGCTTTTACCCAAATTCGGCGGTACGCATCCATATTGACCAAGTCCCAAGCCGGGTCGGGCAAAGTATCCAAATCAGTGATGACGGGGTGGCGGATAGTGGAAGCGGGTAGGGGAGACAGTTGATTATTGCCTGCCAACCGTTGACTATCAATGCTTTCTAATTGTACTATCAATTCGCGCAGGGCGGTTTCGCCTTCTCCAAGTATCACAAAATCGGCACCAGCCCGGAGGTACTGTTCCGAGTGATCCGTGCTATCGCTGCTGTTGACAATCACCGTGCAACCGTATTTTTTTCCGAATTGTGCCATTTCAAAAGCTGCTTCGCGCATCCGCGTCAGGCACATTTTCGTCAGGTAATTGAACCCGTCATCGTAAATAACCAAGTATTTTGGGCATTTCTGCTCAATAATCGGTACTATATTGGCCGCAGAAGTTTCAAGAGCAGTATCAAATAAGCCCACCTCAAACCCGCAATCCCGCATCACCGCTGCTGCCATGAGGGTACCATAAGGCGGATAGGGCTGCTGGTTGCGCCATTGTTTGGCATCGAATCGGTAAAAGTAGGAATGGGTGAACAGAATCATCGTTTAGCAGATAAAAGGCACTTATTGTATTATGAATGACTTGCGAGACTGCGAACTTCCAACGGTCGGGCTATGGACTGTCAACTGTCGGACTGTCGGACTGTCAACCATCGGACTGTGGACTGTCAACTGTCAGACTGCCGACTGTCAACTATCGGACTGTGGACTGTCAACTGTCAGACTGTCAACTGTCAGACTGTAGACTGTCGGACTGTGGACTGTCGGACTGTCAACGGCTGACTTTCAATATTTTATCCGAAATTTTTCGATCATTAGCCAGTCGCGGTACTTTATTCTGTCCGCCGAGTTTACCTTCCCCTTTCATATAATCCCGAAAAGCATTACGGCGCAGACACCTGATTTTTAGGGGTTGCAGGATATTTCCGCTTATCAGGTCATCGTAGTAGATGTTTTGCTGTCTCATTCGGGTATCCACTTCCAACGCAAAAGCAGGGAGATCAGCGGGTATATTATCAAATTCAATCAACCATTCGTGGTAGGGTAGGCCGCCTTCGGGGGGATTTACCTGTGGCGCTACCGTGAATTCTGTGATGCGAATACCAGCAGCATTGGCTACTGGCAGCAACGACGCTTCCACTTCTTTACCGATGACGTGTTCCCCAAAGGCAGATATAAAATGTTTCACGCGCCCGCTAACGATAATTCGATAGGGGTTTTTGCTAACAAACTGCACCGTATCGCCAATATTATACCCCCAAAGTCCCGCATTGGTGTTTAAAATGAGGACGTAATTGACCCCGAGTACTACGTCTTTGAGCCAAAGGCGTGTAGGTTTAGGGTTAGAAAGTTCATCTACCGGCATAAATTCAAAAAACATACCTGCATCCACGTTCAGCAGCAGTCCTTCCGAAGGGAAACAATCCTGAAAAGCGATAAAACCTTCCGAAGCCGGATAGGTTTCCACCGTATCAATAGGTTCGCCGACAAGTGCTTCCAATTGGGCGCGGTAAGGATCAAAATTGACCCCGCCGTACACAAACACCGAATAATTGGGAAATAGCTCTTTAATTGTACTTTTTCCGGTTCGGGCCAGCAGTCGTTCGTAATACATTTGCACCCAGGGCGGAATGCCGCTAATCAGGCGCATATCCGCACGAACGGTTTCATCCACGATACAGTCCAATTTTTCTTCCCAGTCTTCTATACAATTGGTTTCCCAAGAGGGCAATTGGTTGGTACGCAACCAAGCAGGTACCAAGTGGTTGGAAATGCCACTAAGCCGTCCGGTAGGGATACCGTGGGTATCGGTCAACTCCGGGCTGCCGGAAAGGAAAATCATTTTGCCATCCATCCAGCGTCCTTTGCCGGTTCGGGCAAAATAATTGAATACCGCATCGCGGGCAGTACCAAAATGCAATGGCGTACTTTCCTTACTCATCGGGATGTATTTAACACCCGAAGTCGTACCGGAAGTTTTGGCAAGGTACGCCGGTTTTCCGGGCCACAAAACATCAGATGCCCCTTCCTTCACCCGCTCGATATAACCTTTGAGGTCTTCATAATCGAGTATGGGGACAGCCTGCTTGAAACCCTCATAGTCTCGAACCTCTCCCAGGTGATGATCGCGGCCAAAAGCGGTCAAAGTGCCTTTTTTAATCAGGTCTTGGAGTATTTTTTGTTGACAATCCAGCGCATTGGCCGACCAACGGTCAATGCGACGAGCAACTTGGTTAGCAAACGGCCGGACAATGGCAGCGCGAAATCCCATAATAGTAAATCAAAATTTAGGAAATTTGGAAGATGGAGTGTTCTCTTGACGGTGCAAAGGTAAGCAGAATCATTTTTGAGAAAGGTTATTCTTTAATTTCTATTTATCTTTGTTTTTCTGGTAAATTAAATACCTTTGCGAGGTCTCAAAAAAGCATTCACAGGAATGAGTAAATAATAAATTGATTTTCTTGATGTTTAAACATTCAACACTTCTTTTTCAAAAACTAAAACAGGCTGTTTCCTGTCTGCCATTGGCAGCAGTGTGGGCGACGATTCTGCTTTTCGGCACCGTCGTTGCTGCCCAAACAGGGGTAGGTGTGCGACCACCCAAAGGTGCCACTGTGCTGTTTGATGGTTCGCGCAAAATGTTAGATAAAAAATGGACGTATTGGCAGGGGCCACGTTGCGCTTCCACTCTTCCGATTAAATGGAAGGTAGTAAACGATCCGACTGTAACCGGAACGGTAGTAAATTCAAATGACCCCACTGCCGCCGGAGGTAAATATGGCGCCGCCGATATTGTAACCAAGCAGGCATACCGTGATTTCAGGCTCCACGTAGAGTTTCTCATTGCCAACACCGGCGGTAACAGCGGGGTTTATTTGCAAAATCGCTACGAAATTCAGGTATTGGACGGTGATTCAACCACGCATGGCCTGGCGGCGGTCATTAATGAATTTGCTGCTCCTTATTGGCGCTACAATGGTTTGGGAAAATGGAACGCTTACGACATCGTGTTCAAAGCCGCACGATTTAAAGATGGAAAACGCGTGGAAAACCCTCGCGTAACCGTGTATTTTAACGGAGTAAAAGTACATCAGCATCGGCTTATTAGTCAGGTATGGGGCGGGCCAAACTCCGGTATTGACGGCGGCAATGACGGCGGAAAAGGTATTACTGATACCCCCGGCGGCCTGAAATTGCAGGCTGAAGGTCATGACGTACTGTATCGTAATATCTGGATCAAAAAACTCAAATTAAAGAACGAAACAACGGACTTTTAAAGGGCCGTTTCTAAGCCATTTCCTGCACCACCTCGGTTACCTCCGGAATCATCCGTTTCAACATACCTTCAATGCCAGATTTTAATGTAACGGTAGAAGACGGGCAACCACTGCAAGAACCTTGCATGATGACATAAACGCGACCATTTTCGTAGGCTTTGAATTCAATATTGCCGCCATCGCTTTCCACCGCAGGCTTCACATAGGTGTCAATCAGGTCTTTTACCCTTTTGGCAATTTCGCCTTCTTCACCGGTAAACTGGTGCGCTGTTTGTTCTGTCTGAAGTTTGTCACTATATTCTGCGAAACCCTCATTGACAATTGTACCGCCTTCTTCAACATAGTTTTTGATGAATTCCTTTATTTTGAGCATGATTTCAGCCCAATCATAATTGAATTCCTTGGTCACCGTCACATAGTTATTGTTGAAATAGACACTTTTGATGTAGGGCAATTCTATCAGACCATTGGCTAACGGACTCCAAGTGAGGGCAATCTCCTGATCTTTAAATTCAGCAATGCCACGGTAAAGCATTCTGTTAGTAACATATTTTAGTGCTTCCGGGTTGGGTGTTTGCTCCGTATAGAGCATGACGGCACTTTTTGCAGTGGCTTCCATATTTTATCGTTTGTTGATTAGTAATGAATAGAAGAGCGATGCTGCTTAAAAAATATTTTACATTTTAATATTGTATTTATTAAATATATAAAAACTTCATAAATAGTTTGTTGTGAAATATTTACTTAATGAATCACTCAAATATTGGCAAAGTAACACACAAAGGTAACAACTTTTTATTTAATTAGTTTAGATAATCTAAAAGGATTGTGCATTTTTGCAACATCTTAATGAACCCATCACTCAATCGTTTGTTGAATAGATAAATTTACACATAAAAACAGCACCCAATACAATGGCTTTTACACTTCCTAATCTCCCCTACGATCTGAATGCGCTCGAACCGCATGTTGATGCACGTACCATGGAGATTCATCACGGCAAACACCATGCCGCTTACGTCAATAACCTGAATGCAGCCCTTCAAGGTACAGAACACGAAGGCTCAACACTTGAGGTATTAATGGCAAATATCTCCAAATTGCCGCCCGCAGTACGCAACAACGGCGGCGGACACTGGAATCACTCCATGTTTTGGGAGATTATGGGGCCTGATAGTGGTGGAGAACCCACTGGCGACCTGGCCTCCAAGATCGCTGAAAACTTTGGTACTTTTGATGAAATGAAAAAACAGTTTGCCCAGGCTGCCACCACCCGATTTGGCTCTGGTTGGGCTTGGCTTTGTGTGGATGCCGACGATAATCTGTTTATTACTTCCACACCCAATCAGGACAATCCCCTGATGGATGTAGCCGATAAAAAAGGGATGCCGATTCTTTGCCTTGATGTGTGGGAACATGCGTACTACCTGAACTATCAAAATCGCCGTCCGGATTATATAGGGGCTTGGTGGAATGTTGTCAATTGGGAAGCAGTAGGCGCGCGTTACCGCAGTGCAGTCCGCAGCAACTAAACATATATTTCAAATAAACGCGGTTATTATTTTATGCAAGAGTCACATAATCAAATAGTTGTGAAAATAGTAACTGAGGAACGAGTAAATAATAAGTTGGTCATTTCAGGTAGATCATTTTTGGGTCAGACAACCATCTTTTTGCGCTAATAGTAGCGCTCTTTAAGCAAAAAGATGGGTAGTATGGCACTAAAAGGGTCACATCAAATGGGTTAAGTTATTATTTACTTGTTCCTAAACCACGTCATTCTACTTTATTTTTAAACGAATTCAACTTTTATACACGCGTATGAAAAAAATTGGTATTTTGCATGGGAAAGAAAATTCTTTCCCGGAGGCCTTTGTTGACCGGGTCAACAAGAAAAACATAAAGGGAGTACAGGCAGAGCGCGCTTTAGTGGGCGAACTGATACAAGGTGAGCCTGCTCCATATACAGTTATAATTGATCGCATTAGTCAGGATGTACCATTCTATCGGGCCTATCTGAAAAATGCAGCACTTAATGGTACAGCGGTATTGAATAATCCATTTTGGTGGAGTGCTGACGAGAAATTCTATAACAACTGTCTTTCCACGAAAATAGGGATGCCAGTACCTAAAACAGTACTGTTGCCTTCTAAAGAAATGCCGCCAGATACCAGTGCGCAAAGTTTTAGAAACCTGAAATATCCCTTAGAGTGGGAAAAAATGATCGAATACCTGGGTGGCTTTCCACTTTTTATGAAGCCTCATTCGGGTGGCGGATGGAAAAGCGTGTACAAAATACACAATTTTGACGAATTTTTTGCGGCATACAACGAAACCAATACCTTAGTTATGATGCTACAGGAAGCAATTGATTTTACCGGGTATTTTCGTTGTTATTGCCTTGGCGGCAAATACGTGCGCATCATGGATTACGAACCCCGCAATCCACACCACCTGCGCTATGTAGCCGACCACAAAGTTTCTAAGGCCATGAAAGATCAGATGCACGAACTGGTACTCCGTATCAATCACGCATTAGGTTATGATTTTAATACCGTTGAGTTTGCCATCCGGGATGGCGTACCTTACGCCATTGATTTTTGCAATCCTGCACCCGATGCCGATATCAACTCAGTAGGAGAAGAAAACTTTGAATGGGTAGTAGAAAACGCAGCGACCATGGCTATTGAAAAAGCATTGGCCAATAAAGCCGGTGGCAATAACCTGACTTGGGGTACTTATGTTCGGGATTCAGTAGCCGGGCTAATGCCAACGCTCCCCGTTGAAACAGCACCTAAAAAAACGGCTGAAAAAGCAGTAAAAGCAAAAAAATGATCAGTATGATCCTGTAAGGAACGGAGTCAGCATGAAGTGGTCAACTGAAATGGTTACTTTATGCTGACACCATTCTTCATTAATTATCTATGCCAACAGAACACTTAAAACCGCATGATGTTTACTTTGAACGGGTGTTCAAAGTGCTTCCTGTTGTATTGGAACTCATTGGTCAAATTTTTAGTGAGGAGCAACAGGCGTTATTAGATATCACAACCCTCACACTTGCGCCGGAGAGCTTTATTTCAGAGGAATTTGCCGAGTCATTTTCCGACCTGATTTACACCTGTGATGCAAAAGGGGGCGCTAAAGTGCGCATTTGTCTGCTTTTTGAGCACAAAAGCAGGCGCCCTGGTCGGAGGATTTATACACAAGTAGGCCACTACCTGATCGGAGTACAAGAAGAAGATATTAATCAGCATCGGGAATATTTTTCGCTGACGATCACTGTGTTGTTTTATCACGGAAAAGAAGCATGGAATCCCGGGTCTGTATTGTCGCAATATGGCCCTATTCCTTCGGTTTTTCATGAATTTGTTCCCAATTTTAACTTTATTGTAGTCAATCTACAAAAGATGAAAGATGAAGAAATCATGTCAATGGGCGATGCAATGTTGTTGAGGAATATCTATTTGGCCATGAAACACGCACGGGAAGACGATTTTTTTAGACAAAATTACAGAAAAATATTTATCTTTGCTGGCGAAAATGTACCAGAAGATATACTACTCTCGTTATTTTACAGTACATTCACTTATATTCAAATGGTATCAACTTTAAAAAAGGAGGAAATTATGGAAATGGTTCAAACACTTCCCCCGCAGTATGAACAAAGGGCGAAAACTACTTATGAGCAGTTTGTGGAAACCGGGTTCTTAAAAGGTATCGAAAAAGGTATGGAGCAAGGTATCGAAAAAGGTATCGAAAAAGGTATGGAGCAAGGTATCGAAAAAGGTATCGAAAAAGGTATCGAAAAAGGTATCGAAAAAGGTATCGAAAAAGGTATGGAGCAAGGTATCGAAAAAGAAAAATATGCTTTTGCCATTAAACTTTGGAGTTTACAAGAATTCCCCTTCGATAAAATTGTCACTCTCACAGGTTTAGGAGAACTTCAGATAACCCATGCAATCGTTGAATTCTTAAAATCAGAAGGCATCGCCGAAGAAGCCGCAATAGAACAAATAGAGCGGTTTAAAAATAAAATTCAATAAAAAACTTGAATAAAATCGGCATTGCGATCCGTTATGGGTTAATTGGAGGTATAGCAGTTGTTTTTTATTTTACCATTGCCTATCTGGCGGGTAAAAATTTGTTCATCAACCCCTGGTTGCAGTGGGCATCCATGATAATTTATATATGGATAATGTATAAGGCGGCGCAGGATGATTGCAAAGAAAATGGCTTCAGCCGCGACTTTAGAGCCATCCTGCGCACTCCTTTCGTCGTTTTTCTGCTGATAAATTTAGCCTATTGGCTTTTTTTCTATGGCCTGCATTTGGCAGACAGCGAGCTCCTACAAATAGAAACAGCCGAACAAATCAAACACATCAAAGCACAGTTAAGTACCGGTACCGGCGACCCGCAGCAAGCCAATAACCTGCGTGAGCAACTACAGTATTTAGAAAATTCCGGCATGGCGCTCCCCATCGGCCCCGTGTTTATGCGGATGGCCTTAGGCGCTATGGGAGGTTTTGGTATTTCAGCTGCTATTGCGGCTATCGTGAGGGAATAATACCCTTTGGCTCAACTCTTTACGCATTATTTATATTACAAAATCCGTATCATCATCCGGCAATTCCTCAAAATTGCCCGTTTGCCGATTTTTCCGCACCCGGTTCCAGTCGAAATACCGACCATTCATCACCACGTAAATGCCTGGTGGCAGTACCTGCACGAAGGCTAACGCACTGCCGAGATTAAAAAAACCATCGGATGACATACCAAAAGCATACGGAATCATTGCCCCCGTTAATACAATAGTTTTACCTTCAATATCCGCTTCCGCCAGGGCGCGGCTAGTTTCCACCATTCTGTCGGTACCATGTGTCAAAATCACCCGGGTGGCTGGTGTCTTCCGGCAATTGTGGATAATGATGGATTGATCTTCCTCTCGTAAAGACAAAGAATCCACCATCATCAACGTTTTGATATCAATTTCTACGCCACAGCGCCCACGCTGAAACATCTCTTTCAAGTGGGTATCTTTAAAGTACAGCTCCCCCGTGATGTAATTGTATTCTTTATCGAAAGTGCCGCCAGTGACAAAAACCTGTACCATAATTGGAAGGATAAGTGTTGAATTGAATGATCAACAATTCATGTTGGGTTGTTTTTGAGACAGGGCAAAGGTAAAGACATTTTAACCGGACAGACCAAAATAACCATATTAATTTGATTCATTCAAATGTAATTGTATTGCAACCACGTAAAAACACCTGATTTTTTAAAACAGGTATTTCTACGCTGTTTTCAGGTATCCCTTCAACCGTACCTTTGCAATGTAAATAAAGTTGAAGTTTTTAGAAAAGAGAAGATAGAATTTAATGCTGCTACTGTCGAAACGATAGTAGCAGTTTGGGAAACACTTAGAAACCATTCATGATCTTACAGGTAACTAATCTTCATTGCAGGCTTGATCTAACGCCAGTGACCTTTATGGGAACACTGGTGTTTTTTATTTCAAAAAATACGAATAAAAACAGGGCCATATCAACGCTGTTCAATACCTTTGCGGTTCAAAATTCATTTTTACCATGAAGAATAAGGAAGAATATACCGAAAGTCGCAGCCGCGATTGGTTAATTTTTGGCGTAAGCACCGTATTTATGCTCGCATTATTAATTTTTAAACCCGAATGGATTTGGGTGGCTTTCCCATTTCAATTTACCGCATTAGCAGGGGCATTGGGCAGGTTATAAGTTCCAAACACTTAATGACTCCTGTACTACAGCTCAACGATGATTTTCGATACGCACTTGACCTGATTGAAAAAACATCAGGAAGTGCCTTTATTACTGGCAAAGCAGGTACCGGAAAAAGTACATTATTGCAACTTTTTCGACGAACCACCCGCAAAAAAATAGCGGTGTTGGCTCCAACAGGCGTTGCTGCACTCAATGTGCAGGGGCAAACTATCCATTCCTTTTTTGGGTTTCCACCCCGCATTATTACGCCGGCTGAAGCAAGGCGACGCGTCACGCGAAAAGATCTTTTGCGCCTTTATCAAAACCTGGAGGTATTAGTCATAGATGAAATTTCTATGGTACGTGCCGATATGCTCGATGCAATGGATGTCTTTTTGCGCCTCAATCGGGAAAACTACCGACCCTTTGGAGGATTACAGGTCGTGTTTTTTGGCGATCTGTTCCAATTACCACCCGTGGTCAGTAGAGATCCGGTCGAACAACTCTATTTTTCTGATCATTACGAAACACCTTACTTCTTTTCTGCTCGTATATTTCGAGAACCCGATTTTCAGATAGAAATGCTCGAATTAGGCAAAGTATATCGGCAGGAGTCGCGCCATTTTTTACGACTTTTACAGGCGGTGCGCGTCAGCACCGCTGATCAGGATGATTTAGATGACTTGAATGAACGATGTGCGCCTGGTTTCTCTGAGACAGCGGCCTATATCACATTATGCGCCCGAAATGCCACTGCCGATTCCATCAATCGCCGCGAATTAAACAACCTTCCAGGCCCGGAACGGGAGTTTTATGCCAAAATTGAGGGCCAATTTGATCCCAACTTATACCCCGCTGAAGCCACATTGCGGCTGCGATTAGGTACCCGGGTAATGTTCGTGCGCAATGACCTTGAAAACAATAACTTTGTCAACGGCACCATCGGAGAAGTTATCAGCCTCACCGAAGGCAGCGATATCAGCGTGGAAGTCCGGGAAGACGATAAAAAAAGAGTCATCCAGGTACCCCGCATTGAATGGGAGATTGTTCGGTATCGTGCAGGAGAAAACAATAATGTAGAAACAGAAGTTATCGGATCCTTTATTCAGTTCCCCCTCAAATTAGCATGGGCCATCACCATCCACAAAAGCCAGGGAAAAACCTTTGATAAAGTATTGATTGACTTAGGTAGTGGTGCTTTCGAGCATGGGCAATTGTATGTAGCCCTGAGTAGGTGCCGTACTTTAGAGGGTATTATACTAAAAAAACCTATTCGCCGTGAAGACCTCATTACCGATGAAAGAGTGATAGATTTTTATGATAATTTTCAACGATGAACTCAATATCCATTATCATTCCTGTCCTCAATGAAGCCACACAAATTGGAGATGCTATCCGTTATTTATTCAGACATAGTCCGGTAGACCAGATTATGTATACCCAATCATCCGGACATACTCCGATAGGAATTGTTGAGATCATAGTGGTAGATGGGGGCAGTACCGATGATACCCGGAAAATAGCTGCCAGTGCCGGTGCCGTAGTGATCACCAGTGCTGCCAGCCGGGCAGTGCAGATGAATGCCGGAGCCAAAGTAGCAAAAGGCAATATCTTGTACTTCGTACACGCTGATACCCGCCCTCCTGCAACGTTTACAACGGATATTTTACAAGCGATTGAACAAGGTAAGGACATGGGATGTTATCGTTATGTATTTGATCGTCCCGATTTTTTGTTAAAAATTAATGCCTGGTTCAACCGTTTTTCCTGGTTGTGGTGCCAGGGAGGCGATAAAACATTTTTTATCAAAAAAACGTTATTCGATCAATTGGGCGGATATAATGAACAGTATGTCATCATGGAAGAGTACGATTTTTTACGTCGTGCCACATCACAGTATCGCCTGCATACCCTTCCGAAATACGCCATTGCGTCGGCTCGGAAATATGAACACAACAGCTGGCTTCGAGTACAATTTGCTAATATGCTGGTTTTTAATCTCTTTAGATTGGGCTTAGCACCTGTTCGGCTTAAAAAATTATACAGCCGAATGATCAAAAAATGAACAGCACCCATTATACCTATATCTTTGCCGGAGGAGGCCTGTCCGGGTTGACGCTGGCACATCAACTGGCGCAACAGCCCGCATTCAGGCATCAAAAAATTTTGATGATTGATCGAGATGACAAAACGCGCAATGACCGTACCTGGTGCTTTTGGGCCACAGAAAACGAACTACTGCCACCTGTTATTTATAAAACCTGGGATACTGCTTTTTTCTTCGGGCAACATTTTGAGCGCAAATTGCAGTTAGCGCCTTATCGGTACTGTATGATTCGTGGCATTGATTATTACAATTGGGTAAAACAACAATTATCTCAATATCCTAATATTACTCGTATACAAACCAATATCCATCATATTAGCCCCGAAAAAGGCATCGTTAGTACCGATGTAGGCGATTTTTCCGGCGATTGGATACTAAACAGTGCTTTTTCATCTTTGCCTTTGCTCCCCGAAGGGCATACCCTCTTCCCCAAAACCCCGTTTTCGGTACAGGCCCCTTCAATGACAGGCCAACAATCGCTCACACAAGCTGATATGGCTGCTCGCCATCCCTCCCGAACATTCCTGCTACAACATTTTAAAGGCTGTATCATAGAAACGCCGGATAACCAATTCAACGCCGAGGAAATGACTTTGATGGATTACCGCATTGAGCAAAACGGCGAGACTCGGTTTGTATACGTATTACCCTTATCTGAAAGGAGGGCTTTGGTAGAATTTACCATATTTTCCGAAAAAATGAGCCCGCCGGAAGTCTACGATCAAGTTTTGGAGAAATATATTAAGGAACAGTTGAAGATAAAAAACTATCAGGTCGAAGCATCAGAATTTGGAATTATCCCGATGACCGATTGGAATTTTGGGGCACTCCAAACGGGAAAAATGATCAACATTGGCACCGGGGCAGGATTTGTAAAAGCTTCAAGTGGCTATGCGTTTTTGCGTACCCAGCGCAAATTGAGCAGGTTTGCCCTGGATTGGGCGGCAAAAGGAGTACCCAATACGCATCTATTGCGCTCGCAACCTCGTTTTGCTTTTTATGATCGCATTCTTTTGCGCGTTTTGCGCAATGGCCACATTTCAGGGAAAACAATTTTTTCAAAATTGTTTCAGAACACCCCGACAGCCCTTATACTTCGATTCTTAGATGAAGATACCAGTATGGCTGACGATTTTAAAATAATTAATATTTTCCCAAAAATTCCCTTTTTAAAAGCACTTTGGCAAAGCTGGACGGGCAAATAAATAGTAAATAATGGTTTCTTACTATACCTTAACGGTCATTTAACTATTTAATGGGTGCTTTTTATCGAAAACAGCACATTAAAAAAAGTTAGAATTGCGTTTTAGCAACATCAGTGTATGTTTAAATTTTCTTACAGCGGCAAAAAAAATACGTATTGCCGTATTTTCGGAATTTTTAACCATAGCGAGCTCAATATTGGCCTGCCACACAAAACACATCAGGAACTTACCGCAATAAATTTTACTGGTTATTGATGTAAACGGCATATTATTTGCCATAGTGTTGGAGCCGATTTACTCAAAACAACAATTATGATGTTATCAAACTGCAAATGGTTGCTGCTAAGCTGTTGGATGTTGCCCGTTATGGCATCTGCTCAACGAAAAATTTCCATAACCCTGAGTAATCCTTCTTTTGAAGATATTCCGCAAGATGGCAAAGCACCGGTAAAATGGTTCGATTGCAAAACCCGTGGAGAAAGCCCGCCTGATATCCAACCAGGACAGCATTCGGTAAAAATAGCACCCAGCCACGGGTCTTCCTATTTGGGGTTGGTCGTGCGTGACAACGAAACCTACGAAGGCGTTTCCCAACGATTGGTCAGCCCTTTAGAGCAGGATCAATGCTATGATATCAGTGTAGATGTTTGTCGTTCCCCATTATATATGAGTTTTAGTCCTTCTACCAGTAAGGAAGTAAATTTTGTAACGCCTGCCAAGTTGAGAATTTGGGGCGGCAACGGATTCAGCGACCGCCGGGAGTTATTGGCTGAAACTCCCTCTGTGAGCAGCCCGGTATGGGAAACCAAAAACCTGCGCTTGAAACCCAAAAAGGGCAACTATCATTTTATTATCTTTGAGGCATATTATAAAACACCGGTGGTAAACCTCTACAATGGTCATATCCTATTGGATAATGCCTCCGAAATTCGCCCGGCCGCTTGCGATGAACAACCTATAAAGGTAATTGCTAAGAAAACCGAACGACCCCTCTCTGATAAAGTAGCCACTAAAGGTACTGCAGTACCTAAACCAGAGCCGGTAAAACCTTTAACAGCAGCGCCACCTGCTCCGGTAATGAATACTTCAAATAACAAAATTGACAGAAAAACGTTAAAAAAGGGTAGCATTGTCCAGTTAGATTATGTTTATTTTGATGTCAATAAATATAACATAAAATCCGAAACGGAACCTGCTCTGAAATGGCTGGCCGATTTTCTTCGATCCAACCCCGATATCGTGATTGAAGTGGGAGGACACACCAACAATAATCCAAGTGACGAATATGCAAAAGAACTCTCTACCGACAGGGCGCACTCGGTAGCAGAATGGCTGATTCGACACGGAAGCCCAGCGGTACAGGTGCAGTATAAAGGTTATGGAAAAACACTTCCACTGGTGCCCAATACCGATTCGGAAGGGCGCAAAAAAAATCAAAGAGTTGAAATAACCATATTAAATATTGGGAACTAAATAGTTATGCTAGCAGATACAAGAATTTTAATTGCCTGGTTGCTACTGGCCTCTCCGGTGTGGTTGGGAGCACAGATCGGCAATGTGATTTTGTTAAATAATCCCTCCTTTGAAGGGTTTCCCATCCAGGGACGACAGCCTTCCGGGTGGTTTAATTGTGGTTTTATCAATGAAACCCCACCGGATGTACAACCCGGTTTTTTTTCGGTACAACAGAAAGCCAATAATGGTGCGACCTATTTGGGTTTGGTCGTGCGCGATAATGAAACTTATGAATCCGTCGGGCAGCGCCTAAGCATGGACTTGGTACGCAATCATTGTTATGAAATGAATCTCTATCTTTGCCATTCTGACAACTATTGGAGTAGAAGCAAAAAAACAAATCAGGAGATCAATTTTGATGAACCAGTTATGATGCGCCTGTGGGGAGGCTATGGGTTTTGCGATCATGTTGAAAAATTAGCCGAAGAAGGCCCCGTAAATCATACGGAATGGAAAAAATACACCGTGGAGATGCGCCCGTTATTGGGCAATTACACGCATCTTACCATCGAAGCCTTTTATAAACCCAAAACAGCATTTGCTTATAACGGCAATTTATTGGTGGATAACCTCTCCTATATTCGGGAAATCCCCTGCCCGACACCCGCGCCGCCAGTGATCGTTGCTTTAAAAAAGGTAACCGTAAAACCTGATTCAAATAGCAGGGTAAAACCGACAGAGTTTAAAACGACTGCGCTTCCACAACCTGCACCAATACCGGAGATACCGTTATCTGCTCCTGTAGCAATCGAATTGCCGCAGGCAAAAAAAACAGAAATCATCAAAAAACATTTTATTCGGGCAAAAATGCTGTATTTTGAAATCAATCAGTTCGATATTCCGGAAGAATATGAATCTTATTTGGAAACACTCGCACAAAACTTGAAAACCACCCAAATCATGATAGAAGCCGGCGGACATACCAACAATAATGCTGCCGATAAATTTGCCGTTGAACTTTCAGAAAAACGCGCAAAATCTGTGGCCGACCGCCTGATACAACTCGGCGCTCCGCCTGAACGCGTAACGTTCAAAGGCTATGGTAAAACGCAACCCTTAGATTCCAATTTAGCAGAAAAGGGGCGAGAAAAAAATCAACGCGTAGAAATAAAAATTTGGAAAACAGCGGATTAATTTAACACCATTCACTATTCAATACTTACTTTGAACAGATACGCATTTCCCTTCTTATTTTTATTCACGTTAAGCAGTTTTTGTACGGTTTTAGCCCAAACAGAGGCTCCCATTCAATTGGCCAATCCGTCATTTGAAGAAGATCGCGCTCCCAGAACCGGCATAGCTCCACAAAACTGGTTTAATTGCGGAGATCCGGCTGAGTCCCCTCCCGATATTCAACCAGGAGCCTTTTCCGTTATACAAACGCCTTCTAAGGGTGCCACCTGCCTTGGCCTGGTCGTACGCGACAATAACACATCAGAAGGCATTGCTCAACGCTTGCAACGACCATTAGAAAGCGGTAAATGTTACGAATGGAGCCTGGATGTATGCCGCTCAAAACAATACCTTAGCCTGAGCAAAAAAACAAATATGGAAACCAATTACAACATCCCGGTAAAAGTGCGGTTATGGGGAGGAAATGGTTTTTGCGACCGCACAGAGATGCTCTTTGAAACACCCTTAATAGAACACCATAACTGGAAAAAATATACGGCAAAAATTCAACCCAAAAAAGGTAATTACTCCCATATAATCCTTGAAGTTGACTTTGATGATGCAGCGGCTGAACCCTATAATGGCAATATACTCATTGATAATCTTTCTGCTTTTAGTCCGGTAAGATGCCTCGTTCCGGCAGTGGCAGCTGCCCCTAAACCCACCGATGCAACCGCAACAACCACCCCTACAACCAAACCTGATTTAATAAAAAAAGTACGTATTCGATATGAGGTTATACTTTTTGATATCAATAGCGATGAAATAAAACCCGCTTATGAAACCGCTTTGCAGGAAATAGCAAACTACATAGAGCGGCATCCGGAAATCTGGATAGAAATATCAGGGCACACCAGCAACAATGCCGATGTGACCTTTGCTCAAAGCCTCTCGTTGCGCCGTGCTCGGGCAGTTGCGGCTTTTTTTGCAGCATCGGGCGCTCCTGCTGATCGTATTTATACCGAGGGTTTTGGCAAAACACAACCCGTATTACCCAACTACATCCCGGAAAGCCGGGTGAAAAACCAACGGGTAGAAATAACCATTTGGCAATAAAGAACGAGTGAATAATAAGTTGGTTATTTCAGGTAGATCATTTTTGGGTCACACAACTATCTTTTTGCGCTAATAGTGGGGCTATTTAAGCAAAAGATGGATAGTATGGCACTAAAAGGGTCACCTCAAATGATTAAGCTATTATTTACTCGTTCTTAAGGAACAAAAAATTGAAGAAATATGGAAAAAAAAACTTGGAAAGAACGGCTCCGACAGTTAGGATGGGCTGGCATTATTTTTTTTACAGTCAAGGGCATCCTGAGTCTGACGATCGGAGCATGGTTGATTAAATCTTGTGGTGGAGAATAGACACTCCGGGAAAACACTGTTTTGTAGGCTATTTTACATTTATGCTACTTTTGTCAATTTAGTTGACCAAAATAAAGCCTGAAAAAAGTTAAAAAGAATGTTATTTAACAAAAAAAATTTTTCCCTTTTCTAAAAAATTACGCACCTTTGCACCACTCCGGCAATATTTAGATCATTTGTTTGACTTTCCCTTAAAAAAATGCTGTTAAAATAAATTCTACACTTACAGCGTTTTATTGGGAACGAGTAAATAATAAGTTGATGATTTCAGGTAGATCATTTTTGGGTCAGACAACCATTTTTTTGCGCTAATAGTATACTCTTTAAGCGAAAAGATGGGTAGTATGGCCCTAAAAAGGACACATCAAATGGTTAAGTTATTATTTACTCGTTACCTTAGCTTTTGACATCAACCCCATAACCAACCAGCACAGTAATTTTTTTAATTAATTTAAAAGACTAAATACGGAATTATGCAATTGAGGCACCTCGTTCAGCGCCTGAAGGTCATTGTTTGTGTTGTGATGGCGACCTCGCCTATTTTTAGCCAGACACAGGAAATCGACATAGATATCGCAGAACCCATTGATACCACAGAAACACAGTTCATTGCTAAAGGCCCTGCTGTTAGCGCACCCATAACAGACGAGGCCGTCCGCGAGCGGCTCTCCAATCTCAGCGGCTGCCTGCAACTTCGCAGTGATGCGCTTGTTCGAAGTTACATTCGCCATTACGTCTATACCAAGTCAGAAAAAACAAAAGGAATGTTGGGCCGTCGGCTCACCTATTTCCCTTTGTTTGAACAAAAATTGCGCGAATACGGATTGCCTTCTGACCTGAAATATTTGTCAGTGGTAGAATCAGCCCTTAACCCCAAGGCCGTCTCTCGCGTAGGAGCCACCGGATTGTGGCAGTTTATGCCCGCCACCGGCAGCGATTATGGTTTGCGCACCAACAGCGCAGTAGAAGAGCGGAGCGACCCGGTGAAAAGTACCGATGCCGCCATGCGCTACCTAAAAGACCTCTTCAAACAGTACGATGACTGGGCCTTAGCACTGGCGGCGTATAACAGCGGCCCAACCCGCGTTAATAATGCCATCCGCCGTTCCGGTAGCCGAAATTTTTGGCGCTTACAGCGTTACTTGCCCGAAGAGACCCGCAATTATGTGCCCGCTTTTATTGCCGCTACCTATATTTGCAATTACTTTTCTGTCCATAATCTAAACCCATACTATCCCGATTTAGACCATCAACTCACCGCTTTTGTAAAGGTGTACGAAGGACTTTCTTTTCGTGATATTGCAGATGCCACCGGAGTTGACTACGGTGACATTAAAATACTCAATCCCGGTTTTCAACGGGGGTATGTACCACCCGCTTCAAACGGACACTACATCATTTTGCCACAACGAGTGATGCCCGCTTTTATCCGCTACCTCAATACCTTGGGTGTGCGCATATACAACAGCGAAAAGAACGAAGACTATAATAATTCCGATATGGGAGATGGTCGCTACTGGAAAGGCATCATGACCGCTGACAAATCGGAAAATATTGAATCGTTAGCTTGTCGCAACGGCATTTGCTCCGACCACCTGAAAACTTGGAATGGTCTGACGCAAAATTACGTCAATGCAGGGCAGGCATTGGCTATATGGCACCCCGTTTACGTACAAAAGCACCAAAAATTGCGTATTGCTGCGCCTGTCCAAAATAATCAGCCAGCCATGCGGGAAAATACAGGAACACCGATTTCAACTTCCGGCCAACCCAACCTACAGGCTGCCGTGTTGCCGGTAGTGGGCCGTAAGGAAGAAACCCCGCGCCCCCAAATCGCTCGCTATCACACCGTACGCCGCAATGAATCAATGGAAGATATTGCCCGACAATATAATACTACCGTAGAAAACCTGCGTCAACTTAATCGAATTGATACCCTGAAAGCAGGAATGCGGGTAAAACTAAAAGCAGGCGATTAAGTACGTCGGGTCGTCCGCGAAAAGTACGTTGGGTCGTCAACGCCCGACAAAAAAGTATTGTCGAAAATTCAATTTACCTGTTGATTATAAATAAATTGCAAAATTTATTTTTCATAAATAGTGCTGTGCGAATAAAATAATATCTTTAAACTCCTAAATAAAAACAAAAAAATGTTACGCGTTTTTATCTGTAAATGAATTAGTTGATAGTAGTTGCACAAATTTTTTTTGCAAAAAAAATTTGTGCAACTACTATCAACTAATTCATTCCCGTGTCACTAACGTATTAATATCCGCTGTTTCAAAACAATAGTTTTATCTACAATTATGAAATTATCATTCTTATCAAAAAATCTCCTGACTGCCTTCCTGGCAATTGTAGCAATAGTTACAATGAATGCTCAATCAGGTACTACTCCGGCGGCTTCAAAGACAGTACCTACACAAGCCGCCAAACCCATGCCATCCGGCACGGACGAATACAAAGAACTGAACCTGACACCCGAGCAGCAATCGAAATTCCAGCAAATAGATCAGGATTACGCTGGCAAAAAGAAAGCCGCCCGTGAAGCAGGTAATAATGCCGAAATGAAAAAAGCCCGCGAAGAGCGTGTTGCGGCCCGTAAAGCGGTATTAAATGCTGAACAGGTGAAAAAATACGATGAAATCGTGGCAAAAAATGAAGCCAAACGCGCAGAGCAATCGCAAAAACGTCAGGAAATAGAAGCCGCTAAAGCCGCTTCCAAAGGCCAGCAAGCAGAAGAAAAGGCAGAAAATAAATCCGAAAAAGCAACCGAAAAAGCCGCTAAAAAATCGGACAAGGCAGATCAAAAAGTAGAAAAATCCTCCAATAAGGTAGTACCCAAAGAAGTGAAAGCGGCTAAAGCAGCAGCGGCTGTTGGCGGAGGCAAATAACCTATACAGGAAAATCTGTATGAGTTGCTGACATCAATCTATTGATTGTCAACTACTTAAAATTGCCCATAAATGCACCAAGAAGTGTGTTTATGGGCAATTTTTTTGGACGAATAAAAAAACTATAAACATCGCGTGGGGGTTACTTCAAAGAAGGGTGTCTCCGGTAGCAAATCAAGGTTTATCCCTTGTTTCTTGAGTTGATATCTTATGGTATTCACTATCCAGCAGGATAGCAAACCTAAATGTAGGTGCGCCAAAGTGTGTTCTATCCTGACTACATAACGGGGCTGTACACTACAACCGCAATTGCAAAAAAACTTGGCAGTCAGCGCTTCTTATATTGCCGTGCCTTCCACCATGCGCATTGCCGCACCCAAGGCCGATCCGGGCTTGTATTTACCCGTGGCCTTAAGCTTGACTTTCCCCTTTAATATTACGGTAGTGATGTAATTATACTGTAAAATTATCATTTGGCAACGTACTTTTTTCTCCCTCCCCCCAGTATTAAAATGCTGGTAGGGAGGATTGTGTCGGGAAGGCTGACTAATGGATGGTAGACTTTGTCTTTTGGTTTTGGCGTGGGTTAAAATCCATTTCGGTGTGTGTGAGATGCTCCTAACGCTGTCCCTCTCGTAATCAGTGGCCTAATCCCCAGTGTACCAATCTCTACTCTCCAGCGTACCAATCCCCAATCCCCACTATGTTAGGTGTTTTGAAAAGTCCGGCTAAGGCGGATTTTCATTGCGCCTTGTCCACCGGAAGCAGAAACAACACATTTACAAATTGATTTTGCCCGCCTGAGGCGGATTTTATTTTTGCTTGTCCTGAAATGCGCTACAAAATTTTTTGGTAGTAGGGTAGTGATTCCTGTATCTTTACAAAATGTTTGGCCAGATACATGACAGCCGCTTTTTCCCGACAAGGCTGTTCTTGTTTTTGCGGGCGTTAAACAAACCGCGTGAGTGTTTGTGTGCTGTGTACACGCTTGGAAAAGAGCGAAACCCTTACCCAAATCATTTACCGTATCCGTATGGAATTTGCTTGCAATTTGCAGCAAGAGGGTACCCCCAAAGCCCGTTGGCGCAAATTGAGCGACGGCGTGGTTGACATCAAAATACCAGTGAATAGGTAGTAAAATGTACCTCCCCAAACGAGATTACCCACGAGCATTTTAAGAAATCGGAAGAAGAAATAAAACTTCTCCGAAGTTTTCAGTAACTTGATGTTCTATGCGTTCATACAAAACCTTAAAAAAAGTATTGGTGCCGCGTTAAAAATCTAGAGGCAAGTACTCATTCCTAAAGGTTATAAAATGCCGCCCTCTTGCTCCTTGCGCTACGGGGCTCCAAGTATCGGCTGCTGCCCGTTGGGGATTTATGGGGTTCAAGGTAGGGGTTTTTCAACAAAAGGCAAGGCGGCGGGGCATTTTTGGCGAAATAATCAAAGAAAAATAGCGGTTTTTGAAATCGAAACTACCGGCTAAACCTTTACCTTTTTTTTTATTTCTTTTACATCAGGCAACTATTTGCAGGCAATCTGCACTTAGGGATTCATAAGTTTTGTTTAACTTTTTATGTCTTTCAAGCGTTTACCGTTTAACGAAACTAAAATCCGATAATTATTAATTTTTTTTAACAATGCGACTGAAAATCTTATATTTATTCCTGTTATTGTCATTCAACCAATTAAAAGCGTTGACGGTGGTGGACATTATTGTCAATTCACCCGACCACAACACCCTGGAAGCAGCCGTAATAGCGGCAGGTTTGGCCCCCACCTTGAGCGGTGCTGGCCCCTTCACGGTTTTCGCACCAACGGATGCGGCTTTCGCGGCTTTGCCTGCGGGTACGGTGCAGGCACTGTTGGCCGACCCAACGGGCCAATTGAGCAAAATCTTGTTGTACCACGCAGTAGCGGGCAAAGCACTTTCCGGCAGCCTGTCCAATGGCCAGATCATTACCACGATTAATGGCAAGAAAGTGACCGTTACCATCAATGCCGATGGTGTGTTCATCAACAATGCCAAAGTAACAGTGGCTGATATTGAAGCGGACAATGGGGTAGTACACGTGATTGATGCGGTATTGATTCCGCCAACGGTGACGGTGGTGGACATTATTGTCAATTCACCCGACCACAACACCCTGGAAGCAGCCGTAATAGCGGCAGGTTTGGCCCCCACCTTGAGCGGTGCTGGCCCTTTCACGGTTTTCGCACCAACGGATGCGGCTTTCGCGGCTTTGCCTGCGGGTACGGTGCAGGCACTGTTGGCCGACCCAACGGGCCAATTGAGCAAAATCTTACTCTACCACGCGGTAGCGGGTAAGGCACTTTCCGGCAGCCTGTCCAATGGCCAGATCATTACCACGATTAATGGCAAGAAAGTGACCGTTACCATCAATGCCGATGGTGTGTTCATCAACAATGCCAAGGTAACAGTGGCTGATATTGAAGCGGACAATGGGGTAGTACACGTGATTGATGCGGTATTGATTCCGCCAACGGTGACGGTGGTGGACATTATTGTCAATTCACCCGACCACAACACCCTGGAAGCAGCCGTAAT
>Ga0209181_10000676_pt1 | contig 62974 bp, 48 predicted proteins | sample MAT05_FD_187208 | JGI IMG/M metagenome (GOLD analysis project Ga0209181, IMG submission 187208) | Freshwater microbial communities from Lake Fryxell liftoff mats and glacier meltwater in Antarctica - MAT-05 (SPAdes) (version 2) | ecosystem: Environmental > Aquatic > Freshwater > Ice > Liftoff...
CCCGCTCAAGCGCCCACACAAGACACTCCGAATCACTTTTTAAAGAACTGTTCCGCTTCCCGCCTCACCAGCATCTCGCCGGGTGAGCCAACCATCATATCTCAGAAATAATTGCTGTCAACACCTTGTTGAAACTTTCTTTCTGACTTGCCGCTTCGCTGGATTCACTTAGCTGTCGCCTCTCGCCACAACGCCGGCTTGAGGGTGGCGGACACTACCGTCGCTGGCTTGAGCTTCGGCTCTAGAGTTGAAGCCTGGAATCGCGGACCCACCTGATGTGCATCCTTCCAACATGAGTTCCCCTTCGTCCATGTCGCAGATCCGCATACGTGGAGCCCGCACGCACAATTTGAAGAACATCTCACTCGATCTCCCGCGTGACCAGTTGATCGTGATCACGGGTCTCTCGGGATCAGGTAAGAGTTCGCTCGCTTTCGACACAATCTATGCGGAGGGGCAGCGCCGCTATGTGGAGTCATTGAGCTCATATGCGCGGCAATTTCTCTCCATGATGGAGAAGCCGGATGTCGACACGATCGAGGGCCTGTCACCCGCCATTTCGATTGAGCAGAAGTCCACGTCGCACAATCCGCGATCAACAGTAGGGACAGTGACTGAGATCTACGACTACTTACGCCTGTTGTATGCGCGCGTGGGCACGCCGCATTGTCCCGATCACGGCATCGCGTTGGCTGCACAGACGGTGAGCCAGATGGTTGATTCCGCACTGGCACTGCCAGATAGCAGTCGCTACATGTTGCTGGCGCCGGTGGTTCGCGAGCGCAAGGGCGAGCACCTTCAAGTATTTGAGCAGTTGCGTGCGCAAGGCTTCGTGCGTGTGCGCGTTGATGGTGTGACCCACGAAATTGATGCGGTGCCGAAGCTGGCGCCACGCAGCAAGCACAGTATTGAAGCGGTAGTTGATCGCTTCCGCCCACGCGAGGACCTGAAGCAACGAATGTCAGAGTCGTTCGAGACTGCGCTTAGACTGGGCGATGGCTTGGCGATCCTTGTTGACATGGACGCGGTGAAACCCGTTGATAGCTTGCTGTCGGCTAAGTTTGCGTGCCCAGTTTGCGATTACAGTCTTCAGGATCTTGAGCCGCGACTGTTCTCATTCAATTCGCCTGTCGGTGCATGCCCAAGTTGCGATGGGCTCGGGGTTACGCAATTTTTTGATCCAGATCGGGTTGTATCAGATCCGGACAAGGCGCTTTCCTCTGGGGCAATTCGCGGCTGGGATCGGCGTAACCCTTACTATTTCCAGTTGTTGCAGGCATTGGCTAAGCACTATCGCTTCGACGTCGATGCCAGTTGGCGGCAGTTACCCGGAACCCTTCGCGAGGCATTGCTATTCGGCAGCCAGGGGGAGCTGATCGAGTTTCGATACTTCGGCGAGGGCGCGAAGGGCATCGTACGCCGTCATGCTTTCGAAGGCATCGTGACCAATTTGGAGCGGCGCTATCGCGAGACCGAATCGGCCGCGGTGCGCGAAGAGCTGGCGAAGTACATCAGCCATCGCCCCTGTCCCGAATGCGCGGGTGCGCGTCTGAATCGTTCTGCGCGCAGCGTGCGTGTGGCAGATCGCGCCATTCATCAATGTTCGGCGATGCCGGTTGCGGTCGCGCTGTCGACGTTTGACGAGCTCACCTTACCCGGCTGGCGCGGTGAGATCGCCACGAAGATTTTGAAGGAGATTCGCGAGCGCTTGCGTTTTTTGGCGGATGTAGGGCTCGAATACTTGACGCTCGAGCGCTCGGCCGAGAGCCTGTCCGGCGGTGAGGCGCAACGTATCCGACTGGCCAGTCAGATCGGCGCCGGTCTTGTGGGCGTGATGTATGTGTTGGACGAGCCGTCTATCGGGCTGCATCAACGTGACAACGAGCGCCTACTCGGCACCTTGCGTCGATTACGCGATCTCGGCAATACGGTAATCGTGGTTGAGCATGATGAGGATGCCATTCGCACTGCGGATCATTTGATCGATATCGGCCCCATGGCCGGCGTGCATGGCGGCCGCGTGGTAGCGCAGGGAACAATCGACGACATCATGGCAGCGCCTGAGTCGATCACCGGCCAATACATGAGCGGTGCGCGCAGCATTAAGCGTCGGGTCCCGATTCGCAAGCCTGATCCCAAGCGCTGGCTGAAGCTATTAGGCGCAAGCGGCAACAACTTAAAGGATGTGGATCTGGCCATACCAGCCGGTTGCTTTGTGTGTATTACGGGTGTGTCCGGATCGGGCAAGTCGACCTTGATCAACGACACCTTGTACCAAATTGCGGCAACGCAACTTAATGGAGCTTCGGGGCATCCGGCGGCACATCGTGACGTGCAAGGGCTGCAGTTGTTCGACAAGGTTGTCGATATCGATCAAAGCCCTATCGGCCGCACGCCGAGATCGAACCCGGCGACTTACACCGGATTGTTCACGCCGATACGAGAATTGTATTCGCAAGTTCCGGAGTCACGCTCGCGCGGTTACCAACCGGGGCGCTTTAGCTTCAATGTCAAGGGCGGGCGTTGTGAGGCCTGTCAGGGCGATGGCCTGATCAAGGTGGAGATGCACTTTTTACCGGATGTTTATGTGCCGTGCGATGTGTGCGCTGGCAAACGCTACAACCGCGAGACTTTGGAAATTCGCTACAAAGGGCATTCGATTTCGGATGTGTTGGCAATGACGGTCGAAGACGCGCTGAGTCTGTTTCAGCCAGTGCCGGCGCTCGCGCGCAAGCTGCAAACCTTGATGGACGTGGGTCTCTCGTACATCACTCTAGGTCAATCGGCGACGACGCTGTCGGGTGGCGAAGCGCAACGCGTGAAGCTGGCAAGCGAGTTGAGTCGACGCGATACCGGCAATACGCTGTACATTTTGGATGAACCGACCACCGGGCTGCATTTCCACGACATCGAGCAATTGTTGGGGGTGCTGCATCAGTTGGTCGAGCGCGGAAACACCGTGGTGGTGATCGAGCACAACCTTGATGTGATCAAGACCGCGGACTGGCTGGTTGACCTTGGGCCAGAGGGTGGCGATGGCGGCGGCGAGATTATCGCGCAGGGTCCACCCGACTTGGTCGCAAGGAACCCGCGTTCGCACACGGGACGGTTTTTGACGGAGGCGTTGAAGCGTCATTGAGTCACGAGAATCATTCCAGGCTCACGGCCTGGAATGGATCTAACGCTTAGCGCCCCGTCCCTGCACCAATCCCAGCTCAAGCGCCTTCAGCACGGCACGCGTGCGGTCACGTACGCCGAGCTTAGACAATATATTGGAGACGTGGTTTTTGACGGTTCCTTCGGCGACGTCCAAAGACCGTGCGATTTCCTTATTGGAATAGCCGCCAGACATCAGACGCAGGATTTCGGTTTCGCGTTCGGTCAGCGGATCGGGTTCATCTAAGCTGGCGAACTTATTTTCCAGGTGACTGACGCCGCGCAGCAAGCGATCGGTCAATCCCGGCTGTACCAATGAGCCGCCGTCGGCCACGACTTTGATCGCATTGACCAATTGATCCAGTGAGACATCCTTCAACAGGAAGCCACGCGCGCCTGCGCGTAGACCATTCAGTACGAGCTGGTCTTCGTCGAAGGTGGTCAGAATGATGGTCGGCGGCAATTCGTTGATGCGCGAGAGATGTTCGAGCACTTCCAAACCCGATTTGCCAGGCATGCGCAGATCGAGTAGCACGACGTCGGGCCGAACTCTCGGAATTTCGCTGATGGCCTCATCGCCGTCGCGCGCCTCGCCGATCACTTGAACCGAGTCTGAGAGCTCAAGCAAGCTGCGCACACCTTGGCGTACCAGGGTTTGGTCATCGACCAAGAAAACACGAATCATGACTTGCTCTCCAAGGGTAGTCGCGCCAGCACTACAAATCCGAATCCTGGTCGCGTTTCGACGTCCAATGATCCTCCGAAAATCTCCAGCCTTTCACGCATTCCGGTCAATCCGTTGCCGGCTTTGACTTTTTCTGCGCCACGGCCGTCGTCGCGTGCCACTAATTCCACGCTGTTGCCATCGGTGGAGAATTCCAACCAAAGATTGCGCGCGCGCGCGTGGCGCATCGCATTGGTCAGAATCTCTTGCGTCAGACGCACCAACACCTGCGCGCGGCGCGCATCGGCAATACCGAAGGGATCGGGCAACTTCAAATGGACCGCCGGCGCTGGCGCTGACGCAACCAGCTCACGCAAGGTCCGATCGAGATCGACTGTATCGCTTCCGCGCAGCGCGCTGACGACTTGGCGTACATCCGCCAACAACAGCTTGCTCACCGACTGAGCCTGTTTTACGTGATCGAGTGCCTTCCCGGTGACCAAGTGCGTCGCGACTTCCAAATTCAAGCTGAGCGCGGTTAGATGGTGCCCGACCACATCGTGCAGCTCGCGTGAGATACGCAGGCGTTCGCCCGCTCGCTCACCCTCAGCCAGTAAGAGCTGCGTGGCGCGTAATTCCGAGTTGACCACGCGCAATTCTTCGCGTGCCTCAGTCTGGCGTCGCGCAACGAAAGACGTAATGAAGGTGAGTGTGGCCAAGCTTAAGTACAGCCCGACTTGCAGCATCGATTCGAGTACGCCAAATCCGGGCCGCGAGACGAAGATCGGAAACATGCCGAGGTTCTGCACCAGCAACCAGCCCACCCCCTCACCCAAAGGAAGCACCCAGGGCAACAAACTGGCGCTGACCATCAGCAAGATGGCGCCAATACCCGAACCAGTCACGTGGCCGACGGTGAGTGCCGTGACGGTCATCGTCATTAGGCAGCCAATGAATACGATTCGTCGGTTCGCACCATCAATCTCGCGCGTCAACCACCAGTAACTGCCACCGAACAACAGGTAGGCAAAGACGACGCCACCAATGCGCCACTCGCTGTCTGGCTGCACGAGACGCGGGATGAAGGGCAAGGAGATGCCGACGCAGGCCCAGGTAAAGAGACCGGCATATCGCAACAGCTCGCTTTGACTCAGCGTCCTCAAGAAGCGCATTGACGGAAGGTGGCCAGTCCAGGGAAGAGTCGCGGTTCGGCGCGTGGTAGTTTGCGCCGCTTTCCCGCATTTACAGCCTAACTGTCAATGCACGCCGTCGGAAAGTCCATTAGTCACGCTCGATTCGTACGGGAGCCCCGCCCGCTGCCGCAAAAATGAACCTATCGCATTGATCTATATGTGTATTAACCATTTACGGCGGAAGACACCGCTCTGCGGAGCCGCTTGGCGGTCGCCCCTGTTGGTGTGAGCGTGCATAATCGCGGCCTCGACCGCATCGTCGGTACGAGCCCCTTTTTTCAGCCGAGAACGACCGCCGCGATGTCATTGGTCATGCGCGATATCGACGCCGACGAATTGGACGCCGCTCTGGCGCTGAACAATTCGGCTGGGCCGGGAATCATCCCAATCGACCACGCGCGCATGCGCGAGTTGTTCGATGTGGCACGCTATTTCCGAGTGGCGCTATTCAACGGCGAAATTGCGGGTTTTCAAATCGGGCTGACGCCTGAAGCCCGCTATGACAGCCCCAACTTCCTGTGGTTTCGCGAGCATTACGCAGACTTTTTGTACATCGATCGCATCGTGATCGACTCGCGCTTTCGACGCCACGGCATCGGCCGCGTGTTCTATGCCGATGTGTTGAGCTTTGCGGAAGTGCGCTATCCCTTGCTTACGTGTGAGGTGTTTATCGAGCCGCGTGATGATGTGTCATTGGTCTTCTTTGGCACCAATGGATTTCAAGAAGTGGGCCAGCAGATTTTAGACAATGGCCGCCGTGTGAGTTTGATGATTAAAGAGATGAAGGCCTTCCCTTTCGTTCAGGCAACCTATCGCGGTCCCGATGGCATCCGCTTGCCCACACATTTGGACACTGATCGCTTGAGCGAGCCTGCGGTGGCGCAGGGTCGCGCCTGATGGCCGGCACAGATAGCCGGTCCGGCGTAAGCGACAGCGCAGTTTTCGAGCTGCGGTCGGGACAATTTTCGCTGATGTTGCTGACCATACGGCGTTTGGCCGTCAACGAATTGCAATCGGCGATTGCAGACCATGTGGCCAGCGCGCCCGCCTTGTTGCAGGGCGCGGCGGTGGTTCTAGACTTAGGCCAACTCGATGCGCTGCCCAACTTCGCCCGCCTTGGCGATTTAATTGCCCGAATTCAATCTGCTGGGTTGCGCGTGCTCGCCCTCGCCGAAACCGATGGTATCGATGTACTCGCGCACTCGGTGGGCTTACCCACATTGGGCGTTGATCGCAAACGCACGCGTCGCGAGACTGCGCGTGAATCCGCTATTGCACCAACGCCGGCGCCGGTTGCGGCCCAGCAAGCGCTCGATATTCCGGTGCCGCTGGATACGCAGCCGCGCAGCACACCAGCGTCTGACGTTCCGCTTGCCCAAGGACCGTTGGTTCTGCCCGGGCCTATTCGTTCGGGCCAGCAAATCTACGCGCGTGGACGTGATCTGATTATTACCGGTGCGGTCAGCGCAGGGGCTGAAGTGGCGGCGGATGGCTGCGTGCATGTGTATGGCCGTTTGTCCGGCAAGGCGCTCGCTGGTGCCTCGGGTGATTTGCGTGCTCGAGTCTATTGCTTGAGCTTCGGGGCAGAACTCGTGTCGATCGCGGGTAATTTCAAAGTGTTTGAAGCAGCTTCACGCGAGGTCGCGGGGAAGGCGGTCGAGATTTTTCTCGATGACGGCCGTCTCGACATTCGTCCTTTGCAGGTCTGAACAATCAAGGAGTTTCTGTGGGCGAGATTATCGTTGTGACATCTGGTAAAGGTGGGGTCGGGAAGACCACCACCAGCGCCAGTCTCGCTTGCGGGTTTGCCGCCAAGGGAAAGAGGACCGCGGTCGTCGATTTCGACATCGGCTTGCGTAATCTTGACCTGATCATGGGCTGCGAGCGCCGCGTCGTTTACGACTTCGTAAACGTGGTCAATGGCGATTGCTCCCTCAAACAGGCACTGATCCGCGACAAGCGTTTCGACAACCTGTTTGTTCTGGCTGCCTCGCAGACCAAAGACAAAGACGCGCTCACGCAAGAGGGCGTCGAGGGCGTCATCGATCAGTTGCGCGCGGAATTCGACATCGTCATTTGCGATTCGCCGGCCGGCATCGAACGCGGCGCCTTCTATGCGATGTATTTCGCGGATCGCGCGGTGGTCGTAGTCAACCCGGAAGTGTCGTCCGTGCGCGATTCCGATCGCGTGCTCGGCATCATGTCGAGCAAGTCGCGACGCGCTGAAAAGGGTCAGACGCCAGTCAAGGAACATTTGCTACTCACGCGATATTCGCCTGACCGCGTCGAAAAGGGCGACATGATGAGCGTCGCCGACGTCGAGGAAATCCTCGGCGTGAAGGTTATCGGCGTGATCCCGGAAGCACCCGAGGTGTTGTCGGCTTCCAACTCCGGCGTGCCAGTGATTCTTGATGAAGCGGCCGACGCCGGCCAAGCCTATACAGATGCGGTCGCGCGACTGCTGGGTCAAGAACGACCGATGCGCTTTGTCGAACCCAAGCGCAAGAATTTCTTCCAACGGATGTTCGGGGGATAGTCATGGGATTGTTCGATCTTTTTAAGACGCGCCAAAAAAACACGGCAAAGACTGCGAAAGAACGCCTGTTGATCATTGTCGCGCAGGAGCGCGGCGCCACGTCTGCCCCGGATTACCTGCCCTTGCTGAAACGCGAGTTACTGGCGGTCATCCGCAAATATGTGAACGTGGATCCAGATGCAGTCAACGTGCACATTGAACGCGATGGCGATCAAGATGTGCTTGAGTTGTCGGTGACGCTACCTGACAAGGAATGAGCGGCGCGACTCGTCGCCCATTCGCGGAGCGCCTATGTCTGCGCCAACGTGTGTTACCGGCGATGTCTTGCGCGTGGCGCAAATCGAAATAGCGGTCATTGAGCGCCTTCTGGCGCGTTTTGGTATGACGCTTGTGATGGTTGACGACGGTGCTGAAATCCCGGGCAGTTATTGGGGCGACTGCGAGGCCGGTTTGATTGACGAGCGTCTATACGCACGTTGGGATACGCCTCTACATTCAGTTCTGCATGAGTGCAGTCACTGGATCACCTGTACACCCGAGCGCCGCGCGCAGGTCCACACGGATGCGGCAGATTGCGAGATTGAGGAAACCGCCACGTGCTGGTTGCAGATCGTGCTGGCGGACGAAATTCCAGGCTTCGGGCGCGCACGTGCGCTGCTCGATATGGATTCCTGGGGATACAGTTTTCGGCTCGGTAGCGCCACGGCGTGGTTCGCAGAAGATTCGGAGGACGCCGTTAAATGGCTGCGCATGCAGAGCTTGATTGACGGCGACGGCCGATGTTCGTTTCGAGTGCGCGGCACGCGCTGACCCGGTTTAGCGTGTGGCGTTCGAACCCTCGGACAGTCACCATCGCACGACGAAACGCTCGCTAGACTGATTCACAATCAAGTTCCGGAGAACAGCATGGCGTTTGCAACCGCAAGGCAAGGTCGTCGCGGTGGATTTCGCCTGCTTCCTATTTTGTTATTCGGCGGCTATTTCGTCTGGTACTGGTTCTCGCACCAATCCGAAGTTCCGATGACCGGTCGCACGCAACTGGTGGATATCTCACGCGAGCAAGAGGAGGCGCTGGGCCTCGAAGCCTATCAAGAAGTCTTAGCAAGCGAGCGCGTGGTGACGTCGGGCGAGTTGCCAGCACAGGTCAAAGATACTGCCAAACGCCTGATTGACGCGGTGCATAAACTGGATGCCAAAGCTGATCCAGGATTTACCTGGGAAGCCAATGTCATCGAGTCTGAGCAGGCCAATGCGTTTGCGCTTCCAGGCGGCAAGATCGCCGTGTACACGGGCATTTTGCCCATTGTTGCGAATGCAGACGGCTTGGCCGCGGTGATGGGGCATGAGATCGCGCATGCGATCGCGCGTCACGGTGCCGAGCGTATGGCCTATCAGAAGCTCGTGCAGATGGGCTCGATGGCAGCCGGCATGTCGATTTCGGACATGGATGTGAGCACTCAGCGTATGGTCATGGCCGCATTGGGCGCCGGTGCGAATTTCGGCGTGCTGATGCCGTTTTCGCGCGATCACGAATCCGAGGCCGATCGCCTGGGATTACTGTTCAGCGCTGCCGCCTGCTACGACCCGCGCGAAGCGCCGCGGCTTTGGGAACGCATGGCGGCTGCAAGCAAAGCCTCGCCGCCAGAATTCGCCTCGACGCATCCGAGCCACGGGACACGCATTCGACAACTCAACGAGTGGATGCCAGAGGCGCTAGCAGTGCGTGCGAAACACTGCGGCGCACTGCCGGCAGAGCGCGTGGAGTAACGCTGCTTGGTTGATGCGCGATCCTTTGCATTCTCCGTTCGGTGCTGCACACGGTCGCTGAGGCGTGAGGTCGCGGGGTGATCGGTGCGCATTGCATTCATCGTTGACGCGTCATCGCCAGCGCCGCGAAGCAAATAAGTGTTCTGACCTGGCTTGGCGCTACTGCTGTGCCGACAACGCCGATAACGAGGCCTGAAGCATGGATCGCAGGACCGGAATGGTGGTTGCAGCCAGCGACTCGTCGTAATCGAAGGGCGCGCCTTCGCGCATGTAGTTCGATTGCGCCAATTCCATTTGGATGGCGCTGACGCCCGTGTGTGGTTGGCCGTATTGGCGCGTGATGAATCCGCCTTTGAAGCGCCCATTGATCGCGAATCTGGCCCCACTGCGACGTAGCATGTCGGCAACAGCAGCGGCAATATCCGGCGCGCAACTGCGTTCGTCGGCGGTTCCGAGGTTGTAGTCGGGTAAGCGTCCCTCAAAAAACATGGGGCAGGTGCCGACGATTGAATGACCTTCCCACAACAACACTCGATCGAAGCGCTCGCGCAAATGGCTCAAGGTGCTCGCCAGTGCGCTGTGATAGGGACGCCAGTAGCGATCAACTCGCTCGGAGATTTCCGCAGTACTCGGCGCTTGCTCGTCTCGATAAATCGCTTCACGCATGAAGGTTAGGAGCGGACATAAACCGGTTTCCGATTGTCCGGGATACAAAGCTGCTCCATCGGGCGGACGGTTCAAGTCCACCACATAGCGTGACCAGCGCGGGCGCAGAATTGATGCGCCCATTGCACGCGCGAAATCGTACAGCCGTCCAACGTGCCAATCGGTGTCGGGCACCGTCTGTGCCGACGCCGTCATGCGCTCGTGCAGATCGGACGGGAGTTCACTGCCATCGTGCGGTAGGCTGATCAGCAACGGCCCGCTACCGGGCCACAGCCGATAGTGCTCGTCCTCACGCCAAGGGCTGTGCCAGTCTTGCTCGTGCATTAAAATCGACTCGGCGAATAGGGTTTCGGGTCGAATGCGGGCGTGCGCCCGACAATCAAGTCAGTCAACAGCTCTCCCGTACTGGTGGACATACTCATGCCCAGCATGCCGTGTCCGGTCGCCAACCATAGATTCCGTAAGCCAGGCGCGGCACCGATGATCGGCACGTCGTCGATGCACATGGGGCGCCATCCGTACCATTCTTCCAGTCGCGTCGAGCCGAGTGGCTCGACCAAATATTCGGCTGCGCCGCGGAGCATTGCCTCGACGCGCAGTCGATTGAGGCTGGTGTCGTAACCGGAGAATTCCATTGTGCTGCCAACTCGGAAGGTGTCTTGCCACGGCGTAATCGCGACACCGCGTTCACGACAAACGATGGGCACGAGCGGCGCACGGCGCGGCGGGGTCGATGTCACCGAATAGCCTTTCCCAGGTTGCACCGGTATCCGCAACTGCAAGGATTTAGCCATCAACGGCGACCACGCGCCCAACGCCAGGATGACTTGCTCACCCTTAAATTGGCCGGCTGACGTTTGCACTGCGGTCAAACGATCACGCTCACGAATGAATCCTTCGATACGCGCCCCGCCCTCAAAGCCCACGCCAAGTGCACGTACAACCCGCGTCAATTCGGCCACATAGAGGTCGGGACGCAACTGCGCATCGCCTGGCGTATCAAAGCCACCGACCACCTCGGGCCGCAATGCGGGCTCGCGCGCCTGCAATCTGGCAGCGTCGAGTGTGTGCACCTCGATTCCAACCGCGTTCAACGCCGCCGGCCACCACGCGAACGCATCCAGCTCAGCTAAGTCTCGGAAAACCGTCAAATGCCCACGCGCTTCAAATTCGCAAACGATTTGCTCGCGCTCGATCAATTGCTGCATGGAGGCGCGTGACTGTTGCAAAATCGTCGCCTTGGCGCGCAGGCCGTGGTCAAAGTCACGCGCGTTACAATGGCGTGCGAAGCCCCAAAGCCAGCGCCATAGCGCCGGATCCAGGCGCGGGCGAATGTAAAAGGGAGCTTCGGCTTGCAACATGTAGCCGAGCGCTTTTTGCACCATGCCAGGTTTCGCGAGTGGCGGCGCGTGGCTGGGTGTGATGGTGCCGCAGTTGCCGTGCGAACTGCCGCAACCCGGCGTACCTTGGTCCAAAATTGTCACTTCCCGGCCAGCGCGCGCCAAAAAATACGCACACGAGAGCCCGATGACACCGGCGCCCAGAATCAGAACATCGCAGCGTTTGCTCATATCGGGAGTCTAAGCGCAGAGACGCGCTTGAATTTATGTGCTTGCAGCTTGGATTCCGCACCACCGGGGCGGGTTATGCAGTTGTCGCCGATCACCCCTCGCCTCACGGCCAGTAAATTGTGATCAAGTTGGCATTCTTCCTGCATTTGCCACCGCAAGCCCATCCCCCACGGGTTCAAGGCAAAGGATGACGATGCGATCAACCTCCCAGCAACTCGCATTTGCGCTGCGCGCCCCCGCATCGGGCCCGCTTGCTGCTGTCCTTTGTGCACTCGCCGATCTGTTTGAAGATCCGAACTTCAATCAGGCGCATAGAGATCTCTTGTGCGATGTGCTGGTTCAAGGCGAAATTCCCCAATCGCTAGCAGATGCCGCCTCCGCCCGTTTGATGAGCTTCGCCAGTTCGCTCGAAGATCTGCATTCGCAGATTCACAGCGACGACGCACGCGGCTTCTTCGACATCCCCATCGAGGAAGTTCCGCGGCTGCGTTGCGTGGTTTGAAGACCAGCCGCCACGATCTACGGAGCGCGGCGGCCGCAACCGAAACCCTCAGTGGTGATGACCACCATCACCGTGCACGTGGCCATGACTGATCTCTTCGTCACTGGCGTCACGGATTTCCACCATCTCGATGTCAAAGATCAAATCTTTGCCAGCCATCGGATGGTTTAGATCGACATCCACCACGGTCTGCCCCACCTTCAAAATGGTCACGGCACGCGGCCCTTGCTGGGTTTGCAGCACGATGCGCTGTCCCGGCTGCGGATTGCGCTCAGTCACATACTTCTTGGGCACGCGCTGAATCAATTTGTCGTTGCGCGCGCCATAGGCTTCATCGGCTGCGACATTGACGTCGAAGCGGTCACCCACCGCGCGGCCGTGTAGCGCGCGCTCCAAGCCCGGGATAATGCTGCCGGATCCCAACAAAATGGTCAGCGGCTCGCCGCCTTCACGTGAGTTTTCAATCGGGGCTTGGCCCACTTCAGCCACGGAATAATGGAATCGGATCACCTGCTGAGACTCGCTCACCGCACGCTCCAATCGAATTGAAAAATAGGGCCGAATAGCCTAGCGGATTGACGTGAACGGAATTGTCGACATTGCTGACGCGTGTGGTGGGGCGCGCTTCGGCATGTTCGATAACGCGAGCACGCGTGCGCAGGCGCACAAGATTTCCCAAGCCAATCCGGCACGAACCCTTTAATGTCAACCACTTAGCGATTGGCACATAGATTGCTGAGTGCACGTTAATTCTGGGTGGAGTGCAGCATGGCCGGGTGGATTGACGATTTGTTGGCCGCCGCTCGCGCGCTGCGGCGCTACCCCGGATTTTCGCTGAGTGCCATCCTGGCGATTGGCTTGGGCATTGGCGGCGTCAGCGCGGTATTCGGCCTGCTCGACGCGGTGTTATTGCAGCCGCTGCCAATTGCGCACGCCGAGCGCCTCGTGGCCGTGACGCGCATCGATTCGCGCGAGGCCAGTATTGGCTTACCCGACGCCGTGGCCATACGCCCTCAGTTGCGTCAATTCGACGCTTTCTCAGCGGTGCTGCCTGATTTTGCCATTGACCGCGTGGACGACGAGGCGCCCGAGCGCGTGCGAACCTCCCTAGTCGAAGCCGACTATTTTCGCGCGGTGGAGGTTCACCCCATCCTTGGACGCGTTCTGATCGCGACAGATGATGTCGTCGGCGCGGCGCCCGTGGTGGTGCTTTCGGTGCGCTACTGGCGCAGCGCATTCGCCAGCGATCCGGCGGTGGTGGGTCGTGTCATGCAGCTCTCGGGCGTGGCGGCGACAATCGTCGGCGTAGTGCCGGACATCACCGACGTATTCGAGACAGGCGCGCAAATGTGGATGCCGATAGCGCCGTTTGCGCCGTGGGCGCCGGCCTCACGCGGCTCGAATAACTTCTCGGCGATAGCGCGCGTGAATTCGGCCTCGACCATCGCCGACGCCAACGCCGAGCTTCTGCAAATCAGCCGGCGCTTGGCAATCGAAGGCGGCAATCCCGACAAAGTCCTCGGCACCACGCCATGGTTGCAATATCTCACTGCCGATTTCCGCAGCGGTTTATGGTTGTTGTCGACTGCTGTGGCGCTGGTATTGCTACTCGCGACGGCCAATGTGGCTGCGCTGTTCGTGGTCCGATCCGCGCGCCGCCGACGTGAACTGGCCGCGCGCCAAGCGCTCGGCGCCAATACCGCACACCTGTTGCGACAATTACTCAGCGAAGGCTTGTGCCTGGGCTTGGCTGGCGGCGCGCTGGGATTGACGCTGGCATGGCTGGGTTTTGACGCGCTGCGCGCGCTGGCGGCCGAATCCTTGCCACGATTGGCTGAGGCGGAACTGAGTATGGCGGTCGTGGCTGTAGCGCTGATCTCCACTCTGATCAGCGTGTGCCTTTTCAGCTTGGCGCCGGCGCTGCAATGGCCAAAGCCGGGTGCAGCCGGGTTACGCGATCAACGCGCGACGGGATCGGGCCCAGAACGGCGCGCATTGGCACTGCTGGTCACTGTCGAAGTCACGCTGGCCACTGCCTTACTCGGTTCCGCGGCGCTGCTGACGCGTAGCTATACGCAGTTGATGGACGTGCCGCTGGGCATTCAGACCACCGCGGTGATAGCCGGCGAAGTGGTGCTACCGGAAGCCGGATACGCCAAGCTCGACAAACAATCCCGCAGCTTCGCCGCGATGGTCGAGGCGCTCGGTCAGAATCCGTCGGTAGTCGCCGCGGGTATGGTGGTGGGACCGCCGTTGAGCGCGGGCCAATCGATCAGTCACAGCTTGCTCGTTGAGGGTGTGCAATTCACGCAAGCGGACGATGCACAAGCGCGCTACCGGCCGTTCGTGGGGGATTATTTCTCGGCCGTTTCCTTGCCCATTCTGGCCGGACGCGCACCAACCAGCGCGGACGAACACGCAGGCGTGCGCACCGCGTGGGTGAATCGAAGTTTCGCCCGGCGCTATCTTTCCGGACGCGACCCCATCGGTAGTCGGGTGGCTTGGCAACCCGGCGAAGCCAGCGACGCCGAGACGCCGCAATGGATGACTGTCATGGGTGTGGTCGACGATGTGCGTTCCTCAGACCTACGCGATGCGGATCCACCGGTGGTGTACGCACCCTATTTGCAGCGCGAGGCCAATTGGATTCGCTTCGGCACTTTGATTGCCAAGATGAAATCCAAAGCTTCGGACGGACGCGGCGCGCTGACGGCGGCGGTCGCTGCCGGTGATGCGCAGATTCCGCTCGGCGAACTCGCCTGGTTGAGCGAGCGCGCCGATCGCGCGCTGGCCTCGGACCGCTTCAACTTGCAAATGGTCGGCAGCTTTGCACTGATCGCGCTATTACTGGGCTTGCAAGGTTTGTTCAGCGTGGTCGCTTTTGCGGTGGAGCAACGGCGCGCAGAAATGGGCTTGCGAATGGCCTTGGGGGCGAACCCGCGCGACGCGGTGTGGACGCTGATGCGCGACGGCTTGGCACGCTGCGCGATCGGTGCCGTGCTCGGCGCCGCGCTCACGATTGCGCTGAGTCGCTGGTTATCGAGTGTGCTTTACGGTGTCTCGCCCCACGACCCGCTTACCTTGACTGCGGCCGTGATCATGGTGCTCGCAGCGTCGTTCGTTGCCGTCTTACTACCTGCGCTGCGTACCTTGCGCATAGACCCCAAAGTCGCCATGAGAGCCGAGTGATTGATACGCGGGAAATATGATTTGGACAGCTAATTTCAGTCAGCGGACGATTTGCCAAGCCTATTCGCGACGCTTCGGCCCGAGCTTGCGCGTAAGCGTATTGCGTCCGCAACCGAGCCGACGCGCCGCCTGTTGGCGATCGCCCCCAGTGACTTTCAGCGCTTCGTCGAATAACACTTGTTCTAGGCGCGCCTTGGCGGTCTCCAGAAGATCGGTCTGATCGGCGTCGAGTTGCTGACGCGCCCACTCGCTCAAGGGCTTGAGCCAGCGCAGGTCGCCGCTGATCGGTTCGGCCTGTCGAATTTCTTCTGGCAAATCGGCCGTGAGGATTTGCGATCCGGGTGCCATGAGCACTAGGCGTTGGCATAAATTACGCAACTCACGGACATTGCCCGGCCATGGATAACGCGACAGCGCGCGTGCGGCATCGACAGAGAGTTGTTTCGGTGGGAGACGCATTTCCCGCGCGGACTCGGCGAGAAAACGATCGGCCAGCCGCGAGACATCGGCTGCACGTTCGCGTAGCGGCGGCAAGTGGATACGTACCACATCGAGGCGGTGCAATAGATCCGCGCGAAACTCGCCGCGCTCGACCTTTGCGCGCAGATTCTGATGCGTTGCTGCGATGACGCGCACATCGGCACGGATCAACTCGCGACCGCCCACCCGATAGAACTCGCCTTCCGCTAACACACGCAGCAAGCGCGTCTGCAAGGCCAGCGGCATATCGCCAATCTCGTCGAGAAAGAGTGACCCGCGTTCGGACTGCTCAAAGCGTCCTTGATGCCGTCGCGTGGCCCCGGTGAAAGCGCCCTGCTCGTGACCAAATAGCTCGCTCTCCAGCAACTCCGGCGCAATCGCTGCGGTGTTCAATGCAATAAATGGCCCTTTGGCTCGCGGGCTGTGCCGATGTAAGGCCCGCGCGATCAGTTCTTTGCCGCTGCCGGTTTCACCCGTGATCAGCACGGACAGATCCGCACGAGACATCCGTCCGATACTGCGGAAGATCTCGCGCATGGCAGGCGTATCGCCGATCAAGCCCTCGTCAGACCAATCGGCGTCGGTGACCGGCACTTCGCGCGCGGTGGCGCGCTGCGCCATTTCGATCGCCTGATCGATATCAAAGGGCTTCGGTAGATAGTCAAAGGCACCACGATGGAAGGCCGCCACTGTGCTCGGCAAATCGGTGTAAGCGCTCATCACCACCACCGGCACATTCGCGGCGCGTTCCCCCAGCTTCTCCAGAAATGCCATGCCATCCATACCCGGCATACGCACATCGGTGAACACCAGTTCCGGCCGACGCGCCATCAGCGCGCGCAATGCGGGCTCTGCAGCATCGAAGCTTTCAACCGCAAATCCGGCTCCGCTGAGCGCCTTTTCTAAGACGAACCGAATCGAACGGTCGTCGTCGACCAGCCAGACCAACCTGTGTTCCACCGGCGGCGATGAGGCACTCATGGCGTCAATGGAATCAACAGGCTAAAAACCGTGGCGCCGGGGCGCGAGACATAGGCTAGCGTGCCACCATGCTCGCGAGCGATCGCGAGGGCGACTGGCAGGCCAAGACCGGTGCCTTCGTCGCGTCCTGTGACAAAGGGTAGAAATAAACTCTCGCGCAATGTGTCGGGCACGCCGCAGCCGTCATCGCTGACATCCAGCCGCAAGGCCAAGCGGCAGACACGCTCACCAATACGCGCGTGGCGCTCGGCGCGCGTCCGCAGCCGAACATTCCGCGCGCCCGATTGCAGTGCGTTGCGCGCCAGATTCAGCATGGCTTGCATGAGCCGGTCCGGGTGACCGTCTACGTCGGGCAAGCTCGGATCATAGTCGCGCTGCACGCTGACGCGGCCACCCCCTTCGGCATCAATCAACATGCGCACACGTTCAATCACTTCGTGAACATTGAAACGCTGACCGGCGCTGGCGACTTCCGGCGGCTGCAGCAAGCGATCCACCAGACGGCGAATGCGGTCGGTTTCAGCGCGAATGACTTGCGTGTATTCGCGCAAGCTAGGGTTCGATAACTCGCGTTCCAACAACTGTGCCGCGCCGTGCAAACCCGCCAGCGGATTCTTGATTTCGTGAGCCAGCGCGCGCGCCATCTGGTGCGCGGCGGGCTCTGGCGTGGAAATCACACCTTCGCCCAAGTCCTGATCGTGTTCGGACAAAGGATGGAATTCGAGCAGTACGCCGTGGACAGCGCGCCAGTGGAATGGCGACAGGGACAGGTCGAAACGCCGGGGATGATCGCGTTTGAGTTCGAGCAGCACGCGGCGCGCAATGATGCGCTCGCGCTGTTCGGCTACCCGCCGCACCAATTCTGCCAACGAATGTTCGCCGTAAGCCACGCGCTCGATGGAGCTGCCAATCAGTCGCCGCTCACACTGCAGCTCGGCCAACGCGGCGTTCGCGTAGATGACGCTTAGCTCGTCGTTGACGACGGCTAACGGACCGCTGAGCTGGTCCAGCAGCGCATTCGCTTCAGCGAATACGCTGCGTTGATCCGAAACAGGCGTATTGGACATAGGGTTGCGCTCGCTCACCGCTGTCGCCGACGCCGCATATCGCGACTCCGATTCCACGCCTGCAATCGCGTCGTCGAGGCGCGTGCGGGATTGCCGCACGGCACGTTCCAATCGGACCGCTAACGTCACCATCCGGGCGGCGTCAGATCGAGTAGTACTGCTGAATCTCGATCGGATGCGTGTGCATGCGCAGCGCAGTCACTTCACGCATCTTCAGCTCGATATAGCCGTCGATGAAGTCATCGCTCATCACGCCACCGGCCTTGAGGAACTCCCGATCAGCGTCCAGCGATTCCAGCGCCTGATCGAGTGAATGGCACACCGTCGGGATCAGCTTCTCTTCTTCCGGCGGCAGATCGTACAGATCCTTATCCGACGGCGCGCCCGGATCGAGTTTATTCTTGATGCCGTCCAGCCCCGCCATCATCAGCGCCGTGAATGTGAGATAGCCCGAATTAATGGCATCTGGGAAACGCACTTCAATTCGACGGCCCTTCGGGTTGCTGACCCACGGAATACGGCAAGAGGCGGAGCGATTGCGCGCCGAGTAAGCGAGCAGCACCGGTGCTTCGAAACCCGGCACCAGACGCTTGTAGCTATTGGTTCCGGAATTGGCAAAGGCATTGATCGCGCGCGCATGCTTGAACACGCCGGCGATGTAATGCAGCGCCATCTTCGATAAGCCGCCGTATTCATTGCCGCTGAAGAGATTCTTGCCGCCCTTAGCAATGGACTGGTGCACGTGCATGCCGCTGCCATTGTCGCCAACAATAGGCTTGGGCATGAAGGTCGCCGTCTGGCCGTGCTGATGCGCCGTGTTCTTGACCACGTACTTCAGGGTCAGCAACTCGTCAGCTTTCTTCACCAGGGTATTGAAGCGTGTACCGATCTCACACTGTCCGGCGGTGGCGACTTCGTGGTGATGCACTTCGACCGGAATGCCCAACGCTTCAAGCGTCAAGCACATTGCCGAGCGAATGTCTTGCAAGGAATCGACCGGGCTGGTCGGGAAGTAACCACCCTTGATGCCCGGACGATGGCCGGTGTTTCCGTGCTCGTACTTTTTGCCGGAATTCCACGCGGCTTCCTCTGAATCGATCTCGTAAAAACTGCCCTTCATCTGCACATCGCAACGCACACTGTCGAAAATGAAGAACTCGGGTTCCGGCCCAAAGAACGCAGTGTCACCAATGCCACTGGCCTTCAGATAAGCCTCCGCACGACGCGCAATACCGCGCGGGCACCGCGAGTACGGCTGCATAGTTGAGGGTTCAAGCACATCGCAGCGCAGCACCAGGGTCGATTCTTCGGAGAATGGATCCAGGAACAGGGTGCTGGCATCGGGCAGCAACACCATGTCGGACTCATTGATGCCTTTCCAACCGGCAATCGAAGAACCGTCAAACATACGGCCGTCCTCGAAATCGGCATCCACTAGCGTGCTGGCGGGGATCGACAAGTGGTGTTCGCGACCAGACATATCGGCGAAACGCAAATCGGCGAATTTGACGCCATTGTCCTTGATGAGTTTTTTGACCTTGTCGAGGGACATCCGAGAAGCTCCTTAGAAACGGTGGAGGAATGTGGATTGGTCGCAAAGATGCGAAAATCCCTCAGCAAACGTTGTGCCATGCACAAATGCCTTGCAAATCAATGCGCCTACATCCCAGCACGAGGACCAATAAAGTGCACGCCGATACCATCATGCACCTTTTCGGTTCACGCTTTGGCATGAGGTGCCCCTTCCACGGCTCAGCAAGGTGCACACGATGACGGCAGGCCTGCCGATTGCGGAGGCTTGGTGCATACGTCTGCGCGCGGGAATTGATTCGCTTGGCGTTCATGTGGATGACGCAGCGCAGCAACGTCTGCTCGCATTCTTGGCCTTGCTGGTGCAGTGGAATGCGGCCTACAACCTGACCGCCATTCGCGATCCGATCGCGATGATTGACCGTCATTTGATCGATGCACTGTCGCTATTGCCCTATTCGTCTGGGGCGGATCTGGCGGATATCGGTACCGGTCCTGGCGTGCCTGGCATGGTGCTCGCGCTGGTACACCCCTTTGAGCGCGTATGGCTGGTCGATAGCAACGGCAAGAAGGCGCGATTCCTGCGCGAATGTCTGCGCCGCTTCGATCTTCCACAGGTCAAAGTGCTCGAGGCACGAGCCGAATCACTCAATGCTGCCGACTTCGAACAAGTGGTTTCGCGTGCTTATACCGATCTGACAACCTTCGTCATCAGCACGCGTGCCTTGATCGCGCCACACGGCCGCTGGCTCGCGATGAAAGGCAAACTGCCGCAGGCTGAAATCGCGGCATTGCCCGCGTGGGTGAGCGTGCAAGCGATACATCGTCTAGACGTACCATTCGCCGATGGCGAGCGCCACTTGGTCGTGATGGGTCTGGCTTGAGAGTGGTCTCGACCGTCGGTTGCGATTGAGAGGCAGGACGCGAAGGGTGGAGAAGGATTAGCCACGAGATGTGCGGAAGAGAGCGTGGTCCGATCAAAGATCCATCAATACTCGTCCGCCAAAAAGATGGTCTCGCTTCACTTCGCGAACTCTCTGCTTTTCCTTCGCTCTTCTTTGCGTCCCACGGTGCTTCTCGGGGCTTAGACCGCAGCGAAGCGCTTGTTGACCTGTTCGCGCGTAGGCATGGCCGGCGCGGTACCGATTGTCTCGGTGCTCAATGCCGCGACACGATTGGCGTAAATGACGGCGTCTCGAAAGCAAGACCCGGCATCGGCTGAGGCCAGCGCGGCGACCAAGCCGCCCGAAAACGCGTCGCCAGCACCGGTGGTATCGACGGCTTTTACCTGCTCGCAGGGCACTCGATAGAAGGCCTCGTCGTCGCCGCGTCGGTTGCGTCCGTGCGAGATGAAACAACCATATTCACCCAAGGTCAGCACCAGTGTCGGCACGCCCGTGGTGCGGCAAAGCGCATGCAAATCTAAATCGTCCATCGCCCACGGCTGCGCAGCCGCAGCGGGCACTGAAAGCCGTTCCAGCAACAGCGCAAATTCGGTCTCGTTTGGTGTCGCAATATCTGCCAGCGATAGCAGCTCCGGGCTCATCTGCGGATGCATTGGCGCCGGGTTGAGCACGGCAATCGCACCGACCTCGCGCGAGCGCTGGAGCGCGGCCTCAGTCGCTTCGAGCGAGGTCTCCAACTGCACCAGCACCACGCGCACGCCGGGCAAGATGGCGGCGTCGATCACGCCGGGGCTCAAGGCCAGATTGGCAGCAAGATCGACCACGATCAGATTGCGCCCAGCGGCATCAACGATGATGCTTGAGGTCGCGGTCGGCTGGCCCGCGATCACCTGCCAGTGGCATTCAAGGCCCTCGTCGGCAGCGAAGCGGCGCGCCGTGTCGGCGATCGCGTCAGCGCCGAGCGCGCCGACGAACAAAGTCGAAATGCCTTGCCGATGACACGCCACCGCTTGGTTGAAGCCTTTGCCGCCAGGCCCGCTCGAAAAATGCCCCACGCGAGTCTCACCGACCACCGGGAAGCGATCGGTGGACCAGCAATGGTCCTGGACGAAGCTGCCAACGACCACGACTTCAGCAGTCATGACTAGGGACGCACCTTTCAGACATCAACTCGAGAACTTCATCAACACGCCGGCAATGGTGGCCGTCATGAAGGTCGCCAGCGAACCGCCGAGCACAGCACGCATGCCGAAGCGCGCCAGATCGGCGCGACGTTCCGGCGCCAAACCTCCGATGCCACCGATCTGAATGGCAATCGAGGAGAAATTGGCGAAGCCACACAGGGCGTAGGTCGCGATCAGCTTGCCTTGGTCTGTGAGCATCACGCCATCGGCTCCGTTCTTGATGATATCGGCCAACTGCAGATAAGCCACAAACTCGTTGATGACAATTTTTTGGCCAATCAAGCTGCCGACGATCGTGGCGTCTTGCCAGGGAACACCGATCACCCAGGCAATCGGCGCCATCAAGTAACCCAGAATAGACTCCAGACCGAGCTCGAAGCGGCGACCGACCAGCGCGCTCATCGATTCATTGATCGATGAGCCCGGCACCAAGACGATCACCAACATGATCAAGGAAATCAGCGCCAGCGCCGCGACCCAGCCGATCCCGATGCGTTGACGCAGACGAGCCGCAAGGTCAGCCCGCAGCGTCGGCGCCATATACAGAACCAACAAGCCCATGCTGATCGCGGCGACAATGCCGAGGATCACCAGGGATGCCGTCAGGCCGGTCGGGGTGAGTTGCGTCGAGCTGAAATTGCCGAGCGCATTTAACGGCCAGTTGAGCAGCGCGATCAAGGCAATGAAGGCGAGCAACATGGCGGCAATATTCAGCGCCAGTTTGAGGCCATCGGCTGCGCCACTGGCGGCGGCATCGATGACATTGCTGGCATGTTGCTCGACCTCCATCTTGACGGTTCCGCGCGTCAGTGGAATGCCGGTTTCCGGGATCAGAATCTTAGCGATCACCAGTGTCGCCGGAGCGGCCATGATCGAGGCCGCCAGCAAATGCTTCGCGTAAAAGGCGGCCTCAACCGGATCGCCGCCGCTGAGCATGCCGACATAGGCGGCAAGTACGCCGCCGGCGATATGCGCCATGCCGCCAATCATCATTGTGATCAGCTCAGACTCGGTCATCCGCGCGATATAGGGGCGCACGGTAAGCGGCGCCTCGGTCTGACCGATAAAGACACTGGCGCAGACCGAAGTGGTCTCGGCGCCCGAGACGCGCATGACCTTGGTGATCGCCAGGGCCATGATGCGCACGATCCACTGCATGACGCCGAGGTAATAGAGAACCCCCATCAGCGCCGCGAAGAAGATGATGGTAGGCAGCACCTGGAAGGCAAAGATGAACCCGAATTTACTGGTATCCATCAGGCTACCGAAAATGAAATTCGAGCCGACCCCAACGAATCCGAGGACTGCCACGAAGCCTTTGCCGAGGGCGTCGAAAACATCCTTGCCTCCGGGTACCAGCAGCACCAAGGCAGCGAACATGATTTGCAAAATCACACCGGTCGCCACCAACTGCCAGTCGATGGATCGCTTGTTATTTGAAAATGCGGCGGCTATGCCGAGCAGTACCGCTAGGCCGAATAGGCCGAAAATCACGTCGAAAAACATGCTCCCTCCCCGGTGCGCCGAGCGTCGAGACTAGCAGCCTGTCGAACTTTCATCATGAGCTTCGTTTCTCGGGAGATGAGGCCGACTGCATGCGCATTGGGCTCGCCACGCAACCGCGCGAGCGGGCTGCTAGCATCCAGCTGTCCCGCTCCGGTCCGAGTGCCCGATGGCTGCGCATGCTGCTCCTGAAAAGCCTAAGCTGTCGCGCCGACGTCTGACCATCGGTCGGCGGCTTTTTTACACGCATCTGCTGGTCGCGCTGCTGGTGGCATTTGGCCTTGGCGCCTATCTGCAGTGGGCGGCGGAAGCTGAGTTGCGACGTTCCGTAGAAGTCCGCGTGGCCGATAGTGCAACACTTGCCTCACAGGCTCTGCACAACTGGAATTGGGACCAACTGTCGACTGCGTCCGCGGTTGAACTACCTGAATATCTCAAGTTGAAGCGTCAGTTGGCCTCATTGACAGAGCGAAACAGCGCCATTCAACGCATTCTCGTCATGCGCATTTCGGGCAGTGACGCCTTCGTCGTTGCCGACTCACTCGACACCAACGCGCGCTTGCTACCGGGAGACATCCTTCCTGAGCTGAACTCATCGCTACTCATTAATCGACCGCTCCAAACCGTCGTCACAGCAGGCGCCGGCATCAATGCCATTGCGGCGATTCCTGACACCAACGATGTGTACCTAGTCGCTTTGCAGGTAACGGTTGATGACATCGCCGGCCAACTTTCCGAGCTTCGCCGAAATGCCGCTGCCTCCTTTGTGGTCGCGGTCGTTCTGGCCTTGGCCATGAGCGTGTGGCTGGCCCTGTCCGCGCGGCGCGTATTGCAGCGATTCGCGGCGCGTTTTCGCGAGATTGCCGAGGGCGAATCCGGCCATCGACTGGAGTTACGCGCTGACGATGAATTTTCCGATCTGGCCGTCGCACTGGAAGATATGTCCCTGCGCATTTCTCACTCACAACGAGAACGCGAGAGCGCGCTTGAGGATTTGAAGGCCGCACGCGATCGCTTGCAAGATATGGTGCGCGAACGCAGTGCGGAACTCGAGAAGCTCAATATCATGTTGCGCTCGGAAATCGAGCAGCGTTGCCAGCTCGAGGCGGCTTTGGCCGAGGCTGCGGCAACCGATACGATGACCCATCTGCTCAATCGACGCGGCATGCTCGAAGTTCTCGATCACGCCGCGGAGCAGGCGCGACGGCAACGTGGCGCCTTCGCCGTGATAATCGGCGACATCGACCACTTCAAACGCATCAATGATCAATATGGTCATCAGGTGGGTGACCAAGTCCTGATAGCGATAGGCCGTCGCTTTAAGAATTCGCTCGGTCACAGCGATGCCGCAGCACGTTGGGGTGGCGAAGAATTCCTCTTATTGTGGCCTGGGCTGACCGTCACCGAAGCTGAGAACCGCGCCAATCTATTGCGCGAAAGCATCGGTAATGGACCGATTTTCGCGGGCGGCCCGCAAGTAACAGTTAGCTTTGGCATCGCCGAATTTACCGGGCTCGACACCGTGGAGCGCTGCGTCAATCGCGCGGACAAGGCGCTTTATCGCGCGAAACAGGAAGGTCGCAATCGGGTACACGTCGGCGTCTAACCGGCAGAACCATGCGATTACCTCCATTAATCGAATGGCAAAAGCAATTCGAACCAAAATTGCTGACGGTGCTGCGCCAAGGTTATGGCCTCTCCGATCTGCGGCGCGATTTGCTCGCCGGACTGACGGTCGCCATTGTCGCGCTGCCGCTCGCTATGGCCCTCGCGATCGCCTCTGGCACGACGCCCGAGAAGGGTTTGCACACGGCAATTATCGCCGGCTTTTTGATCTCTTTTTTGGGCGGTTCCCGGCTACAAATTGGCGGCCCCACGGCGGCCTTCATTCCCGTCGTATTCACCGTCATCACGCAATTCGGCTATGGCGGCATGGTCTTGTGCACGATGATGGCAGGCGTGCTGTTGATCGTGGCAGGTCTGCTGCGTCTCGGAACACTGATGAAATTCATGCCGCAGCCGGTCATCACCGGTTTCACGGCGGGCATTGCAGTGAGCATTTTTTCGAGTCAGGTCAAAGATTTACTGGGCCTTGAGATCGATGAGTTAGCACCAGATTTCATCGGCCGATGGACCGCTTACGGTGAGCACATCGATAGCCTCTCGGTCGCCGCGATCGCGGTCGCCGGTGCTTGCTTGATTTTGATCGTCGGGCTGCGTCGTTGGCGCCCTGCGGTGCCGGGATTCTTGATTGCGGTTGTCGGTGCGGCGCTGGTTTGCAGTGTCCTGCCCTACTCGGTCGACACCATCGGCAGCCGCTTCGGCGACATTCCCGCGGCATTGCCGAGCTTTTCCTTTCCAAATATCCCTTTTGATCGCGTGCTGGAGTTGCTGCCGAGCGCGTTCACCATCGCCTTCCTGGCCGGCGTCGAGTCACTGCTGTCGGCTGTCGTTGCTGATGGCATGACCGGTGGACGTCATCGCTCGAACGGCGAGCTGGTCGCCCAGGGAGTGGCCAATATCGGCTCGGCCTTATTCGGCGGTTTGCCCGCTACCGGCGCGATCGCGCGTACCGCGGTCAACATTCGTTCGGGTGGGCGTTCGCCAGTTTCCGGCATTTCCCACGCGCTGTTCTTGTTGATTTTCATGCTGCTTTTGACGCCGTGGATGCGCTATGTGCCACTGCCCGCACTCGCTGCTGTTTTGGTAGTTGTCGCCTGGCAAATGTCTGACGCCAGCGCATTTCGTCACCTGCTCAAGGGTCCGCTTGGCGATCGTGTCGTGCTGTTGCTGACTTTTGTATTGACCATTGCCTTTGATCTCACCGTCGCTATTCAGGCCGGACTGGTGCTCGCGGCTTTTCTGTTCATGCATCGCATGAGCGAAGCGGTACAAATGCAATCGCACGCGGGCACCCTCGAAAGCGAGCCAGAAGAATCCGACCAACGCGCGTTGTTGCCACCGGGTGTCGAGGCTTTCCAGATCACCGGTCCCTTGTTCTTCGCCGTCACCAATCGGCTGGATGAGGTACTAAATCAGTTTCCCGATGCGCCGCGCGTGTTCATCCTGCGCATGCGTCTGGTGCCCATGATCGATGCCAGTGGCGTCACCGCGCTCGGACACTTCCACCACCGCTGCCAACGCCAAGGCACGCGCCTGATTCTCTCCGGAGTGCACGGACAACCGCTTCAGATCCTGCAGCAAATGAAATTTTTTGATGACGGAATATCGCTGCGCTTCGCGAACGATTTTGCGCACGCGATTGCGATGGCGGGTGAGGCTTGGGCGGAGGCCAAACCCGCGTGAATGGCAGGAAGGGCTCGCATCGCCGCGAATAAAATACCAACTAGCGTGAGTCAGCGCGCCACTCGTCAGCTCTCAGCGAGCTGATGGGTGTGAAATTCGACTAAAAAATCATAACGATGGAGCGGGTGATGGGAATCGAACCCACGCTAGCAGCTTGGGAAGCTGCAGTTCTACCATTGAACTACACCCGCTTCTGCGTCTGATTCTACCGTTAACGCGCAGCTTCGCCAGCAGCAGATGGCGCGCGAACTTAATGTGGTGAGACGACACGGCCTGGGTGCGCTTTGGTTAGCATCGGTGCATGAACTCACCCACTGATTCGAGTAAGCGAGCGCAGATCGGCGGATCGCGCTGGTCGCGGTTGCTTCCAGCCTCGCCGTGGCTATGGTTGGCGATAGGGCTGCTGCTGATCGCTGGCGCGATGACCTATGACCTGCATCGCCAATACCGCGCGGCGCTGTCGCATGAGGAGGTTCAGCTCCAACAACTGGCGAACCAAGTGGCGCAAAACGCGGCCACACGACTTGCGCTTGGGGCCCGGATTCTGGATCGGCTTGATGGTGCGCTGCGGCGGAACTTGCGTGATGCGCAGGCCATCGTGTCTGCAATCGCGGCGCTTGAAGAAGATGTGCTTGCCTTGTTGGTTATCGACGTTGATGGCCGTGTGATTGCAAGCAGTCAGCCTCCGCATCTTGGTGCTGATCTATCGGAGAACGAATTGTTATGGAAGGCGCGCGCAGAGACCGAGATCGAGCCGCGCGTGTACGCGCGTCAACCGACCGGCGCGTTGGGCAGCCGCGGACAGATGCTGGCGCGTGCTCGGCGAGCGCCGGATGGTAATTTCCTGGGTTTGAGCGCGGTCATCCTGGGACCTGACTACTTCGCCGCCGCAGTGGATTCCGCAGCACGATTGGGCGCACACGTAGAATTATTTGATGGCTACAGCGTGCCGGTTTTGGCCGTTGGGGATACGGTTGGTGCGAGCAATCATTCGCTGGTAGCGCAGCAATCGGTACAGGTGCAATTGGCGCAGATGGAGCAGACCTGGCAGGTACGCGTCAGCCGCGAGCGCGATTCTGTCTTCACCGATTGGCGGCGCTCAGCGATGTTTAGCTGGTTCCTGTGCCTGTTGATTGCGGCGTTTGGCGTGCTCGCCGCGGCACTGGCATTCGCGGGTCGTGACGATCTCAAACGCTTGCGCCATCTGCATCAGCGTCTTTTGCAAGGTGCCGACGAGGGTTTGGTCGGCATCGACAGCCAAGCACGGGTGCGCTACGCCAATCCGGCATTTGCGCGACGCTGTGGTGTTGCTCCGGGCGCACTCTTGGGCCGCGAACTCAACGAACTGCTGCTTTGGCCCGAAAGCGCTGAAAGCGCCGGTGTCGGGGCGGATCCCGTGCGCGAGGTGCTAGAGGGCAACTTGGTTCGTCACAGCGGATTTTGCACCCTGGCCGATGGCGGCGAATCCTTAAGTGCGACGATAACGCCCTCCCACGAGGGCGGCTTGGTCAATGGCGCCTTGCTGGTATTCGTCGATCCCGACGCGACCGAGGAAAGTCACCCCGAACGCGGGGCACTAGAGCGGCTGTATCAAACATTATTCGAACTGTCGCCCGATGGACTGATCATTGTCGATTTGGAAAGCGAGAAACCGCTCGCCTTTAACGCTGCCGCCTACCGCCAATTGGGCTACAGCGCTGATGAGTTCGCGCGCTTGCGCGTGCGCGATCACGAGGCGAATGCCGCGCCGATTGATTCAATCCGCCATATTGCGCGCGCCTTGGCCGAGGGCCGCGTGGAGTTCGAAACGCGCTATCGCATGCGCCAGGGTGAGATACGCGATGTGCTGGTGATCGCGCAGAGTATGGATTTTTCCGGTCGGCCGGCTTTGTACTGGACCGTGCGCGACATCACCGAGCGCAAACGCGCGACGGTGGAATTGCGCAACAGCGAATCCCTGATGCGCGTATTGATCGACCGTTTACCCTTGCCCATGGCGGTCTTTGATGGTCCAAGTGTCGCACTGGTGAATGCCCGCTTTGCCGCCGAACTGGGACATTCGGCCAACTTGTTGAAAGACATCGATGGATTTCTGAGCACCGCGTGTCCTGATCCGGCCGCGCGGGTCGCTTTCTCGCGACTGTGGAGCGAGTTGTCGATCAGCGATAACGTACACGCGCCAATGGACTTGCCATTAAGTGATGCACAAGGCCAGAGCCGCGTTTACGACATGCACGCCGCTCGCGTCGGCGAACGCACGCTTTTGTTGCTGGTGGATTTGAGCGAGCGCCGGCTGACCGAATCGCGCCTGACCGAGGCCCGTACCTTGGCTGAACGCGCGAATCGCGCGCGCAGCGAATTTCTAGCCAATATGAGTCATGAAATCCGCACGCCGATGACCGCGATTCTGGGCTTGGTCTATCTGCTGCAAAAGACTGATATGTCGCTTGTGCAGCGCGACTATGCGCAAAAAGTGGACAGCGCCGCGCGGACTTTGTTGGCCATTCTGGATGACGTTCTCGATTTCGCCAAACTCGAAGCCGGGCGTATTGCGATTGATCGTAAGCCTTTCGCGCTGCGCGAATTACTTGAAGACATCGGGGTGATTTTTGCGGCGAGTGCGCGCGAGAAACAACTCGCATTCGACATCGAGATCGATCCGAATGCACCCGATGCATTAATCGGAGATCCGGTACGCTTGCGCCAGGTCATGCTTAATCTCGTGGGTAATGCGCTGAAATTTACCGCCGAGGGATCGGTGAAGATCGTGGTCCATGCCGATGAGATTTCGGCCACCCATGTTGATCTGTCGTTCAGTGTTTGTGACAGCGGCATAGGCATTGATGCGGACAAGATTGCACGGATCTTCGAAGCCTTTTACCAAGGCGAGGCGGCGACGACGCGGCGCTTCGGCGGCACCGGCCTGGGTTTGCCGCTCTCAAGCTGGTTGATCCGCCTCATGGAGGGACGCCTGAGCGTGGAAAGTACGCCGGGCCAGGGTAGTGTTTTCCGGCTATTCCTGAGTTTCGATCGTTTCAATGCAATTGCCGCACCCGCGACAGCGCTGGAGCCGACCGATCGGCGACTAGCCCTGGTGATCGAGGATGACAGCACCGCCGCAGAAGTGGCGGCGGCCATGTTGGCCGCCGATGGTTGGCGTGTGCAGACATTCGTCGATGGCGAATCGATGCTGGCGGCCCTGAACGCCGGTGCGCCCGCCTTATCCGAAGTCGGTCTGCTGCTCGTCGATCTGGAATTGCCGGGAATTGACGGCACGGAAGCCGTTCGGCGTGCGTGTGCGCGACGCGGTTTGATTCGACCGCTAGTGCTGATGCTGTCGGCGCATGGCCAGGAGATGCTGTCCAACGCCGCTGCGGCAGCCGGCGAATTGATCGACGACGCTCTATCCAAACCACTCGATCAAGAGGTCCTGCGCGCCGCCATCGCGCGCGCTCAAGGGGCTCGCGCGGCGCAAACCGGCGCATTGGTTGCAAGCTCGCGACTCGCGGATCTTTGCGTGCTGCTGGTCGAGGACAACCCGATTAACCGACACGTGGCGCGCGAGATTTTAATCAGCGAAGGCGCGCGAGTGGAAACTGCTGCCAATGGGCGCCTGTGCCTGGAATTGCTGGCGCGATCGCCTGATGCCTTCGATGTGGTGCTGATGGACATCCAGATGCCGGAACTCGACGGCTATGAGACAACGCGCGAGATTCGCTTGAACCGCGAATTCGCGACGCTGCCGATCATCGCCATGAGCGCGAATGCCAGCGCCGAGGACCGCACGCAAAGCCGAGCCGTCGGCATGAATGATCACTTGGCTAAGCCGATCGATGTGAGCACGCTGGTCGCCGCTATCTGGCGGCACACACGCGGCGGCGAGTTGCCGCGAATCGCGACAGTCGCCGTGTCTGTGGCGGCACCCGATCCCAACGCGCCGCCACCGGTACTGGCCGTCGACCGGGCGTTGTCACGCTTGGCGGGGAATCGCACACTTTATGCGCAGATGGCGCGCATGTTCGCTCACGAGCAAGGCGAATCGGCGCGGCGACTGAACGAAGCGCTGCAACTCGGCGACCATAGCGAGGCGAGTCGCGCTGCGCACATGCTCAAGGGCGTGGCCGCAACTTTAGGTGCGGAGGCCTTGTCGGCGCTGGCCGCGCAATTGGAACGCGCTCTACGCAAGCGTGTCGAGCCCGGGGAATTGCAAAGCATGAGCGATCGACTCAGCGAGGCCCTGGCGGTCGCGATCATCGCGCTCGAAAGTGCGGCCGATGAACTAACGCCGATCGCGTTTACGGCGATCGCGCTGCGCGATTTTGATCGCGAGGCCTTCGCCGATGGGCTGGATGCGCTCATCGTCGCGTTGGTCGATAGCGATATGGCGGCGATCGATCTTTTCGCCAAATTACGCGAAAAGACGCCAGAAGCCTTGCTTGATGCCCTGCGTACAGTGGAGGATGCGCTCACGCGTCTGGACTTCACTGACGCGGTGCGCGCGTGCGCGCGCCTGAAGGCCGCGCTCGAGCAATTGCCGTACCCAACCGGGGGGGATGGGGAATGATCGCCAACACTGGAACAGTCGCTGCCAGATCAGCGCCTCATGCGCTTCGTTTGCGGGTGGTGCGATGAGCGAAGGCCCGCGCGGCGATCGACCACGGATTCTCGTGGTAGACGATCAACCGACCAATATTCAGACCCTCTATCAAATTCTTAAGCCTGAATACGATGTCTCGATGGCCACCGATGGCGCGCAAGCCATCGGCTTGTGCCAGCGGCGACAACCCGATTTGGTGCTGCTGGACGTGGTCATGCCAGGCCTCGACGGTTTCGAGGTGTGCAAACGATTGAAATCTGACCCGGCCACGCGCGACGTTCCGGTCATCTTTGTCACCGCGCGCGATGGGGTCGAAGACGAGACGCTCGGGCTTGCCGTCGGCGCCGTCGATTTCATTACCAAACCGGTCAATCCGCCGGTCGTACTGGCACGCGTGCGGACGCATATCGAACTCAAACGGCAAACGGATACGCTGCGTGCGATGGCCTTCAATGATGGCCTGACCGGCGTTGCCAACCGACGCTGGTTTGATGAGCGTTTGCAAGTGGAGTGGCTGCGCTGTCGCCGCAATCGTATGCCGCTTTCGCTGATCCTGATCGATCTCGATCATTTCAAGAACTACAATGATCGCTACGGCCATCAAGCGGGTGACGACTGCTTGCGTCTGGTTGCGGCATCGATGAAGGAGCGTCTAGGCCGGCCGGCCGACTTGCTCGCGCGCTATGGCGGCGAGGAATTCGTGTGTTTGCTACCAGAAACCCCGATCGACGGCGCGCGCGCCAAGGCCGAGGATCTCGCCAGCGGCGTGCTCTCGCTGAATATCGCGAACGCCGATTCACCCACGGCGCAAGTGGTCACTATCAGTTGCGGCGTGGCCTCGGTCCTGCCGAACGCCGATGGGAGTGCCGCCGATCTTCTTCAACGCGCTGACGAAATGCTTTATGCGGCTAAACATGCCGGACGTAATCGGATCTGTGGTTGAATCAGGCCTCGGGGCTTAGGTGCCGGGGCTCGGGGCTTAGGTGCCGGGGCTCGGGGCTTAGGTGCCGGGGCTCGGGGAAAATGCGTTTTGGCGCTAAGAACGCAAGCGCTTTTTCAGATTCATTTTGACCGCATAGCGAACGTCACTCTGTTGTGGTCGCACCCGACTCGTCATTCCCGCGAAGGCGGGAATCTAGTTTCTTTCTTGAGGCTTGATGCCTTCAGAGCGAAGCACGAAAAGCGCTGGGTCCCCGCATGCGCGGGAATGACCGGTGAGCCGTCGCGGAGCGCGCCATCCGCAAAACCACAAAAGCGCTTCAGTCCCCCATCCCGGCCCCGCCGTAGCTTCACCAGCCCCGCTGTAGCTTGAGACTCTCTCGCGACCGGTAGGTCATGCTGCGCCCGCAAGATTTTGCACGGCGAATGCAGGCTTCGCAGCTAGCGCGCAATCCACGATCGACCGAAAACTTCATCGGCGCGCCCCATCCATCAGCCCCATCCTGCTTCAAACAGCCGCACTTGCGACATGCAGCCCGGCTATGCAAAGTTGCGTGTATCCACACTTCGGAAGATGCCAATGCCCGACGCCACGCCAATGCAGATCGCCATCAGCCTAAACGGCTCGCCCATGCTGATCGACGCTGGGATCTCGATCTCCGATCTGCTGTTGCTTGCCGGCTACGGCGAACGTCGTGTCGCGGTTGAGTGCAATGGCGAAATCGTGCCGCGCAGCCAACACGCGCAGCAATCACTGGCCGCCGCCGATCGCATAGAAATTGTGCAAGCCATCGGCGGTGGATGAGTTTCTGCGTTGTCTCCGAGCAAAGGCCGTCTGAACGCATCGCGAAATAGCGCGCGGACCATGACCAAAGGGCCATCGGTGCGCTTGCGCCCGATGCGTATGATCCGCCGTCCTGCGCGGATTTACGCCGCGCATCGTTTCCAAGGAGAGCTTCATGGTTGAAAAACGTCCCGGCTTCCTACGTCGCGTATTTGGCGGGCTCTGGAATGGTCTGAATTTCACGCGCCGATTGTTCGTGAATCTGATCTTCCTTGCTTTGTTGATCCTGGTGCTGTCTGCGTTGTTCGGCGGTGGCGACAAGGGCATCAAGGACAAGACCACGCTGGTGCTCGATCCACGGGGCGAGATCGTCGATCAGCTCTCTGGCAATCCCGGCGATCTGGCGCTGGCACGCGCACTCGGTGAAGAAGTCGCAGAAACCCAGTTGCGCGATATCTCGACGGCACTCGAAAAGGCCGCAGAAGATAAGAACGTGAATCAGATTCTGCTGCGCTTGAGCGATTTCAGCGGCGCGGGCGTTAGCACCTTGCGTGAAGTTGGGCGTGCGCTCGACACCTTTCGCAAGAGTGGCAAGAAGGTGATTGCCTACGCGGAGTATTACGACCAACAAGCCTATTATTTGGCGACGCACGCGGATGAGATTTACGTGCATCCCGACGGCATTGTGTTGATCGAGGGCCTCGGCCGCTATCGCACTTATTACCGCTCACTGCTGGATAAGCTCGGCATCAAGATGCACGTCTTCCGTGTTGGCCGCTATAAGAGTGCGGTTGAGCCCTATCTGATGGACGGCCCATCGCCGGACGCGCGGGAAGCCGATCTTTACTGGCTTGAGGACGTGTGGACCACTTTCCTCGAAGACATCGCCTCTGCGCGTAAGCTCGAAGTGGCGAATTTGCGCTTGATGATCGATGAACTGCCGCAGCGCTTGACGGCTGCGGGTGGCAATACCGCGCAGCTTGCGTTGAATGAGAAGCTGATCGACGGCACCAAGACTCCGGATGAATTGCGCGATATGTTGATTGCCTCCGGTGCACTCGACGAGGAAGAAGAGACTTTTTTGCATATTGGTCTAAGTGACTATGTGAAACGCTTCCCGACGCTCCCTGTTATCGGTGATCAAGATCAAATCGGCATTATCGTCGCGGCCGGCGAGATCACCGGCGGCCATCAGCCGCAAGGCACGATTGGCGGCAAAAGTACGTCTGACCTCGTCCGCAAGGCGCGTAAAGACAAAAATATCAAAGCGATCGTCCTACGCGTGGACTCGCCAGGGGGCAGCGTGCTCGACTCGGAGCTGATCCGTCGTGAGATCGAAGTCACGCGTGCAGCGGGCAAACCGGTCGTGGTGTCGATGGGCGATCTGGCCGCATCAGGTGGCTATTACATCTCCATGAGCTCGGACATGATCTTCGCGGAAGCGACCACCATCACCGGTTCCATCGGTATTTTCGGCCTATTCCCAGACGCCAGTGAGACCATGGACAAGATCGGTGTGCACGCCGAAGGCTCCACGACCACTTGGCTGGCTGGTGCACTCGATCCGCGGCGTCCGCTGGATCCGCGCCTGGGCGAATTGCTGCAAACCAATATCAACCACGGTTACCGCGATTTCATCGGCAAAGTGGCCGCCGCGCGTGGCAAGACACCGGAAGAAATCGACGCCGTTGCGCAGGGCCGCGTGTGGAGCGGCAAGCAGGCGCTGGATCGTGGATTGGTCGACAAGCTAGGTGGTCTGTCTGATGCGGTCGCCGAAGCCGCCAGCCGCGCGAAACTTGGCGAGGGCTACAAGACCGTGTACGTCGAAAAGGATCTGTCTGGCTTCGAGCGCTTTGTCGCCTCGATGAATGCTCGTGCGCAATCGACGTTGCGTAGCAGCCTCCTGCAGGCATGGGTGCCAAGCTTCCTCGCGCCGAGCATGCAGGCCGATCTTGAACGCCAGTTGGCCGTATTGAAAGACTGGGAGAATCGTCCGCTGTCGACCTATGCCTTCTGCTTCTGCGAGATCGAGTAATCGAAAAAGTCGGCGCCGCGCACTGATCGCGGCGCCGATGAGATTATTTCATTTGCGCGATGTCGCTAAGGCGAAGCCACTGCCAAGCGGCACGCGAAGTGCGTGAAGTAAAAGCCGAGAGGCGCGAAGAATTCGATGTGAATTTGCGCGTGCCTATGTGTTGCCGATGAAGCTGCGCACTGCTGAGGGGAGCGGTGTGATGCTTTGATTCTTTAGACCCATCAAAACTCATTCGAGGCTCAGCTTGCGCGGCTCGCGAGAGCGTGACGCAATACAGAAATCCTAGCAATGCATTCCGCCGCCGGCACCCTCTGCACACCGGTTTATACGAACTTCAACCACGCGCTATCTGCTTCAGCTTTCCTTCGCCTTTCTCGCTGCCTTTCCTCGTCTAGCCTTCGTGTCCCGCTTAAGACAGCGACGCGGTGGCACTAAAGCGTGCGGCATTGCGCCGCACGCTTATCTATCGGATCAGACGAATTAAGCCGCGTTGGCGCGTCCGCCGCCCTGCTGGCCTGGACGACCGGCGCTATGGCCAGTGCGACCCGCATGCTGGCGCTCGCCGGAGCGGCCACCGCCGTTGCTGCGACCCGGCGCCGGGCCTCGGCGCTGTTGCTGCACCGGACGCTGCGTGGGGCCGGCATTCTGCATACGCAGCGGCTGACGCGGCTCGAAGCCGGCGACCGTTTGCACGCTGATGTCTTGCTTCAGCAAACGCTGGATATCACGCAGCAAACCGGCTTCTTCCTGACACACCAAGGACAGCGCCAAGCCTTCCGAGCCCGCGCGGCCGGTGCGGCCGATGCGATGCACATAGTCTTCGGCAACGGCGGGCAGATCGAAATTAACAACCACCGGCAACTGATCGATGTCCAAGCCGCGCGCGGCGATATCGGTCGCGACCAGCAAGGTCACGCGGCCACGCTTGAAGTCTTCCAGCGCTTTGGTGCGCGCGTTCTGACTCTTGTTGCCATGGATGGCCACGGCGCGAACGCCGGCCTCCTCCAACTGGCGCGTGAGCCGATCCGCACCGTGCTTGGTGCGCGTAAACACCAGCATCTGTTTGCGGCTGTCTTCACTGATCAAATGCAGCAACAGGTTGCGCTTGCCGGCCTGATCGACCGGATGCACGCGATGCGTGACGGTTGCGGCGACGCTATTGCGCTGCGCAATCTGAATTTCAAAAGGATCACGCATGAACTGCGTCGCCAATGCCTTGATCTCGTCGGCGAAGGTCGCCGAGAACAGCAAGGTCTGACGATCACGTGGCAGCGCGGCCAGAATGCGCTTGATAGCGGGCAGGAAGCCCATATCGAGCATGCGATCAGCTTCGTCGAGGACCAGGATTTCAATACCCGACAAATCCACCGTGCGACGCGTCATGTGATCGATCAAACGACCTGGAGTTGCCACCATCACATCGACCCCACGACGCAAAATATCGAGCTGACCCTGCATGCCTACACCGCCGAAAATCACGGCAGTGTTAATGCGCGCGCGCTTGCCGTAGCCACGCAGGCTTTCATTGACCTGCGCAGCAAGTTCGCGGGTCGGGGTAAGAATCAATGCACGCGGCTTGCGGCTCGGGCCGCCGACACGCTCGCCGGTTGGATACAAGCGCTGCAACAACGGCAGCACGAAGGCCGCGGTTTTACCGGTGCCAGTCTGCGCGCCGGCGAGCAGATCGCGTCCAGCCAAAGCTTGTGGAATGGCTGCCGACTGGATTGGCGTCGGCTCGGTGTAGCCGCAATCGACCAGCGCACGGCACAAAGAGGGCAGCAGCCCAAGGTTTTCAAAAGACATGGAAACTCCTAGCTAGTATCCCGGAGCGTTCCCTCGAAAAACCGCGCTGCAGGTTTGAAACGGATGCAGCCGACCGTGTTCGGCAGGCTGAGGTTTGGCATTGAAACCGAAACGGGGATGCGGGCAGAGATGCGCCTGCGACCGCGAACGAATGCGTTCGGGCGTTGGCGCGGCGTAGGCCCGTCCAGGGAAGATCGGCGGTGGCGCAGCAAACTGGAGCGAACCATACCTTGAGCGGGCAAAGATATCCACAGGCTAAGTGAATGAAACTGAACGTTTTTGCGCTGGTGGTTCAGTGTGCGCAGCGGCGCGATACATGGCGACGCTGTGCGCAAAACCACCTCTCGCGATCATCGTCGCGTGGCACATCGGTAGCGAATCCTCACATTATGCCGCGCAGAAAACTTGCGGGGTCAGACCGGAATGAATTGAACCGATTCATGTGATGGACCACTCGCACCTTAAGCCCCGGCGTCAGCCGCGAGCGACTCGAATTCGCTCGGGGATCATCACGTCGAACTCTGGCGGCAGCACGACCGATCCCCTACAAAAAACCGCGGTATCGATCGAGCAATCGCAACGCACTAACTCATCGATGTGCAACCCACCCGCCGCGAGGCGCGCCGGATGGATGTGCAAGCCGGATCAGGCGGCCTTTTCCTGCACGCCGGACTGCAACCAGCTCATGCGCGCACGCAGACGCTTGCCCACCGATTCGATCGGGTGCGCGAGGTCACGTTCGAGCAGCGCTTTGTAGTTCGGGCAGCCGTTGGCATTCTCGGCGATCCATTCGCGTGCGAAGGTTCCGTTGCGGATTTCTTCAAGGATTTCACGCATGGCTTTGCGCGAGGCGCCATTGATCACACGCGGACCACGCGTGAGATCGCCGTACTTGGCCGTATCCGAAATGAATTGATGCATGCGCGCCATGCCGCCTTCGTACAGCAGATCGACGATCAGCTTGAGCTCGTGCAACACTTCGAAATAGGCCACTTCTGGCTGATACCCGGCCTGCACCAAGGTCTCAAAACCCGCTTGCACCAATTCCGTGGCACCGCCGCAGAGCACCGCTTGCTCGCCGAAGAGATCAGTTTCCGTTTCTTCCGCGAAGGTGGTTTCCAGCACGCCCGCATGCGCGGAGCCCACGCCCCAGGCCCACGCCAGCGCACGCGCCTTAGCGGTGCCGGTCGCATCTTGATGCACCGCGATCAGGCTTGGCACGCCACGACCTTCCTCGTATTGGCGACGCACCAATTTTCCCGGCGCTTTCGGCGCAACCAGCGCGACGTCAACGTCCTTGGGCGGCACGATGGTGCCATAGTGGATATTGAAACCATGCGCGAACATCAGCAGCGTGCCGGCTTTCAGATTCGGCGCAACCCATTCGTCATAGGCTTTCGGTTGCTCGGTGTCGGGCAGCAGAAATGAAATCACGTGCGCGTCTTTGAGCGCGGTTTTCGGATCCTTGGGCTTGAAACCATCGGCCTCAGCCTGTGCCCAGGTCTTGCCGCCCGGACGCAGCGCGGGAATGACCTCGAAACCCGAGTCGCGCAAGTTCAGCGCCTGCGCGCGCCCTTGGCTGCCATAGCCGAGGATGGCGATGCGCTGGCCTTTTAACGCTTCGGGTTGGACATCTTGATCGGAATAGAGCTTGGTCATGGCGGCGCCTTGGGGTCGAGGGAGTGAAGTGAACAGCAAAAGCGTTGACGAGTGACTTTAGAAATGCAGGTTCGGGTCCGGATTTAGGCCACGATCGGTGCACCCGGATGCGTCGGCGCGCCATCCGAGGCGGAACCCACGAGTAGGGCATATTTGGCAAACACGCCATAGGTCTCGTTCGGCGATCTGGGCACATAACGCAGCCGCCGTTCTTCCAGCGGCGCGTCCACGTCCAGGCGACGCGCCTCGATATCAAGGGTGATGCGGTCACCATCCTCGATCAGACCAATCGGCCCGCCGCGCGCGGCTTCCGGGGCGACATGGCCGACCACAAAGCCGTGCGTGGCGCCACTGAAGCGGCCATCGGTAATGAGCGCGACCGAGTCGCCTAAGCCGACGCCCATCAAAGCCGCCGTGACGCTAAGCATTTCTGGCATGCCAGGCGCTCCGACCGGTCCCAAATGCCGGATGACGATCACATCGCCGGCCTGGATATGGCCATTGCGAACTTCTTCAAAAGCTTCGGCCTCGGTATCGAACACGCGCGCCGGGCCTTCATGGTGACGTCGATCGTGCCCGACCAACTTGGCGACGGCGCCCTCCGGCGCGAGCGTTCCAAATAGGATCGCGAGCCCACCCTCTTTCTTTAACGCCCGATCCCAGGGGCGCAGCACTTGCTGACCTTCGCGCTCGACCGCCAGTTGGGCCTCGCGATGCATGCACTGGCCACTAACGGTTTCGCCGTCATGCAATCGACCGATGTCCGCTAAGCGCTTCGCCACCAGCCGCAGTCCACCTGCAAGCGTCATATCGGGCGCCGCGTACTTTCCACCGGGCTTGAGATCTGCCAGTACCGGTGTCGTGCGGCTGATTCGATCAAAATCAGACAACTTGAGCAGCACGCCGGCTTCGCGCGCGATCGCCAACAGATGCAATACGGCGTTGGTTGATCCGCCGGTGACCATCACAGCCGCGATCGCGTTATCAAAGGCGCCGCGCGTGAGAATCTGCCGCGGCAACAACTGCCGACGCCACAATTCCATCGCCGCACGACCCGCTTCACGCGCTGCATTGGGTTTTTCCGGATGCAGCGCCGGCAGGTCGGTGCCATCCATGCTGGCCAAACCGAGGAAGGCCAGCGCTGTCGCCATGGTGTTCGCGGTAAACTGGCCGCCGCAGGCTCCCGCGCCGGGACAAGCGCGCTCTTCCAGTTCTTGCAATTCCGCGTGCGTCATGCGCCCGGCGGCGCAGGCGCCTACCGCCTCGAATACGTCCATGATGGTCACATCGCGATTTTGGAATCGCCCCGGCATGATCGAGCCGCCGTAGACCACCAAGCCCGGCAGATTCATACGCGCCAGCGCCATCGCGGCGGCCGGTAGGGTTTTGTCGCAGCCGGTGAGCACCACCACGCCGTCGAAGGAATGGCCGCGCACGAACAGTTCGATGGTGTCGGCGATCCAGTCGCGCGAGACCAGTGAAGCGCGCATGCCGGCCGTACCCATGCTAATGCCATCGGAGATGACGATGGTGTTGCCTTCAATTGGGGTGCCACCCGCCTCGCGAACGCCCGCCTTCACTGACTCCGCCAAATCGCGAAGATGCATATTGCACGGCGTCACATCACTCCAGGTGCTGACGACCGCGATGAAAGGCTTGTCGAGATCGGAAGCGGTCAACCCGGTGGCACGCAACATGGCTCGCGCTGGTGCGCGTTCCGGAAAGGCTTTGATCTGGTCGCTCTGCATAAAACCTCCGCGCTTGGGAGGCCCTGCGTTCACCGGGCAGGCTCTATCTGCCCTGGGTTCTCTTCCGAGTGCAGGGCCTGAAACAAAAAACGTCTAGGCTGACTGCACCTGGCTGGGAATAACCACGACAACGCGTACCACTCCGCCACTTTCGCCGATGCGAAAAGTCGATAAAAGCGAGCTGAACGCGATGTTGTGCATAGCAGCAAAGGTACGCGACTAGGTGCGGGGGTTGTCAAGTGGTTTAGTAGTGTTGGGGCTCGGAACTAGGACAAAAAAGCGGGGTTGGATTGGGTGACTGAGGCGCGATGACGAAACATCAGGCACTACTTATTGCTAATCGTTGCCCACCTTACAACTCGCCAACTCGGATCAAGCTAGCGCGGGGCTTGGGGCCGGGGCGCGATGCTTCAAAATCAAGCACTTTTGTTGTGCAACATTGGCCACCTTGCCAGTTGCCGACGCGGACGAGACTTTCGCCCTAAATTCGCGATCTTCCATAACAACGATGACCGACGAGGCTGAGCGACGGACTGGAGCCCCAGCGCCCAGCCCCGCTTCTGCTTACCCGCTCCTGACTTTAAGGGGCGGTCCCACCCACCGTCAGTCCATCGATGCGCAAGGTCGGCTGGCCGACACCCACAGGCACGCTTTGGCCATCTTTGCCGCACACACCGACGCCTTGGTCGAGTTCCAGATCGTTGCCGACCATGGACACGCGCGTGAGCACATCGGGCCCGTTGCCGATGAGCGTGGCACCTTTGAGTGGACGCGTGATGCGGCCGTTTTCGATCAGATACGCCTCGGATGCGGAGAACACGAACTTGCCGCTGGTGATATCGACTTGGCCGCCGCCGAAGTTAGCCGCGTAAATGCCTTTATCAACCGAGCGGATGATTTCTTCGCGCTCATGCGGGCCTGGGCGCATGTAGGTGTTGGTCATGCGTGGCATGGGCAAGTGCGCGAACGATTCGCGGCGGCCGTTGCCGGTGCTTACCGTGCCCATCAGGCGCGCGTTGAGCTTGTCCATCAGGAAACCCTTGAGCACCCCGTTTTCGATCAAGGTGGTGCACTGGCTGGAAGTGCCCTCGTCGTCGATGCTGAGCGATCCGCGCCGCCCAACCAGGGTGCCGTCGTCGACCACGGTCACCAGCGGATTGGCAACCATTTCGCCGACGCGCCCGGAGAAGGCGCTGGTACCCTTGCGATTGAAATCGCCTTCCAAGCCATGCCCGATGGCCTCGTGCAGCAGGATGCCTGGCCAGCCGGAACCGAGCACTACCGTCATGCTGCCAGCCGGCGCGGGTTCCGCTTCCAGATTGACCAGCGCCTGCCGCACGGCTTCACGCGCGGCGGCCTGTGCCGTGTCCGATTGGAAAAATTCGGCATAACCCAAGCGCCCGCCACCACCCGAGAACCCGGTTTCGCGGCGGCCCTTACTCTCAACAATCACGCTGACGCGGAATTGAATCAACGGACGCACGTCGGCGCTCAAGGTGCCATCGGTCTGTGCAATCAGAATCGTATCGATCTCGCCGGAGAGTCCTACCATCACCTGTTGCACGCGCGGATCGAGCGCCCGGGCATAGGCATCGACTTCCTTCAGCAGATTGACCTTCGCCTCGGAACTCAAGCTGTCAATGGGATCGTGCGCCGGGTACAGCGCACGTTGCGACTGCGGCTTCGTCAGAATGGCGAGTGCACCATTGCTACCACTGCGTGCGATCGAACGCGCACTGCTGGCGGCCTCCAGCAGTGCCGGCACATCGATCTGATCCGAATAGGCAAAACCGACCTTCTCACCCGACACGGCGCGTACGCCCACGCCTTTCTCGATGCTGTGCGAACCTTCTTTGACAATGCCGTCTTCCAGCCCCCAACCTTCCTGGCGTGTGTGCTGAAAGTACAGGTCCGCCGCGTCCACACCCGGACGCATCAGCGCGCTCAACCCGCGTTCAATACCCGACATATCCAAATCGGCGGCGAGGAAGCGTTGTTCGGCAATGGCGAGAGCGGTGTCGGTCATGAGTTACCAGTTGGGGTCACAGGACCGGCAATTCTAGCGGCCAACGCCCGGAATCGAGTCGCGCTACGTATGGACGTTCAGGCGCGACATGACTTGGAGGTGGTGGGGCCGCGGAAAATTAAGATCAAAGGTTCAATACAGAGACACAAAGGCGCCATGAGAGAAAGAGAAGGAGCCGGAGCTGTCAAAATTCCGCGCTAGGCTCGGATCCATCCACGCTCGATGTTCTTCTGCTCTTCTTTGCGTCTTTGCGTCTTTGCATTGGTCGCTAGCTCGTCGTTTCCGTAGCAGGCTCGCAACAAGTGTTACCGATCACGCCTTGTGATCATTCCAGACACAAGGTTCCGCGAATCGCAACATGGCGCCCCCAACCCCGAGTCCTCAGTCCCGCTGTTGCTTCCTCACGGCCTCGGTGATGACCTACAGAAACCAAGGACGAATCCATCCAGGCTGTACTTTCTTCGCTTCTCTTTGCGTCTCTGCGTCTTTGCGTTGAACACTTGATCTTGCTTGTAATGCGCCGCGATTACGACGAGGTCGGAATCTTCAGCACTTCGCCGACGCGCACGCGGTCGCTGGCGAGCTCATTGGCCTGACGGATTTGCAACACAGATACGCCATGACGCACGGCGATCTCGGTCAGCGTCTCGCCGAAGGCCACCACATGGGCCTGCGATTTCACATTCGCGGCGATCCAGGTACCGGGCGGTGGCGAGGAGTGAAAATAATCACGCAAACCCAGCAGAATCGCGTCCGCAAGCCTCGCGCGATGCTTCGGATCGTTGAGCTTGCGCTCTTCTTCAGGATTGCTGATGAAGCCCGTTTCGATCAATAAAGATGGCACATCGGGCGAGCGCAATACCACAAAATTGGCGCGCTCGATCTGACGCTTGTGCGCTTTGCCCATGCGCGTCAACGAAGCCAACACGTGCTCAGCGGCCTGCGCGCTGGCTTCCAGCGCGGCTCCTTGAGAAAGATCCAGCAAGACCGCAGCCAGCATCTGATCGCGGCCATTGAGCGAGACACCACCGACCAGATGCGAACGATTCTCGCGCTCTGCCAAATAGCGGGCGGCCTCATTGGTCGCGCCGCGCGTACTCAAAACATAGACCGACGATCCGCGCGCTTTCCGATTGATCGCGGCGTCGGCATGAATGGACACGAAGAGATCTGCCTTCTGCTCGCGCGCAATTTCGAATCGGCGCTCGAGCTTCACGAAGCTATCGTCATCGCGAATTAGCACGGCACGCATGCCAGGCTCTGCGTCAATGCGCTCCGCAAGCAACCGCGCCACGCGCAAAGTGATGCCTTTTTCGTGACTGCCGTCCGCACCGATGGCGCCCGGATCGACACCGCCATGGCCCGCATCAATGGCAATCACGACTTCACGCGCAGCTTCCGTAGAGTCCGCTGCCGAGCGTGCCGCCACCACCGGAACGCGTGTGGGCGTCATATTGATCACTAGCCGGTGTCGAAAGCGCTTGCCCGATTCGAGCAAAGTTTTCGGGCGCACGGTTTCCTTCAGATCGAAAACGATGCGCAACCGGTCCGCATCTGGCTGGCCGGAGCGCACTGCGGTGACTACACCGCGCGCTGCCACATCCAGCCCGCGTCGCAGCCGACCGTCCTTAATATCGAGCACCAAACGGTTCGGGTTCTCGAGCGTAAACACCCGATAATCAACGACTTCCGACAGCTCAATGATCGCCTGCGTGCGCTCGTCGTCGGTACCCATGCGCACGGATTTGATGTCCACCGCCGAAGCGCTGGAGGCCACGAAAGCCAGCATCATGATCAATCGGCGAGACATCGGCGGCGCCAGCTCCAACAGAGAGCGACATTGAAACTCAGTTTACATCTCGGTGACAAGTCTTTTTGTTATGAATCTGATGCTTAGCGCACGTTCTTCAATATGTGCATCAGCTTGTGTCTGAATATTTCGTGAGTGCTCGGAGAGCAGCAGGAGCGGGGTTGGGCGCTTGGGGCTGGGGCGCAAGAATGACGGTGCGCGCAGGCTCGGGGCCTCTCACTTAAGGGTCGGGCACTCGCTGTGAACGCTTAAGACCAATCATTCAATGCTACGCTGCGCGCCCCCAAATTTTGGTGTCTGCTCGTGGTCCGTACCCGTTTTGCGCCTAGTCCGACCGGCTATCTGCACGTGGGTGGTGCGCGCACTGCCTTGTTCTGTTTTTTGCAAGCTCGCCATCAGCAAGGCGAATTCGTGCTGCGTGTGGAAGACACCGATCGCGAACGCTCCACCGATGCGGCCGTGCAGGCCATTCTCGACGGCATGGCGTGGTTGGGTCTGAATCACGATGAAGGCCCCTATTTCCAAACGCAGCGGTTTGATCGCTATCGCGAAGTGGCGCAGCAATTATTGCGTGAGGGCCAGGCTTACCATTGCTATTGCAGCAAAGAAGAACTCGACACGATGCGCGCCGAGCAAGAGGCCAATGGCCTGAAGCCGCGCTACAACGGCTTGTGGCGGGATAGTTCGGCAACGCCGCCCGCCGGCGTGACGCCGGTGATTCGCTTCAAGAATCCGCTGATTGGTGAGGTCGTGGTCGATGATCGCGTGCGTGGCCGTGTCGTGTTCGATAATGCCGAAATGGACGATCTGGTCATTTGGCGCTCGGATGATTCGCCCACCTACAATTTTGGCGTGGTGGTCGATGACATCGATATGCGCATCACCGACGTGATTCGCGGAGATGACCATCTCAACAACACGCCGCGCCAGATCAATATCTACGCCGCGTTGGGCGCGACGCCGCCGCGTTTTGCGCACTTGCCGATGATCCTGGGCCCCGACGGTGCCAAGCTCAGCAAGCGCCACGGTGCGGTCAGTGTGCTCGGTTATCGCGAGGACGGGTTTTTGCCCGCCGCACTGCTCAATTACTTAGTGCGCCTCGGTTGGTCACATGGTGACCAAGAGATTTTCACAATGGCGGAAATGACCGAGTTGTTCTCGGTTGATGACGTCAATCATTCGGCCTCGCGTTTTGACGTCGAGAAGCTCAAGTGGCTGAACCAGCAATATTTGAAGACGCTGGATCCGGACGAGATCGTGCCCGAGTTGCAGTGGCATTTGCGCGAGCAGGGACTGACCGATGCCGCATGGCCCGCGCCACGCGACTTGGTGATTGCGCTGCGCGAGCGCGTGCATACGCTGAAGGAAATGGCCGAGCGCGCGCGCGTTTGGATAGATCCGCTGACCGAATACGATGCCGCCGCAGTGGCCAAGCATCTGGTCGCTGGCGCCCGCGCGCCTTTAGAAGCCGCACGTGTTGCGCTCGCCGAGTTGACGGAGTGGAGTGCGTCAAGCGTTCACGGCGCGCTCGATGCCGCCTCGAAGACACTCGGCGTCGGTTTGGGCAAAGTGGCGCAGCCTTTGCGCGTGGCCATTACCGGCACGCAGGTGAGTCCCTCCATCGATTACACGGTGTATTTGGCGGGTCAATCGCAAGCGCTAGCGCGCATCGACGCCGCGCTGGCCCGTCTGACGTGAGTTCTGTGCGCGGCGGCACAGCGATCGAAAGCGTCGGCAGTCATGCCGCCGCGAAGGTGCCGAGCGATCGCAGTTTTGCCTGGTTAATGACCGCCATCGCGACTGCCGTGGCGGCCTATGCGCATTGGAAGGCGCTCTCGTGGGTGTGGTGGCCGGTGTCGATCGGCGCGTTGTTGACGGCTGTTGCGCTGTTTGCGCCCAGCGTGTTGAATCCGCTCAATCGCGCTTGGATGCAACTTGGTCTAATGCTCGGGCGGGTGGTGACGCCGCTGATCATGAGCCTGATCTTCTTCGGCATCGTGACGCCGATCGCCGTGCTTGCGCGCTGGCGCGGTGTCAATCCGATGCGTCGACATTACGATCCAGACGCGCGCTCGTATTGGATCCCGCGCGATCCGCCGGGCCCCGATGCGCGCAGCATGGAGCGCCAATTCTGATGATTGGCCCATGCTAATCCTCGGTATCTCTGCCTACTTTCACGACAGCGCGGCCACCCTGTTGCGCGACGGTGAGATCGTGGCCGCGGCGCAGGAAGAACGCTTCACACGCGTCAAGCACGACGCGCGCTTTCCCGATGCGGCGGTTCGCTATTGCTTGTCTGCAGCCGGCGTGAACTTGAGTGAAGTCGATCATATCGTGTTCTTTGAGAAGCCCTTTCTCAAATTCGAGCGCTTACTGGAAACCTATCTGGCCTTTGCGCCGCGTGGTTTGGCGAGCTTCGCCACCTCGATGCCGATTTGGCTGCGCGATAAGATTTTCCAGAAGAAATTGCTTAAAGACGCATTGCTCGCGATCGAGCCAGGACTGGTGCTGCGCCATCCGCTCAAGTTTTCCGAGCACCATTTAAGTCACGCTGCAAGCGCCTTCTATCCGTCGCCCTTCGAGCGCGCGCTGGTGTTGACCATGGACGGCGTGGGTGAATGGGCCACCACCACCGCGGCCATCGGCAACGGCCGCGAGTTGAACATCCTGCGCGAGATCCATTTCCCGCACTCGCTCGGGCTGTTGTATTCCGCTTTCACCACGTACTGCGGTTTCCGGGTGAACTCTGGCGAATACAAGCTTATGGGCTTGGCGCCCTACGGCCAGCCGATCTATGCAGACAGCATTCGGCAGCACTTGGTCGACGTCAAAGCGGACGGCAGTTTTCGGCTAAACCTTGATTACTTCGACTATTGCACCGGCTTGACCATGACTAGCGCGCGTTTCCACGCGCTGTTCGGCGGGGCGCCGCGATTGGCCGAGGCACCGCTCGAAACCCGCCATTTGGATCTGGCCGCATCGATCCAATGTGTGCTGGAGCAAATCGTGCTGGCGATGGCCATCGATTTACGCCGGCAAACGGGTGAGTCGAAGCTCTGTCTTGCCGGCGGTGTGGCGCTCAATTGTGTCGCTAACGGGCGCCTGCTGCGCGAAGCCGGATTCGAGTCGATCTGGATTCAACCTGCCGCCGGCGATGCGGGTGGTGCGCTGGGCGCGGCGCTCGCTTGTTGGCATCGACAACTTGAACAGCCGCGGCATATCCAAGTCTTTGACGGTATGCAGGGTAGCTATCTGGGGCCGGCATTCGATGATGCCGCGATCATGGCCGCGCTAGGTCAGGCGGGGGCGAACTATGAGCGCCTGGACGACACGACACTGATCGGGCGTACCGCGGCTGATCTGGCGCAAGGAATGGCCATCGGCTGGTTTCAAGGTCGCGCTGAATTCGGACCGCGCGCCCTTGGCAACCGCTCGATCCTGGCCGATCCGCGCCGCGCTGACACGCAATCGGTGCTTAATCTGAAAGTCAAATTTCGCGAGTCTTTCCGACCCTTCGCGCCGTCAGTTCTGGCTGAAGATGCATCGGAATGGTTCGATTTGGCCGCGCCGAGCCCGTACATGTTGTTGGTGGCGCAAGTAGCCGCATCGCAACATTGCGCGGTCGAGCCGGGGGTGACTGGCCTCGATCAACTCAAGCAAATTCGGTCGACAATTCCGGCGGTCACGCATGTGGACGGTTCCGCGCGAGTGCAATCCGTGCATGCGCAGAGCAATCCGCGCTTCCATGCGCTGCTGACAGAATTCAAAGCACTAACCGGCTGCCCGGTACTGGTCAACACCAGCTTTAATGTGCGCGGCGAACCGGTGGTCGGGTCACCGCAAGACGCCTTCCGATGCTTTATGGGCACGCATCTGGATCGATTAGCCATTGGCAATTTCTATCTGGAAAAAGCCGCGCAACCGAGCGGGCTCGCCAAAGATTACGCGCATTTATTGCCCGCCGATTGAAGCGCTCGCGCCGGTGCGCTCACTCAAATCCATTCGCGAACACAGGGCTCACCGGGTTGCGAAATAGCGCAACCACAGCCGCCGTCTGATTGCCGGCGCGCGCGTTATCGCGCTGATCGGCAACGCCGGTCGCCACGCCAAGGTAGTTCACATTGGGATTGGAGAAATACGGGCGGCGCGTGCAACCACTGGTGCACGAATTGGAATAACTCATGACGGTGCGATAGCTGCCATTGATGTAATGCCCATAGGCATACGCAAAAGGTGCGCCGCTACCGTTTTCCGGGTTGTGCTGAAATCCCATGTTGTGACCATGCTCGTGCGCGTAAGTGAGATTGCCGATGGCGCAACTGCGCGCCGACACTTGGAAGGCTGAAGCCGCGAAACCTGTACCTGCAGGTGTGCTCATCAAGTAGCCAAGTCCACATGAATCGGAAAACTCGGAAATCATGCTGACCAGATCGGCGCCGACCGCGTTGCGCCAACCGGCGACCTCGACATCGTTGCGTAACCAGCTCAGATCGGTGGATGACGAGCCGGAATCGGAACGCGTGGTAAAGCGCACGCCCGCCAAACGAAAGCGCGTCACCATCTGGCTATTCACAAAGGCCTGATTGGCCGAATCGACCGCAGCTTGCGCAAAGGTCTGTGCCGGCGCTTGGCCGCCAAGTTGTGTAGTGGTGCCCGGAGAGAACACGATCAGGACGTCGACCAAATTCGCCGCACCGGCCGGCACAGCACCGGGTGCGGCATCCGATTCGGGTGTTTGCAGGTCATCCACCGTCACCGCGCCGCCGCATTCCGGGAAACGATCAGCCTCCAGCTTCATCAGCAGATAACCCTCGCGGTCGGAGCGCAACTCATACACACCCTGGCGCACGCTCAAGTACGCGCTCACGAAGTGGCCGACGCGTGTAAGCACCACCTGCTGCTCGGGATCGCCGTCGACGAATCCGCTCCAGGAGAAATTCTCGGGGCCGCGCATGTCAGTGGAAACCCACTTCGCATCGACGATGGCGCCGTCAGTTAGGCGCAAACGCAGGTCAGGCGAGTTCGGCTCCAACACATCTAAGGCCACCGCCACGCGCACCGCGGAACTGGCCGCTGGGCTGGCTGCCTGCACGCGCGCGCCACTCGCTACGCCGTCGATTCTCCACGGCGAATTGGCCTGCGCAATGTTCGCGGCAGATAGCGCTAGCGCCGCGGCGCACCACGGCAAAACGCGGGCAAACGGGAGGGAACTGCGCTTGCGCATGCACATGACTCCAAGCAATCAAGCGCCAAGAATATCCTGACTACCGTTGACCTTGTCGCAATACGCCGCCGTATGGTAAATTCCTCGGCGCTAACGCTTGGGAGGGCGAAGGCACCACTGCCATTTTATGCGTCGCGGAATTCGCGTCCCAGGAAATGTGCTGCCGCACCTGGCTGGGGAGCCGGTTGCGGTGCCTCCCGTGCGAGCCACCGGGAGCGCGGCTCCCGAGTGTTCATTCTTGGGGAGATTTTAATGTTTAGATCATTCTTAGGCTTGCTGCTGGGTTTGGCGATGGCCGCCCACGCGCAAGCTGCTGTTCGCGGTGTCGCCTTTGTGCACGGCACCGGCAATCAGACCAACGCACTCGATGACTATTGGCAACGTCCCTTCGTGGATGGCGTGCGCGGTGGTTTGGCGAATTCGGCCAACCATGTGGTCATCAACTGCAATTTTGAGAAGTACTGGTGGGATTCGGGTGCGGCTGGTTGTCTGGCGGCGCAACTCACGAGCTTTATCAATGCGCGCGGGATTACCGAGCTGACTGTGATCACGCACTCCAATGGTGGCAATGTGGTGCGCTGGCTGCTGTCCAACCCCACTTACGACAGCCGCTACGCCAACATCATTGCCAAGACGCGCAAGGTGATCGCACTGGCGCCGTCGAGCGCCGGCACGCCACTGGCAAATGCCACGATCAATGGCAATGTATTCGAAACCTCGCTCGGTTGGTTGATGGGCTACAAATCTGACGCAGTACGCCAGCAGCAAACGCATTGGATGAGCACCTACAACGCCCAAAATCTCTTCGGCACTGCAGGCCGGCCCGGCTTGCCCAAACCCTTCTCGGCGATGGTCGGTACCGATGTGGTGACAGCGCTGTGGAGTGGCAACGCTTACTGCGGTGGCTACCATTTGAATCTGGGACTGGAGATCACGCACGCGTGGCTCGATAACTGCGCCGACGGCTTTCTCAATTGCAGCAGTCAATCGGCCGCGGGCAGCGTCTGGTTTCGCGATCACCAGCGCGCCAGCAGCGGCTATGTGCTGAACCACAATCAGTCGCGTCGCGATTGTTTTGGCCTGCCCGCGCTGTTGCGCGTCAATCTGTGATCGGAGCGAATTGCCATGATGAATAAGACGTCACTCCTGATCGCCGCGATGTTTTGCACCGCGGCCCCCCAGATCGCCGCGGCCGAACTCACGCTGCTCAATCCAGGCGTGCAAGACAGCGTGCCATCCCGCCTGAACGCTGACGCGCCGAAACGTGCTGGCACGATGGAAACTGAGGCCCTGCGCTACTCGTGGCGGCTCGATGATGCCGCGGCTTTGTCGGCTGTTGCCGAGCCGCAAGTCACGCGATCAAAGGAATACTGGGATACGCGCAGTGCAGCAGAAATGGCGAGCGGCATTGACCTGCCGACGACATCGCCCGGCGCCATCGTGCGCTTGAGCCCAGTCGCTGGCGCTTCTGCAAAGGCACTGGAAGCGCGCCGCGTGATCTTAAGCAAAGACGGCCAAAGCTATAGCAACGGCAGCGGCATGCAGGCGCTGGCCGATAGCGATGAATTATCGAAGGGCGCGGCAAGCTTCGCAGAAGGCAGCAGTGTATTTCGCATCGATCCCGCGCTCGGGCACGGCAATTTCAAATTGCAGTTGCCGCAAGCCACCGGCGACACGATCGTGCACGTCTTCGAGCCGCAGAGCCTGTGGCAACTAGAACTGAAGTCTGATCGTATCGCTTACGCGGCCGGTGGCAAGATTCGTATCGACACATGGCTGCGCAACGAGCAGACATCGGTTGGCGTCGATGAGATCACGGGCCTGATCGTCAGCCCCGATGGGCAAACGCGCGAGTTCAACTTTCGCGCAAACAAAGACGGCGGCTATAGCGCGGAAATCCAGGCAGATTTCGTCGCCAGCGACAGCCCTGCGCTGTTTGAGATCCACGCCTTTGCGAGCGCTAAGGACAAGCAGACGCGCGTCTTGCGTGATGCACGCGCGGCCTTCGCGTTTGCGGCACCGGGTGCACGCTTCGCCGGTGGCGCTCGCAGCGCCGCACTTAAATCCGCACAATCGATCTCGGTCGAACTCGACGTGGAAGTCGCGCGAGCGAGCCGTTACCAAGTCGGCGGCGTGCTTTACGGTAGTTTCAAGGATGGCAGCTTACGCCCAATCGCCATGGCGCAATCGGCCATGTTGATGCAGCCGGGCGTGCAATCGATCACGCTCGAATACAGTGCGGAATCATTGGCCAACACCAAAGCCGGGGCGCCGTTTGAGGTGCGCGATTTGCAACTTGTCGATCAGGCGAATATGGGCTTGCAGGAACAACGCGTACGCGCGCTAGTCTTCGATGCTGCGGATTGATCATGCGCGACTAATCGCGCGCAACTGAGTGCGTCGAATAAGGGGCATCGGTAGCTATCGATGCCCTTTTTCTTTGCACGCGGCAGCGCGCTGGCTGATCGCGAAAATCTGGCGGGTGCTGCATTCTTGGACGCCTGATTCTTCGAGAAAAACGCTATGCGACTGAGCATTGCCCTGCCCTTGCTGCTGATCGGTCTGGCCGGATTTGCGCCTGACGCGCTGGCCGAGAATGCGACGCGCATCATTACGCTTGTGCGCCACGGCCATTACGAGGCTGATCCCAATGCCGACCCCAAACTGGGTCCGGCATTGAGCGTGCTCGGCATCGCCCAAGCACGCATGGTCGGCGGGCGGCTCGCGGGCTACAAACCGCACCTCGATCACGTCTATGTGAGTCCTCTGACGCGCGCGCAGGACACCGCAAAAGTCATCGTGAATGATCTTGGTTATGGCCGCCTGGAGACCCTCGATGCGCTCGCCGAATGCACGCCGCCCACGCGCCGCACGCGCGTAACCGCGGGCATGAAACCTGCGGATCTGGCCGCGTGTGCGAAACAGCTCGATGGATTATTCGCTGAGCGTTTCGTGCCCTCCAGCAACGGCGAGTCGCGCGAGCTGATGGTTTGCCATGGCAATGTCATTCGCTATCTGATCACGAAAACTCTGGGTGTCGATACGCAAGCTTGGCTGGAAATGTCAGTCGGCCATACCAGCTTGACCACCGTGCGCATCGATTCGGACGGCACACTGACACTGATTGGCGCCGGGGATGTCGGCCATCTTCCTGTGCACTTGCGCACCGGTGCCGCGGGCGATCCGGACCGCCAACTGAGCATCCCGTCCACCGCGCTCTAGAGCGCTTCAACCTTGTGTCGCCGCGATCGTGTGGCGACTTATGGAGTTTTCGATGAATATTCTGGCCGTGAATTCAACGCGCATTGCTTTGCTGGTGGTCGCAATCCTGGCCATCGGCGCTTGTGCGCGCACCGCCTCACGCGAAATTGCAGTAGTCCCTGCACCTGCGATCGCGCCATCAACAGCGCCGCTGCTGCCATCGCCCGCGCTCGCGGCGCCGACCGCGCCCAAACGTGATCATCCCGTCAGCGGGCCTGCCGGCGATCGCAATGATCCTTACTACTGGCTGCGCGATGACACACGCAGCAAGCCTGAAGTACTCGATCATTTGCGCGCCGAGCATGCCTACTTCGAAGCCGGATTCGCCCCGCTGAAAGCCCTGCAACAGCGCTTATTCGCCGAGATCCGTGCGCGCGTCAAAGAAGATGATTCGAGCGTGCCAGTTTTTGATGATGGCTATTGGTATTACCGGCGCTTCGAGACCGGGCAGCAGTACCCGATCATCGCGCGGCGCAAGGCCAACATGACCGCGCCAGAACAGATCATCCTCAACGGTAACGAGCGCGCCAGCGGACACAGTTTCTATCAGATCGGCGGCACTGAAGTCAGCGAAGACGGATCGATACTGGCGGTCGCGGAAGACTTCATCGGACGCCGCGAATACGTGTTGCGCTTCAAGAATCTGACCAGCGGCCAATGGCTCGCCGAAGAGATTCGTGGCACCTCGGGCGCCGTCGTTTTCGCCGACGACAATCGCACGATTTACGTGGTCGACAAGGATCCGACCACGCTGCTGCCCTTCCGCGTGCGCCGCCATATGCTCGGCACACCCTTCGAAAAATCCGAGACCGTCTACGAGGAAAAGGACAACACCTTTGGCACCGACGTGTCGCGCAGCAAATCCGATCGCTACATCGTCATCAGTGTCGGCAGCACGCTCACCACCGAAATCCGCATGGGCTCGGCTGCAGACCCGCGCGCGAACTTCCAGGTGTATTTGCCGCGCGAACGCGGGCACGAATACTGGGTGGATGATGCCGGCTCGCAATTTGTGATTCTGAGCAATAGGGACGCGCAGAACTTCCAGCTCTTAAGCGCGCCGGTGGAGATTCCGGCGAATCCAGCGCACTTCAAACCCTTGCTCGCACATCGTGCGGATGCACTCCTGCAAGGATTCGAAGTCTTCGCCGATCGCCTCGCCGTGAGCGAGCGCTCCGGTGGATTGCGCCGCATCCGCATGCTGCCGTTGAATGGTGGCAGCGGAGAATTACTCGGCGCCGATGAGCCGGCATACGTGATGGAGATCGACGAGACGCCGGATTTGCTTAGCGGCAAGCTGCGTTATGAATACACCTCCATGGTGACGCCGCCGACCACTTATGAGCTCGATTTCAACACCGGAAAACGCACCGAACTCAAACGTGAAACCGTGATCGGCTACGACCAGAGTCAATACGCGACCGAATTTCGCTTCGCCAAAGTACGCGATGGCGCTCAGGTGCCGGTCTGGCTGGTGTACAAAAAGAGCACGTTACTCGATGGCAGCGCAGCGCTATTTCAGTACGCTTACGGCTCCTATGGCTCGACCGAAGATCCGGTATTCGATGCCAGCGTGATCTCACTGCTCGACCGCGGATTCGTCTATGCCGTTGCTGCCATCCGCGGTGGTCAGGAAATGGGACGACAGTGGTATGAAGACGGAAAGCTGCTGAAGAAGAAGAACACCTTCAACGATTTCGTCGATGTCACCGATTTTCTGGTGCGTGAGAGATACGCCGCTCGCGACAAAGTCTTTGCCATGGGTGTCAGTGCCGGCGGTTTACTCATGGGCGCTGTCGTCAATCAGGCGCCTGAGCGCTATCGCGGCGTCATCGCGCACGTACCATTTGTCGATGTGATCACCACAATGCTCGACGAATCGGTGCCGCTGACCACGGGCGAATTCGACGAATGGGGCAATCCCAAAGACAAGATCGCGCACGATTACATGCTCAGTTACTCACCCTATGATCAAGTCAAGCGCCAGGACTATCCGGCGATGCTGGTCAGCACCGGATTGCACGATAGCCAGGTGCAATATTTCGAACCCGCGAAATGGGTGGCGCGTCTGCGCGAACTGAAGACAGATGATAACCCATTGTTATTCAAGGTAAATATGGAAGCCGGCCACGGCGGCAGATCGGGCCGATTCAATGCGCTAGAGGAAACCGCTGAGGACTACGCCTTCATGCTCGGATTACTCGGCGATCGCTGAGCCGGTTACTTTTTGCGGCACTCATGAACGTCGTGCAGTGGGCCTTGCGTACTGTACTTGACGTGCGAATCGCGCATGCGCGGGGGCCCACATCGCTTGGGATTCGTGAACTGGTTCGCCGCGCAGAGTCAGCGTGGACATATCGGGTTAAATCGCTGGAGGGTGTTCGAATCTGTTTACGATTCGTGTACCGGGTCAACCCTCGGGCGAATCGCAAACCGAAAATTAGCATTCAATGCAAACTGCGGCGCTCATCAGCAAGAACATTCGAGTACTTTCAAAGGTTTAGCCAAATTCGACTGCGGCACGAAAACTGCTGACTGGGTGAATGATTTTTACTTTGAGCCGTCCATGATTGACGCAAACGCAATTCCCATCTCTCGACCCTCTCTAAAGTTACTTGGCAGCGAACCAATTCGAGCCACCTGGGAGTATCTGGAGCAGAAATTTTCAACTGGCGCATCACACAAGCGCGGGGACGGACATCCAGTGGTGCTGTACCCAGGCTTGGCCAGCGACAAACGTGCTTTCTCGGCCTTGCGCAAGCGCTGTGAGACCTTAGGGTTTCCAACGCTTGATTGGGGGCGCGGTTTCAACACCGGGCCTAAGGGTAACGTCGATGCTTGGATGGGCGATCTGGCGCACGACACCTCTGAGTTGCTGGCGCCTTACTCAAAAAAAGCTACGTTGATCGGCTGGAGCCTTGGCGGCTTTTACGCGCGCGAGGTGGCGAAGTTGCTGCGATCACAGGTGCGTCAGGTCATCACCATGGGAACACCGTTCAACGATGGCATCGAGCACACCAACGTCGCGTGGATATTTCGCATGCTCAACGGCACCGCGCCGCTAATCGATGCCGCGATGAGTGCACGACTGCGTACGCCGCCACCGGTGCCGACAACGTCAATTTATAGCCGCGGAGACGGTGTTGTCGCATGGCAAAGCTGTCGTGACAACACCCAGAATCCTCGTACTGAAAATGTTGAGGTGTCTGGGAGCCACATCGGTATGGGCTGGAATTCTGCGGTGATCGATGTGGTCTGCAAGCGTTTGTCCAAACGTCTGCCACGGCCGAGTTCACGCTAATCAGAGGCGCGGGTGAGTCTCTCGCTCACCCGCGCCTTGCCCAAATAGGGCCCCGCCGCCCGGGTCAATCGATAAGCCGGGTTCTGTCGTTGAACGGTCATTCCTCTGGGTCGTACGTCACCGCACGCCTCAAGCAGCCTACCCGGGGAAGACGCGGGCCGCGCCATATTCCCCCTATTCGGCCTTGCTGCAGATGGGGTTTACCCTGCCGTCGCGTGTTGCCACCGACGCGGTGCGCTCTTACCGCACCCTTTCACCCTTGCCCGCACTGGTCTTGCGACGAGCCGCTGGCGGTCTGCTCTCTGTTGCACTATCCGTAGGCTCTCGCCCCCCAGGAATTACCTGGCATCTTGCCCTATGCAGCCCGGACTTTCCTCGATGGTCCTTATTAGGGGACCCGCGCGACCGTTTGACCGACGCCGGATCGGCGGGGTTGATGGATTCTAGCGGCTTCGGGTCGATCTCTGGCACTTAAGTTTTGCAAAAGCTCAGTCGACGGCGCCCCGCACGGCGCGAATGACACGCTTTGACCGCGCTATGCTGAGCTTTCACTTAGAACCTTAAAGGGCCCGCCGCGCGATGTCACCGAATCCCTTGCTCGGCAGCGTGGTTGCTTTGGTCGCATGGACGCTGGTGATGTGGACTTGGATGTACGCCACGCGCATTCCGGCAATCCTCAAACTGCGCTTGCGCCTGGACCCAAACGCACCTCGCGGCGAACAGATGGCTCAATTGCCTCCGCAAGTGCGCTGGAAGGCAGATAACTACAACCATTTGATGGAGCAGCCGACGATCTTTTACGCGATCGTGCTGGTCTTAGTGATGGCTGCAGATCTGAGCCAGGCATCGCTCGTTCTGGCCTGGGCCTATGTTGTCCTGCGGGTGCTGCACAGCTTATTTCAGTCACTGGTCAACAACATCTCGCTGCGCTTTGCGCTGTTCGTGCTGTCCACCTTGCCACTGTTCGCGCTGACCTGGCGCGCTGCGGCACTGGTGTTCTAACTTTGGTAGATGAGGTGACGCTGAGTTCTAGCTGTGACCCTGCCAGTGGCGCACGCGCCGAAAGCGATCGCTCAAATGGGTGGGATCGCGCAGCATTCATCTGCGTACACTCTCGCTGCGTTCAAGAGAAGGCCACCATGAAAGTCGTCGAACTCACGCATCCGCTGGTACAACACAAGCTTGGACACTTGCGCGACGCGGCGCTCGATCCGGTGCGATTTCGCCACTTCGCGGGCGAGATCGGCATGATGCTGGCCTATGAAGCCTGTCGCGATCTGCCGACAGAAGAAACGGTCGTGCAAACCTGGTCAGGCCCTTTAAGCGTGCGCCAGATTCGCAGTGAGGGCATCACACTGGTGCCCATTTTGCGCGCGGGCTTAGGCTTTTTGCCCGGCGTACAGTCGATGATCCCGAATGCACCCGTGAGCGTAATCGGCCTCTGCCGCAACGAAGAAACGCTGAAACCTGAGAGCTATTACTCGCGATTGGTATCCGATTTGGACGCGCGTACCGCCTTGGTGCTGGATCCGATGCTGGCCACTGGCGGCAGCCTGATCGCGGCGATTGATCTGCTCAAAGCCGCGGGTTGTAGGCGTATCAAAGGCTTGTTTTTGGTGGCCGCGCCTGAAGGCTTGGCCCGCGTTGAAGCTGCGCACCCAGATATTGAAATTTACGTCGCGGCGGTCGATCGAGGATTAAACGAACGCGGCTACATCTTGCCGGGACTAGGGGATGCCGGGGACCGGCTATTTGGTACGCCGGTCGACTGACTGTCGCTTAAGCCCACCGACTGCCGGCAATGCTCCATGCACGATGCGCAGCTAGCAAAGATGCGCCAAAATCGCGGCGGTCATGGCTTCCGTACCCAAGGCGCCTGCGCCACCGCCAATATCGGCAGTTCGCGCACCAGCGTTGAGTGCGGCGTCGACCGCCGCTTCCACCGCATCTGCTTCCGCATTCCACTTTAAACCCCAGCGCAACAGCATCGCCACACTTAAGATGGTGCCAACCGGATTCGCCCTATCCATGCCGGCAAGATCGGGCGCACTGCCATGAATGGGTTCGAAAACACCGGGGCCGCTGTCTCCGAGAGAGGCCGACGGTAACAAGCCCAGCGAACCGGCGAGCACACCGGCCTCGTCGGTCAAAATGTCGCCGAAGAGATTCTCGGTAACCACCACATCAAAACTTGCGGGACGCGAAATCAGGTACATCGCCATCGAATCGACCAGATTGTGCTCAAGCGCGATTTCGGGAAATTCCTCGGCAATCACGCGGTTGGTCACTTGCCGCCACAATCGCGAGGTCTCAAGCACATTGGCTTTGTCGATCTGCGTGAGCTTCTTGCCGCGTGCCATCGCCAATCGTCCCGCAAGGCGCACCACGCGCTCGACCTCAGCCACGCTATAGGAACAACCATCGAAGGCCACATCGCCGTCGCGGCGCTTTTCGCCGAAATAGATTCCACCCGTGAGCTCACGCACGATCATCAAATCCACACCGGCCAGTCGATCCGCTTTGACCGGCGACAGCGGTGCCACAGCCGGATGGACTTTGACCGGCCGCAAATTCGCATATAGGCCAAGCTCCTTGCGCATCGCCAGCAGGCCTTGCTCTGGGCGCACCGCAGCCGACGGATCGCTCCACTTCGGGCCACCAACCGCGCCCAGCAGAATCGCATCGGCCGCGCGACAGGCGTCCAGACTTTCAACTGGCAGCGCCGAACCGGTCGCATCAATTGCAGCTCCGCCGATCAGCGCCTCAGAAAATTCCAGCGTATGGCCGAAACGCTCCGCGACCGCCAACAACACCGATACACCCGCCTGCACCACTTCAGGCCCGATGCCGTCACCCGGCAATAGAAGGATATTCGCGTGCATTTGGGCCTCAATAAGAAGTCGTGAAGAATGCGCGGATGATGCCGCCTTTTCAGAACCGTGCCGACCCTACCAAGCGCGACCGGGACACCGCACGAACTCGGCATGCTTTTGCGCGGTCAAAAGCGTCGCCTAAGCGGCGCGTTGCTCAAAGGCGCGAATCTGCTCCTCGTGGTGCATGAGATAGCCCAATTGATCGACACCCAGCATCAGGCATCGTTTAGCGAATTGATCGAGCTCGAAACGCGCTGACCAGCCATCTGGCCCGGTAATGCACTGAGTTTCCAGATCAATGGTCAGCGCGATGCCAGATTTCGCCATCAAGTCGGCATGGCCTTCGGCGTCGATGACCAAGGCCAGCAGACCATTCTTGAGCGAGTTCGAACGGAAAATATCCGCGATCTCGCTCGAAATCACCGCACGAAATCCAAAATCCAGCAGTGCCCACGGTGCGTGCTCGCGCGAGGATCCACATCCAAAATTGCGTCCCGCGACCAAAATGCCCGCGCTTTTGGCAGCCGCACTATTCAATACGTGCTCCGGCCGCATATCGCCTTGCGCGTCATAACGCCAGTCGAAGAAGGCGGATTTCCCGAGTCCCGTGCGCGTCGTCGTAGTCAAAAACCGCGCTGGGATGATCTGATCGGTATCGATATTTTCATCATCGAGCACCAAGGTGTGCGCGTGCAGCGAGGTGATGGGGGGCATTTTTGGTCCGTCGGATAGTTTTAAGAGCGGGGCTCAAGGGCTAAGAGAAGGCGGGACTCGGGGCTGGGCGCGTAGACGAATTGCAGGGTAATTGATCAGTCACTCGCGGAATCCACAGCACCCAGGGTCTCACGGAAAAAAGGCGGGGCTCAAAGGCTAAGAAGAGGCGGGACTCGGGGCTGGGGCATGTAGACGAATTGCATGGTAATTGATCACTCACTCGCGGAATCCAAAGCACCAAAACACTCAACTTTGCGCCCCAGCCCCAAGTCCCGCTCTTGCTACACAGCCCCGCTCCTGCAAAAGAAAGCTTAAGCAAAGCGCGGATCCGCGATCACTCCCGCGATCGCGCTGGCGGCCGCCGTGGCCGGGCTGGCCAATATGGTGCGCGCACCCTTGCCTTGGCGGCCCTCAAAATTACGGTTGCTGGTGCTCAAGGCCATCTGGCCCGGCGCGACCATATCGCCGTTCATGGCGATGCACATCGAGCAACCGGGCTCGCGCCATTCGGCGCCAGCGTCGCGAAAAATTTGATCGAGCCCTTCAGCTTCGGCGTCTCGTTTGACTGCGTCCGATCCCGGAACCACCAACATGCGCACGCTGGAAGCGACTTTTTGCCCACGTAGAATTTCGGCCGCCGAGCGCAAGTCTGATAGGCGTCCATTGGTGCAACTGCCGACGAAAACGACATCGATCTTGTGCCCGATCAAGCGTTCGCCGGCGGCGAATCCCATGTAGTCGCGCGCGCGCTGATGTTGCGCGGAATCGTCGGCCGGCACGCTAGCCGCAATCGACGAGCCCATGCCGGGGTGCGTGCCCCAGGTAATGCTTGGCGTGATGTCGGCGGCGTCGATGCGCACCACGCGATCAAACTTCGCGCCCTCGTCGGTTGCCAGCGAGCGCCAATCGGCGACCGCGCGCTCCCAATCGGCGCCTTGCGGAGCCATCGGTTTGCCTCGGAGATAGGCGAAAGTCACCTCATCGGGCGCCACCATGCCGCAGCGCGCGCCGGCCTCGATCGACATATTGCACAAGGTCATGCGGCCATCCATATCCAGCGCGCGAATAGCGCTGCCGCGATATTCGATCGCATAACCGGTGCCGCCTTCGACGCCGATGTGCGCGATTACATGCAGGATCACATCCTTGGCGCTGACCATTGCGCCCAAATCACCCTCGACTTCAATCGCGAGGCGTTTAGGCTTGCGTTGCAGCAAACACTGGCTGGCCAGCACATGGCCCACTTCGCTGGTGCCGATGCCAAAGGCGATCGCGCCGAAAGCACCGTGAGTGCTGGTGTGGCTGTCGCCGCAGACAATGGTCATTCCCGGTTGCGTGGCGCCTAACTCCGGGCCGATCACGTGCACGATTCCGCGTTGACCGCTACCAAAATCCAGCAGGCGCACACCAAACTCCGCGGCATTGGCACGCAGAGTTTCTACCTGCGCTTTCGCTTGCGCATTGATGTAGGGCAAGTCGCCATTGGCGTCCGCCGGCAGCGTCGGCGTGGAGTGATCCAGAGTCGCCAGGGTCCGATCTGGCCGGCGAAGCTGTAAACCGCGTTCACGTAGCTCGGAAAAGGCCTGAGGCGAGGTCACCTCGTGCACCAGATGCAGATCAATGTAAATCACCGCCGGCGCGGCGACCGATTCCGCCACCACGATGTGCCGATCCCAGACCTTGTCAAATAAGGTCTGTGCGCTCATGCGGCGAGCACATCCAGCGCGCTGGCGGCTTTCACGCGCGCCGTGTGCTTGACCAGCCTATTGGCGACATCCAGGTAAGCCAATGCACTGGCTTCGAGAATATCGGTGCTGGTGCCGCGGCCAATGTGCTCGGCACCATCCCACTCGGCCTCAACGGTTGCCTGTCCCTGGGCATCACTGCCAAAGCTGATACTGCGAATATGAAAACTGCGCAAAATCATTTGTGCGCCAATCGCGCGCGACAGCGCGCGGAATAACGCATCGACCGGACCGTCGCCAACCGCCGCCTCGCAGACTTCGCCACCGTCCGGTGTGCCCAATCGCACGCTCGCCGTTGGCATACGCGACTCACCCGTCGCGCTTTGAATCGACAAACTCTTGAGCACATAGCTCGAGGTCGTGCCGCCGGTCACATTCAACACCAAAGCTTCCAGGTCGGCGTCGTAGATCTCTTTCTTCTTGTCTGCCAGGGCCTTGAACGCGCAGAACACCTTGTCGGTCTCGACGTCATCCAGGCTGTAGCCCATGCGCGTCAACCGATCCTTTAGCGCGTGGCGACCACTGTGCTTGCCCAGCACCAACTCAGATTTGGTGATGCCCACGTCCTCGGGACGCATGATTTCGTAGGTCTGGCGATGTTTGAGCATGCCGTGCTGGTGGATGCCAGCCTCATGGGCAAAGGCGTTGTCGCCCACGATCGCTTTGTTACGCTGAACTTGCTGCCCGGTGATGCTTTGCAGCAATCGCGAGGTCGGGTAGAGCTTGGTGGTATCGATGCCGGTGGTTAGGCCGTAACGCTCCTGGCGTGTGCGTAAGACCATGACCAGTTCTTCCAGCGCAGCGTTACCGGCGCGCTCGCCAATACCGTTGATGGTGCATTCTACTTGGCGCGCGCCGGCTTCCAGCGCGGCCAAACTATTGGCCACCGCCAAGCCCAGATCATTGTGGCAATGGCAACTGAAAATGACCTTGTCGCTGCCCGGAATCTCGCGCTTCAGCCGTGCAAACAAGGCGCGCACTTCATCGGGCGTGCTGTAGCCCACGGTATCCGGCACATTCAAGGTGCGCGCGCCGGCGGTAATGACCGCGGAGAAGATCTCGATCAAAAATTCAGGCTCGGTGCGGATCGCATCCTCGGCTGAGAATTCCACATCGTCCACAAAGCTGCGTGCCAAGGTCACGGCAGCCACGGCCGCATCGATCACTTGGCTCTTATCCATATTGAGCTTATGCAAGCGGTGCAGCGGCGAGGTCGAGATAAAGGTATGGATGCGCGGGCGCTCAGCTTTCTCGAGCGCGCGTCCGCAAGCTTCCACATCGCCGCGCGTGGCGCGCGCGAGACCCGCGATCGAGGCATTGCGCACTTCGCGCGCAATCCCAGCAACCGCGTTGAAATCGTCTGGACTCGCCGATGGGAATCCGGCCTCGATCACATCCACGCCGAGCTCCGCAAGTGCGTGCGCCATGCGCCGTTTCCCACGCGGATCCATAGAGAATCCAGGGGCTTGCTCACCATCACGTAAGCTGGTGTCAAAGACGATGACGCGATTGCTGTCGATTTGCGTGGACATTTCCGCTCCTTGAAAAGCGAAAAGCCCCGCCCTCAGGTCTGAGGGTGCGGGGCTTTCAGGGTTCTTCGATCCTGTTACCGGTGAGACCTTCAGTCCCGTCGGCAGCCGCGCACCTGGCAAGAGGGCGCAAGAAGTCGAAGCGCGCCCGCAAGTCGGCCAATGAATGGTCGACTAAGGTTGATGGTGCGCTGCGACAGAGAAATCATGGATGCGACTGTGCGACCGAATCGATTAGCTTGTCAACCTAGAGAAGCGGGGGCTTAGGGTCCGGGACTTAAGGCTTAGGTGCTCGGCCGCTCCCGGCATCCTGCCTCCCGCGGCATTAGCACATCCATATGCGTCGGGCTTAGGGGCTCGGCCGCTCCCGGCATCCTGCCTCCCGCGGCATTAGCACATCCATGTGCGTCGGGCTTAGGTGCCGGGGCTCGGGGAAAATGCGCTTGCAGGCCAAGAACGCAAGGCTTTTCTTAGCTCGTTTCGACGGCTTAGTGAGTAACGGAAACGATGAAGGTATCGCACCCGTGCTGGTCATTCCCGCGGAGGCGGGAATCTAGTTTCTTTCTTGACGCTTGTTGTTTCAGATCGAAACGCCAAGAAAAGCGCTGGATCCCCGCCTGCGTGGGGATGACGGTCAGCCGTCTCGGAGCGCACCAACTTCACCATCTCGAAAGCCAGTTCAGGCCCGCACCCCAGCCCCGCTCTTGCTTCACCAGCACGCTCTTT
>Ga0209181_10000680_pt1 | contig 62811 bp, 54 predicted proteins | sample MAT05_FD_187208 | JGI IMG/M metagenome (GOLD analysis project Ga0209181, IMG submission 187208) | Freshwater microbial communities from Lake Fryxell liftoff mats and glacier meltwater in Antarctica - MAT-05 (SPAdes) (version 2) | ecosystem: Environmental > Aquatic > Freshwater > Ice > Liftoff...
CCCCTTGATTGGCTCCCTGGTCAATAGCTGGGGCAATTTTATCAATGTTTTGGTGGGGGTGTTGATTTGGGCAGTCGTTCAGATCCTTCAATGTATGTGGCTACTGATTCGCCTCGATCGCCAGGCGATGTCAGGCGCTCTACATCAGACCAACGTCAATCGCCAAGCATTGAAAGACGCTGTAGACGATGATCCGGAAACCAAGCAAATCAAGCAGCAGACCCGCAAGATTCCCATCTTTTTTATTCGCTACAGCGGCTATCTTGCTTTGGGTGCCTATGTGTTTGATTGCGTAGTAGGTGTCTCCCTCTACCCCCCTGCTAAGTCATTAGGTTCTTTTCTGATGGCTATTTCAGTGGGCAACTGGAGGGCGATCGATGGGTCAAATCTAATCAGGCTCTCGATTATGCTGTTTGCCTTTGAATTTGTTCTGGTGATGCTGTTAATCGCCGCCCAATGGGCAACAGCCCGAACTGAGCAAGAGGAGCGCTTTTCATGAATAGCCAGATCCAATTATCGGAACAGAAAGCAAGCCAAACCCTCAAACTGCAACGGGAAGCAGAGCAACAGGTTTTTAGTAGTTCAGCGACTTGGTTGGTGGCAGGCGGTGTTACTTTTCTACTGTTCAACCCCGTATCCCTTCCCTTGGCTGTGATTGCTGCAAGCCCCTTTGTTTGGTCGGCGATTAGCAGAGCCTGGAAGAATGGCGTAAATGCTGAATATCTACACGAATCCGGCAACTTTGCCCATATTTTGAATGGGAAGCAGTTGATGAGGCTGACTCGTATCCTTGGCAAAGATGAGGTGATCGCGCAATTGTTGGAAGCTCATCAGGAGCATAAGCCGATCAGTGGTGACGCTCTCGATTACCTAGAGGCAGCCGGGCACGATGTCGAAACACCCGATTTAGAGCAGTTTTTAGCGATTGAGCGAGAAACTGCTCTGCCAACGCGGGAAGATGCGGCGATCGTAAGTGTGATAGCGCAAACTATCCCACCCAGGCAATCGGAAACAGAAGGAACACCCACACGCCCCTGTAACAGATGGATTTCCGATCTTTTATTTGAAGCAGATGGGAGCCTGAGACAGCAACACATAGCCCTGAATGGCAAGACCCGATCGGGTAAGTCCACGCTGGGAAGCCATTTGATGAGTTGCATTGCTGGCAATCAGCAGCCAAAAATCTGGTTGGTCAATCCAAAGCATATAGCCAGTTCCCCTGACTGGATAGGCATCACACCCTTTTGCAAGTCGATCGGTGGCTATGTGGAGGCTTTGACCCACTTCAACGAACTCTTAAAACAGCGCGTTGACGATCGCAACTTTAACTATGCCACTGCAGAACCTTGGTTTATTTTGCTCGAAGAACTGGACTGGGCAGTTAGCGAGCACGGGAAACGGGAGGTTTTGGCACTTATCCGCCCATTGATTAAGGTAGGGAGCGCCCTGAAAATAGTGGTGATTTTGATCGGACAATCTGCCCAAGCTGATTTCTTCACGGGTTCAGATTGGCGGCAGTTCAGCCGCTTGGTGATCGGGAATGAAGCGCTAGCGTTTCTCTCCAATCCCCAATTTGCCTACTCCTCTGAAGTAAAAGATCCGCTGCGGGCTGAAGCTGAAACGTTGACCAGGCAGGAAACACGCTTTGCATTGGTCATTCCTTTTGCAGGGTTGCCTACCATTCAGTGTGTGCCCAACCTTACGATCGCCCCTGCGATCGCGATTGAGTCCGATCTTTCAGATGAAGATGAAACAATCGTTGAGGCGGTTAGAGTCAGGCAGCGGCTGGAGTCGCTATTTGAAGACCCAAAACCCGTCACACTTGGCAACCTTAAGCATCAGGCGATCGTTGCTTATTGCCAAAAAAAGGGAGGGTCGGCGACGGTGCGGGAGCTTCAACAGGCTAAGCATTGCGACCTTGTCGGACTTAACTCAGAGGGTATCCGATCGCTGATGTTGGAACTCCAAAACCTAGGCAAAGGACGGCTTAAGGACGATTGTTTTACATTGGGCTAAGTTCTTCCAACACTTGCACTCAAAGGGTTGGAGGCTTCCAACAAGCCTCCAACCTTCCAACAATTTCCAACAACATCAATCCGACAATTTTCAACACTCTGATCCAAGTGCGATCGTCCTTGCCGTTGCCTCCTTACTCAGCACTCAGCACCTACTTACTCAGCACCTTTACTCAGCACCTAATGTCGAAGCAGAGAAATTTGATATCAGATGGCAAAGCTATGTACCCTATTATCTCCCAGTCACAAAGCCGTTGGGAGACAAGGACTTGTACTTGGGATGATTTGATGGTGATGTTTGCGGTTTTGCCGCTCTTGACGGCTGAGGTGAGCAACTTCCAACCCACAACAACAGACGAAATAGACTTCTTTGAAAAGCAATGTCATTGGCAAGCTGGTGTTCAGATCTGGCTGAAATATCTTGTTTCTGGTAACAAACGGTTAGACCCGGAACTTATCGCCAATCCAACGCAAAAGAACAAAAGAAAAGCACTGAAGAAAAGGGCAGAGCTTTCTAAAAGCATTCTTGATTTAACTCATGAGTTGTACTCTCGCTACCCACTTCTACAGGAAGCGTTTAAGAGTCATGAGGAAATATGGTTTCTTTGCGAGTCTCAGGAATATCACTTTTGGCTGTCATCGTTAGGAGTATTGCCTAATTCCAAAGCTACACGTCCCAGCAGCAAAGAAGAGATGGTGAAGAGTGGTCGTAGGCTTTGCGCTTTTCTAGAAGACCCTGCGGAGGATTTTCCGTCCACCCTAGGCATGGGGCAGCTAGTTATTCTCGACATGCTAGAAAGCCTTGTGGGTAAAGGATCTGAAGCAGTGGAGATTTTGGTACTTACACACCTTTTAGTTTTGGCTGCCTATACCGCAACAGTTGATAGCAAGTTCGGCTGTAGTCCTGTCTATGAGGATGTTCAGAAAAAAATCACAGCGGATCTGCAAAGTCGCAGAACCGACCCTGACTACAAGAATCTTTTATTCAAGAATGGCAAGCGCTTACCCAGCGGACGCAATGCACCGCGTCTCAAGTAAGTTATCAGACAGATTGACTCAAATGTAAATAAATGTAAATAGTCGTTTTTTTCAACTTTCTCCTTTTGCCCTAAGCGAGGGTTAGTACATCGGATCTCACCCCATTAGTGGTGGTTGAACTCTGACTACAACTATCGAGGTCTTAACCAATGCAAGAGTTTCTGAAAGCAAAGCCTCTAGCCCAAACACTAGGGGTAGGGGTGTCTACGTTGAAGCAATGGCGTAAAGACGATCGCCTCATTGAGGGCGTTCACTTTGTCAGATATAGCTATAACCTGCTGCTCTACAACGTAGCTATGATGATCAACTACATTGCGACTCGCTCTGACCCTCAACTCCATGAGAGGCAGATTCAGGACTACCTGAAGCAATTAGAGAAGACTACCCAAAAGAAGAGAGGCTAACTGTTGCTTATGCCTCTCACTCCAAAAACAACAATTCATCCATTGACGACCAAGAAGCTGAAAACCTGGTTAGCAGACAGTTCTAAAGGAATCTCTGGCAACACGGGTAAGCGATCGTCCCCTTCGACTAACTCTGGTGCTTGCCCTGGTCGGAAGGTCAGGATACTGCGATCGTCCGGTGCCAGCAACCAACCCAAACGGGTACCCACCTTCAACGCAGACAAAATCTTGTTAATCACCTTAATGGGTGACTGGTCAGGCGATAGGACTTCAATCATCCAATCCGGTGACAGCAAGAAATCATCTGGGATTTCCCCTGAATTGGTGAAGGGAATCCGATCCCAAGTGAACACAGCAATGTCTGGGACGATCGAGCGGTTGCTAAAGGTGCAACGCAGTTCGGGTAGGGCTAAGGCAATGCGAGAGCGTTCAGCAACTTCATTAATTGCTGTCGTTAGTGAGCCTTGCAATCTGCTGTGTCGTCCCTTTGGCATTGGCTTCTTTATCACCTCTCCATCCATGAATTCGCTAGCGGGTTCCGTTTCTGGCAATGCCAAAAACTCATCCAGGCTTAACGATTTCACAACGGCTTGAGTCACTTATCTACCTACATTGGAGGTTCAAAAAATGTCTGACCTAAAAACAGAAGAGACGATCGCAATACCACCTGCGATCGTCTCTCAAACTGAAAAAACATTTCAACCCAATCTTACCAAATATGTCAACCCCTGTCTTATCTTCCTAGAGAGCTTGGGCTACAAAGAGGGCGACACAGTATATCTTCGGGCAATTAAAGCAGATGGCGCTCACAAATTTGATTTCACCTATCCAGAAATACCTAGGACAAAACTGGGACGGCTACAAGGTGACAACGGTATCTACTGTGTCGTAAACGGTGGGGGGCATTCCGACAAGGACGTTAGCTCTGGTCGAGCTATCTTTTTTGAGCATGATGACCTACCTAAAGATGTGCAGCTGGCCCTTTGGCAAACCCTCGGACTGCCAGAGCCAACCATTCAAGTTGACACGGGGGGGGGAGATCTATTCATTCCTACTGGGTATTCGACACCCCCATCCCGATCGCTGATTGGAAGTTGCTACAATCCGACCTCTTAGATTTTGCTGATGCCGATCGCAGCATAAAAAATCTGTCCCGAATCATGCGGCTGCCGGGCTACCCTCATCAAAAGACCAAGGAACTTGCTACGATCGCCTCTCTCTCAGGAAGGCGCTACAGCTTTGAGCAGTTGAGGGCGATCGTCTCCAGTCCCGCCTCACAACCTACCCCACTCAAACCAGAACCTAAAGAGATCCCCAAGCCTCAAAGGGTGCCTTACGCGGCGATCGTCCCCCTGGAAAAGTGCATTTCAAAGGAGCACCGATCGCTTATTTCTACTGGAGTGCCCGAAGGTGGCCGTAATGTCACAGGTTCATCCTTGTCCAGAGATCTTGTTGGCACAGCCAACCATTTAAACAGTGAAGGCATCCCCTATGAGGGCGATCCTCGTGGCTTATTTGAGGAGTATTGCGATCGGTGTACTCCGCCCCTAGAAGGGCGAGAGCGGGAAACCATTTGGCGATCGGCAATCAAAAGCAACCCTACCCCAAGCCTGACTGAGGAGATGATCCAAAATTGTGTGGCCGCTTGGCAACGATCGCAGATCCCCAAGGCGGGCAAGCAGGCAACTGGCAACCCCAACGATCGTGACCAAGACGAAAATGACAAACCTCCTGACAAACTACCTGACATTCTCCTGACAAATGATCCACTTCCCACGGGTGGGACGTGTCAGGAAGAAATCAAATCAGAGGTCATCGACGCTTCGAATCCCCATTTGTCAGGAGAATGTCAGGAGAATGTCAGGAAATTTGTCAGGAGGGATGAAACCATACCCAATAAGGATTTGACCCCATTTGTCAGGACTGTCAGGATGATTTCTGAAAATAACCCTCCCTGTGTGAAAACCGGAGTCTTCAAGCACTGGACAAAAAACAACACTCTCGTAGAAGTTCTGACAACTGAGTCCGATCGCGCTCAGATTCAGGTGATGTACGAAAAACAGACAAGGTGGGTAGCTCTAGCAGAGCTACAAGAGGCAGAGGAGTGGTAATCATGAACGAATGGAAACCCCAAATCGGAGACCGCTTCATCTGGCACGATCGCGCTACCCTTATTTGCACCCGCCGCATTGTCAACCCCACAACAGGCAAGCGGTGCTTAGTCGGACGCAACGCAACAGGTAGCGGATATCTAGATGGCGAGTTCCTAGAATTTGACCAATGCCGCCCCTATTGGGAACCCCAACCCGGCGATCGGGTACTGGTGGCATCTGCTTCATGGTCAAAGCATCAGGGCAAAAAGGCGATCGTCAAGGGCTACATCATCACCCAGGAAGCAAGGCGATTTGCCGATCAGGTCTACGGCGATCGTTCCCAGGAAAAAGCGGCACTAGGTAGGGCGTACTCCTTGGCACAACTGATTTTTGAAAATGGCGGTCGGTGGGACTGCCAACATGTTTGGTTACGCGCTCTCAAAGAAGGGGCGATCGAATGAGTGAAGAGCCGGGCAATTACAGCCAAGCATTCCAGACGATCGGGGGGCTGAAGCAGGAATGCTATCGGCTCATCGATGTGGTTGCCCGGCGGCCCGGTGCTATTAAGTTGTTGTTGGGCTGTAAAAAAATGCTGACCACCTTATCTGAGTACAAAGCTAATCGGAAATTCGGACCGCGTAAATCAGGGAAGGATTGAGTCGGGATGATTCTCCAGTGCCTCAATTAGTGGCGATCGTATTTTGATTCGTATGCAGGTACCCTATGGTTGACTACGCGCTTTTTCGTAGTCAACCATGCCCTCACATGCCCGTCCCCTCACTCATGAGTTCAAGGGCGATCGATACCCCGCTCATTAATGAGCGGGGGTCAATGTGAGGAATCAGCGGGGGTGATTAGGTGGAATAATCCTCTAAATGAAGATACTCAAAATACATTTACTGAAGATCACCCTATGCCAAAACTGAAGAAGACCCAGAGAACCAAGCGGGGTAGCGTCTCCATTCTTGCTAGAGCGGGAATGCTGCGACTGAGATGGACTTATCAGGGCAAAGAATATCAAATAGCTTTGGGTCTGAGGGATAGCCCCTATCATCGGACGATCGCCCAAAAGAAGGCATCGGAGATTGAAGCGGATATCGCCTATGGGGTGTTTGATGTGACCCTGGCTAAGTACAAGCCACAGGAAGCTAGTCCTGTGCCAGAGCAACTATCAACGGTTCACTTATTTGAGCGATTCATCGTCTATCGTCAGCAGCAGGGCACAAGCGGTCAGGCTATTACTAGCCGCTACAAACCATTGTGTTCAAACCTGACTCGATTCAACAGAACCATCACCACTGAGCAAGATGCTCAGGACTTCGTAAATGTGCTGCGCTCTCGCCAATCTCCCAAAATCAGCAATCAAAACCTATCCCTACTAAGAGGATTCTGTGAATGGGCTATTGAATCAGGACACCTCAAGGTCAACCCCTTCGCCACTATCAAGCCAGTGAAAGGAACCCGCAGCCGTAGACAGCCCTTCAGCCGTGATGAGATTGCCCGTATTCTCCAGACCACTAAGTTTCATTCGGCTTATAGCAGCTATCACGACTTCACCTATGTACTGCTGTCCCTTGGTTTGCGCCCATCTGAGGCGATCGGGCTACGTTGGCAACACATTGACTTGGCACGAAAACAGATCACTATCAATGAGAGCCTATCAAGGTCAACTGATGGGCGATCGTCTGGTACAGCCAGACAGCGAAAAATCACTAAAACAGGCAATATAAGAACATTGACCTTGCATGAGCAGCTAGTCCTCACCTTCGCTGGAAGAAAGCCGCTTTTGGCTAAGCCTGATGATTTAGTGTTCACCTCTTCTAGAGGGTTCCCGATCGATGATCACAACTTTAGCCAACGGGTCTGGAAACGTTTATTAACTGATGCCGGGGTAGATTACCGCCCCCCCTACAACAGTCGTCACAGCTTCACCAGTCACCTGATTGAGCAAGGTGCTTCATTCTCTCAGGCAGCGGAAACGCTAGGACATAGCTCATCTCGCGTGGTAGCTGACACCTATGCACACATGGTTAACCGTTCGGTTATGCCTGAGTTCTAGGGCAAAAATCATTGCCCGTTAATTGCCCGTTATCTCATATCCAATCTTGACTAAAAATGTCCGATTATGTCTATCAGGGAAATGGAGTCGTACTAATGGTTCGTGCAACTCCCTTGCTGTGAAGGCTGAAACCCTTAGTACGCTTAATGGACACAACTGGACTCGAACCAGTGACCCCCACGATGTCAACGTGGTGCTCTAACCAACTGAGCTATGCGTCCGATCGGTATATTAGAGTAGCACAACTTACGCACAGACCGCAAATACAATCCTGAAGCGTAAATCACCTATCGACTCTAGCTCTTGAGCCGGTGCAGTCGCCCCGATCGCAATTGCACAACAGGCTGATTCGATAGGCGAATGATGTGTTCATCGTGGGTCGTGATAATCACGGTGATCCCAATATTGTTGAGCTTTTTGAAGATTTTGATCACTTGCTGAGCATTGTCAGAATCGAGATTCCCCGTCGGTTCATCAGCCAGGAGCAGTGGAGGCGTGCCGACGATCGCCCGCGCAATGCTCACCCGTTGCTGCTCCCCGCCCGAAAGCTGGTCAGGAAAGCAATCGGCCTTCCCTTGAATGCCCACCATTTTCAAGGCTGGTTCCAAGCGGCGCTGAATTTCCTTGCGAGTAAAACCCTGAACTTGTAAGACAAGGGCAATATTTTCTGCCACCGTGCGCCGAGGGCTCAGCTTGTAATCCTGAAAGACAATCCCAATGCGGCGACGCAGGAAGGAAAGCCGATCGCCCTTCAACTGGGGGACATTGTGTCCATCCACAATCACCTCACCCTGGGTCGGGCGTTCTTCCCCATAAAGCATCTTCAACAAGGTAGACTTGCCTGCCCCCGATGGGCCAGTAATGAACAAAAAGTCTCCAGGCATCACCTCCAAATTAACGCCCTCTAAGCCTTTGCTGCCGTTGCGATAGACCTTTGTCACATCACGCAGAGCCACGATCGCCGTGGGGTGATCCGCTGTCGCTGAGCCATTAGCCCCATTGGTCTCATCAGCCATAGAGGGAGTTGTGAACACTGAAGTCATAGGAGTGGGGGAGTAGGGGAGTGGGGGAGTGGGTGCATCCCAGTTTTGTAACCACCCGATCCACCCTCACCCTAAATCCCTCTCCCTAGGGAGAGGGACTTTGAATTCCGGCTCCCTTCTCCCTAGGGAGAAGGGTTGGGGATGAGGGCGGATCGGAGATCTGCAAAAGTGAGATGCACCCTAGGAGAGCGGGGGAGTCGATCTAAGTCTTAGCCCCTCTCCCCTTCTGGGAGAGGGGTTGGGGTGAGGGCGGTTCGGGAAAGGTAATTGCTCAACCTAGAAGAATCAGGGGTTGCAGACCTTTTATCTACTACTTTTGATCGCTTTTGACGAGAAAAAGCACGAAAATTGGTCTTCCAAGCTATTTTGTACGGTAGCAAAATAGCTGAAACCCTCACTTTTCCTAGGTTGAGCAATTACCGGGAAAGTTGCCCACCGCCTAATGACCCACAGAGGGCTTTTGGGTGATTCGATGCACCACCGATCGCCAAGCGAATCTGGGTAACGATAGCATACGTCGCCAACGCCAGGGTTCTTTGTATAGTCGATAGACCCATTCCAGGTGATTATTTCGTAGCCATAGAGGGGCGCGGGATTTAACCCCCGCCCAAATGTCAAAGCTACCTCCCACCCCGATCCAAATTGCATGGGGGCAGAGCGATCGGTGTTCTGCAATCCAAAACTCCTGCCGGGGCACCCCCAAACCCACCAAAATAATTTGGGGCTGGAGATCCTTCAGGGTTTGGCGTAATTCCAAGTTTTCCTCAGGGGAGAGATAGCCGCAGCGAGTGCCCACGATCGTCAACCCCGGCACCCGATCGTGCCAGACCTGAGCCGCCTGCTCCACCACACCCGGCCCGCCCCCATAAAAAAAGAGTGTCCAAGGCGCTGCTCCAGCTTGAGTCAGCAGTAGCTCAGACAACTCAATGCCTGGGCAACGTTTCACGCGTCGTCCCTGGAGCCAGAAGTAAAAAACAATGCCTGATCCATCGGGCACCACCAGTTCAGCTTGAGAAATGACCTTTGCCAACGCTGCATCTTGCCCAGCTTGCATCGTCATCTCAGCATTGAGCGTCACGACATGCACGCCAATATTTGCCTCTATTTGAGACGTTAGCCAGCCTGGGTAGTCATCTAACAGATGCACTGGAAGACCTAACACCAAATCCGGGTGAGATTGCTTAAATGTTGTGGACAGATTAGCCATACCCTGCGTTTACCTAGCACCATGTCTATAAATCAGAAAAAATCAGAAATCAGAAAATAAATCAGAAAGTCAGACTCTACCCCTTGCCGCTCTCATCATCAATTTGAGCGCAGGTTGTGAAAGTTTACTCAAGAACTATTGTTCAAGTTGCCGTAATTCCCAAGCTCTCAACTGAGCAATTTCGCTACGACGCGACCTAATCCTGCGTCACTTCATAAACTTGGGAATGATGGGTTAAAACCCCGCCCCATTCTCAAAACCCAGTTTGTGCCCCGTGGCACCCGATCGAAAAACCATCTATCTCCCTTGACAATAGTTCGGGCATTTTTGCAATAGCTAACCCTCATCCCCCAACCCCTTCTCCCAGAACGGGAGAAGGGGGGCCGGATTGAAGTCCCTCTCCCCTCTTGGGAGAGGGATTTAGGGTGAGGGTCTATACTGGCTGTACAACAGGGTTTCCAGCACCTCTACAAAAACTGTCCGCAGTATTGCCTTGAGCTATTTTGGAACAAAGGAAAGCAATGATAATTCATTGTTGTTGATGATTTTTAGCATCTCATCAATTTACCAGGAAGTCCGATCGCTGGCAGGGTAAGTTGCACTTTAATTCCCGATGATCAGGATATCGACTCCCAGCCATGTGTGCTATCCAACACTCAAACCGCTTTTCAAGCTAAAAGACCCCATTGAATTTGCATCACGATCGCACCTGAGCTTGAGTTATGGCAAAAAAACTTTGCGCTATTCTTAGCTTCTATCTTTTAGCCAAACAACAGGACTAAACCATCCCAGTTTTTTGATGGAAATTGATTTTCAGTATTGAACTTCACGGGAGTCAACACATTTTGTGTTCTGACTGCTATCAAGGCACAGACTGGGATATGCTGAGAAAATATCCTTCTGAAAGCCTTCAGCGTTTCTACCATGTCTCTTGCCGCCCCACCCATCGTCCTTGACCCGCCTCGCACCATTCGGCTTGCCTCTCGCAAAAGCCAGCTTGCCCTGGTGCAGACCCATTGGGTGCAGGAGCAGTTGCAAAAACGCTTCCCCGATCGCACCTTTGAAGTGCATACCATGAGTACCCAAGGGGACAAGATTCTGGATGTAGCCCTGGCAAAAATTGGCGACAAGGGATTATTTACCAAAGAATTAGAACTGAGCCTTCTTCAAGGCGAAACCGACCTGGCCGTGCATTCCCTGAAGGACTTGCCAACCCATCTCCCCGATGGGCTAATTCTAGGCTGCATCACAGAACGAGAAGATCCAGCGGATGCCTTGATCGTTCATGAACGCCATCAGGACAAACAAATTGACACGCTCCCCGCCGGAGCCGTCATCGGAACTTCTTCTCTACGTCGCCTGGCCCAATTGCGCTATCACTTTCCCCATCTGAGCTTCAAGGACATTCGCGGCAACCTGAACACGCGGTTGCAAAAGCTAGATACTGGCGAGTACGACGCAATTATCCTGGCAGTGGCTGGGTTGGAGCGGTTAGGCATGGGCAGCCATCCAGCAGAGGGTTCACGGAATCGCATTCATCAGGTGATCCCGGCAGAGATTTCACTCCACGCTGTGGGACAAGGCGCATTGGGGATCGAGTGCCGCTCTGGGGATAGCGATATTTTGATGTTGCTGAAAGGCTTGCAGCATGAGCCAACCGCGCAGCGATGCTATGCAGAGCGGGGATTTTTGCGGGAATTGGAGGGCGGTTGTCAGGTGCCGATCGGAGTCAACACGGTCATAGAAAGCGACACACTGACGCTGACGGGCTTGGTAGCAGCGTTGGATGGCAAGCGAGTGGTGAAGGATCAGATCAACGGACTGGCGGTTCATGCAGAACAACTGGGAATTGAATTGGCTCAGCGTTTACGGGCCCAAGGAGCGCAGGAAATCTTGGAGGAAATTTTCATCCAAGTGGGACGAAACCAGCCTCTTTAGGATCGAGGATTTAGGAGATTTCCGGGAAAGATGTTACCCCTGTAGGGGCGAAGCATCCGGCAGACAGAGCCTAGAATCGACCAGAAGGTCGTTGCCCGGATGCTAAGTGCAAAGCACACGCTCCACGAACGCCCTTCCGGTGCCTGGTATAAACTTCTCTATAAATCTTCTTAATTCCTGATCCTTAGCGTGATCCAATGACCAGACTCTGCATGGGGATCTTGTCAGAGTCTGGGTCTAACGATCGCCTCACTCTTTTTCCACCAGAGAGGACACAGGGCTAGCAGCGCGAGGGATACTACATTTTCGAGCCTGAACATCATTGATCTGAGTTGAAGCGGTCGTGCCCCGTCTTCCGACAGCCTGACTCACATCTCGTAGCGCCACATTAGTCACATCTTTCCACAGCGGATCTGCCTCAATTCGCGTCACAACAGTTGCAGCTTGCAGCTTGAGGGAGCCATAGTCACGCCCTGTAATCAGTGCAGTCCGATTCAAGATGCGGGGAATCAGCAGGTTGAGGTCGTCTAGGCTAATTTGTTCATATCGATCGCTCAGGTCTCCGAGTTCCTGTCCCAACGTAGCGGCCTTGAGCGTTTGAGTGACCGTAGTTTCCAATAACCGCTGTTCTGTCAGCTTCACTTGCTGCCATTGCTCCATCAGCGTTCCCGTTTGGTCTTCAATCTGGCGCTGTTGGGTGAGAAGCTGTTGCAGCCGATCGCCACTTCCCCCCGCTTGGCGCACCCGCTCAATCTCTCGCTGTTGCTGCTGATAGGTCTGCCTCAGCGTTTCCAAGTCAGCCACGATCGCACTGCGGTATTGCAGCAATTGAGGCGGATAGGCATCGATACACAGAGAGAAATAAGCCATCTGGATCGTCAGGAGCTTTGCCTGCTGCGCTGAATTCCGCACGGCATCCGTAGCCAGAAAACTGCCGCCCTCAAGCTGGTCATAGATCGCGGCAAAGGTGGTGTATTGGTTCCGCAACTTGGCGATGAAGGTGTTCCAGTCCTGATTGGTTGCATCATCCAGGGTGACTGTGTAGGGGTCGATCGCCAAATCAACAATCTGGGGAGTCAGCCCATCTTCCAGGTTGCCTGCTCCAGCCCGATAATTCAGCACACTGTTGATAAATGTATTTCGCACATCGGTTTGCGATCGGGGCGGTGGTTCCAGTTCGCGGCGGCGCATGGTATCGATCGCATCGATCGCCGCCAGAGACTCAACTCTAAACTGCACCGCTGCGCTGGCCAATGCCCGCGCTTTTTCTGGAGTGCAGCCACTCAACCCGCCACTGACCAACAGCAACCCAGCAATCAACCAACGCCAATTTCTCACACTTTTTTGCATGTCTTAGATTACTTGTAAAGCACTACGGATAGAGGAACGTTTGGAGAACCCCTCTAAATGTAGTCATTGATCGTCCTGTGTAGAGCATATCTGGACGATCGGCTTTTTTTGCTTAATTTAACCCAGCAATAGTTTAGACAGTTTTAGGCGGGTAGTCGCCTGAGATTATCTCAGCCCCTCACCGTTCGGCTGAGCGCTCACGTCGAAGCCCCCAACCCCTCTCCCAGAGGGCGAGGGGAGCCGATCTAGGGAGTGTCATCAAATCATTTTTTCTTTTCCAAGGGAACTCAAGGTAGAGAGCAACGTGAATTAAACAGGAATGCCCCGCCATGACCAGCCGCCGTTACGCTCTGCGAGATGACCAATGGGAACGGATTAAGCACCTCCTGCCCGGACGAGCCGGGTCGGTTGTTCACCCCGTCAAAGACAATCGATTGTTTGTCGAAGCCGTGTTGTATCGGTATCGTTCTGGCATCCCGTGGCGAGACTTACCAAAGCGATTTGGAGATTTCCGGGTTGTCCATCTGCGGCATACCCGATGGGCGAAAAGCGGGGTGTGGCAGCGAGTCTTTGAAGTACTAGCCGAAGATGCGGACAATGAATACTCCATGATTGACTCCACAATTGTGCGCGCCCACCAGCACAGTGCTGGGGCAAAGGGGGGGACCCAAACTCCGAAGCAATTGGTCGGAGCAAAGGCGGGCTAAGCACTAAAATTCATGCCACGGTGGATGCCCTAGAAAATCCAACGGGGTTTCATCTCACCCCTGGACAAGCTTGTGACCTCGACGGAGCCGACGAATTGTTACCGCACGTGGTGGCAGATATGGTGCTAGCAGACAAAGCCTATGATGCGGATGAACGGGTGATTGAACTTTTAGAGTCCCAAGGCAAAACTGCCGTCATTCCCCCTAAGCGCAATCGCAAGCATCTACGGGACTACGATAAGGATTTGTATCAGGCTCGTCATTTAATTGAGAATTTCTTTGCCAAGCTGAAGCAATACCGGGCGATCGCAACACGCTACAATAAGCGGGCGGTTAACTTTATAGGGGCGATTTACCTGGCTGCTGCCATGATTTGGCTGAATTGATGACACGCCCTAGCCCTCTCCCAAAGGAAAGGGCAAAACTTAAACCTGGATCGGCTCCCCTCGCCATCTCCCAGAGGGCGAGGGCTAAGATAATCTCAAGTGACTACCCTAGTGCTAATTCGCATATCTACTGAAAACCTAGCTACTAGTATTACTTTTTTCCAAAATTCCTATCACTGAGCGACCTGCTGAGTAGCTAATTAAACCATCAAATAACTTAGAGAGAGGGATCATAGAGCTATCCCAAAACTTGATTTGCTGATGACTTGGCATAGAACTTCTCAAAAAAAGCTTGTTGCCAATAGAGGCAAGTAAACCTACAGAATCAAGGTGGAAAATTTTCAAGCATTGAAGGGGCTTTGGAGTAATAGCCAGTAAACTTCTTCTGTTATACCGCCTGCAATGACCGATATTTCTATCAAATTCTGTATATAACCATTGATAGGCTGGAGAGAGAACAATTAATCTGCCATTGCTGCTTAAGAAGTTACAAGCAAGTTGCAACTCATTTCTATCTGCTTCAATATGTTCCAAAACATCTATATAGATTATAGTGTCAAATAAATTTGTTGCCTCTAAAGAAGCTAGGCTACCCACTTTAACCTCACAGCAAGGAGGCAATAATCTCTGTTCTATCAGTCCTTGTATCCTGTCAACTAGGTGAGGATCTGGCTCTAAACAAAGCCAATATTCTTGACTACCATCACACAAGATCCTGGTTGTTGATCCGATACCTGCGCCAACTTCTAAAACCCGATTGCCAAGGTAGGGGCGAATCTGGCTTGAATAATATCGCTTCCAATTGGTTGCCTGAGAAAATAAATCTAGCTCTGAACCTACATAACTAAACAGGGCTGTTTCATTCTAAATTGTGGAATTTTATGCATTCACGAAATCACGTTGTTTCAGGTTTCGAGAATTTAGTTTTACGCTGCCTGAAAGCCCATAGGTTCGTGGACTAAATCTAGAATGAAATGACCCTGCATAACTAAAGTCTTTCATAACTCAGGGAAAACTTGGTGGACAGATAGAATAAAATACCGATAATCACGACTTGGTAGAAAGCTATATGAATTTCTGGCACCTAAAATTAGAAATATAAAGAAGAAGCTTAGTGTACTGAATTGCAAAATAAATAAGCTTAATAAGCCTACAGCAAAGGTACTCCATCCAGGAATTGCCAGATTAGTAAAAATTTTAATCGTGATTACAACTAAAATCAACAAGAAGGCTAAAACTATCATCAATAAACTGAGTATAAGAAGCCGAGTACCAATGATATCTGAGTAAACAGAAAGAGCACTAATTCCATGACTTACAAGTGACACAAAATTCATTTTTGATTTACCAGTAATGCGATAGCTTCGTTCTGTAGGAACTTGAGCATAAGGTAGTTTTGACTTAATGATTCCAGCAGCATAATGATTCCAAATTTCACTTACAGCAACTAACTGATGCATGAGTTCATAGGGAATAATACTGAAGTTGCCAAAGCGGATTTCCTGTCCACTTAAAATTTTAAAGGCTTTTCTGTATAAGAAATAAGACAACCTAAAAATTACACCTTCAGAACGCTTACTTCTAGAAGTAAAAAAGATTTTCTGGTTATTCTCCTGCTGACAATAACTTACTAATTTGAGAATATACTTCGGATCATCTTCACCATCTCCATCCATTACCCAGCAATTCTCATTATGGAAATTCCTGTGATGCAAGTGTATTGCTGCCACCCAATTAACTAGCTGAAACACCGATTCCACCGTTCAAGAGTTTAGGCAAAAATCGCGGTTAAACCTCAGAAATTAGTACAAATGCTTCAAAATGAGCATTGCTGACTTCACATAATGCGTGCCATTCTTAACGGTATGTTGTGATTCACAGTTTGGATAAGACATCATTACTGCTGCCCCCAGAGAGAACTAAACACCAGCTATCGTTTTATCCTTACTTGTTTAGGACTACCAATTATTCAACCATTCGTCAGCAATTCCAAATTCAACAAATCCATGACCACAAAATAACTGCCTCTGTCTTTGAAATAGTACTTTTGTCCAAAATGGTACGAGAAATCTATATTTTTAGTTCAGCTTATTGCATCAATTCTCAATAAGCTGCTGTTGCAAGTCTCTGAAAGGACTTCTTAGAGCCGAATTTGGAATTGCTGACCATTCGTGGCTCATAGTTAAGAGTAGTTATTCGACCCCCTAATGCAACTTGGCGGAAGTCTTTGACCAGTTGCAGTGTGAACACTGAGTATTGAGTTGATAGCTGGATAGTTATTTTTGTCAGCCTCCACTCATGAAAAGGGCAATTAACTAGAAAGCGAACAGTCAGGGAATCGCCCTAATTTATTAGCTTTGACAATAATATTCCTGCACTCCAAAATACTCATATCAGTGCGCTGAACTACCTCTTGCAAATTAATTATAGGGTGGCTGACTTGAGGGGCCTTTAAGTACAACTCATAGGCTGCTTCTAAAACTTTCTGTGTGACCTGGGAGGACGTTACAGCAGAGGTTTTGAGGGGATTGGTCAGAAGAGTAAACATGGCTTTACAGGGCTGGGAATCAAAGTTTACTGAGGCTCTGACTTATTAATGCACTTCGCTCCTTAATCAAGCCTCTGCCTAGAGAACCGTTCTAGACAAGAATATGACATTCCAAAGAGAGACTCTTCCCCAGTGCAACGCTTCCTGAGACAGAGGTCAAAACATGAGGCAATGGGGCGTAAGGGAGGCGATCGGTTTTTCTACAACTCATACCTGCAAAGCCAATGATATGGCTGATGATTTTGCAAGATTGTTGGTCTTCAAAATCTGTTGTTGGAAGAAAACTAAGGCGGGAGGCGATCGAAAATTCCGTCATTTCGCTGAGGTGTCAGCCCACACCAATCTGCTAAAAATTAATTATTAAAACTTTACTTAAGTTCACTGAGTGGAATATATTGTGTAACAGAACCGCAAATGAGTATATATTCCTACGAATTCAAGTAGTTATTACTCTTGGACATTTATTTAACACATTTAATCAAGTCTTTTATGGTTGTAATTCTTGAGTAGGTCTTGATGATGCTTGCCCACTTTCCCTGGCTGACTGCCATTGTTCTATTTCCTCTGCTTGCCTCTCTCCCAATTTTCCTGATCCCCGCGAAACATCGTCAAGCTATCCGTTGGTATGCCTTCGCCGTAGGACTGATAGACCTCCTGGTTATTCTTTTCAGCTTTTGGCAACACTACGATCTGCACAACGCTGACTTTCAATTGGCTGAAACCTATGCCTGGGCACCCCAAATTGGCTTGAACTGGTCAGTCGCAGTGGATGGTTTATCCATGCCCCTAGTGCTGCTAACGGGTCTGGTAACGACTCTGGCAATCCTGGCTGCCTCACCCACGATTCAGAAGCCACGCTTGTTTTACTTCCTGATGCTGGTGATGTATAGCGCCCAGATTGGCGTGTTCATGGCTCAGGATTTGTTGCTGTTCTTCCTGATGTGGGAAATCGAACTGGTTCCGGTCTACTTGCTGATATCGATTTGGGGCGGACAAAAGCGTCTGTATGCAGCTACTAAGTTTATCCTTTACACTGCGATCGGTTCCCTATTTATTCTGGTTGCGGCGTTTGCCATGGCTTTCTACGGCGACACGGTCACCTTTGATATTCATTCTCTGGGTACCAAGAGTTACCCTCTGCTGTTTGAGTTGCTAGTCTACGCTGCATTCCTCATTGCATTTGCCGTTAAACTGCCCATTTTCCCTCTCCACACCTGGCTCCCTGATGCTCACAGCGAAGCACCTGCGGCAGTTTCCATGCTGCTGGCTGGGGTAATGCTGAAGATGGGTGGCTATGCTTTGATTCGCTTCAACGTTGAATTATTACCCAATGCCCACGTCTACTTTGCACCGGTTCTGGCGATTCTGGGTGTAGTCAACATTATCTACGCTGGGTTAACTGCCTTCTCCCAAGACAATTTGAAGCGTCGGATGGCCTACTCTTCGATTTCCCACATGGGCTTTGTGTTAATCGGCATCGCCTCTTGCAACGATATTGGTCTCAGTGGTGCAGTCCTACAGATGGTCTCCCATGGGCTGATTGCGGCGAGTTTGTTCTTCCTTTCTGGGGTGGCCTACGATCGCACCCACACCTTGGCAATGGATGACATGGGCGGCATGGCCAAGAAAATGCCTAGAGTTTTTGCCCTGTTTACGATCGGCTCTCTGGCTTCTCTAGCCTTGCCGGGGATGAGTGGATTCATCGGTGAACTAACGGTTTTTCTAGGATTCACCACCAGTGAGGCTTACAGTTCCTCTTTCAAGGTGGTCATTGTGCTGTTGGCAGCCGTGGGACTCATCCTCACTCCCATCTACCTGCTCTCCATGCTACGCCGAGTCTTCTATGGAGCCGAGAACCCTGCTGCCAAATTTGAGTTGTTCGACGCTAAGCCGAGAGAAGTCCTAATCACTGCTTGCTTACTTCTGCCGGTCATTGGGATTGGCTTTTATCCCAAGCTCATGACTCAAACCTATGACGTTAAGATGGTGGCAATAGCAGATCAAGTGCGGAGTGTGTTACCACTAGTTGCCCAACAACCTCCTGCTCGCCTTCTCTCTACGTTGTTTGCCGCACCTCAACTGCGTAATCCTGAGCCTCAGGGCTTGCTGAGTGTGGCGGAAACAGTTTCAATTTCACGATAGTTTCCTCAGCCTGCGATCGACTAGAACCACAAAAATGCAAAAACGCGAAGGAGCGATGTTCCTTCGCGTTTTTGTCTGTGCCTGTCTTTTGATAAAATATAGAGGTTAAGTAATGTGAACTTCTTTGTGACATGGGCTAGATGATTGTCCCATAGCTCAGTTAGTCCACAGATATGCCTTTCCTGCGTTCCTTAACTATTTTTGGCTCAGACTAGTGAACTCAGGAGCGCTACTACTCAAAGTGGATGTCACAACGACTTGCTGTTCCGTCAACCGTTTTGGCTGGAGGTAAAGGTTTTCAATTAAGGCGGCAGCTCTAGCAATTAAAGGAGGAACAACAATGGCCCCGACAATGCCCAGCACCTGAGCGCCACCTAGGGCTGCTAAAAGTTGATAGAGCGGATGAATCCCTGACGTTGCTCCTGCCATTAAGGGGCCCAAAATATAAGCTTCTAAATTCTGAGCAAAGAAGAATAACAGTAGTACCCACAGGAAGGTGCTTCCCCCATCGGATAACGCCACGAGCAACGCTGGGGTTGCTCCTAAGATAGACCCTAGAAAGGGGATGAGATTGGTGATCCCGGCGATCGTCCCCAGTCCTAGTGTCACTTCCGGCAGACCCAACACAATCAGCCCTGCGGTAATAAATACCCCCACCAATCCAGACGTGAGCAGCCGCCCTCGAATATAGGCCCCCATCCGTTGACTAACGGGTCGCAATTGGGCCCGTAACCGTTCATCCCACGGATGAGGTAAAAGCTGCATCAATCCGTCCACCAAGGTCTTACTATCGGCGACCATATAGCCAGAAATGAGGAGCGTCAGGATCAATCCAACGAAGCCACCCACGATGCCCCCGACCAAGCCCTTGGTTAAGTCATAGGAACGAGAGAGGAATTGTTGACCGCTTTGCAACGCCCAATTATTAAGGGCTTCTGTATTGAGAAACTGAGCCATTAACTCCGATTGAGAATCGCTGAGGGCACCCAACCAATTGCTGGAGAGAGCAATGACACTCTGGGAATAAACCGGGATTTGGCGAATCAGTCCCTCAATCTGAGTTAGTACAGTCGGGCCAATCCACAGCAGACTTAAAATCAACCCCACAATTAGGGTGAGATAGACCAGAATCACGGCTAACCAACGGGGCAGGTTACGCTGCTCTGCCCATTCCACGAGGGGGGGCGATCGCCGCTGCTAGCACGAACGCCACCATAAACGTAATGAGCAAACTCTGAAGTTGCCACAGCAACACCAGCACCAAAGCGGCTCCCAGAATCCACAGGAGACTTCGTATAGATAAAACAAAGCGCTGTTCAGGCATAAGCTAATTGGGCACTAGTTAGGGGGAGGAGCAAGAATTTACCTTGTAGTTGCGTCTTTACAAAGCGCAACGTCTTCTCTTCAAACTAGCAAATCAACTCTATGGCTATAAGTGAACTACCGTTAGCGACCCATCTTTCTATCTAAAGGCATACTTAGGAGATTTCTAGAAAAGTTTATACCAGGTATCGGAAGAGCGTTCGCGTAGCGTACACTTTGCACTTAGCATCCGGGCAATGACCTTCTGGTCGATTCAAGGCTCTGTCTGCCGGATGCTTCGCCCCTACAGGGGCAACATTTTTCTCGGAAATCTCTTAAGCTTGTTGTCTCTCAGTGAGAACGTAACTGCAAGTGGAAAGGTAGCACAGTACTTGAGATCAAGCTGATTTGAGATGGCATTACAGGCTGGCAAAATAACTGAGCAGTGATCAACTCAAGACTTAAACCAAGATCTAACGGTTTAAAAATCTCTACCAATCTGCACCAGTAAAGCCCTGCTAGTAGTGCTACTCGTAACGCAATTGTCCTAATTGCCATCCAAGACTAGTAGTCTGTCAATCATTAATTGACGGGTAGCTGAAAGCTGGAAGGTTAGTTGGAGTTAAATTTTGAGGGTCTTCGACCCCTCAAAATCTTCTTGACAGAACACTAGGCAACCTTAGAGGCACTAGTTGCAGCTTCAACGTCTTGGATAGCTAAGCGCGTGAACTCCATAAACTTTTCCACCAAATCTGGGTTGCGCCAGCCTTTTGCGGTTTCCTCAGCCAAAATAGCAAGGGATTCTTCGTGGGTAAATGCCCGCTTATAGGGGCGCTCACTGGTCAGCGCATCGTAAATATCAATCAGTTGAAACACCTGAGCTAGAAACGGAATGTCATCTCCCTTAAGTCCATCGGGGTAACCTGTCCCATCCCATCGCTCGTGGTGATGGCGAATAATCGGCACCACACCCCGCATGGTTCTAAGGGGCTGACAAATTTGCTCCCCAATCTTCACATGCTGTTTCATAATTTCCCATTCTTCTGGGGAAAAACCACCTGTCTTCAGCAACACAGAGTCAGGAATACCAAGCTTACCGATGTCGTGAAGGTAGCCTCCCCACATCAAGTTACGCACTTCCAAGCGAGGGAGATCCAGGAATTCTCCAAAGTCCTTCCCTCTTTTCACTAGGCGCTCGCAATGGTCACCTGTGTTGGGATCGCGGCTCTCGATCGTGCGGGCGATCGAAAACAGCACTTTTTCAGCGTGATCCAAGTCTTCATTCAGTCTTTTTTGGTTGACCAGGGACTTAACGCGGGCTGACAGTTCTAACTGGTCGAAGGGTTTGGTGAGAAAATCATCTCCTCCGGCTTCGATCCCCTTGAGGCGCGATCGGCGATCGTTCAACGCCGTAATGAAAATCACTGGAATTAATCGCGTTTGCTCATCCTGCTTCAAATGGCGGCATACTTCAAAGCCATCCATTCCCGGCATCATCACATCCAAAAGAATCAGGTCAGGGTTACCCCCAGCCATGCAGGTTAAAGCGGCCGGCCCGCTGTCTGCCTCTAGCACCTCATATCCTTCCACTGACAACAGTGCAACAGCCGTCATGCGGCTTGCAGGATGATCATCAACAACAAGAATCCTGAATCGATCTGATTCGAGGCAATTCACAGGGAAAGCCCTCACATTAGAAGCAAGTTTTATAGACATGACGATCGTGTGCCTGCACCCTCAATAGAGTAACTACCCAACGCTGAATTGCATACACACTTTAGTATGGGGAACTCTCCTATTAAGGGGATCAGGCGTTTCACGGAGATCAGAAATGAGGCAACTTAGAAGTTGCATAGATTATCTGATTTGGTATCTCTGGAATTTGACAACTAATACCTAATTTTATATCGATTCCATGAAAATTTATCTACAATTAGGAATTCAAACTTCCTGCATAGAAAACTTGGTTTCATCCACTCTTAAGCAAAATCACCGTTAAACAGACTTGCCTTGAGCCTAAAGGCACCAGGCTGCTTAAAAATTGCCTTAACACAGCATTCTATGAACAAATTATAAATCTCTGGCCCCAGAAGGAATGCCTTTAAGGTCTTCGTAGGGAACGAGAGTTGCTTCGACATAGGTACTAGATTCAAGTTTCGCTGAGGTGCGAGATTGTACTGGAATCTCGGCCCCATTGATCACGGCTCCTAAGAGGCGGAAATTGGATGCCCCCAATTGGTCGATCGATTCTGCCAGCAAACTCGATTCCGTGTATCCAGGTCGGGTCACTAGCACCAAGCCGTCGGTAAACGGCTCGAGCAGAAGCGCATCATTGCTGGAACTCAAGGACGGACTGTCAATAACCACAAAATCAAAACGGCCTCTGGCATCCTCCAGCAGACGACGAATTTCGCTGGACTCAATGATCCCGGCTGCTTGGCGTTGTGGGCCAGGACTGGGCACAACATAGAGGTTTTCCACTTTTGGCACTAAGCGGATGCAATCGCTGAGTTGCTCATAGTAGCGTAGGGGTTCAATGCGGCTTTCGGGATCAGGGGCAACTTGGAGCGCTTTTGCTTTGGAGGAATTACGCAGATCAGCTTCTAACAGCAGGGTGCGCCGACCGGCCCTCGCTGAGGCGATCGCCAAATTATACGCAGTGATTGTTTTTCCTTCCTGGCTCACAGTACTGGTGAACAGCAGGACTTTCAAACTCTTGCCTTCAGCCCGGCGCAAGTTACTCCGCAACCGCTCATAGAAATCCAAGTAGGGAGAATCTGCCTCCAGCAATACTGGCTCCACCACTTCGTCATCCAAATCTGAGGCAAGCAGTGTCTGGGTGTCGATGAGAGGTAATAATCCCAGGATGGTAATATCTCGCTGGCGTAACGCTTCGCGAACATCTTCCAAGGTGTAAAACTTGTCTTCCATCGCTCCTAGCAGGAAGATAATCCCACCGCCGACGAGTAAGCCTACCATCACCCCAGCACCTAGAATGACTGGGATACTCTTGGGGGGTTTGATGTTGGCAATAATCTGTGGTGTGGGGTTGGAGATACTTAAGCTACTCACCGTTTCCACTTCTGCGGCTTTGGCATCCACCAGAGTAGCTTGCATCTTGTCGTAGAGTGCCCGTTTTAGGACAACTTGCTGTTCCAGTCGTGCGCGTTCAAGTTGCTTGTTGGGAATGACGGCAAAGGTCTGTCGGAGGCTTTGTTCTTCGCGGGCAACGGCTAGTAGTTGTTGTTGCAGGGTGTCTCGTTGGGTTTGCAAGCTAACCAGGGTGTTGGCGAGTTGCTGCCTGGCGGGATCAAGGCTACTTTCACGACGAATGTTGTCGCCGCCTGTTAGGGGAGCAGCGAGGGTATTGCCTCCAATGACTTCGGCTGCCCGTTGTTGCAGGAGTTGTTCATAAGCTTGCTGCTTGCGCTGCAACTCGACCATCGCGTAGTGTTCGGGGCGCAGATCTTGAGATTGGATGGCGATCGCCGACTCATTCTGGTATATCAGCGTCCGCAGGTTGGCAATAATCGGGTCTGCACTCAGGGCTGAGGAGGCATAGGCCTGGCTAGGATTCAACCCCAGCTTGCCACTCAAACTCCGCATCTGGGCATCAATGCCTTCCAGGTTCAGTTGGATTTGCCGCTGTTGCTGCTCACTAGCGGTAATAGCTCCGAGGAGATTGCCATTCTGGGCGGTGAGCAGGGCGGGTCCTTCGGTGCGATCGTAGCGCTCTAAGCGTTGCTCGACAGCTCGTAGCTCTTGGGTGGCAGCGGGGAGTCGTTGATTCAGGGCCAGAATAATTGTGCGTAAACGTTCTGTGTTGATGAAGCGGCTTTTTTCCACCATCGATTGCATCAACTGCTTCACGATAAACGAGGCCCGTTGGGAGTTGTCGTCGATGTAGCGAATAGTGACTTGTAACGATGGAGCTTTGGGATCACCCACTTGTTTGATCGCAGCCCTGGCACTTTTACGAAAATCCTTGACTTGTACCCCTGCTTTTTGGGCGATCGGCTCAACGACATCATCCGCCAGTAAGGTCTGCTCATCCAGGGCTTTTCCCTGCTCCAAAATGCGGCTACCTGTGGCAGAGAAGGTAATGGGTGGCCCGTTGTGGTTTAAGGTTGCCTCTGCGATGTAAACGGGAGCGGGATTGGGTTGGAGGGCTACAATGCCGGATGCGCCAACGACTAACGCTAAGCTCGCTAGCCCAATCCATTTATGGCGGTCTAGAGCAATGAGATAGCGTTTGATAAAGGGTGAAGTCATGGCTTCCGTTAACGGGTAAATTTAAGGGTTTAGACTTTTGTAATCAGTCGTAAAAATTAGATGGCGTGGGGCAGGGTTGCTCAAAATAGACGATCTAAGCGTTAACCTGCTCCATCTATTTGTTTGCGATTGTTATGGCTTGCGATCGTTATGGCTTGCGATCGTTATAGCCTATTAGGGGTTCAATTAAACAGAAATTTTTGAGCGTTTTGTCTAATTCACTCTGAAGTGTTGCTTAAAAGTAGTCTAACAAAGGTGAAGAGGCTCCTGGGTAAGCCGACGTTGCCACATCATATTTTGTATAGCACTCTACTTTAATCAGCCTCTAACTCCATTTTCAGGAAAGTTGGGGAATCAGCAATACTTCGGACAGTTTTTGTGGAGGTGCTGGAAACCCTATTGTGTAGCCAGTATAGACCCTCACCCTAAATCCCTCTCCCAAGAGGGGAGAGGGACTTCAATCCGGCTCCCCTTCTCCCAGAACGGGAGAAGGGGTTGGGGGATGAGGGCTAACTATTGCAAAAATATCCGAACTATTGGGAATGAGGATTAGGGGGCAAAATAGTTAACGACGGCTTGGGCGATCGTCTCGTTGCCATTGGTGAGTAGGGATTGTACTTGGCGAGGAGGATGGGGATCGGTATGCAGAAATCCCCAGTCTCCCTCAAAGAACTCAGCGGGTTGAAGGATTTGGTGGAATGCGTGGTCTTGAATCCCGGACAAGAGGAGAGCGGATTCGGCAAAATCTTCACGGGTGAGGGAAGCGATCGGCACCCCTAGGCGGCAGGCTTCGGCAAAGGTACTGTAGCCGGGTTTCGAGACCAGTCGCCCACAGAAAGGCATGAAATCCACAGGACGATAGCGGCGATCGGTAACTTTGATGAGATTTGGGGCTACTGGAGCCTGGGAATCGAAGGTGATAAATTGCCAATCGGGAAAGCGATCGAGGTTGTCGTAGGGAATTTTGTCTAAGCCCAACCCCCCAAAGGTCAACAGTACGGTTTTTTCCAAGGGCAACGGCTTAATCCCGGTGGCAGACTGTAAGTCCTGAATGCTGTATCGGGGAGTACCGCCCGTGAGTCCCACATCAGTGATCGCAGGAAAAGCGCTCATGGATTCGTGAAACGGCAGGCGAAACAGCCGATCGCATTGCTGAAAACACTCCTGAATCCAGCCAGTGATCTCAGCAAACTCAGCCCCCCACGCAGAATAGATGAAATCCCAGCCAAAATTGCTCATCATCCAGCAGGGAATTTTGGCAGCACGGGCGATGGCTGTGGCGAGGGGTGGAATATCTGCCAGGATGAGTCTAACTTTGTTTTGTTGAATAAAATCTGCCTCAGCTTGGACGATCGCCTTCTGGCGCAGCCGAATGTCCTTCAACTTGTCCAAGGTTGCAGACTTGTCCATCGTTAAGCTGTCAGACTGAACTACACCCACATCTAAGGCACGGGGACGATGGATAAACTCTCCGGGAAAGTAGGCTTCCAGTAACCACCGAGGGGCAGTTGTCACCAAAATAATCAGCAACTCCGGGCAGTGATGCTGAATGGTCGCCGCAACTGATGCCACACGGGTGGCATGACCAAACCCATGATTGGTGATGGCAATGTAGAGAACCGGAACCGTCATACCCCTAGACCCAAATTAGGTTCTAATCTTTGGGGATTGTGACTTCGGCTGGCTTGCAGCGCTTGATGGTATCGGTGATCCCCTTTGCGCCTTCTTTTTCCAGATCTTCAATGTAACCAAGACGAGCGGCCTTTGCCTCTTCAGCGTCCTTGAATGGGCCGAAATAGTAGGTGTAGTGGGGTTCGGCCGTGGTCACTTCAATCCACCAATCTGTACCGATCGACTGCATGAAACCCGTAGCTACATTCTTAACGATGTTGAGCAATTTCATAGAGAGTGGCAAAAAAAGGACGTGTACGAACGTGTGTTGCTAATCTGCATACCATCTTCTCTAGGCTAAATGCAATGGTTGCTCTAGCAGAAGTTCTATCAAACAAGCCCCTATGAATTCGGATCATCGGCAATAAAACTATAGATTTTTTGAGTTTCTAAGTGATCAGCCAAGGAGGAGGGCAGCTTGTCTAAAGAGAGTGTATAGCGATCGAGTTGAATTTGTAACCCTATCAAAGGGTCAGTCCCGGTTGAGATCAGAAACTCCAAGCACTGGACTGGAAGTAGGGTAGCAAGATTATCTAGAATCTGCATAATTGCCTGGATGTAGGGATGTTCAGGTTGTTGATACCAGTCGGGATCAGCCAGGTGAGGCTGGTCTAGCCCCAGATGAACCGTCAACGAAGGCTTACTGAACAGGGCAGAGGCAACGGGTCGTGTTTCCTCTTGCAACAGTAAGTTGTTGATCTCTGCCCAATGTCTAATCTTGTCCAAACGAGCATAGCGCTCTGAGACTGATTGCGGCTGATCTGACCACGTTACAGCCACCGTCACCAAGTAAGTTTGCAGCAGCAGGTGACCGAGCTTTTGCGCCTTTGTTGCCAGGTATGTTGAGTTATAGGATGTGGCTTCAATTAATAGAGGCACCCGCGCCACCATCTCCAGACCGTAGCCCTTGATCCCCGCAATTTTTCGCGGATTATTGGTAATCAACCGAATCTTTTGGACTCCCAAGTCATTGAGAATTTGGGCACCGATCCCGTAGTTGCGGAGATCTGCGGGAAAGCCCAGTTGTTCGTTGGCTTCCACCGTATCCATGCCCATATCCTGGAGGGAGTAGGCTTTCAGCTTATTGACTAAACCAATGCCTCTCCCTTCTTGACGCAGATAAACCACAACGCCCTGTCCTGCTGCTTCGATCATTTTCAGTGCTGCTTGGAGTTGCGATCGGCAGTCGCAGCGCAGGGAGCCTAAGGCATCCCCTGTCAGACATTCCGAATGCATTCGCACCATCACAGGAGTGTCTTTGAACTCAGCGGGATCGCCTTTCACAAGGGCCAAATGCTCAGAATTGTCCAGGGTGTTGCGATAGGCATAGACTTGGAAGTGCCCAAACTCAGTGGGTAGCTCGGCAACGGATTCGCGCCGAACAAACCGTTCGTGCTGGAGCCGATAACTAATGAGGTCGGCAATGCTAATAATTCTGAGGTCATGGAGGCGGGCGTAGTCCATCAACTCTGGCAAGCGGGCCATGGAGCCATCGGGATTTTGGATTTCACAAATTACGCCTGCGGGGTAGAGTCCGGCTAGTTCAGCCAGGTCAACGGCTGCTTCTGTGTGTCCTGCCCGCTTCAACACGCCGCCCGATCGGGAACGTAGGGGAAAAATGTGTCCAGGTCGCCGCAGGTCGTGGGGGCGAGTGGCGGGGTTCAGGGTGACTTGGATGGTGCGGGCGCGATCGTCTGCCGAGATTCCGGTGCTAACTCCTAACTGGGGAGAGGCATCAATGCTGACGGTGAATGCAGTCTGGTTGCTGTCGGTGTTGTTGGTCACCATCAACGGCAAGTCCAGTTCATCCAGTCGCTCCCCAGTCATGGCGAGGCAAATGAGTCCTCTGGCATATACCGCCATGAAGTTGATCAGGTCGGGGGTGGCGAATTGCGCCGCGCAGATCAGATCCCCTTCGTTCTCTCGGTTCTCATCATCGACAACGACGATCGCCCGACCTGCTTTCAAGTCAGCTAGGGCCGCAGGGATGGAGTCAAATGTGCAAAGTTGATTGGGATCAGGTGGAAGCGAAGCTGTTTGATGCGATGTCACAGAGTCCTTCCCATAAGTCATCAATTGTAAAGTTTTTCAAAGCCTATTTCCAATTGTAGTCGGGCGGGGGAGGAGTTGCGGCAAGGGTCGTTCGGGAGGCATACTCACTCGCCAGGAAACGGAAATAAGACGAGTAAGCTGATCCCCAGGAGGGCGATCGTGACTGAGAAGCCAAGCACTTGCAATCGTCCTTGCCAATCTTTACCTAGTAGGGGCTGCTCTGGGTTGGGTTTTACGGGTGGGAAGGGCACGAACCACACCAGCAGACTGCCCAGGATCATGAGACTGCCAAGAATCACTGCGGTGCCGCCAAGCCACGCTGTTGCTAGCCAAAGTAGCTGAGTCATAGAGGTATCGATTTAATGTCGATCGTAGCAAGGGGCTTAAGCCCCTTGTACATTTTGTTCTAAGGATCAGGAATTAAATAAGTTGCAAAAGTTCGAGATTTACTAAGGGCGAAGCAGTCGGGCGAAATCCCTAGCACTCAATCAGGGCCTTTTACCGACTGCTTCGCCCCTACATTTGAACTATTGCATGTTATTAAATCCACGATCCTAACTAGGTGCGTCAAATCTACTTCCTCAATCCCTCCAGGCATCGCAGTAAAACTTAACGCAGGGCAGATCCCCGCCCTTTGGTAGACTGAGGTGTTGGAATACTCAATTTAACCGACGCAAAATCAGCAGTTAAGAGGATGGCTTTGTGGAAAACACGCTGGGTTTAGAAATTATTGAAGTGGTTGAACAGGCTGCGATCGCCTCCTCTCGGTGGATGGGCAAGGGAGACAAAAATACGGCTGACCAAGTGGCTGTAGAGGCCATGCGGGAGCGGATGAACAAAATTTACATGCGCGGTCGGATTGTGATTGGTGAAGGTGAGCGAGATGAAGCTCCCATGCTGTACATCGGTGAAGAAGTAGGCATTTGTACGCAGCCCGATGCTAGCAGCTTCTGTAAGCTGGATGAGTTAGTGGAAATCGACATTGCCGTTGATCCCTGCGAAGGCACAAATTTAGTGGCCTACGGACAAAACGGTGCCATGGCCGTGCTAGCCATTGCTGAAAAAGGCGGGTTGTTTGCGGCTCCCGACTTTTATATGAAGAAGTTGGCGGCTCCGGCTCCAGCACGGGGCAAGGTGGACATTCGCAACTCAGCCACGGAAAATTTGAAGATTTTGGCGGAGTGCCTCGATCGCGCCATTGATGAATTAGTCGTGGTGGTGATGAAGCGCGATCGGCACACTGACTTGATCAAGGAAATTCGGGACGCTGGAGCCAGAGTGCAATTGATTAGCGATGGCGATGTCTCCGCTGCGATTTCCTGTGCCTTTGCTGGGACTAACATCCATGCGCTGATGGGCATCGGAGCCGCTCCAGAGGGAGTCATTTCAGCGGCGGCGATGCGCTGCTTGGGCGGACACTTCCAAGGGCAATTGATTTACGACCCAGCGGATGTGAAAACTCCTGAAAGCGAAAAGTGGACACGGGAAGGGAATATCGAGCGCCTGAACTCCATGGGGATCATGGAACCCGATCGGATCTATGACGCTGACGAGTTAGCTTCTGGCAAAACTCTGTTGTTTGCTGCCTGCGGGATCACCCCCGGCACCCTGATGGAAGGGGTACGCTTTTTCTCTGGCGGGGCGCGTACCGAGAGCTTGGTTATCTCCAGCCAGTCAAAAACGGCTCGTTTTGTGGATACGGTTCACATGTTCAATGAACCGAAGCAGTTGCAGCTAAGGTAATGAATAGATAAGGGTTAGTGGTTAATAGATGACGATTGATAGAAAATAGGAGTTAATGCGGCTCAATCTAACGTTCCATCGAAATCGATCTGTTAACCATTAACCAGTGATCCCCGTACTGATGGTTAAATCCTGCCATCCTTTACAAGCGAGTTTGAGATGAATATTGCTGTTATTGGTCTAAGTCACAAGACGGCTCCGGTTGAGGTGCGAGAAAAACTGAGTATTCCAGAGCATCAGCACGAGGCGGCGATCGTCCAGATTCAAAGCGGTCTGCCCATTGAAGAAGTGGCTATCCTCAGCACCTGCAATCGCCTCGAAATTTATATCGTCGCTAATGAAACTGAGGCAGGAGTGCAAGAGGTCGTGCAGTTTCTAGCTCGACACAGCAAATTACCGCTGCACCATCTCCGGCAACATTTGTTTATTTTGCTCCACCGCGATGCAGTGATGCACCTGATGCGCGTCGCGGCTGGACTGGACAGTCTGGTTTTGGGTGAGGGGCAAATCTTGGCTCAGGTAAAGCATACCCATAAGCTGGGACAACAGTATAAGGGCATTGGACGGGTGCTGAATCAACTGTGCAAGCAGGCGCTCACGGCGGGTAAGCGGGTGCGGACTGAAACGAGCATTGGCACGGGGGCGGTGTCGATCAGTTCGGCAGCAGTGGAATTGGCTCACCTTAAAGTAGATAATTTGGCGGCGTGTCGGGTGGCGATTATTGGCGCAGGCAAAATGTCTCGGCTGTTAGTGCAGCATTTGTTGTCGAAGGGGGCAACGCAAATTGCCATTTTGAATCGATCGCTGGAACGGGCCCAGGAATTGGCTCAACTGTTTGTGGGGGAAGGTGGCGAGTGTCCCCTCAGTCTCCATTCCCTGGAGGCGATCGTCACCATCCTACCCACGGTGGATATTGTCTTTACTAGCACAGCTTCTACAGAACCGCTGTTGGACAGAGCCAAGTTGGAAATCCTGCTGGAACCAGGACGGCCACTGATGGTGATTGATATTTCTGTGCCGCGCAATGTTCACACTGATGTTAGTGAATTGGCTTATGTGCGCGTGTTCAATGTGGATGATTTGAAGGCGGTGGTGGCACAAAATCAGGAAAGCCGTCGCCAAATGGCCCTGGAAGCGGAAGGGCTGTTGGAGGAAGAGCAGGAAACGTTTGAGGTGTGGTTGCGATCGTTGGAAACGATTTCTACGATTAGTAGCTTGCGGGATAAAGCGGAGGCGATTCGGACGCAGGAATTGGAAAAGGCGCTTTCTCGGTTGGGGTCTGAGTTTGCGGAAAAGCACCAGGAAGTTATCGAAGCGCTGACGAAGGGAATTGTGAATAAAATTCTCCATGACCCGATGGTGCAACTCCGGGCACAGCAAGATATTGAGACGCGGCGCAGGGCAATGCAAACGCTGACGATGCTGTTTAATTTGGAGACGACGGAGGCGAAGTCGGGGCAGCAGTATAGTTAGGCGAACGCAGATGAACGCGGATGGACGCAGATGGTGTAGGGTTCTTGGGGTCACGGGTAGATGACTCGGTTTGGGCTGCTGGTGAGGCTGGTGGGGCTGTTGCTGGCGTTATGGCTGGGGTCGGAACTGGCTGTGCGTCTGGGGGCAGAGGCGCTCTGGTTTCAGGAGGTGGGCTATTTTCAGGTGTTTTTGCTGCGCTTGAAGGCTCAGGTGGGACTGGGGACGATCGCTTTTGGTCTTTCGGCTCTGTTTCTGTTTGGCAATCTGTTGCTGGCTAAGCAGTTTCAAGATGCGACGATCGCGGCTCAACGGTTTCTGACATTGGGTTTACGAGGGTTGCTGCCGATCGCCACTGGGCTAAGTTTGCTGCTGGGGTTGCTGATTTTCCATGGGGGACGGGTGGCGTTTCAACCCTGGCAACCCGATCGCTTAGACTCGTTGCTGCCTCCTCTGCCATCCCTAGGCAATTCACTGCAAGGGGTTATGCAGTTCGGTCATCCTTGGCAGGGAGGGTTGCTGCTGGGCGGTGCGGCGATCGTGCTGGTGGTGCCGCGCTTGCTTTGGGTGATGGCGTTTTTCAGCAGTCTAGGGTTTGGGCTGATTGCGGCCGATCGCTGGTCTCAGGTGTTGCTGGCGCTTCATGCTGTTCCCTTTCAAAGCGCTGATCCCCTCTTTAAGCAAGACATCAGTTTCTACATCTTTGGGCTACCTCTCTTGCAGGGATTGCGGTTTTGGCTGGTAGGGCTGGCTCTCTATGCCCTCGTCTCTGTGGCTCTCGTTTATTTGCTGTCTGGAAATAGTCTCAGTCAGGGCCAGTTTTTAGGGTTTTCGCCTCAGCAGTTGCGCCACCTGGGTGGCTTGGTGGGATTGGTGCTGTTGACGATCGCCTTTAGCTACTGGCTTAGTCGGTATGAGTTGGTTTACTCGACTCAAGGTGTTGTGTATGGCGCGAGTTATACCGATGTGGCAGTGCAGCGCCCACTGTACACCGTCATCAGTGTTCTATCGTTGACGCTGGGTATTCTCTGCCTGGGCCGATCGGTGCTGGGGAAGCGTCCTGTAGCTGAACCTACGCCTCAGAGCCGATCCCAAGGGCGAGACCTCCAACGATTTTATGCTTCGGTCACATCAAACCGCCATGGAAAAGCGTCTTGGCTCCTGTTCACTGGCGTTGCAGGGAGTCTGGGAGTCGCCATTCTCCTGAGTTTGGGGCTGCCTGTGGTGATCCAACGGGCGATCGTCCAACCCAATGAACTGGCGTGGGAACGTCCTTACATTCAACAAAACATTGCCTTCACCAGAGCCGCTTTTAATTTAGCGGACATTGAAGTTAAAACCTTTGATCCCCAAGATGACCTCACCTACGCAGATCTGCTGCCCACTGATCCCACGGTTCGCAACATTCGCCTTTGGGATACTCGGCCTCTCTTAGCAACAAATCGGCAACTCCAACAAATTCGCCCCTACTATACCTTTCCCAGCGCTGACATCGATCGCTACACCCTGCAAGCTCTCGCCGCCGATCCCTCCCGTCCCCCAGAAAAGCAACCAGAAAAGCAACGCCCAGAAAAGCAACAAGTCCTGATTGCCGCCCGCGAGTTGGACTACGGCTCAGTACCCCCCCAAGCCCAGACCTGGGTAAACCAGCACCTGGTCTACACCCACGGCTACGGGTTCACCCTGAGTCCAGTAAATCGTGTGGGGGCTGGAGGATTACCCGACTATTTCGTGAAGGATATTGGGACGAGTGCTAACCCAAGCACGACCTTAAACCTGTCCAGCGATCGGATTCGTGCCAGCATTCCGGTGGGGCAACCCCGAATTTACTACGGTGAGATCACTAACACCTACATCATGACTGCGACAAAGGTGCAGGAGCTAGACTACCCTAGCGTGAACGCCAATGTTTACAACACCTACGATGGCAAGGGCGGGATTGCTCTGCATCCTTTTTGGCGGAGGTGGCTATTTTCTCGCTATCTCCACGACTGGCAAATGCTCCTGACCCAGAACTTTACACCACAAACCAAGCTGCTATTTCGGCGCAACATCAATCAGCGGCTGCAAGCGATCGCCCCATTTCTGAAATACGACAGCGATCCCTACCTGGTAGTAACAGACGTGGCAGAGGCGCGATCGGCAACCGCCAGCCCCATCGAAACTGCCCCCAACTATCTGTATTGGATCATCGATGCCTACACTACGAGCGCCTACTACCCTAACTCTGAACCCAATGCTGCTTCCTTCAACTACATTCGCAACTCTGTCAAAGTTGTGGTGGATGCCTACAATGGCTCGATCGACTTCTACATCGCCGATCCCCACGACTCCGTCATTCAAAGTTGGGCCGCCACCTTCCCCCAATTGCTCAAACCCTTGGATCAAATGCCAGCAGCACTACGGAGCCACCTGCGCTATCCCGCCAGCCTGCTAAAGATCCAAGCAGAACAACTCAACACCTACCACATGACCGATCCCCAGGTTTTTTACAACCGAGAAGATCAATGGCAAATTCCTAACGAGGTCTACGGCAACCAGCCCCAGCGCGTAGAACCCTATTACTTGATTATGAAATTACCCATGGCTGAGAGAGAAGAGTTTGTGCTGCTCTTGCCATTCACGCCGAAACAGCGAAATAACCTGATCGCCTGGATTGCCGCCCGATCGGATGGGGCTGAGTCCTCAAATGTGGGCGATCGGCACTATGGCAAAGTCCTGCTCTACCAATTTCCCAAGCAACAACTTGTGTATGGGCCAGAACAAATTGAAGCCCGCATTAACCAAGATCCAGTGATCTCCCAGCAGATTTCTCTGTGGAATCGTCAGGGTTCCAGAGCCATTCAAGGCAATCTGTTAGTGATCCCCATCAAACAATCCCTGCTCTACGTCGAACCGCTTTACTTAGAGGCAGAGTTAAACAGCATCCCCACGTTGGTGCGGGTTATTGTAGCCTATGAAAATAAAATCGTCATGGCAGCAACTCTCGACCAAGCCCTTCGCCAGATTTTTCAGTAACTCGCCTTTTCCCTAGTGTATGAAGCCATCAAACTAATCAAGCCCGATAAATTATGAACAAGCAATGCTTAATTCTCTGCGCCCTTAGCTTTGGGCTGATAGTCAGTAGCAATCGGGCCACGATCGCCCACCCCATCTCACTTACCTCTATACAGGTCGATCGTCAACTGCTCAGCAAATCACAAAGCGATAACACGTACCTGATTCAACCCGGTCGCGTTGGCAGCATCACTAGAGCAACCAGCAAACAAGATCTAATCCGGTTATTTGGCGCAACCAATATCAAAGACTTCACCGCCCATGGCGCAGAAGGGCAGGGGAACTTTCCAGCCACCAGAGTCACGATCGATCGCAAACCGTCGATCGGGATCTTATGGCAGATAACAAACAGCAGCAGGTGAACTCAGTTCGGATATACGATCCCCGTTGGCATACGGCCGAAGGCATCTCAGTCGGTACGCCTGTCAGCCAATTGCAAGCGCGGTTTGGGACATTCCAGTTCTTCGGCTTCAACTGGGACTACGGAGGAGTCATTTTCGAGCAAAGCCCCAAATTAAAGCAGTACGTGCAGACGTTGCGATTGGGCTTGACCCTTGGCTTGCCCAGAGGGAGTTGCCAACAGATGACCCCCGATTGCCAGGCCGTAATCGGTGACCAGAAGGTATCCAGCAACGATCGGGCTGTGAAGCGATTAAAGGCCCAAGTTACTTCCATGACTGTTGCCCTTGACTGAATAGTCTGCAATTTTGAACTTAATGCTCCACCTGCCAAAACTGAACTAGTAGTCTGTCAATTATTAAGTGACGGGTAGCTGAAAGCTGGGAGGTTAGTTGGAGTTAAATTTTGAGGGTCTTCGACCCCTCAAAATTTCTTTGACAGAACATTAGCGTAGATTGGTAGTAGTAAGTGAGCAGCACTCAAAACTCAAAACTCAAAACTCAAAACTATCCCTCTAACTGATCAGAAACTTCTGCCAACATTTACTAGAGCATCTTTTCCAGAAACTGCTGAGCGCGGGCGTGTTGGGGATGAGTGAAAAATTCTTCAGGAGAGGCTTCCTCCGCCAAGCGGCCGGCATCTAGAAATAGAATCCGGTGGGCTACTTCACGGGCAAACGCCATTTCGTGGGTGACGATCGCCATGGTCATCCCCGATGTCGCCAGGGATTTCATCACCTCCAGCACTTCCTTGACCATCTCTGGATCAAGGGCAGAGGTGGGTTCATCGAACAAAATTACCTCTGGCTCCATCGCCAAGGAACGGGCGATCGCCACCCGCTGCTTTTGCCCACCCGATAGCTTAGACGGATAAACATCTTGCTTTTCCAACAATCCCACCTGCTCCAGCAACTTCAAACCTGCTTGAGTCGCGGTATGCTCTGGCACATGCTTGATTTTAATTGGGGCATAGGTGACATTTTCTAGCACCGTCATGTGCGGGAAGAGGTGAAAGTGCTGAAACACCATGCCCACCGTCTGCCTAATTTTCAGGATGTCTGACTTAGGATCAGCAATATTTACACCCTTAAAGTAAATCTTGCCTTCGGTCGGCACCTCCAGCAGATTCATGCAGCGCAAAAATGTAGACTTCCCCGACCCCGACGGCCCAATCACCGCCACGACTTCACCCTTGGCAATATCAGTGGAGATATCGTGCAACACCTTCAGCTTGCCAAAGGATTTACACAAGTTTTCGATCTTAAAAATTGCATCAACCACTAGCCTGTAGCCTCCTTTCTAAGAAAGACGCACCTACAGCCAAGGACATGGCTAGCAGGTAGTACAGCAAACCCGCAAATAACAACGGTTCAAAATAAATATACTTTTCCGCTCCTACAATGCTAGCCCGGCGCAAAATATCTGTGACCCCGATCGTCGAAACCTGGGCAGAGTTGAGCAACAGCGTCGTCGTTTCATTCACGAGGGCAGGCAAAATATTCTTCACCGCCTGGGGCAAAATCACATCCACCATCCGCAGGCGATAGGGAATGCCGAGAGAGAGCGCTGCCTCCATCTGTCCCTTGTCCACGGCTTGGATGCCCGCCCGAATCGTCTCTGAAATATAAGCGCCTGAGTTGAGGGTGAAGGTCAACACCCCCGCTTGCAGAGGAGTAATATCCAACGGTTTGCCATTGAACACCAAAAGTTGAGGCGTGGCAAAATAAACGAGGCCAATCTGTAGGAGCAGGGGAGTACCTCGAAAAATTGAGGTATAGACCTGTCCGAACCAATTGAGGGGTTTGAACGGGGAGGTTTTGAACAGCGCTAGAACTGTGCCCCACATAAATCCGAACAATACGGAGAGCAAAGTGAATTGGAGGGTTGTTAAAATTCCCCATGTAATATAGGGAATATCTCCATAAATCCTAGAAAAGTCTAAGTTCATACAAGCGAGTATTTGGATCTCAGAGTTGAATAGTACTGACCTAGGAGATCTCCGAGAAAAATGTTACCGCTGTAGGGGCGAAGCATCCGGCAGATAGGCTTTTGAATTAACCAGAAGGTCATTGCCCGGATGCTAAATGCAAAGCACACCCTACGCGAACGCCCTTCCGGTGCCTGGTATAAACTTCTCTGGAAATCACCTTGGAAACCCAGTTTCCGGTCACTTGTTCAGAAGGGTGCTAAAGCTGAGGTGGGGAAGGCTGCTATTGTGGCTCAAACCATTTCTGCACCAATCGCTTCATTTCGCCGTTGTCCTTCATTTTTTGCAACACCTTGTTAAAGTCTGCAACTCGCTTTGAGCCTTTAGGGAAAGCGATCGCTGAACCAGCAAGACCCTTATTGGGAAGGATGTGGAACTCCAGATCTGGATTGGAGACCGTATATCCCTCAGCAACAGTAGATTCTACGATCGCTGCGTCAATCCGTCCCGACTTCAACTCTTGGATAATTTGTGGAATCGCGTTCAGCGAAACAATCTGGACATTCTTTTTCTCCTTGTCCTTGAGATCTTTAACATATCCCTCCTGAGTAGAGCCAAGTTGCACCCCAACTTTCTTCCCAATCAAGTCATCTTCTGTGATCAGCTTGCTACCCTTTTTCGCAAAAACTGTATTCTTCGCCTCATAGTAAATCTCCGAAAAATCCACATTCTTTTGCCGTTCTGGAGTGGGAGTCATCCCAGCCATGACGAAATCAGCCCGGCTTGCTTGGAGGGCAGGCACCAACCCATTGAAATCCGTACCCTTCACTTCCACTTCAAAGCCAAGCTCTTTGCCAATATAGTTCGCAATATCAACATCAAAGCCAATGATTTTCTCTCGGTTTGCAGGATCAGGAAATTCGTAGGGTTTGTAATCAGGTGACGTGAGCATCACCAGCTTTTCTTTGGCACCTGATGCTGGAGTTGCAGGGGATGACGCTGTAGGATTGCTGCCGCCTGTCTCCCCACACCCGGTTAGGGCGATCGTCCCCACCATTGCTAAAAGTACAGCCGCTAATAATGATTTACCGTATCTCATTTCCAGTGATTTCCTCATTTATTAAATCGTTTCAAACAATGCTGGGTTTGGAGGTGAGATTCTGTAGTCTTGACTACCCGCCTCCAAACCCAGCTATCTTCCAATGTTCCGTAAAAAAATTGGAGGCGAAGACCCTCAAAACTCAACCTTAATTTAACAACTGGCTCAAGCCCCTTGCCTAAGTTCGGAACAAGGGGCTTGAGCCAATTGCCTGAGTTTCGCGATCGTCACCTCACTACACAGCAGATTTCTAGAAGCTGAAGGTAGTTCTAATCGTACCGACCACAATACCGCCGTTGCGAGTGTCGTGATTGGGAGCCGTGAGCCAATACACTCCAGGCGTAATCGAAATATTGTCCGTCAACTGATACCGGTAGAAGGCTTCGACGTGGAATCCGGTGTCACAGTCAGCCCGGTTGGAGCCATTGCCACAGGGACGGGGAGAACTGGAAAATGCATCAATACCATCAGCCAAAGCTTGGTTGCTGGTGCCTGTCAGCTTGGGTTGCACACCGAACAGAATGCCTCCCAAGTTGCCCTTCTTACCCAAATCGGGGAAGGCAGCACCCACCATGAAATTCCACACATCCCCATCGCCCAGCCCGATCGCCCGCGCCGCAGTGTAGCCCGCCCAACCCTGGATAGCCAAACCAGGCGTGACTTGGAAGCTGAACTGAGCCCCGTAGGAGTTACCAACGACGGGTAAGGGAATGCCAGTCGTGAGGTTGATCGGATTCACGTAGGATCGATCGCTCCCAGCCGTCGTGAACATTCCGCCTCTAGGTGAGTAGGAATTGGTGTAGGTCAATCCAATGGCGATCGCATCACTGGGTCGAATCGTCAACTGAGCGAAGGCTGTGTATCCCCCATTAAACAGACCACTAGAGGCACCGGGGTTGTTGATTGCGCCGATCGCCTGACTCGAACCTGTGAGGGTACCGGGATCGCCTTGGACGGACTCAGCTAAGTAACCAAAGCCTAATTGCACTGCATCGCTGAACTTGTAGGTGCCGCCAGCCCCACCCCCATTGTCCACCGTGCCGTAAATTGGGTTGACTTGGGCAAAATTGGAGACCGCCCCTTGCCCAGCATCGGCGAAGTAGAGGGTAATTGGGTCAACGATATCCGTTGGGTCTGTGGCGTTACTGGCTTCAATCACCAGTTCCAATCGATCGGTTGCCGGGAATCGATACTCTAATTTCCAGAGCGAAAATCCCCCAATGCGATCGTTGAACGGATTACCCTGTCCCCCTGGCCCGTTCGCAGCCAAACGGTATTGAGCATCGAACCCATAGGTGCCACCGGGAGTAAAGCGAGTCGCATTGCGAGACTGCAAGCGCGTTCTCAAGCGGTCTTTGCCCGTGAAGCTCGTATCAAAGTTGAGACGCACCCGATTCTGCAACACCGTATTCACGTTGCTCCCCGCAGGTTCGCCAAACAAATCAGCAATGTTGACAATCACTTCCCCACTCAGCTTCGTGGTTGTGGAAAATTGCTGAGCTTCCAGGGTGGCTGTTCGAGCCTCCAACGCATCAACTCGACCGCGTAGGGTCGCCAACTCAGCGGCAAATTCTTCCTGGAGTCGTTGCAGCGTGGCTAAATCTTGCTTCGTGACCAAATCAGCCGTCCCCGCTGCAATCAACTCACTAACGCGATCCAAGCAGGCATTCAATCCGGCGGCAAACTCAAAGCGAGTCATGGCCCGATTTCCCCGATAGCTGCGATCGGGGTAGCCTGCAATACAGCCATAGCGTTCAACCAGGGATTGCAAGGCTTGGAATGCCCAATCCGTCGGTTGCACATCTCCCAACTGAGACACAGAAGTTACTTGATCTTGGATGGTAGTTCCAGTGGACAACTCAGACACACCCGGAACTTGCTCCAGGGGATCAGTACTGAGGGGCGCTAGGTCAGCCTGGGCAAATTGCGCGACAGACTGAATCCGTAAAGACTGTGGCACAGCCTGCTGCTCTGGCACGATCAACTCCGATGAGTCCTGTACTAGCGATCGGGTTGGCGATGCTGCTAGCTGAACCACAGGCTGCACAGCCACCACCGGAGGGGCCACCGCAGCCGAAACAGGTTGCGCTCCAGTGTCTTGAGTTCCAGATAGCACAAGCTGCTCAGCACTTGTGGCAAGAGATGTAGCCCCTGGAAACTCTGCGGCTGAAGCCAATCGGGGGGAAACCAAGACATGGGCGGTCGTCACTGCCAAGCTAACTCTGAAGGCAGTCCACAAAATTTTCGACATTAATATTATCCTCTCACACCTTAAACGCAATTAAGCACGAACCCTGCAAACTAAGCTATTGCTTGGGTAGCAGCCTCATGCTGCTGTCCAAGCAACAATACAACTTGTTAAACCTGAAAGAATAATTTCTTAAGGTTTAGCAAGCCAGCCTATGTTGTCCCAAGACACCCTTGAACAACTGTTTCAAATGTCCACAAACCCTTGAAACCTAGAATGCCATCGTAGATTGAGCGGTATTGGTAATTTGTAAAGTGCGTTACGACTTTTAGATTTTATTAGGTTTTGACGTTCCGATCGGAAGGCAGATAATTTGTGATTAAGTTGTTGATCACCGAAAGTGCCATTCAACCCTAGTAGTCTGTCAATCATTAATTGACGGGTAGCTGAAAGTTGGGAGGTTAGTTGGTGTTAAATTTTGAGGGTCTTCGACCCCTCAAAATTTTCTTGACAGAACACTAGTAAATAGTACGCATAGATAAATACATTCATTTTGCTTTCAACCCCGTCCCTAAAATTTTGGTGATATTTAATGAGACATTAATGAGTTATTTCGTAAACACCAGCCTACCCTCACCCTAAATCCCTCTCCCTAGGGAGAGGGACTTCAATCCGGCTCCCCTTCTCCCTAGGGAGAAGGGGCTGGGGGATGAAGGCGGCTCGACATTGAGTTAGCAGCCTGAGTAGTTACGTTATTTCAATGATTTAAATAGTTTGTCTCAAGTTATTCAGGGTCTACCTTTTCCATTTTTGATCAGGGGCATTTTTCAGAAAACGATCGGCCCCATGTTTCAACCCATCGTAAAGTTCCTTGAAAGTCCTCTCCAAACCGTTAACTATGAATCCCCTCAGAAGTAGATTGCATCGGATAGTAGATCGGTTGTCCGATGACGAGTTGGAGGAATTATGGACGATCGCAACTGAGTTTTACTATGATTCGTACATGCTGAGAGCGATTCAAGAGGCGAAACAAACCTTTAAGCCTGGGGATACATTTAAGCGAGATGAAGCCTTGCAGCTATTGCTAATGTTGTAGTGATTTTATCCATTGACCAACGTTGCCCCTAAATCTAATTGCCCCTGAATCAATGGAGTAGATTCTGTTTTGTGAAGCTTGAAGTGCGCTATGCTAGGTCTTTCTTATTAGATCTTAAAGATTTGGAGTCGGCTGCTTATCAGCGAATCCGAAAATTTGTGTTTGAAGATTTTTCCCAACTTAATCAACTTCATGACCTTCCAGAACTGCGACAAATGGGGTCTAGTGAAATTTTTTATCGTTTTACCTATGATGGCTATCTAATCAGTATTGAAGTGGCAGGCGAGATTATTAAGTTTCTCCGAGTCTTACCCAAACCTAATGTTTAGTGTGACTTTTTTGAACCTGGCCCAATCACAAAACATGCTTTCCCGGACGCAGGTGTAGTCATCTGCTATGTTCCTTCAAGAGTGCATCTCACTTTTGCAGATCTCCGATCCGCCCACCCTTCGGGAAGCAAGCTACATCCCCAACCCTTCTCCCTAGGGAGAAGGGAGCCGGAATTCAAAGTCCCTCTCCCCTCTTGGGAGAGGGATTTAGGGTGAGGGTGGATCGGGCGGTTACAAAACTGGGATGCACCCTTCCCTCAATGTAAAAGCGTAAAATGGTTTGAGTGTAAAATAATGTCATTCAATCTGCCCCTTTCCCACATCATATCTACTTTGGCAATGACGGCAGCAGCAGCGATCGTCCTCCACACTTCTCCAGTCAAGGCCTTGAGCCTAAGCAACTCCACTGCAAGCTGGAGCAACTCCATCGGGGGTACCAATATCACATTTCCCACCATTGGCAGTGAATCACAAGTCCGCTGGGGCATCGCCGACGGGAGTGAGTCCAACAGTGGGCTAGGGTTCACAGGCGTGGGCGCATCGTCGATCGTGACTGGCACTGTGTTTCAACTGGGCACCCTGCGGCATTTCAACAACTCGATTCTGCCTAAAACCGCCCTGTCAGCCGTTGATTTTAATCTTGACTTAACCTTTGCTGATGCAGGAGGCATACCCCAGCGTCGAGGGTTTAGCCTTACCTTTAATACTGATGAAACGGTTAACGTCGGCCCCGCAACCACTTGCCCCTATCCCAGTACAACTCCCTGTTCCGACAAAATCTTTTTCTCGCCCTCCCTCGCTCCAGTGGCGTTCAAGCTGGGTCGCGTTGACTACACCTTACAATTGCTGGGGTTTAGTGAAGGTTTAGGTACGCCGATCGCTACCAGTTTTATTTCCGACGAAAATCAGGTGAATACGACGTTCCTCTATGGCAGAATTGCCGCCGTTCCCCTAGCCCCTAGGGCAGTGCCAGAGCCGGGAATGCTGTCGGGTTTTGCCAGCTTTGGCCTATATTTTGTGGCGCGCCAGCAGGGGCAACGCCGCATTGCCAACTAAGGACTGCCAATCAACCATGACTTCCAGGATCAGGAATGCTGCGATGGACACGATCGCCAGTTTGTTAAACTAGCTCAGTGTCTGTTAATTTTCGGGAGCATTCGATGACTGAAACCGCGCCCTACGGCTCGTGGCGATCGCCCATTACCTCTGACCTGATTGTGTCTGGCACGATCGGGCTGGGGCAAATTGTGTTGGATGGGCAAGCCCTCTATTGGCTGGAGTCGCGCCCGACGGAAGGGGGACGGAGCGTGATTGTGGGGCGCACGATCGCCGGAGAAACGGGGGATGTCACACCGCCAGAGTTCAATGTGAGAACACGAGTGCATGAGTATGGCGGCGGTGCCTATACGGTAGCGGATGGTGTGATTTATTTCTCAAATTTTGCTGATCAGCGATTATATAAACAAAGTCCAGGGCAAGCACCTGTAGCCATTTCGCCCGTGGGATCGTTCCGGTTTGCCGATGGGGATGTCGATCACCACCGATCGCGCTTTATTTGTATTTGCGAAGATCACACCGTCGCTGGGCAGGAACCCACGAATACGATCGTCAGCGTGCCCCTGGGTGGGACAACAGACGCAACTCCTGCTGTATTGGTGTCTGGCAATGACTTTTATGCATCTCCCCGCTTGAGTCCCGATGGCACCCAACTGGCTTGGCTCACCTGGAACCACCCCAATATGCCCTGGGATGGCACCGAACTGTGGGTGGCTCATGTGCAGGCAGATGGGACATTGGCAAGGGCAATCCAAGTGGCAGGCGGCAAGCAGGAATCGATCTTTCAGCCAGAATGGTCGCCCGATGGGGTGTTATATTTTGTTTCCGATCGCTCAGGCTGGTGGAATCTGTATCGCTGGCATCCCACTGAAGCCCCTTCGGTACAAGCGCTCTGCGAAATGGCCGCCGAGTTTGGTCAGCCGCAGTGGGGGTTTCGCATGGCGACCTATGGATTTGCCTCCGCCACTGACCTCATCTGCACCTATACTCAGTCGGGAATGCAGTATTTGGCCAGGTTAGACCCAACGACGGGGAAACTGACCCCGATCGCCACGCCTTATTCGACCTTTGGTGGGCTTCAAGTCACGGGTGAAATGGCGGTGATGGTTGCAGGTTCGCCCACTGAGTCGCTAGCGATCGTCCAACTGGATTTAACCTCTATGGAGATAGAGGTGCTGCGCCGCTCCAGTGATCTGGCAATCGACCCCGGCTACCTTTCGGTTCCTCAATCCATCACCTTCCCCACCACAGCGGGACAAACCGCCTACGGGTTCTTCTATCCTCCCCAAAATCACGATTACACGGCGACTCTGGGCGAAAAGCCACCCTTGCTGGTGAAAAGCCACGGTGGCCCAACTGCTGCCACCTCAACGGCATTTAATCTCAAAATTCAATATTGGACAAGTCGAGGGATTGCGGTGTTGGATGTCAACTACGGCGGCAGCACGGGCTATGGGCGGGATTATCGAGAACGGCTCAAGGGGAACTGGGGCATTGTGGATGTTGATGACTGTGCCAATGGAGCTAAGTATTTGGCTGAATCTGGTGTGGTGGATGGCGATCGGCTGATGATCGATGGCGGTAGTGCTGGGGGTTATACTACCTTGGCGGCTCTCACCTTCCGCGATGTCTTCAAGGCTGGGGCCAGTTTTTATGGGGTGTGCGATCTGGAAGCTCTAGCAAAGGATACCCATAAGTTTGAAGCCCGGTACCTGGATGGTTTGGTGGGCCCCTATCCCGAACGCCAGGATTTATACATCGCCCGATCGCCCGTTCATTTCACCGCTCAATTATCCTGTCCCGTTATTTTCTTCCAGGGTTTGGAGGACAAAATTGTGCCCCCCAACCAAGCTGAAATGATGGTGGCGGCGCTCACTCAAAAAGGTCTGCCCGTAGCGTATGTGGCCTTTGAAGGAGAACAACACGGCTTTCGGAAGGCAGAAAATATCAAACGCACCCTGGATGGCGAACTCTACTTCTATGCCAAGTTGTTTGGTTTTGACTTGGCAGAAGCGGTGGAACCTGTGACGATCGTCAATCTACCGTCTCTGTAGAAGCCTTGCTAGGGAATCGTCTGCCGTTTTCTGCCGTTTTTGCCATGTCCTATGCCGCCACAATTGAAGCCATTCTTTACCTAAAAGGACAACCTCTTTCGATCGCCCAAATTGTGGACTATGCCGGGTGCGATCGGGCGGCTGTGGAGGAGGGCTTGATTGAGTTGATGGCAGATTATGCCCACCGTAACAGCGCCTTGGAAGTGGCGGAAACCTCAGATGGCTACAGCTTGCAACTCAAGGCTGAGTTTCACAGCTTGGTGCAAACGTTGATTCCCGTAGACTTGGGTGTGGGAGCCTTGCGAACCTTGGCGGCGATCGCCCTCAAGGGGCCAATCAGCCAAACTGATTTGGTGGAACTTCGCGGCTCTGGCACCTACCAACATGTGCCGGAGTTGGTGGAAAAGGGGTTTGTCCGCAAGCGTCGTCAATCCGATGGGCGATCGTACTGGCTTCAAGTTACAAACAGGTTTCACCAATATTTTCAAATCCAACAATTGCCCCGATTTGATGAGTAACTGTAGGGGCAGGTTTAATAGATTTGCAGTCATCCTACAGACAATTTCATCCTTACAAGACCTAGGCGATCAAGACCTATGTTCCTATAATCTCTACATATCTACTAACCCTGCTCATTTATCCAGCAAAGTCCAGTTCTTTACAGCTTGTGCCCAACACACTCTACACCCTGACAACCAAGCATTAATTCGCTTGAGGCGGTAATTCCGCAGGGGAGAGGGAGCCGGGATCGAGGGGAGCGGGGGCAGCAGGATTGACCGCAGGCGGTGGACTGGCGGCGGCAGGAGTGCCGGCTGGTGCTGCTGGAGTGGCTTCAGCGGCACCAGGAGTGGGTTTTGTGGAATCAAAGGTTTCGATCGTCACGGATCTAACCACCTGTTCCCCCGTCTTCGTTGTCACTTGCAATATCAGGACTTCGCTCTTGGATTGAGGGCTGAGGGAATAGACCAGAGAGCCAGTGGGCTGGACATTGCCAGGAGCAGGCAGCAATTCCACCTTGAGGTCTTTGCTGCCTTCCACCTTCCAAGAGAGGGTCAGCTTTTGCAGGGTTTCCTGGCTGAGGTCAATCAAATACTTCAGGGGAGCATCCTCACCATTAATTTTGAAGAAGGTGATTTTGGCAACCACGGGTCTGGCTGTGACCTTGATCGTGTCTGTCTTTTTCGTATCTGACGCATCACCTTGCCGGGGAATCACGGCGACTTCAAACACGTAATCGCCCGCTTTGGTGGCATTCGTCTTGACATTGGCGCAGGTCAACTCCTCCCTCACAACACACACATCCTTCAATTCCTTGGGGATGCCCTGACTAAAGTCGTATCGTTGCAACGGGCTGCTAACTGAGCCATCGGGGGCCCGACCAATGAGCCGCACTTCCTTCAATTGATCAGGGTTGCTCAGCTTCCAGTTCAGCAGCACGATCGGCGCAGGGGGAGATGCTGGGGGCGTAGCAGCGGGGGCAGCTTTGCTGTCAGGAGAGGGATTGGGGGGGGCTGGCTCTTCGTAGGTGGGTTTAGTCGAGGCGAGTTCTAAAATTTTGGGGAGCGGCAGGGCTTCAATCTTAATCACTTCCGACTTGGCTAGGACGATCGGATTTTGCTTGCGGCGCGGCAACACCGACAGTTCAAACACGTAATCCCCCGACTTTCGAGCATCGGTTTGCACATCCCTACAGGTGAGAACTTCTGCCATGGCACAGAAGGATTTCAACTCACTGGGCAACCCATTGCTGAAATCATAGGTAATTAAGCCACTGGAGACTTTGCCATCGGGAGATTGTCCCACCAGGCGCAAGGTGCGAATCTGGCGGGGATTGTTGATTTGCCAACTGAGGCGAATGGCATCGCCATTGGCTTCCTGGTACAGATTGTCCTGGGAGTAAAACTCCAAAATTTGTGCAGGAGGACGGGGGCGGAAAAAGATCCACCAAATCAGGAAGGCGATCGTCAGCAAGGTGGCAATCCCGGTCAGCAACACTAGCAAAAACTGCCACCAGGGACGAGGTTCCCACAGCAGCGTTCCTTGGGGGATGTAGGCAGGGAGGGGCAGTTGCTGAGCGTCTTCCAGTTCCAGGCTGAAGTTGATGAGTCGCGGAGCAGCGTAGAGGGGGCGCTTCCACCACTTGATGGGCTTGACCTGGAGGTTCAACAGCACAAAGCCCTTGGGAGGAATGAAGACGGGTAATTCCGCGTCTAAGGACTCTGCTTCCTCGGTGGCAGATTTGTCAGAAACGAGCAGTGGTAGGCCCATCTGACCCAACTCGCGGCGGGCTAGGGCAGAGGAGTTTTCTGGAGCGGCGGGGATGCTGCGATCGAGAGTGCGGAGAGTCTTTTCATTGAATTCGAGGGTGTAGCGACAGACCTCATCCTCATCCAAATTGACACTGCGAACCAGGATGTGGCGATCGGTATTGCCAGGATTGGTGATTTTGATCTCATACAACCCAGCCATCAGCCGCACCTTACCCACTAAGGTACGAAGTTCTAGAGTCAGGTTGTAGACTGGCAACACCCGCAGGTAAACCAAATCCAACAGCACCAAGTCGGGATTATTGACCGAGTAGAGCCGCAGCGTAGGAACGTAGTTGCGGGCTAGGGTATCCAGCGGGGGCGTGATGAGGAGGACAATCTGTCCCCGTTCGCCTGGGTTTAAGTCGAGGCGATCGGTTTCCAAAATCAAGCCTGGCTCATCCAAGCCGGGAGGATATTTGATGCTGAACCAGCTTGGAGCTAAGTCAGGACAGGTGAGGCGGAACCGATCGACGCGATCGGAGCGATTATGTACCAGAACAATCACCTGCTGGAGTTGCCCTGGATTGAGAATGACTGGCTTTTCTGGGCTGGTCTGGGGCTGGAGGAGAAAGGCAGGGTCACCGGCCCGCACAGCATCTTGAATTCCTGGCAACACCTGAAGGCGCTGGGAAAACTTGAGGGGGGTGGATTCGGGGTAGTGGATGGGGGCATCCACGACCAGCATGTAGGGGTAGGTGTCAGGCAGAATTTGCGACGGCACCTGAATTTGAAAAATCACCTCGTTGCTCTGCTGGGGCCCCAGGGCAATGCGCTCCCGGGGAGACTTACACCACTGATGCACCGCTTGAGACATCTCATCAATATAAATATCAATGAGGGCGCTCTGATGCCCGTTATTCGTGATCGTGACGTGCAAATCTAAGGTCGAACCGGGTTTAATGGCCTGGTCTCCAGAGGGGTTAAGGATGACCACCAGCGGGTTGCCAGGGACAAGCGCTTGCAGCAGGTTCTCGGGGACAGCGCGGCCGCGCCGGGTAGCTAAGCGAGCTTGGTAGCGTAACTCTCCCTCAACGATCGTCTCCTGGACATAGCCACGCCCCAGCAGATCCTTCAGCAAGAGGCTGGTTACCGCCTCCGACTGTCCAGTGAACGTCCCGATCGCCGTCAGGGGCACTTCTCCCTGTCGCAGTAACCACGTCATTAGCTGAGCCTGAGGTTCAGGTAGTCCCAAGACATCTGCCATGGTCAAGCCATCTGCACCGTCTTCCACCCTGGCTTCTGCAAAAGAACTCAAATCATTGCGGCTTCTGGTCATTGTCCCCCTTCCACTGAACAACCATCAGTGAACCGTTATCAGTGAACTATTATCAGTAACCAAATGACTAATCTTTAGGGATTAATCGTGTTGTAACTGATGAAATCCTGCTCGTATTTAAGGACTGCTGTAACTACTCAGCCTGCCCTCACCCTAAATCCCTCTCCCTGAGGGAGAGGGACTTCAATCCGGCTCCCCTTCTCCCACTGGGAGAAGGGGCTGGGGGATGAGGGCGGCTCGACAATGAGCTAGGGGACTGAGTAGTTACGGTCTGTTTGTATTTAAGGTGTGGCTTCATTTAATGGTCTTATTGTACGAGCGATCGGGACACACATTAAGCATCGCCAGCCTTTGTTGCCGATTATCTCCGGCTTGGCACCATTAGGGTTGGTGAAACGCATAACGCTGTGAGGGCGAGAGAGCAGCACTTTCAAGCCGATCGCATCCTAAATTGAGCATTCGTTTTGCCACATTCAAACGGACTTGTGTATCATCGCTACCACTAACGACATAGACATTGCGATTGACCAATTTGATATCCACAGAGTTGATCTTCCCAGCCCTCCCAAACGAGGTGCCAATTTCCTTCCCACCCAAGACACTGGGAACACGCTTACCTTCAGGAGTGAGCGGCCAAAGCATAATGCGTCCGTCATCTCCGCCGCTGCTTAGGTAACAGGCATTGGCACTGAGCGCCAAGCTACGAACTGGTTTGCCACCGTGTCCGGTAGACCATTGGTCAAGAACTTTACAATCCACCTCATTCACTAAGCATTCTGAAACATCAAATAGGGTAATGTAGCCTTGGCTATCAGCGGCTGCCATCAGCGTCGGTTTGTACTCTGCGGTACTGAGGCTCAAAATATAGTCATCTTGCCCACCTTGACGGTAGGAAAGCTTATTGAGTTGATTGGTAGACAAGTCCCAATACCGAAGCTGGTTATAGCGTCCAGCGATCATCAAGTCGTTGTATCGCAATCCAGCCAAAGCCATGCTGGAGACGGCAAAATCCATTTTCTTTTGCAATAGGGGTTGGCGATTGGCAAAATCTCTCTTGAGTAAATTACTCTGTAAGTCCCACAGCAACACCAAGCCGCTGCCATGACCACTGAACAGATAGCGTGAATCCCTAGAAAATACTAAGGAAAATACACGATCGGCTTTTTGGTTGGAAAAAGACAGCACTGGTTTTTTGCCTTCTTCCAAAGCGCTCCAGATTTGGATTTCGCCGTTTTCCAAACCCGCCGCCAGTAAATCATTATCGAGAGGCTTGTAGCGGATCACCCGAACTGACTTACCCGCGTTGCCCACATCTCCCACATAGGGTGGGACGAAAGGGTTACGAAATCCCCAGGTTCGCCAGAAAATCATCCGTTGATCATCGGAACTACTGATCACAGCACTGGAAGCCCCGCTCATCTGCACCGAGTTTACCGCTGCCTGATGCCCAAAGCGGGGGTTATTCGGGTTCAGCCAGGAGAGCCACCATGCCAACCACAACAGCAATACCAGCAGCAGGATTTGCACAACGGGGTGGAGGACGGGCAGGACGCGCAACCGCACAATTTGGCTATCGTTCCGCACATCTAGCCGATCGTCCGATGTCGTGGCATTGAGGGCAAACACGTATTTCTGAGACCGGAAGCCTAGCCAGGGTCGCCGTTTCTTCATAATCAACGTCAATTCTTCGGTAGCTCCTGGCTCCAGGGTTTTCTTTGAGGGCACCACCTTCATCTTGAACTTGCGCTGATCCTCTCCCTTCACCCCTGCCCCAACCTCTTGGATCAGGTTGCTAGCATTCTCAAACTTGAGCTTGAAAGTGGCGCTGCTGACGATCGCCTGGGGTACCCAACCGAACTTAGCCGGCATTTGTTGTTCAAGGGGTGTGCAGCTAAAGTCCACCCATCCCTTGGGTAAAATGTCGATCGTTCCCTTCGCCCCAGCGGAGGTACCCAGCCGTTGCGTCGCTTCAATTACAAAGGGATACGCCCGATTCACCGTTTGTACAGCGGAGGGTAACTGGCACAGAAAGCTAGTTTCTGCCTTGCTCCCCGGCTTCAGGGCTACCCGGCGTTCGCCTCCTTCTACCAGCCAAGCTGGGTCTAGCCCACGACAGTGGATCACTGCTTCGGCAAATTCTTGCCCCAGATTAGTGACCGTTGCCGTAATTTCCACCAAGTCAGAGGGATAGGCTTGAAACGATCGTACGGGCAGTTCCACCTTGAGGGGAATCACTCCTGCTGCCTGTTCCAAACCCAGACGCAGGGAATGCCGCGACTCCTGCTGGAGTTCCAAAGAAAACACTCGCACCGTCAAGTTCATCGTGCCCACAAACCCAGGCACCGGACTGCTGTTAATCACCACAAAAAATTCCGTGGAATCTCCCGGCGGCTTTTTAGCACAAACCTCTGGCGAAAGGGTGTACCAGTGGGAGCCAGATTCCATCTCCGCCGCTCCCGGCGCTAAAACTTCTAGCTGGAACGTGGCAAACTGATCACTTTCATTGACAACCGTGACGTGGAATGATGCAGGAGTACCGCCGGGTTTGAATTTGACGGCTTGCGTAGAAACGTTGGTCGCAATGAGCGCTTTAGACATCCCTGAAATCCTTTCTAAAGAGTCGAACTATGAACTGACAGGCTGTGTAAGACGTTTTTCTGAGGGCGATCGGGCTTTGCAACCGTTTCCTATGTCAATCACTCAAAAGATGGGATTGCCAATGAGCCAGGTTTAGCCAATCAACTTGTTAAACATACTTTGCAAGGGTGTTTGAGCCGTTGATGGGGGTTTTTCCTGATAGACAAGTTGCATGAGGTGTCGCCGACGGCAGGCAAACTGAAGCAGGTTAATCCCTAACTCGTGGGCGGTGCGGAGGGTCTCGCGGGGCAGGGACAGGGCGGCATCCAACCCCCAGGCACTGGAGAGTCCACCCATAATCAGCAGAATGCCGCCACCTGACCAGACTTGGGTTGGTTCTTGTTGAAATTTGGGAAGTGCAGCAAACAAAAAAGGCTGAGTCCGCAAGGGATGGGAGCGGCTGAGATTCTCTAGGGGTTCTAGGGGGCTGTCTAACTGCTGGGCTAGTTCTAGGATGCTTTTAGCCAGATCAATTCCCGACAATCCCGCATCCACGAGCAGCGTTCCTCCCTTAGTTAAATACTCTTTTAGAGCGATAAACTCCGCCTCCGTTGGCACTAAGGGCCGCTGTCCACAGAGATACAGCACATCATAGGTATCGGCGATCGGCTCTGCTCCCACGGCATCCAGCGTCAATTGCCCGATGTCGGGCACTCCTTGCAGGGCGGGATACAGGCTGGCGATCGACTCCAGCAAATAGAACAACGATTGCACGGGATGATCGGGCGCACTGGGATTAGACCCGTCGTAGCTAATTTGGGCAACTCGCACCGTCATTTGGGGCCGGGGACAGACCTGAACTCGATGCCGCAAATCCAACTGATTCGCTTCTGGGAAGAAGATATTAGTTGGAGATTGCAGTTGCGTCACATCAGGTTGCAACAGGATGCGACAGATCTCCACCTCCTGTTCCTGGGGGGAATTAATTTTTTCATCAATGCGAAACGTCTCCTGCACCACCTCTGGCTGCTCCTTGCGCCGCAGCTTCGTGGGATCTACATAACTGACCACCAAATAAACCGTGATGGGGCTGTCGGGAGGCGCTTCTGAGGTAATGCGAAAGTCCATCGCCTTGGGCACCACGATCGGATTCCCTGCCACATCGATCGCAATGCCGGGCTGCAACTGCACCCATCGGCCATCCCGGTACTGGGAAGGCACATCCAAGGGAGCGGAAATCAGGCAAATCCCCAGACCACACACAATCCCTGGTTGATGGAGGGATTGATAATGAATGCCTTGGCGTTGCCGATGGTAGTCGTGGGATATGCGCCAGCGATCGGCGTTGATCAATAGTCCATCCGTTACCTGAAGACGATCGAGGGGCTGAATGGGTGGCGGCGAGAAGGGGTGGGGCATGAGTAGGGGGGTGGGAGGGTGACGGGGTGGGAGGGTGACGGGGTGTCAGTGATGTATGGCGGACAACTTTTTTTATGCCCTCGGCTCAATATAAAGGTCATAGGTACAAAAGGCGGGCTTTTCTCGATCGATGACATGGCGTACCAGCGACTCATCGATCGTCTCTCCGGCATCGGGGCGGAGACGCACAATAAAGTGGTAGGGTCGCCCGCCGCCAACTCTGGCATCTTGCCCCAAGCGGGTATCTGACAGGACAAATCCGTTCCCAGAGAATTCTTCAATGCTGATATGTTTTTCCGCTTCTAAGGTCAAGTGCTCATCCAAGGGCAAGTCTGTATAAAGGTGCAGGTAAAGACACAGCCCCCTACGCGTACCATGCCAGCGATATAGTTCCACAGCATGGCGAATCAAGCGGCGCTGACGATCGACTCCCAGCCGCTCATCCATGCGCCAATCAACCCAGTGGGACAAGAAGGGGAGCAGTTCACGAGGGGCGGTGAGGGGGTCGATGTAAGCCCATAGCACATCCAGGGATTGCACCGCAGGTTCAAAGGCCTGCTCAAAGATCTTCAGCAGACGACCTGTGAAATCTGATTCGCGATAGAACGCTGGGAGAAAATCGAGGTAGAGCGATCGAGGCCGCACATACAAGTCAAAAGACCCAGACACTGCGGTCGTTTGTGGCACTAACCCCGGCTCCGAGTCAGCCGTCCGCTCGGTGTAGTACACATAGAGCCAACTGCGGTAATCGAAAATCACGGGTTCATTCAACGCCAGGGCAGCGGCATCTTCAAAGAAACCCATTGGGACTTGAAAATACAGCACTGCCTCCATCTGCTGACCGGGGATCAGTTCATAGCCCTCCATGCCAATCTGGCACCATGTTGCTGGGAAATCCCCCGACACTTGCAAGTTGACTTGTAACGTGCGGCTACTGAGATTCTCTAGGTGTACCAGGATTTCCCCCGCTTCACCGGGGTGAACTAGCAGCTTGCAACTGCTGGGAGTAGAAGCAGAGGCGACCCCAGCTAGCACGGCTGCATCCTGGGTAACTTCGATCGAAGATACGGCCTCTGGAGGCTGCATCGGAGTCAGGCGTAGGCGTAGAGCTTGACCAGAACGGGCTTGAGTCATCGATCGTGGGGGTTAATCAATTGTCTAATCAATTGTCGATAAAGTTAATGACATGACTGGAGCGGAGTTGCGGGTCTGCCCAAGAGCAAACCAACCCTAAAGGGCCAGGATTAATCACCGGGTCAGGAGGCAGGGTTCTCACCCACTCTTGGTCGCGCTTGCGTAACTCAAACAATTGCACCACTCCGAGATAACGCACTCCAGGAACACGCTGAAACAGCGTGACGACATCTGAGGGATAGACTGGACGACCAAAAGCCCAGCCTTTGCCATCAGGGCCCCCAATGAGGGGATTAAAGAAACGGTAGAGGGAAACTCGTAGCTGTGTCAGGATTTCCTGGCGGGCCCGAGGGTTATTGTACTCTGGCTCTAGGGCTACCTCCGTTTGCACTGCTACTCCCACATACTGCGGGGTGCGGAGGTGCACCTGCACCCCCAGGAGTTTGCGATCGTCCAGATAGCCCAGAATGCGCTCCTGCAAACGGGGATTCAAAATGAACTGATCGGGGTGAATTCCTTCACTGCGGGTCACTGCATCCAAATTAGCCTGGGGCACAATCAGCAGATTCACGGTTCCAGGTTGCGTATCGGGGGCATTGGCGAGACAGATAGCCCGGGCAACGGCTCCCCTACCCGCTTGGAGGGCCAAGGACTCGAAATCCTCGCGGGTCACTGCCCGATCGCGGGTACGTAGCATTCGGGGGGCGCGAATAGCTGCATGTTCCAGAGATTCAGCATCTGCGCCATTGAACGCAGCGACATGATTAATCACCCTGGCAACGTAGGGCACCGATGATTTCATCACCTTTAACTTGCCCGCCTGGACATTGCCCCGCTGACCGCCGCCCGTGCGGTAGGCAACCATCCGAATCACCGCTCCTCTGGGGGGAACTGCCCCATACTGCTGCTCCATACCCATCTCTTGCTCGGTGGCAGCCGCGAGCAATGCCCTGCCCTGGGAGGGTTCCAAGGTACGATCGGCTCTGGGGGAGTCATAGCCCCTGGCCCGAAATTGCGTCTGTTGCAGAATTTGGGCGGGTTCCCGAATCAAGGGACCAAATTGGACTGTACCGGTTAATGAATCAATAACGTAGTGCAAATCCTCAGCCCTAGAGTCAGCGAAATCCCGCACTTCCTGCCACGTTTGGGGCAAACCGCCAGGGGGCACAACTAAGATATACTCTCCCTCCCGCCGATCGAGAATGGGGACACCCTGCAACTGAAAAGTCTGTCCAGGTTCGCCACTACTGTTTCCCAGAAGTTCATTCCGAATCAAGGTGCTTTGGTTAGCGTTCACCGTGCCGCCGATCGATCGCACACCCAGTCCGATAATGCGGGGCGAGTTCAGGTAACCGGGTTGGTTCGGACGCAGATTCGTGTAACTACAACGCACCCAACGCCCCTGATACGCCACAAACTGCGTCACCGGCCAACTCTGGGGCAAGTGCAAAATTACGTCTCCACCCTGGGCCGGGTTGCGTCCCTGTTGGGTAAATTCGTTAAAACTAAACCCACCCGTATTATCATCCGCTTCCTGCAATAGGATTGGCTGCCAAGCCTCACCGTTCCACGCTTCCCATCGCCGAGGAGCGAAGTCAGGATTAATCCCCGTTGTGGTGGCGGCGGCTCCCTTCAAGGTGAGGGCAATGACATTCCCTTCGATCGATTCATCGGGACTAAATACAAGATAGAAGCAGTTACCTGACTGGGGTTGCTCACTAAAAATTGCCTGCTCGCGCCCTTCCCACTCGCCATCAGGACGCTGAGTCCACAGACCCGTGAACCGATCGCGCAAAACCTGAGGGACGGATTCCGATACTTCGGCGGTCAAAAAGTGCCACAGTCGAGGATGACCAACAGTTAAGGGACGATCGGTGCTGAAGACGATCGCCTCTTCAGTTTCCGTCCGCACAGTTGCCACCTCAATCCCCGCCGGAATTGAGTAAGTGTCATTTAAAGTCGTTGTTAGGTAAAACGTCAACTCAGTTTGCGCCGGCACTGGACTTTGCAAGCGAATCCCCAGCAACTCCAAAAACGCCACATAATTGCGGCGGGGCACCTGGTTGAACCGCAGGAGCATTTGATCTGTGAGCCAGGAAAATAATTCGATCAGGGTAATTCCCGGATCACTGGGGTTATAGTTTGTCCACTCTGGGCAGTAGCGGGGAATGCGCTGAATACACTCTTCTACCAAATCTTTGAACGTTCGGTCATCCAAATCCGACTTCGGTAGGTTGGGCAGAAAATCAAAATCCATTATTTGCGTCTCTGAGGATCACGACTTCACGACTTTAAGAGTCTGGAAAACTAATAGATGTGACTGCTTTGCTAGAGATTTTCTGGAGAAAATATCACCCGAATGCCTCGGCCCTAATTTTCCGAAGAATCTCATTAACTAACTTGGAGGCATCAGGTAGAAAGGAAAGACCAAGCTACGAGGATCATAGCTGTCTTTGAGTCGGTAGAGGATGACAATACTGATTTTGCCGCGAACGGGATCAGGATCGGTTTGGACTTCTTGCAGAATGATGCGCGGCTCCCACATCTCCAAGGCTTCCCGGACATGCATCCTTAGTAACAGCAGGTTTTGGGGATTCATGGGCGAAAAGACCAATTCAGACATCCGAGAGCCAAAGGTGGGTCGATAGACACGCTCTTTGAGTTCTGTTCGTAGAATGATGTGAATTGATTCTTCGACGTTGCGATCGGCGCTACTGAGTTGCAGCCCCCCTTGCACATTAACCCGCAGCGGGAATGATAATCCTTTACCCAGGTGATTGCGCGACTGGGGTTTCATTTCAGGCATACCTGCTCCATCCTTTGGCTTAGCTCACTGTACTGAGGGCGATCGGGCTAATCCATTCGCCAAAAGTCGAGTTCCCTGAAGTTTTACGCTGCTGGATCAGCAAATCCAGTGGTCTGTCAAGAAAATTTTGAGAGGTCGAAGACCCTCAAAATTTAACTCCAACTAACCTCCCGGCTTTCAGCTACCCGTCAATTAATGATTGACAGACTACTAGGCTAGCAAGATGGGAAATTGTAGCGGCATGTAGTCTAGACATCATTATTTTCAGGATGAGTATTCTATCTTGATTGTCTCAGTAGATAGATAGCTCAATCGATGGACTATTCTAAAAAGGCTGCAAAAAAGGGCCGAAATGCCCAGGCTTTAGTCTGAAATGATGGTACAACGGTATCGAGGGAGACAAAGAGTTGGATGGGAGGCATTTCAGCCGTCGTGCTGCAAAAGAGCCACAAGGTTTAATCTCTATAAATTCTCCATCAAATATATTTGATTTAGGCAGATTTGATTTAGCATCTAAGGACTTCCAATTCAAAAATTGCCGCTCAAGTGCTACTCAGCCTACCTAGTCGATAGCTCGTTTACTTTCATCGTTCACATCTACACCAGGTTAGGACATTTGTTCTGATCTGTCCAATCAAAAAAGTTACCTTTAAAGACTTCATAACGTTTTGGATAAGAGCAATGCAAGAAGCTAATTTCCCTGCTAGCCATGATTCCGTGAATTTGAAGGACGATCGCATTCAGGATCGCGATCGGAGTGACGTGTCTCCTGCCTCTCCCGCAGTGACTTCATTGGGGCAGTTGGAACAGTCCCTAACTGACTCAGGCATGGCCAACCCATCTCACGCTGTTGAACGTGAGTCTAGCACTGAGATCGGCGAAGCAGGGATGAGCCTATTGGTGGAGGGTGAAGCGGGAACATTGAGTCTGGCATCCCAGGAATTAGCTCTGGCTGCATCTGCTCTGTCCCCGCTATCGTTGGCGGAAGTTGCTAACCTCGTCAGTCTAATTCAGGAATTGCAGCACCAAAATGCGTCCTTGCAGAATCAAGTCACGCAACTGGAAACCAATTTGAGTGAGCGCCACACCGATTGGCAGTCGCAGGTAGCCCAAGTGCAAACTCAAGCTACACAGCTTCAGCAGCAAAACCAGGAGGCGGCGATCGTCCAAGACCGCCTTAATTGCCTAGTTCGCGAATTGGAATGTTCCCATCAAGTATCCCAGCGCCAGCAAATTTTGATCGAAACGGTGACGGAACAGCTAGAGAATAGCCAAGAGCGCTGTGCCCAACTGGAGCGAGAGTGTGCCTTGACGCAACAACGGCACCATGAGCAGTCCCAGCTTGTGCAGCAAACCGAGACGACCTGCCGCGACCTGCGCTCCCGACTCTATCGCCAGCAACGCTACACCTTGCAGTTCAAAGCTGCTTTGGAAAAATGTCTGGAAATGCCTGCTCCGCACTATACCCCTACCCCTGACCCTACCTATCTCTCGGTGGCGACTCAGTTTCAGCCCTTTAGCGGTATGGCAGTCCCGCAGGTATTTCTGCCCAAGGTGCAGTCGATTCAGCCCTGGTCTACTCAGCCCTGGCTCCTCAAGGAAGAGGACAGCGCCCCCCACGCTGTTGTTGCTGCTGGCTCCCAATGGTCACCAGAACCCCGCGATGCAGAGGTTGCCCCGGTGTTGACGATCGCCACAGCATTTTCCACTCCAACCCCTGCGGAGGAGATGTCTGCGATCGGCTCGACTTCTCAACCCATCAGCTTTAACCTCAGACCTCCATTGTCAGAATTTGCCTCAGAGTTTTTCCCCACAGCGACATCCAATGTTCTTCCTGATATCTTCCCTGGAGAGACCACGAATATTCCCAGATCTGAATCTGAGCCTCTCCCCCCCGCTGTGACTGAGGAGCTAAACGCCGTTGTTGATGCTCTGCGGGGATTGCCACCAACGGTGATTGAAGCCTGCGTATTGCAAGCCATGCCCGATTTAGTTGAGTTTGATGGGTCGGTGGCAAAAACCGATGAAGGAGACGTGATCGTCCTACCCCTTGAAGCGGAACTTGATGACCCAGATGGTGACCTGCCCGTTCCCGACTTTTCCGCGCTGCTGAAATCTGGGGAAATCGAAAATTATCTTTGGCAAGAGTTAGCAAAGCTCGTGTCTGATCAAGCTTCAAGTGACGCTGAAACCCAGTTGCCTGAAACCCAGTTGCACAGATCGGTAACGCATAGCTCAGTTGTTGTCCCTGATGCGGTGCCCCCCTCTGCACCCACTGCCCCGGCCCTCAATGACGAATTGGAATTAGCCTGCGCGGTTTACTCTAGCTCCCCATCTCCGATCGTCTATCCCCTACGCACCCAGAAGAAGTGCAAGTCCCTAGCGGCGATCGATTTGCCCAGCTTTCCGCGTTTGAGTTAGTGAACCTTTGGGTGAAACCTGCTGGTCACCGATCGCGATCGGCCCTAACGCAACACTTGACCCATGTAATCGCCCCAAAGGGCCGCCGCCTGACCACTGCTTCCTCCCGTAGGAGAGTTGTTGTCGTTTCCGAGCCACACGCCCGTGGCTAACTGTTGCTGGGGCACGTAGCCGATAAACCAAAGGTCTACATTGTCGTTCGTGGTGCCCGTCTTACCTGCTGCGCCAGCGCTCACATTGGCATTCACCCCGGTGCCGCGCTGCACCACCCCTTGCAGCAGGGTCGTCATCGTGTCTGCAACTTCCGGCGGTAAAACCTTGAGATTCACCTCTGGGTCTCGATCGTAGGCATAGATCACGCGACAACTTTGGAGATTGTTTCGATCGCTACAGTCCCCGCCATCCAAAATGCGACTGATGGCATGGGGACGATTTCGCAACCCCCGGTTTGCCAGCACACTAAAGGCTCCCGTCATTTCCAGCAGCGTCGATTCGCTTCCGCCCAACACTAAGCCGGGGTTTGACTTGAGTGGAGACTGAACCCCCATTTGGCGGGCGGTCTGAATCACCCGGTCTAAGCCCACCTCTTGGGCAACGCGCAGCGCCACCACATTTTCCGACTGCGCCAACCCTGTAGCAAGATCTAAACTGCCCCCGCCTGCATTACAACCTGCAAAATATTGTCCCTCCCAGCCCAAAGGGGCACAGGAGTAAGCTTTGGCTGGAGAAATGCCCTGCTGAATGGCAGTGGTGTAGGCAAAAATCTTAAACGTTGATCCCGGCTGGCGCTGAGCCTGGGTTGCCCGATTGAACTGGCTCTCCTTGTAGTCTCTGCCCCCCACGAGGGCAACAATCTGCCCTGTGCTGGTGTTGAGTGTCACCATTGCCGCTTGGGAAAATCCACTTGCCGCTCCCTGAGTATTAAGTGTGTTACTGAAGGAGGCTTCCATCTGACGCTGCATTTGCGGATCTAAGCCTGTCTCAATGATCAGGTTGCCTTCTTCAGCCAGTTGGGGCGATCGGGCCCGCAGTTCATCAAACACATAACTGTAGAAGTAGGGAGCGATCGTGTTCCCGCCTTGCAGTTCATTCCGGGCAGCCGGGGCAATCTCAATCAGCGATCGTCTCGCACGATTTGCCTCTTCTTCTGTGACCATGCCCATCGCTGCCATGCGACTCAACACCCGATTACGAAACTCCTCCGCAGCTTTGGGATTCCGCACCGGATTGAAGCTATTGGGCGCAGGCAAAATCCCCACCAAAGTCGCCGCCTCAGATAGGGTTAAATTCTTCACAGCTTTGCCGAAATAAAATTGTGCTGCTCCTTCAAAGCCATAGATGCCTGCGCCGAGGTAAACCCGACTGAGGTAGGTCTTGAGAATGAATTTTTTGTTGTAGGTCGCTTCCAACTTCAGAGCCACGATCGCCTCGCGTACCTTCCGCCCAGCCGAATCCGAGGTACCCACATAGGAACGAAACACGCTTCGAGCAGTCTGTTGGGTAATGGTGCTGGCTCCCTCCCGAATTTCGCCGCCCCGCACGTTTGTCACCACGGCCCGCAGAATGCCGATCGGGTCAACGCCCACATGCCAGTAATAGCGCGAGTCCTCGGAGGCAATTACCGCATTGGGTAGGTATTGCCCGTAATCCTCCAGTTGCTGTAAATCTTTATAAGTGCCGGTGCGGATGGGTTGCAACAGCGTTTTGCCATCCCCTGCCAGCACAATCACCGGAGCCTGGGTCACGGGTGGCAAGGGATTTACCGATACTTTTTGGGCTTCATACCCAATCCACAGGAGGGCAAGAGCCGTGAAGCCGCTGATGCCATACAGGCCGAAACGAATGGCGCGAATGTACCAGGGCGGTGGGTTGATGTATTGCAGCCGCACAGCAGCAGCCAGTTCTGGCGGGCCCAGGGTCAAGACATCGCCGTGATAGAGAGCAGAACTGATAATGCGCCGCTTGCCGCGATAGATGCCGTTGGTAGACCCCTCATCTTGAATGACAAAGGGGGTGCGGTGCTGTCGATCGCGGGTCAAGGAAAGGTGAGTCTGGCTGACGACGGGATTGGGCACCACGATGTCGCAGGCTTTGGAACTGCGTCCCAACAGATACCGATCGCCCAGCAACGGGTAGATTTCTGCCTTCGGGGCATCGGCTTCCTGCACCCAAAGCTCCGGCACCCTGGCGTTGGGCTTAACCGTTAGCTTGGAAAAATTAATCTTTGCCTGAACAGACTGAACAGCTTGGGTAATGGCACCCAGCAAGGTTCGAGGCTGGCGCGGGGGCTGAGGTGAGGTCATTTATCCCATCACAATTGGGTCAAGGGAGCGATCGGAGCGCTAACTTTTGAAATTTAACATATGCACTTTAGGAGCGTGTTCCTGAAGGCTTCGCAGATCCTTTAAATAGGGCAATCAAGACACAGACAATGCCGATGTTGATAAATACATCAGCCAAATTAAAGACGGCGAAATTAATCAGACGCACATCCAAGAAATCGACGACTTTACCAGAAACAAAGCGATCGATGCCATTTCCTAACGCGCCACTCAAAATAAAGCCGTACCCGACTTGTTCCCAACGACTAACCACCGGCCCAAACAGCGCCACACCCATCAGCCCCAAACTCACGAGCAGCGAGAACCAGCGCAACCAACCGCTTCCTCCGCGAAATAGGCTAAACGCTGCACCCGTGTTGGTGACATAGGTTAGGTGAAACACGCCTGCCCACAATGGCCACGTTTCCCCCAGCTTAAAGTTACTGACGATCCAGAACTTAGTAGCATGATCTAACGCTACGCCGATGAGGGCAGTAATCCAAAAAAGATGGTTTTTAACAGGCATATCCGTAAAAATTGAGGGTAGCTAATGGTGAGTCGTGTTGCCTTGGGTCGAACGCTTATAGAGTTAACTGTAATGCTCTCACCTTTCAAGCTGCTTAATGTTGCTTTAGGGAATGTCCGATCGCGTCATTTCAAGGGCAAGATGGATCAGGATTAACCGATCGCTTCTCCACCTTTTTATTCTGTCATCTCAACGAAATCTATGAAGTCTTACCTGGCTGCTGCAATTCAAATGAATAGTCTCCCTGATCTGCATAAGAATTTAGCCCAGGCAGAGGAGTTGATTGACTTGGCAGTTCGCCAAGGCGCAGAGCTAGTGGGATTGCCTGAGAATTTCTCTTTTTTGGGAGATGAAGGTGCAAAAATGGTACAGGCAGAGCAAATCGCCCAAGAGAGTGAGAAGTTTCTGAAAATGGCTGCCCAACGGTTTCAAGTGACGATTTTAGGCGGAGGCTACCCCGTTCCCGCCAGTCAGGGCAAAGTCTACAACATAGCTCTGCTCGTTGATCCCAGTGGTCAAGAACTCAGCCGATATGAGAAGGTGCATCTATTTGATGTGGATCTGCCCGATGGCAACACCTATCGTGAATCCAATACAGTGGTAGCAGGGCTAAATATGCCTCCCGTACATCCCTCGAAGGAATTGGGGAATCTAGGGCTTTCGGTTTGTTACGATGTCCGGTTTCCTGAGCTTTATCGTCATTTATCCCAAATGGGGGCCGATGTGCTGTTTGTGCCGGCAGCATTTACGGCATACACAGGGAAGGATCACTGGCAGGTGTTGCTACAAGCGAGGGCGATCGAAAATACGTGCTATGTGATTGCACCTGCCCAAACCGGACACCACAACAGTCGGCGACAATCCCACGGACACGCCATGATCGTAGACCCGTGGGGAACTGTGCTAGCAGACGCTGGGGAAGCTCCAGGAGTGGCGATCGCCGCCATTGAACCGTCGCGTCTAGAGCAAGTCCGCCGCCAAATGCCCAGCCTCCAGCACCGCGTTTTTCTGTAAGGTTAGACGTGTTGAAATCAAACGTGCCGCCCCAACCCCATGTCCTTTGATAACCTGTGCAAACTCCTCTCCGAAAAACATCCAGAGCGCTTTGCCGCCTGGATCTTAGGAGAACCCTAACCCGTCGTCGAACTCCTCAAAACCGAACTGAGCATTGAACCGATCCGGGCAGACTCCGTGATCTTGATCCGCCTCCAAAACCGCATCCTACATCTAGAATTCCAGACCACTCTAGAGTCCAATCCTCCCCTTCCCCTGAGAATGCTGGACTACTGGGTGCGGTTGCATCGCCTCTATCGGCTTCCCATCACCCAAGTTGTCGTTCTGCTGCTCCCGCCTGCGGAGGATACCGTGATTGAAACCG